>Ga0137403_10000709_pt2 | contig 18969 bp, 13 predicted proteins | sample CZOMad2_1_16fung_FD_122057 | JGI IMG/M metagenome (GOLD analysis project Ga0137403, IMG submission 122057) | Vadose zone soil fungal communities from Angelo Coast Range Reserve, California, USA - CZOMad2_1_16fungal (Hybrid Assembly) | ecosystem: Environmental > Terrestrial > Soil > Vadose zone...
CTCTGCGACGCCCTAAATTGAAGCCTAGATACCTAAAAGGGCAGTAAAGCGCTGTGACTGCGATCACGGCTCGGCGAGGGCTGCGGCAAGTTTCTCATAGTCTTCTAAGTCATTGTAAATCTGGGCGGAAACGCGAACCCATAGCGCCTGCCCGATGGACATCACGGGAACTTCGATGTGGTATTTCTGCCACAACCGGTCATGAACCGCCTGGGCGGCGGGGAGGGTGGCCGGGCTTCGTCCCGGCAGCCGCACGACGGCCATGGCGCCGGCCATTGCGGCAGGAGCGCCGGTCATGGTGCCCCACCGTTTGGCGAGCATTTCGCCGGCCGCGACGGCCAGGGCATGATTGCGCGCGCGCAGGGCGCCATTGCCCATCGACCGGTAGAAGTCCAGGGCGGCCGGCAGCGCCAGCCAGGCCGTCGGGTCGCGCGTGCCGGTCCAGTCGAACTCGTTGGTAAAGCCCTGCTCGAAGCCGTGCGAGATCACCGTCGGGTGCAGGTCCAGTTGCACCTCCTTGGCCGCCCAGAGCAGGGCGCAGCCCTTCGGCGCGAACAGCCACTTGTGGGCGTTGCCGCTGATCCAATCGGCCTGCAGGGCCGGGAGGTCGAGGTCGAGCATGCCCGGTCCGTGGGCGGCATCGACAAGCACGCGGACGCCGGCATCCCGGCAGACCCGGCTAAGCGCGGCCACCGGCATGATGATCGCGCTGGCCGAACTGACGAGATCGAAGATCGCCAGCCGGGTGCGGTCCGAGAGGGCCGCCGTCACCGCCGCCACGATGGCGTCCGGGCTCTCCGCTGGAAACGGCAGTTTCGCCTCGACGATGCTGGCGCCGGCGCGGCCGCAGACGAAGCGGACGGCGTTGCGCACGGCCGGATAGGTATGATCGTTGATCAGCACCTCATCGCCGGGCCTGAGGACCAATGAGCGCAGCACGGCATTGACGCCGGTGGTGGCGTTATCCACGAACACGAGGTCGTCGCCCGCCGCGCCGAGAAAGGCGGCCAGCTGCCCGGCCGCCGCCCGCAGCCGCGGCTGCAGCGTGACGCGGCTCAGGAACTGCACCGGCTGGCACTCCATCTCGGTGCGGAGCGTCTCCTGGGCCGCCAGCACTGTCAGCGGCGTCAGGCCGAAGCTGCCATGGTTAAGAAACGTGGCGGCTTCGTCGAGCCGGAACAGCCGGCGGAGGGTGCGGCCATAGGGGACGGCGGTCTCGGCGGGTGGGGGCGGCACGGCCGCGGCGATCATGTCTGGCATCCGGCGATCTTAAGGTGCGATTCTCTGCTCTCCAACCCGACCGTTGCATGGACGCCTGCCCGCCGGCTCCTATATACTTCGCCGAATCAAATGGGTGGGAGCGGTTGGTGAGGAAGTTTGCCAATCCCACGAGGGCCGACTGGGAAGCCCTGGCGGGTCGTGAGCTCGGCGGCCGATCGTCCGAATCGCTGACTTGGCAGACGCCCGAGGGCATCGCGGTCAAGCCGCTCTATACGGCTGCCGATCTCGATCAGCTGGAGCATGTTCCGAGTCTTCCCGGGCTTCCGCCGTTCGTGCGGGGACCGCGCGCGACCATGTACGCCAATCGTCCCTGGACGGTGCGCCAATATGCCGGCTTCTCCACGGCCGAAGAGTCGAACGCCTTCTATCGGCAGAACCTGGCGCAAGGGCAGATGGGTCTGTCGATCGCCTTCGATCTCGCCACCCATCGCGGCTACGACTCCGATCATCCGCGCGTCGTCGGCGACGTCGGCAAGGCCGGCGTCGCCATCGATTCCGTCGAGGACATGAAGATTCTCTTCGACGGCATTCCGCTCGATCGCATGAGCGTCTCCATGACCATGAACGGCGCCGTGCTGCCGGTGCTGGCCGGCTACATCGTCGCCGCCGAGGAGCAGGGTGTTTCGCCGGCGAAGCTGGCCGGCACGATCCAGAACGACATCCTCAAGGAGTTCATGGTCCGCAACACCTACATCTATCCGCCGGCGCCTTCGATGCGCATCGTCGCCGACATCATCGCCTACACGGCGAAGAACATGCCGAAGTTCAACTCGATCTCGATCTCCGGCTATCACATGCAGGAGGCCGGGGCGACGGCGGTGCAGGAACTCGCCTTCACCCTCGCCGACGGCATCGAATACGTACGGGCCGCGCTCTCGCGCGGCCTCAAGGTCGACGAATTCGCGCCGCGGCTCTCCTTCTTCTTCGCCATCGGCATGAACTTCTTCATGGAGATCGCCAAGCTGCGCGCCGCGCGGCTGCTGTGGGCGCAGCTGATGCAGCCCTACAATCCGCAGAAGCCGGACAGCCTGGCGTTGCGCACCCACTGCCAGACTTCCGGCGTCAGCCTGACCGAGCAGGATCCCTACAACAACGTCGTCCGCACGACGATCGAGGCGATGGCGGCCGTGCTCGGTGGCACCCAATCGCTGCACACGAATGCACTCGACGAGGCGCTGGCCCTGCCGACGCCGTTTTCCGCGCGCATCGCGCGCAATACCCAGCTCATTCTCCAGGAGGAAACGGGCATCACCAAGGTCATCGATCCGCTCGGCGGCAGCTATTACGTCGAGGCCCTGACGGCAAGCCTGGCTGTCGAGGCCAGGAAGCTGATCGATGAGGTCGAGTCGCTCGGCGGCATGACCAAGGCCGTCGAGTCCGGCATGCCCAAGCTGCGCATCGAGGAGGCGGCGGCCCAACGCCAGGCCCGCATCGATCGCGGCGAGGAGGTCATCGTCGGCGTCAACAAGTACCAGGCGACAGAAGGCGCCGAACGCGTCGAATTGCTCGATATCGACAACACCAGGGTGCGCGAGCAGCAGGTGGCGCGGCTGAAGCAGATCCGCAAGACGCGCGACGAAGGTCGCTGGCGCGCGGCGCTCGATGCGCTCACCCAGGCCGCGGCGAGCGGCGAGGGCAACCTGCTGGCGCTCGCCATCGAGGCGACGCGCGCGCGCGCCACGGTCGGCGAGATCTCCGACGCGCTGGAGAAGGTGTTCACCCGCCATCGCGCGACCACGCGCAGCATCTCCGGCGTCTACGGCGCCGCCTATGCGGGGGATACCGGCTTCGCCCGCATCCAGGCCGAGGTGCGCGCCTTCGCCGAGGAGGAGGGCCGGCGGCCGCGCCTGCTGGTCGTGAAGCTCGGCCAGGACGGCCATGACCGCGGCGCCAAGATCATCGCCTCGGCCTTCGCCGATATCGGTTTCGACGTCGACATCGGCCCCCTGTTCCAGACTCCGGAGGAGGCGGCGCGTCAGGCGATCGAGAACGACGTGCATGTCATCGGGGTGTCCTCTCAGGCTGCCGGTCACAAGACCCTGGTGCCGCAACTGATCGCGGCGCTGCGCGCGGCCAAGGCGGACGACATCCTCGTCATCTGCGGCGGGGTCATCCCGCCGCAGGACTATGAGCCTCTCACCACCGCCGGGGTGGCGGCAATCTATGGACCCGGCACGAACATTCCATTGGCGGCGTCGGAAATCCTCGGGATGATCCGGCGCCGTCGCAAGGCGGCCTAGATGCATATGCAAGAGTCGATCTCCGGTTCCGCGCGACCCACGATCCCGCGCTCGATCGTCATGCCGGCCTTGACGATCCTGTGGCTCGTCGTAGCCGCGGTCTTTCTCCAGCTGAAGATCGGCCTGGGCAGCGTCTTCGCGCTGCCGCCCGGCGAGCTCGGCGGCGTCATCGCCGGGGTCATCGCGCCGCTGGCACTTGCCGGCGTCATCCTGTTGCTGCTCGAACGCGGGCGGGGGGCTCCCACCCGCGTGAAGCTCGACCGTGTCGCCGGCGCCGCCGTCGAACAGGCGGCGGCCGTCACGGCGGAGCTGCAGCGCCAGGCGGAGTCGCTGCGCGATTCCAGCACCGACGCCACCCGTGCCGTGGCGATGTCCGGCCATTTGTTCCACCAGCACTCCAAGGAGGTCGCGGAGTCCGCGGCCCAATTGGCGACCTCGGTCGAGGAGCTGAAGCAGGCCCTTCTGCTCCAGGCCAAGGACATGTCCGACGTGTCGCAGAAGCTCGCGGAGCAGCGGACGAGCCTGGCCGAGGCGGCGCGCGCCGAGGCGACACTACTCGCCGAGAAAGTGAGCCTCGCGACACAAGGCATCGCCAATACGGTCAAAGCGCAGGGCGAGCAGTTCGCCGGCCTGGCCGAGCGAACGACGGCTCAGGGCGCCACCGTGCAGACCGCCCTGCGCGAGCAGGCGGCCGAACTCGATCGCGCCGGCGAGCGCAGCGCGGCGCGCTTCGCCGAATCGATGAACGGCCTGGCCGCGCACATCGACCGCACGGCCGCCGCGGCGGCGGCGCGCGGCGATGCGCTGCGCACGGAGACGAGCCAGCAGGCGGAGTCGCTGGCGGCTGCGGCCGCGGCTGCCTTCGAGAATTTCAAAGGCGCCATCAAGAAGCTGGAGACCGACGTCGGCGTCGCCATCGATACGGTGGCGGCGCGCACGCTGCTGCTCGACGCCACCGCCAAAGGGCAGGCCGGGACATTGACGGCGGCTGCCGAGGCCGCGGCCGAACGCTTCCGCGAATCGCTGCGCAGCCTCGAAAGCGGCATGGCGGCGGCTGTCGATGCGGCGGCTGCGCAAGGGGCATCGGTGCAGGAGGCCATGCAGTCGCAGGCCGACGGTCTCACGGGTGCCGCGACCGCCGCCATCGACCGGTTCAAGGCGGCCGTCCGTGAACTTGGAACGGGCATGGCGAGCGCCGCCGATATGGCGGCGGCCAAGAGCGGATCGGTGCAGGACGCGATCCTGCTGCAGGCCGACCAGCTTGCGGGAACGGCCGCCGCCGCCACCGACCGTTTCAAGGAGTCGATCGCCGGCCTCGAGAGCGGCATCGCCACGGCCGTCGAAAAGGCAGCCACCAACAGCGCGTCGCTCGAGCAGAGCCTGGAGCAGGTCTTGCGCCGCCATGCCGACAATCTGACGCGCGCGCTCGTCGTCGGCAGCGAACGTTTCAACACGGGCGTTGCCGACATGCAGAAAGGCATGACGGCGGCCGTCGATGCGGCGGCGACGAGCGGTGCTTCCGTCGAGCAGGCGCTCCGGCAAAGCGCGGAGCAGCATGCCGACGGCCTGGCCGTCGCGGCGGCGCAGCTCGCCGATCGGTTCGCGGCCACGGCGGCGGCGCTGCAAGGCGGCATGAGCGCGGCTGCCGAGGATACCAACGCCAAGGGCACGGCGGTGCGCAAGGCCATGCTGCAGGCCATGCAGCTTCATGCCGACAGCTTGACGACGGCAGCAGGGGCGGTGACCGACCGATTCAAGGCTGCCGTGGCGGACATGCAGGCCGGCATGGACAGCGCGGCCGCGGCGGCGACGGCCAAGGGCACGTCGGTGCAGGACGCCCTGCTGGGCGCCGTCCAGCTTCATGCCGACGGTCTGTCGGCCGCGGCGGCGACGATCGTCGACCAGGTCAGGGGTTCGATCGTCACGCTGCAGGACGCCATGGTCGCCACGATGGCGACGGCGTCGTCGACGAGCGCGGCCGCCGAGCAGGCGCTGCAGCAACAGGCCGAAAGCCTGACCAGCGCCGCGGCGAGCGCAATCGGCCGGCTCGAGTCGGCCGTGGGCGTGCTGGAGACGAGCATGAGCGCGGCCGTCACGGCCGCCACCGCCAAGGGTGCTTCGGTACAGGACGCGCTGCTCGGCGCGGTGCAGCTGCATGCCGATGGCCTGACAGAGGCGGCGACGGCGATCGTCGGCAAGGTTCGGGACGAGATCGGCGCGCTGCACGGCGCCATGGACGCCACGGTCGGGTCGACCGCCTCGAAGAGCGCCGATGTCCAGCGGGCGCTGCAGCAGCAGGCCGATAGTATGGGCGCCGCCGCGGCGAATGCGGCCGAACGCTTCAAGGCGGCCGTGAGCGGCCTGGAGACGAGCATGGGCGCGGCCGTCGCTGCCGCGACCGCGAAGGGCGAGTCGGTACAGGAGGCGTTGCTCGGTGTGGTGCAGCTGCATGCCGACGGCCTGACGCACTCGGCGACGGCCGTCGTGGACCAGATGAAGGATTCCATCGTCACGCTGCAGGGCGCGCTGGGCGCCACGGTCGAGACGGCGGCGTCCAAGAGCGCGGATGTCGAGCGGGCGCTGCAGCAGCAGGCCGATGGCCTGACCGGTGCGGCCGCCGGCGCCATCGAGCGTTTCAAGGCCGCCGTCGGCGGGTTGGAGCTGAGCATGAGTGCGGCCGTGGACGAGGCCGCCGCCAAGAGCGCATCCGTCCAGGACGCCATCCTCATGAACGCCGACGATCTCGCCGGCGCTGCCAAGACCGCCACCGAACGGTTCAAGGCCGCGGTGGAGGATCTGTCGGAGAATATCGCCGGTGCGGTCGATGCCGCGGCGACGCAGGCCGCCTCGGTGCAGCAGGCGGTCGCCCGCCACGCCGCCGGCCTCGACGGCGCCGCGGTCGCAGCGGCCGATCGGCTGGCGGCCGCGACGGCGAACGTCGAGGGCAGGCTGGCGGCGATGGCCGAGTCCGCTGCTGCCAAGACGGGCTCGGTGGAACAGGCGCTCGCCCGCCATGCCGAGGGACTCACGGCGGCGGCGAGCGCCGCGGCCGCCCGCGTCGCCGACGCGGTGCAGGGCTTGCAGACCAACATGGCGGAGACAGCCGACGCTGCCGCCGACCGGAGCCTCGCGGTGCAACGGGGCATGCAGGAGCATGGCGAAGGCTTCGCCGCCGCCGCCGTCATGGCCGGCGATCGCTTCAAGGAGGCCATCGGCGCGCTCGACACCGCGATCGCGGCGACGCTCCGGCAGGCCGGCCAGCACACGGCCGCGCTCGAAGCGGCGACCCGCGCCCAATCGGAGACGACGCGCGCCGCCGCCGCCGCCGCCGCGGAAGAGCTGCGTCAGGCCCTCGCAAAGCAGGCCGACGAGATCGCCGCCGTTGCCGCGACGCTGGAGGGTCAGCTCGCGAACCTGCCGGCTGCGGCCGGCGAGCAGGGCGACCGCCTGATCGCCGCCGCCGCCACTGCTGCCGCGCGGTTCAAGAGCGACTCCCACGTCCATCTCCAGCAGTTCGCGGAGACGGCCGACCGGCTGGTGGCGCAGGTCGCGGGCGCGCGCGACTCGATCCGCGACCAGGCGCAGGAGATCGCGGCGGTCGCGGCGGCCGGTGCCGCGACCGTGACGGCGACGCTCGGCAGCGAGGCGCAGGCCATCGGCGAGGTCTTCGACCGGCTGGCCGAGCGCGGCGAGCACTTGCATGAGGCGACGCGCGCGCAGGCGACCGAGCTCGCCGCCGCCGCCGAGCAGGCGGCCGCCAGCTTCGGCTCGATCGCGACGGCGGCGCAGACGCAGACCGGGGCGCTCAAGGCGACATTGGCCGACAGCCAGCGCGAGGCGGCGGCGATGGCGACCGCGCTCGGCAGCGAGTTTACGACGCTGACCGCCTCGCTCCGCGCCGTCGTCGCCGAGGGCGCCGCGGGATTGAAGGCGGTGTCGTCCGAGGCGGCCGATCACACGAAGCGCCTGCTGGCGATGGTCGAGAGCGAGCGCGAGAACCTGGCGCGGGCGGTGGCCGCCGCCGAGTCCGATACGACCTCCCTGCGCGGCGCGCTGCGCCAGCAGCTCGACGACATCACCGCGGCCGCGGCGCGGGTCACCGCCGACACCTCCGGCATCGGCGCGGCGTTCGAGGGGCAGGCGGCCGGTCTGGTGCAGGCCGCGCGCACGGCGGGCGAGGAGGCGGCCCAGCTGCGCGCCATCCTCGACCAGCAGGCGACGGAGCTGTCGGCCGTGTTCGCGCGCACGGCGGCGGGCGCCCACGACGTGCAGCAGCTGGTGTCGACGCAGGCCGAATCCCTGCAGGCGACGGTCGAGGCCACCGAGGCCCGCGTGACCGCCATGGCGCGCGCCCTCGAGGCGCGGGTCGGCGAGATCCGCGTTGCGATCGGCGAGGCCGACGAGAAGATGGATGCGACCGGCACCGGCTGGCGCCAGCATGCCGACGCCATCCTGGCCACGACGGCGACCGCGCTCGATCGCGTCGAGACGGTCAACAAGGCGCTGCGGACCCAGGCCGAGGAAGTCGGCCTGGCGACCAGCCAGGGCATCGGTCGCATCGACGAGCTGCGCTCGACCGTGCGCTCGCTGGTGGGCGAGGTCGCGGTCGCCGCCGGCGACGCGGTCCGCCAGGCCATGGAGATCGGGCGCGACGCCCGCGACGATGCGCAATCGCTGATGCAGGCGATGCAGGGCACGGTCGAGCAGCTGAGCGGCGTGAAGGCGGCGGTGAGCCAGGAGGTCGGCGACCTCGCGCGCCTCATCGGCGAGGTCCGCGCGCTCGCCAAGGAGGCGCGCCAGGGGCTGGGACAGGAGGCGACCGACCTGACCGACGCGCTGGCTTCGGCGCGCGCCGACGGCTCGGCCATCAGCGAGGAGATCCACAACCAGGCCGCCGACCTCACCGGCGTGGTCGAGCAGGTGAACCAGCGCATGGCCGAGATCGGGACGCTGCTGGATACCCGCGCGGAGTCGCTCATCACCGCCGCCGACCGCGCCCTCTCGCGCGCGGGCGAGCTGGGCTCCGTGTTCGAGATGCAGGCCGCCATGCTGGGCGGCGCCGTCACCCAGGCGGCGACGGCGGCCGAGGGCCTCGCCGGCCACCTGCGCGCCGAGAGCGAGAGCCTGGCCCAGGCCGCCGCCGTCATCGCCGACCGCACCGAGGCCCTGCAGCGCAGCCAGCAGCGCACGGTGCGCGACCAGTTCCTGCGCACGGCCTCCTCGATGATCGACGAGCTCAACACGCTCGCCCTCGACATCCACCGGCTGCTCGACACCGACATCCCCGAGGACATCTGGAAGGCCTTCCGCGCCGGCGACCGCTCGGTGTTCGCGCGCCGGCTGTTCCGGCTCAAGGACAGCTACACCATCCCGGCCATCGAGCAGCGCTTCGACCGCGACGACCGCTTCCGCGACATGGTCAGCCGCTACATGAACAAGTTCGAGGACCTGCTGCGCGAGTCGAACACCGCCGACCCGGAATCGGTGCTCAACGCCACCTTCATCACCGCCGACGTCGGCAAGCTCTACCTCGTCCTCTCCCGCTCCCTCGACCGCGCGGGGCACCGCAAGGCGGGGTGACGATCAATGCGGCTCGCGCGGCTACATCTGTCTGCGATGCCGACTGCAGTCCGAGCACTGGTACAGCAAGTGGCGGGCAGCATGGCCATTTCGGCGTTCGCATTCTGGTTTTTCTTGTCTGGCTATTGCCTCCAATCCCGCCCTCGCGAACCCACGCCGGACATAGGGCTGGACCACCCGGTCAACCTCAAAGGCCTTCTGGTCTATGTCAGCTCCTTCGAGTCGTTCTTTCTGAACAACAACGTCTTCTATGGGATTGCGGTCCTCCTTGTTGCTTTCATCCTCTCGCGATCAGCTGTCGACCGCGTGCCGCAGTACGACGTTCGTCGAGGGAAGATCGCGTGGGCGCCGCCGGACGAGCGCATCGGCGGGCGACGTTTCGCGATCCTTGTCGCGCTCTGGCTGGCTCTGCTGGTCGCAGGGTGGCGCGCGTCCCTATAGCCCATCGTCAATTTCGGTGGTCGGACCCCGGCCGCTGAAAATCGCGGCCACACAGCGCGCTTTTACGCATAAATGTTTCACGTGAAACATCGCGGCGCGAGCGGGCGGTGAGTGAGCGGCGGCAGAGAAAACGGTTTCACGTGAAACATCGCAGGCGGTGCGCGCCTGGGACGGTAGTCCTTTTTACGCAGAACTGTTTCACGTGAAACATCGCGCGCCGGGCCCGGAAAACGCGATTCTGCAAAACAACCCCATGCATTAAAAAATCGTCGTTGTTTATCAAAGACATGACCCTGCGCACTTCCGGCACATCAGAACCCCCTGAGAGACAGTTTTAGGGCGGTCGGCGGGCGCGGGTGGGCGGGGAGAGACGCGCCGTGAGGGAGGCGGTCGCAGGCGTCGAGGCCGCGCGGCTTCGCAGTTGTAACGCCCTGTATCGCTCCAGCACATGGTGTAGACTTCATCGCAACAAGCACGACAACGCGCCAAGGCGGCAGAACGCCGGGGATACCGGAGCTGGTTGCAGAGGGGTGGTCGGCAATCTCCGCACCGATGGCGCTGTCGAGCGCGCGGGCGAGTCGCTGAGGAGGAGATGCCATGCCGAAAATCAGGGCCAACAACATCATGATGAACTACGAGCAGCAGGGTACGGGCGAACCCCTGCTGCTGATCCCCTATCTTGCGGCGGACAACGCCTGCTATGCCTTCCAGCTGGCCGACTATGCCAAGCAGTTCACCTGCATCTCGGTCGACCTGCGCGGCACGGGCGAAACCGACAAGCCGGCGGGCACCTATTCGACCGAGCTGTTCGCCGACGATATCGCGAGCCTGCTCGGCGCGCTCGGAATCGAGCAGGCGCATGTCGCGGGCCTGTCGCTCGGCGCCGCGACCGGCCTGTGGCTCGCGGCCAAATATCCGGAGCGGGTCAAGTCGCTGTCGCTCCACAGCTGCTGGACGCGGAGCGACCCCTTCCTCAAGACCGTGGTGCAGGGCTGGCAGACGATGGCCAAGGGCCTCGGCAGCGTGACGGAGATGGTGATCCAGGGCATCTTCCCCTGGTGCTTCACGCCGGAGCTCTACGCGACGAAGCCGGACTACATCGAAGCGCTGGCGGCCTTCGTCAGAGGACGGCCGCAGCAGCCGCTGGAGGCGTTCCTGCGGCAGTCCGACGCCGTGATCGGCCATGACGCCCTCGCCCAGCTCGGCCGCATCCGGGCGCCGACGCAGATCACCTTCGGTCGCCACGACATCGTCACCTCGACCCGCTTCGCGGAGGCGATGAAGAGCGGCATCGCGGGAAGCGAGCTGGTGATCTTCGAGAGCTGCTCCCACGCCCCGATCTACGAGAACGTCGCCGAATTCAACGGCAAGACGCTGGCGTTCCTGCAGCGCCAGGCTGGGTAGGGGTTGGGCGCACGGTCGCCGTAACTCGGTAACGACGTGGCCGACCTCCAGGACCTGACGCCGGCCGAGCGCGCCCGGCAGCTCGGCAAGCCCGAGGGCGCCGTGGGCCTTGCCCTGGCCGAGTGGATGAATGGCTACAATCGACCGTACATTGCCGCCAGTTACCGGGCGCTCGCGCTCGCGGCCGGAAACCGGATACTCGAAATCGGTTTCGGCAACGGCCATGACGTGCCGGACCTGTTGGGCCGCGCCGAGGCGATCGAGTATGAATTACGGTGACAGTGCACCAAACTCCGTTGCCCCAGCGCCGAATTCTCTTTGGCGCGGATTGCAGTGTGGTGGCGAGCGATGGACTGGCGGTTTCGTCGGCATCCTTCTTTCCGTGGCCATGATCCGGCCCTCAAACGGCCAAATTCCAAGACCGTGATGTGCGCGTTGCGTCTTATGGTGAGGAGGAGCGCGCTATGCGAACCATGGTTTTGGCGGCGACCGCCGCCGTCGTACTCGCTGGGTGTGCCAGTCCGGCCATTCAACGATCCGAGGCGCCCCAACCCAAGCCGGGAACGGCCCTGGCTTTCAACGTCGGCAACGATGCGGACTTCAAAGAAGGCCAAACTCGCGCGGCCGAGTGGTGCCGCGAGACTTACGATGCGCCGGCCCAGTACGTCGGCGAGCGCGCGGGCCCGACCGGCAAAGTCGCTGTGTTCGGCTGTCAAGCGAAGTAGTCGCACGGTCGCCACGAACGTCGTGGTGGCGAGCCGAGAGCGCGAACAAATCCACTGGCCGCGTGTCGGGAGGGACTACGGATCCCCGCTTTCCCCGTGAAGCGGTGACATTTCGGGGGCGGCTGGAATAATCGGAAATGGGCGTCCGTTGTCCCGTCGAAATGTGGAAATGGCGCCACGATGACGATGCAACGTTAGAGCCGGATCATCCTCTGTCTGAGGACGTCTCGCCGCCCGTGTTCGCCATCGTGGCGCTGATCATTACCGCGACCTCTCTGGCAGTGTTCGCGCTGCTGGGGATGTATCCGTGAGCGGCGTCATGCACCTTCTCCCCTTCCGCCGCGCCTTCGCTGGCAACCGCTCGATCGCGTTGAAGATCCAGTGCCACGTCTCCAATTACGGTAGCAGTACATTCAACTCTAGCCGCCGCGCGCTTTCGCCCGCGCGGCGGTGGTCCGGACAACGATCCGCTGACACCAGGGGGTAAAGAAAAGCCCCGCCAGTGCGCAACGGGGCGAGTTTGGGTGATTGGGTCAACATGGAGCTTGGGGCAACCACGTTGCACCGCGCACAGCATACGATTCGCACGCTTCGCGCTGTCAAGTTTAGAGTCGATACGGGATCGAACAAAGCAGGCCGGCGGCGGATAGGAAGGGCGAGCCGAAGCCCCGCCCGCCGCGGTGGATAATCAATGCACCTTCTCGCCCTCCGCCGGCGCCCTCGCCTACAGCCGTTCGATCGCATCGAGGATTCGTTGCCAGGTCTCGGCGGCGGCCATGTCTGTCTCGTTTGGCAACTGGTCGGCACGTTCCGCGGCGCGGTCCCCTGCGTCAACATGGCTTCCTTCGCGTCGGAACACCTTCCCGCCTGTGGCGTTGATTTTAATGCGGCGTTCGCAAAAGCGATCCGCGTGGACGTCGTGGTGGCGCCGTCTCGTCTGACTGAGGGCGGGGCCACCAGCAGCAGTAAGTCAGGCGGAGAACCAACATGCGAAAATCTCTTGTACCCGCTATCGCCGGCGCACTGGTCGTAGGCGCCACAACGGCAGCGGTCATAAAGCGCAGAGCTTTGAAGAAGGCCGCGTCGGCCGCGACCAGCAAGGTCACAAAGCTGCTTGCACCACGCTCGAGCAAGTGGGGCGCGAGGCGAAGGACCGCCCGAAAGCGCTCATAGCTCAGCAGCGCATGGACTTCGGCAACACTGCATTCAACTCCCACTGCCGGCCATGTCGCCCTCGTCCAGCAGCTGATCGGCGCGCTCCTTCAGCCACCTACGCTGAACCATCGGTGGGAGGGTTCTGCACGCGGTAGACGCGACGTTGACCTTGCCAGACTTCGACAGCGATGATGCGACCTACTGAGGGGAGCAACTTAGCAGCGTATGTCTTCGCTTCGTCATCGTTTTCGGCGTCGACAGTCTGAATGCGTTCGACGTGATCGGCCGAGTCGAAGAGTAGATGGTGGTAGACGGTCACTCCTTCTAAACACACTGATCGGTAGCCCGTTCCGCGTCCATCGGCCTGACGCGGCGTCGCCGGTTTTTCGCGGGAACGAAATAGATGGACACGGGTTGGTTTCATCCGGACAATCCACAGCTGGCCGCAAGGTCATAGAGGGGTGTATGCGTGCCATCTCAAGCGCCGCGAGTCCTCATCGTAGAAGATCAAGAAATGCTCGGACGGGCTCTTGCGGCTGTCGTTGAAGATTGCGGCTGCAAGCCGATCGGCCCTGTGAGCCTGGTGACCACAGCGCTGCCGCTCGCTTTGCGGGAATCAATCGACGCTGCGCTATTGGACGTCTACCTCATCGATCAAACAGTTGAGCCCGTGGCGCAGGTTTTGGCGCAACGGGGTATCCCATTCGGAGTCCTGACCGCCTATTCACGGCACCATCTTCCGGCGGCGCTGCAAGAGCGGCCTTGCCTCAACAAGCCCTTCACAGATCGCGAGATCAGATCACTCATAATGACATTGACGAGCACGGCGTGAAGGCGCCCCCTGACCCTTCAGCGGGGAGCTACCGCCGAATTAGTAGGTCGATTTCGTAGAGCTGTGGCGATCGAAACTCCCGGCTTAAGGGAAGGTGAGAGCGCCGCGGGAAATCAACCCGACCTTGAACGACTATGCTCCCCGCGCCCTACCGCTCCCGCTTGAGCACAGTCACCGTCCTCCAGCAGCTGATCGGCACCGTCGCGCTTACCTGGCTGTCACCGGGGAATATGTTACCCCGCTGTCCGTTGTCGGGTCGCGGCGCATGTTTTCGGTAGGTCGACGGATGACGACGGACAAGGCCGGTCCCCCGGTCCCGCTGCGCAGGCTGTTGCGGACGCTAGACGGCGTCGAACTGTGGCACATCGAAGATGGCAGAAAGCGCGGACAACGCACTCTGGCCATCCGGTATGTGGTCAAGAGCGGCAGCGGCGAAAAAACCTTCGATCGGCCGCACGAAGCCTGGCAGCACTTTCAACAGCTGACCCACGCCCCGGAGAGGGGACACGCGTCCTGAAACCGCCGCCCATCGATTCGAGTATCCTCAGTACCTCTCCGAAATCGGGCAAAACCGAACGAAGAAAGCGGCGCGCTTCCTTCTGACACCGGAGCTGACGCTGCGGGCCATCGCACGATCTCACGCAAAGGCCACAGCGTAGCAGTTACAATTCGATACGAATTGATTCAAAGGCGACAAACCTAAGCCGTCGTCGGGATGTAAAACCGCTCTAGATTTTCGTGGGGCGGGGTTTGTCGTCTGGGGAGTGAGCGCTCGGCCGGGTCTTCAAGGAGGATCCGGCCGGCGATCGCGTTGATGCTTTCTCAAATTTTGATTTTGGCGATTGGTGCGGCGCGTTCATGCGCGCTGAGTTGAGCGTGTCGGGGACGCCGAGTGCGGGGGCACGGGCGTCGATGAACGCGCCGCCAAGTACTAACTGCCCGCAAGCCGTTGCGTTCCCGCGCGCCGATCGGTTCACCGAAAGGTGAACCCCCCGCCGCCTCCAACACGGCCAGAATAGCCAACCACACCTCACTGACCGCTAAGATACCAGCGCAGGTGATCGAGGGTCGTTGAGTATGCTGGGTCTGCCGACGACGGCGACGGCGCCGTTCTGCCCGTCCGAGGTGCGCGGTTCGGTCGCCTTTCCCGCGGGGCTGCCGGCTTAGCGCAACCCTTCGCTCAACGAGCCTTGCTGGCCGACGGGCCAGCGGGATCTTCATTATTCGATTCGTCGCAGCGGAATGCGGCGGCGATGACGGGCTTCGCCCACGCCGGCGTGCTCTCCAGGGCATCCGCATCGCTGCGGCCGGGGTAGAGAACCCGGCCGTCCTTCATCTCCAGGACCAGCAAGGGATACGGTATCTCTTCGCCGGGCAGCGCTTCCCGGCTGTTGTCGAATGCCTGCAGGTGCGTCAGACGCGGCATGAGCGCGATCAGATTCCCCCGCGCACTCGCCCACCGCTGCCTGATCCTCGCCTCGGGAATATCGTGGCCGCCGTGCCGCACGCGCAGCTTGACCCGCGCGATGTGCATTTCCACCGAGGCAAGGCCGCAGAAGACCATGATGACGTCGTGCGTCGCGGCGGCCGCGGCGAGCAATTGGGGAATCGTGGTGCCGCCGAGCGTGGTCTCGAAGGAAAAGTCGGTGCCGCCGGCGATCGCGGTTTCAAGTCGCGACTTGCCGTACGCCCACGCTTGACCATCGGCGTCGTCCTTGCTCAATCCGCTCCGCGCCATCAACGCGCGCGAGAAGGCGTCCGGGTTGAACCATGTCAAACCGTGTGCCCTTAACATGGCGCCCCCGACCGAACTCTTGCCGGCGCCGTTGACGCCGGCGAGCACGAAGATGAGGGGGCGCGTCGGCGCCCGCCTCGATGGCATCAGAACGATTCGCCAGCCTTCGGGCGCGGCTTGACCCGCCCGCGCGACGCCATCACGGCCTCGACACGGCGACGAGTCTCGGGGCTCTTGAGGGCCGCAAGGCGGCGATCGAACTCCGCGGTGAGCTCGGCCAGAGCCTCTTGCTGACGCACCCTGGCGCCCGCGACGAGCATCGTCATTGCCTCATACCGCGCGGCATCCACCACGACCATCTCGACCTTGTCGTGATGGGTGACAGCGACGCTGCCGGTCGCACGCACGTCGCGAACCAGGTCGCCCCACTTGTTCTTGACCTGGGTCGCGTTCCGCCGGGGCAGATCTTCGATGCGCGGAAGGTCGGTGGTCATGGGAACTCCGTCGGTGGCTTCATGACAATATGGCAAAAATGGCCTAATATGTCAAATCTTCCCATTTTTGCCCTTGGCTTCCTATGGGCGCTGTAATACTTGCGAAAATTGTTGCCGATCGGCTCTGGCCCGATATCTGATCTGACCCGCTGCCATCTTCCTACTATGGACCCCGCCCCAACCGCGTCCGATCCGCCGCGCCGCGCGCCAGCGCGGGAATCTCGGTGACAGTTCATTCAACCCGAACCGCCGAGCGCTTGTTGGCATCGGAGATCGGCACGAAGGCAGAGCTTTTCTTCAGGCTTCAATGGAACGAAAAGCAGCAGCGCCGGACAGCGCGCCGGCTAGGATAGGCGCCAACTCACGAGGCGCCGGATTCGACTATCGGGCCGATGACCTGTTCAGGGCTGCAGCGGCGCGGATGAGCGTCTTGAAGGCATCCTCATCTATTTCATCACCCTCATGGAAATCGATAGCGCGCCTGACGTTGCCTTCAAGGCTGGAATTGAATAGTCCTGAGGGGTCCTTGAGCGAAGCGCCCTTGGCGAACGTCAGCTTCACGACGCTCTTGTACGTCTCGCCGGTGCAGATCATTCCATCGTGAGACCAAACCGGAACGCCTCTCCACTTCCACTCCTCGACCGCCTCAGGGTCAGCCTGTTTGATGAGAGCGCGGACATGGGAGAGCGTCTTGCCCCGCCAGTCGTCCAGTTCCTTGATCCTCGCGTCGATCAGCCGAGAAGGGGATTCGCCCTTGGGCGTTGCGCTCTTTTTCATATTGTTGGCACCTCATTCGGCTGTTTTTCCATCTTGCGAAGGTACCAATCACCAATCAGCCGCGCCAGCCTGCCCGCGGCCGGCATCCGTTCCTGCATGCCGCCCAAATCCAATCGCAAGGCCAAAATCCGCTGGAACAGGCGCCTGTATCGCGAGCGCCACCGCATCGAGCGCATGATCGGTCACCTGAAGATCAACCGCGCTATCGCCACGAATTACGGTGATGGCGTGGGCGCTGTCCACGCCGTTGCCGCAGCTCCCGAGACGAGCGCTGTGGGTAAATGTCAGCTCGGACCGGCCGGAACTCGGCAGCGACCCGCACTTTGCGCCGAGCCCGACCGGTCCGCCTCCGGAGTGGCGGTGGCCTGGCTCCGGAAGGCGGCCAGATGGCCCTGAACGCGCGGCTATTGCACCGACGAAATCTTGATAGACAAGGCCAAAGCGCTGACATCTCCGGCCAAGACGAAAGTTCAGTATTTTCAGTGACGGATCGAAACAAAAAATATAGGCAGCGTCGTCATAGGCGCTAGGTTAAGGAGTTTGGCTCGCCAAACTCCATGAATTGTCATTCCCGCGAACGCGGGAATCCAGGACGACTGCTCCGTCGCTTGCCCTGGACCCCCGCTTTCGCGCTTGGGCATGCACACATCTTGCGAACTGACGCAAGGCGTCTCAACAGAGTCCCCTCTCCCCTTGTGGGAGAGGGATAGGGTGAGGGGTCCGGCGCCGGCAGGCGCCGATGGAACCGCTGCGGGCAGCCGCACGGGGAATTTGGACGTCGCGCGTCAATTTCCGCATTTTCGCGTCTCACCGCTGAACGAGGTCTCTTCGCGCTGCCGCGCGAGTCCCCTCGCCCTGTCCCTCTCCCACAAGGGGAGAGGGGACTCTGTAAGCCGGCCCTGCGTCATTGCAAACTTGTGTGCATACGGTAGCGCGAAAGCGGGGGTCCAGGGCAGGCGGTCCTCGGGCTCGACCCGGGGAAGCGGCCGCCCTGGATTCCCGCTTGCGCGGGAATGACAATGAATGAGAGAGACGGGGTCGGAGTGTGACCCTTCCGTGCAGGCGTTCGCTCCCGGCAAGAGCTTCGCGAAGGACGACGATGGCGTCGTGGGGCACGACAGCACGATAGGCAAGGGCTGCCGATCGAGACCTGCGGATTGCGGGCACCCCGGCGGGGGAAAGAATGAGCGAGGGTCCCCGGGTTAAACCCGGGGATCACCCCTACGGCACCTTCCGCCTGCTCGTGCGTCACGAGAAATCCGGTGTCTGATGGGCCTCAGCCGTTGTAGAAGCAGCCATGTTCAGCCTGGAGCCCACGCCGAAGATCATCACGTTCGACTGCTACGGCACGCTCGTGCAGTGGCGCGAGGTGCTGTTGCGCGAGATCGGCCGGATCCTGTCGTCCCATGGCCGGAGCGACTCGAAAGAGGCGAGCGCCGTCCTCGACACGTTTTCCCGCTTCTCCCACGGCCTGACGCGGGAGAAGCCGCACCGGCTGTACAAGTCCATCCTCAGGATCGGCTTTCGCAGCGCCCTGATGGAGCATCGCCTCGCGCCCTCGGAGGAGGACGTCGAACGGCTGGCGGCGTCGATCGTCACCATGGGACCGCATTCGGAGGTTCCCGGCGTGCTGCGCCGGCTGCGCGAGCGCTACAAGCTCGCCATCTTCACGAACTCGGACGACGACCTGATCGTTCAGAATGTCAAGAAGATCGGGGTGCCCATCGACTACGTCATCACCGCGGAGCAGGCGCAGGCCTACAAGCCGTCGCGGCAGATCTTCGAGCATGGCTATCGCACCATGAGCGTCTCGAAGGACGAGACCGTGCACGTCGCCATGAGCATGGTGCTGGACATGCAGGCCTGCCACGAGCTGGGGATCCGGGCGATCTGGATCAACCGCCGGGGCGAGAAGGGCAACCCGGATTGGCTGCCCTACGAGGAGCTTCCCGACCTCAAGCGCGTGCCCGAGCTGCTGCTGCCGCCCGTAAGCGCCGCGTGAGTGTGGGTTCCGGCGCGCTGGAACACACTCTCTCAATTGTCATTCCCGCGAAATCGGGAATGCGCACAAAGCCGTGCTGACGCAGGGCCATCCTACAGAGTCCCCTCTCCCCTTGTGGGAGAGGGACAGGGTGAGGGGACTCGCGCGGCAGCGCGAAACAGACTTGCTCAGATCGCACCGTGCGATGCGCAGGTTGACGCGCCTGTTCGAATTTGCGGCTGCGCTTGCTTGAAACGGACTCATCGGCGCCTGCCGGCGCCAGACCCCTCACCCTGTCCCTCTCCCACAAGGGGAGAGGGGACT
>Ga0137403_10003448_pt1 | contig 18968 bp, 14 predicted proteins | sample CZOMad2_1_16fung_FD_122057 | JGI IMG/M metagenome (GOLD analysis project Ga0137403, IMG submission 122057) | Vadose zone soil fungal communities from Angelo Coast Range Reserve, California, USA - CZOMad2_1_16fungal (Hybrid Assembly) | ecosystem: Environmental > Terrestrial > Soil > Vadose zone...
GAGCACCGCAGGGCTCGCGTAGTTCTCCGAGGCGATCAGCTCGATATGGTCTTCCTGGCGCTGGTTTTCCTGCCGGATCGCCGCCCAGAGCTCGGGATCGGCTTGCTCGGGATTGCCCCTCGAGGAGAACATGGCACGTCCAAAGGCTGCGAAATCAAAATACTACCACGAGCCTTTCGGCGTCTTAGCGCTTCGCCGACGAGGCCGGCTCGGAGCGCGCTCTGAGCGCCTCGCCCTCCGGGATCTCCGCGGTGCTCCAGTCGCCGCCCAGCGCTTTGAGCAGCGTCACCGCGGCGACGAGCCTTCGGCCGAGGACGACCATGGCAGCGCGCTCGTTGTTCAGCCACGCGGTCTGCACCGCCACGACGTTGATGTAGCTCACGATGCCCGCCTTGTACTGGTTGGTCGTGAGCGTCACGGATTCGCGCGCCGCGCGCACCGCCTCCTCTTGCACCTTCGCCTCCTCCTCCAGGATACGCAACGCAGCGAGGTTGTCCTCGACCTCCTGGAATCCCGCTAGCACGGTCTGCCGGTACTGGGCGACGGTGGCGTCGTAGGCGGCGATCGCCTGATCGGCCTGCGCCCGCCGCAGCCCCCCGTCGAAGATCGACTGCGCCAGCGCCGGTCCGTACGCCCAGAAGGTGCTGGGCGCGGTAAACCAGGTCGCGGCGTCGCCCGCGCGCGAGCCATAGGACCCGGACAGGGTCAGCGACGGAAAATACGCCGCCTTCGCGACACCGATCTGTGCGTTGGCCGAAGCGACGAGGCGCTCCGCCGAGGCGATGTCCGGCCGGCGCTCGAGGAGCGCGGACGGCACCTCTGCCGGGACCGGCGGCATCTTGATCGCAAGCGGCGCGCGCGCGACATCGGGCAGCGTGGGGACGATGGCGAGCGCCGTGGGCGGCTTGCCGACCAGCACCGCGATGGCATGCTCGAGCTGGGCGCGCTGCACGCCGAGGTCTATCGAATCCGCCATCGTGCTCTTGAGCTGCGTCTCGGCCTGCACCACATCCACGCGGGCGGCGACACCCGCGTCGTAGCGGTTCTTCGTCAGGTCGAGGGATCTCTGGAACGCCGCGACAGACTCATCGAGAATCCGCTTCTGGGCGTCGATCGTGCGCAGCAGCAGGTAGTTCGACGCGAGCGCGGCCTGGGACGACAGGCGCGCTCCCGCAAGGTCGGCCGCGCTCGCCTGGGCGCTCGCCTCGCTCGATTCCGCCGTCCGACGGACCCGTCCCCACAAATCCAGCTCCCATCCGGCGTCGAGGCTCGCGGAGCGGTTGGTGATGGTGCGGCCGGCGGTCGTGCCGCCGATGACGCCGACCGGCGAGCGGCTGCGGGTGACCGAGGCGTTGGCGGTCACCGTCGGAAAGTATGCGGCGCGCGACGCGGCCACGATCGCCTGCGCCCGGCGGAACTGCGCCTCGGCGGCGAGCACGTTCTGGTTCGATATCTCGACCTGCTCCATCAACGCGTTGAGGCCGGGATCGCCGAACATCTCCCACCACCGGCCGCGGCTCGCGGCGTCCTGCGGCTGCGCCAGCTTCCATTCACCCCCCTCCTTGTACCCCGCGGGTACCTCGACCGACGGGCGCCGGTAGTCCGGCCCCACGGCGCAGCCCGCAACAAGGAGAAGCCCGAACAAGCCCGCGCGCTTCATGAGGCCTCCGCGGCTTCGCCGCCCCGGCGGCGCGCGAGCACGCGCACGCACCACAACCGGAACCGGCCGAGGGTGAGGTACAAGACCGGGGTCGTATAGAGCGTCAGCAGCTGGCTCACCATCAGGCCGCCGACGATCGAGATCCCGAGCGGCCGGCGGAACTCCGACCCGTCGCCGAAGCCGATCGCGAGCGGCACGGCGCCGAGCAGCGCCGCCATCGTCGTCATCATGATCGGCCGAAAGCGCAACAGGCACGCCTGGAAGATCGCCTCCTCGGGCCGCTTGCCTTCCCTGCGCTCGGCCTCGATGGCGAAGTCGATCATCATGATCGCGTTCTTCTTGACGATGCCGATCAGCAGGATCACGCCGATCAGCGCGATGATGCTGAACTCGGTGCGGAACGCGAGCAGCGCGAGCAGCGCGCCGACGCCGGCAGAGGGCAGGGTCGAGAGAATGGTGATCGGATGGATCAGGCTCTCGTAGAGAATGCCGAGCACGATGTATACGGCGATGAGCGCGGCGAGAATCAGCCAGGGCTGGCTGTCGAGCGAGGCCTGGAAGGCGCGCGCCGTCCCCTGAAAGGTGCCGTGCACCGTGGTCGGCACGCCGACGCGCGCCATCGCGTCGTTGATCGCCGTGGTCGCCTGGCCCAGCGTCACTCCGACCGGCAGGTTGAAGGAGATGGTGGACGCGACGAACTGCCCCTGGTGGTTGACCGAGAGCGCGGAGGTGCTCGGCTCGTAGCGCGCCACCGCGTTGAGCGGCACCTGGCCCTTGGTGGGCGAGAGCACGTAGACGCCGTTCAGTGCGTCGGGCGTCTGCCAGTATTGCGGAGCGACCTCCATCACCACGTGGTACTGGTTGAGCGCCTGGTAGATGGTCGACACCTGCGCCTGGCCGAAGGCGTTGTAGAGCGTCGTGTCGATCATCTTCGGCGTGATCCCCATGCGCGCCGCGGTCGGCCGGTCGATCACCACCATGGTCTGCAGCCCCTTTTCCTGCTGATCGGTGTTCACGTCGGTGAGCTCGGGCAGCTGGGAGAGCGCCTGGCGCACGCGCGGCTCCCACACGCGCAGGTCGGAGAGCTCGTCGGCCTGCAGCGTGAACTGGTACTGGGCGTTGGCCTGCCTGCCTCCGATGCGGATGTCCTGCACCGGCACGAGGAACAGGTTGGCGCCCGCTTCCTGCGCGAGCCGCGGGCGCAGGCGCGCCACCACCTGGTCGGCGCTGACCTTGCGCTCTCGCAGCGGCTTCAGGGTGATGAACATGAAGCCCGAATTGCGCTGGTAGCCGCCGGTGAATCCCACCACGTTCTCAACCGCCGGGTCCCCGCGCACGATATCGATGAAATCGGCGAGCTTCTGCCGCATCGCCTGGAACGAAATGCCCTGGTCGGCCTGGATCGAGCCGATCATGCGGCCGGTGTCTTGCTGCGGGAAGAAGCCCTTCGGCACGACGATGTAGAGATAGACGTTCAAGCCTATGGTCGCCGCGAGCAACAGCAGCATCAGGCGCGAATGCCGCAGCGCCCAGGCGAGGCTCGCTTCGTACTCGGCGAGCGTCCATTTGAACGCGCGCTCGCTCGCGGCGAACAACCGCCCGGGAGGCTCCTCGCCGCGGGCTTTGAGCAGGCGCGCGCACATCATCGGCGTGGTCGTCAGCGACACCGCGAGCGACACCAGGATCGCGACCGAGAGCGTCACCGCGAACTCGCGGAACAGGCGGCCGACGATTCCGCCCATGAGCAGGATCGGGATGAACACCGCGATGAGCGACACGCTCATCGACAGCACCGTGAAGCTCACCTCCTTCGCGCCCAGGAGCGCGGCGCGGAAAGGCGTCAGGCCGCGCTCGATGTGGCGCGAGACGTTCTCGAGCACCACGATCGCGTCATCGACCACGAACCCGGTCGCGATGGTGAGCGCCATCAGCGACAGGTTGTTCAGGCTGAATCCGGCGAGATACATCACGCCGAAGGTCGTGACCAGCGACACCGGCACGGCCACCGCCGGGATGAGGGTCGCGCGCGCGTTGCGAAGGAACGCGAACACCACCAGGATCACCAGCACCATCGCGATGAGGAGCGTCCGCTCCACCTCGAACAGCGAGGCGCGTATGGTGCTGGTGCGCTCGAGCACCACGTCGAGGTTGATCGCCCTCGGGATCGACGCGCGCAGGAGCGGCATGAGATCGCGCACGCGCTCGACCGTCTCGATGATGTTGGCGTTGGGCTGGCGGTTGATGATGAGGAGCACCGAGGGGCGGCCGTTCGACGACCCGGCGTTGCGCAGGTCTTCCACAGAGTCGACGACCTCGGCGATGTCCGACAGCCGCACCGCGGCGCCGTTGCGATACGCCACGATCAACGGGATGTATTCGCTCGCGCTCTTGGCCTGGTCGTTCGCCTGGATCTGCCAGTGGCGGTCGCCGTCCTCGACCGTGCCCTTGGGGCGGTTGGCGTTGGCCGCCGCCAGCGCCGTGCGCACGTCGTCGAGCGCGATGCCGTAGCTGTTGAGCGCCGTGGGATTCAGCTCGACGCGCACGGCGGGGAGCGACGACCCGCCCACGGTCACCTGGCCGACGCCGCTCGCCTGGGAGATGCGCTGCGCGAGAATGGTGGACGCGGCGTCGTACATCTGCCCGCGGTCCATGGTGTCGGAGGTGAGCGCGATGATCATGATCGGCGCGTCGGCGGGATTGACCTTGCGATAGGTCGGATTGTGCGGAAGGCTGGTCGGCAGCTGACTCCTCGCGGCGTTGATCGCCGCCTGCACGTCGCGCGCCGCGCCGTCGATGTCGCGGCTCAAGTCGAACTGCAGCGTGATGCGCGCGTTCCCGAGCGACGAGCCCGAGGTCATCTCGGTAACCCCGGCGATGCGCCCGAGCGCGCGCTCCAGAGGCGTCGCCACCGTGGCCGCCATCACCTCGGGGCTCGCCCCGGGAAGTTGCGCCGTCACTGAGATGGTCGGAAAGTCCACCTGCGGCAAGGGCGCGACCGGCAGCAGCCCGAAGGCCGCCGCGCCCGCGAGCGTGATGCCCGCGGTGAGCAGCGTGGTCGCGACCGGGCGCCGGATGAACGGTTCGGTGAGATTCACGGGCGCTCATCCTCGAGTCGGCCTTCGAGCGGACCGGTGCGCGGCGCACTCGGCTCGGTGCCCTCGGCGCGCCGGGCGAGACGGTCGAACCACAAATAGATCACCGGCGTGGTGAACAGCGTGAGCGCCTGGCTCACGATCAGTCCGCCCACCATCGTGATGCCGAGCGGGTGGCGCAGCTCCGAGCCGACGCCCGTCCCGAGCATCAGCGGCAGCGCCGAGAGCAGCGCCGACATCGTCGTCATGAGGATCGGCCGGAAGCGCAGCAGGCAGGCCTGATAGATCGCCTCGCGCGGGCTCTTGCCTTCCTTGCGCTCGGCATCGAGCGCGAAGTCGATCATCATGATCGCGTTCTTCTTGACGATGCCGATCAGGAGCACGATCCCGATCACCGCGATCACGCCCAGGTCGGTGCGCGAAACCATGAGCGCGAGCAGCGCCCCGACCCCGGCCGAGGGGAGCGTCGAGAGGATCGTGAGCGGGTGGATGTAACTCTCGTAGAGCACGCCCAGCACGATGTACATGGTCACGATCGCGGCGAGGATCAGCAGCAGCTCGTTGGCGAGCGAGGCCCGGAAGGCGAGCGCCGCGCCCTGAAAGCTCGCGCGCACCGACGGCGGGAGGCCCAGCGCCTGCGCCTCGCTCTCGATCGAGCGCACCGCGTCGCCGAGCGCGGCGCCCGGCGCGAGGTTGAAGGAGATGGTCGCGGCGGGAAATTGCCCGAGATGGTTGACCGCGAGCAGGGCCGGCTTCTCGGTCACCGTGGTGATCGCGCTCAAGGGGACCTGCGCCCCGGTGGACGAGGCGACGTAGATGTCCTTGAGCGCATCGGGCCCCCTGCGGAACTCGGGTTTCACCTCGAGCACGACACGGTACTGGTTCGACTGGGTGAAAATCGTCGACACCAGCCGCTGGCCGAAGGCGTTGTACAGCGCGATATCGACCGCCGCGGGCGTGATCCCCAGGCGTCCCGCCGTGCTGCGGTCGATCGACAGGAACGCCTGCAGCCCCTGGTCCTGCAGATCGCTCGCCACGTCGGCGAGCTGCGGCAGCTCGGACAGCCGCGCGGTCAGGCGGTGCACCCACTCCGACAGCTCGTCCGGGTTGGCCGACTCGAGCGTGAACTGATATTGGGTGCGGCTCACCCGGTCCTCGATGGTGAGGTCCTGCACGGGCTGCATATAGAGCGCGATGCCCTCGACCCGCGCGAGCCTCGCCTGCAGGCGCCGGATCACCTCGGCGATATCGCCGCGCTGCGCCTTCGGCTTCAAGTTGATCAGGACCCGGCCGCTGTTCAGCGTGGTATTGGTGCCGTCCACTCCGATGAACGATGACAAGCTCTCGACCGCGGGGTCCTCGAGGATCGCGCGCGCGAGCGTCTGTTGGCGCTGCGCCATCGCCGGAAAGGAGATCGATTGCGGCGCCTCTGAGATGCCCTGGATGACGCCGGTGTCCTGCAGTGGAAAGAAGCCTTTCGGGATGAAGATATACAGGATCACCGTGAGCGCGAGGGTGCCGACGAACACCCACAGCGTCGCGGTCTGGCGATCGAGCACCCAGTCGAGCATCTCGCCGTAGCGCCCGATCATGTCGTCGAACCAGCGGCCGCTCGCCCGGTAGAACGCGCCCTGCTCGGAGAGCGGGGTCCGGCGCAGGAGCTTGGCACACATCATCGGCGTCAGGGTGAGCGAGACCACCGCAGAGATCAGGATGGCGACCGCCAGGGTGATCGCGAACTCGCGGAACAGCCGCCCGACGACCTCGCCCATGAAGAGCAGCGGGATCAGCACGGCGATGAGCGAGAAAGTCAGCGAGATGATCGTGAAACCGATCTGCTCGGCGCCCTTGAGCGCGGCCTGGAGCGGAGGCTCGCCTTCCTCGATGTAGCGCGCGATGTTCTCGATCATCACGATGGCGTCGTCGACGACGAACCCGGTGGCGATGGTGAGCGCCATCAGGGTGAGGTTGTTGATGCTGAAGCCGGCGAGATACATCACACCGAAGGTGCCGACCAGCGACAAGGGCACCGCGACGCTGGGAATGATCGTTCCCGCCACCGTGCGCAGGAACAGGAAAATGACCATGACCACGAGGGCGACAGCGAGGATCAGCTCGAACTGCACGTCGTGGACCGAGGCGCGGATCGTGACCGTGCGGTCGGTGAGCGTCGCTACCTCGATCGACCCGGGAAGCGAGGCGGTGAGCTGCGGCAGCAGGCGCTTCACGCGGTCGACGACTTCGATGACGTTCGCCCCGGGCTGGCGCTGGATGTTGAGGATCACCGCGGGCGCTTCGTTCATCCAGGCCGCGAGGCGCACGTTCTCGGCGTCTTCGATCACATCGGCGACGTCCGAGAGCACGAGCGGCGCGCCGTTCTTGTACGCGACGACCACCCGCTGGTACTCGGCGGCGGAGCGCAGCTGGTCGTTGGCGTCGATGGTGTAGGCGCGGGTCGGACCGTCGAAGCCGCCTTTCGCCTGGTTCACGTTGGCCGAGGCGATCGCCAGGCGCACGTCCTCCAGGCCCAGTCCGTTGGACGCGAGCGCGCGCGGATTCACCTGCACGCGCACGGCAGGCCGCTGCCCGCCCGAGAGCGTCACCAGCCCCACGCCGGGAAGCTGCGAGATCTTCTGCGCGAGGCGCGTGTCGACGAGGTTCTGCACCTCGGGCAGCGGCATCGTCTTCGAGCCGATGCCGAGCGTGAGGATCGGCGCGTCGGCGGGGTTCACCTTGCTGTAGACCGGCGGCGCGGGCAGGTCCTGAGGAAGAAAATTCGAGCCGGCGTTGATCGCCGCCTGCACCTCCTGTTCCGCCACATCCAGGGTCAGCTCGAGCGCGAACTGCAGCGTGATCACCGAGGCCCCGCCCGAGCTGGTCGAGGACATCTGCTTCAGGCCCGGCATCTGCCCGAACTGTCGCTCGAGGGGCGCCGTGACCGACGAGGTCATCACGTCGGGGCTGGCGCCCGGATAGAAGGTCACCACCTGGATCGTCGGGTAGTCGACCTCCGGAAGCGCCGACAAGGGAAGCAGGCGGTACGCGATCGCGCCGGCGAGCAGGAGCGCCGCCATCAGCAGCGACGTCGCCACGGGCCTCTGGATGAACGGCCGCGAGGGGTTCATCGCGCCGCCTCCGTCACTCGCCGCTCTTGCGGCGCCGTTCGCCCTTGCCGCCCTTGCCTGAGCCCTCCGCGGCCGCCGCGCGGCTCGCCGCGTCGGGAACCTCGGCCTTGGCGCCATCGCGCAAGCGGTCGCTGCCGTCGACGACCACGATCTCGCCCGGAGAAACTCCGGAGTCGATCGCCACGTTCTCGCCTTCGCTCGTTCCGGTTTTCACGGGGCGCAGGGCGACGGTGCGATCGTCCTTCAGGACGTAGACGAAAGCGCCCTGCGCGCCGCGTTGCACCGCCGAGGACGGAACGAGGGTCGCGCCGCGAAGCGTGTCGAGCTGCAGGCGCAGGTTGACGAACTGGTTGGGGAAGAGATTGCCGTCCTCGTTCGGGAACTGGGCCTTCAGCTTGATCGTGCCCGTCGTCGGGTCGATCTGGTTGTCGGCGGTGAGCAGCTTCCCGGTGGCGAGCTTCGCCTTCTGCTCGCGGTCGTAAGCCTCCACGGGGAGGGGCACGCCGGCGCGAAGGCGCTTCAGCACCTCGGGCAGGCTGTCCTGCGGAATGGTGAACACGGCGGCGATCGGCTGCAGCTGGGTGATGACGACGAGACCGTTGGCATCGCTCGCGCGGACGATATTGCCCGCATCGACCAGGCGCAGGCCCAGGCGCCCGCTGATGGGCGCGGTGATGGTGGAATACAGGAGCTGCAGCTTCGCGTTGTCGATCTGGCCCTGGTCGAATTTCACCGTGCCCTCGTATTGCCGCACCAGCGCCTCCTGAGTGTCGACCTGCTGCTTGGCGATCGAATCCTGAGCGAAAAGGCCGCGGTAGCGCTCCAGGTCGATGCGCGCATTCGCGAGCAGCGCCTGGTCGCGCGCCATCTGGCCCTCGGCCTGGACGAGCTGCGCCCGATAGGCCCGCGGGTCGATCTCGGCGAGCACGTCGCCCGCCTTGACGACCTGGCCTTCGGTGAAGGCGACGCGGACGAGCTCGCCGTCGACGCGGCTCCTGACGGTCACGGTCTTCAGCGGCGTCACGCTGCCGAGTCCGTTCAGGTAGATTTTGATGTCGCCGGTCTTCGCCGGGGCGACCACGACCGGCGTGGGGCGCGAGGGATCGATGCCGCGCCGCCCCGTCGGTCGCGGCGCCTCGCTCGGTTGCAGGAAATACACGGCCACCCCCGCAGCGGCGAGAAGCAGCACCAGAATCACCACCCAGGCGCCCCGCAGCGAACGCCGCCGGGTTTCCGGTTTTTCGATCAGCAGAGGCCCAAGTTCCATCTTCTTTCTGTTCGTGAAAAACAAGAGAACGCCCTTCCCCTCGAGGCAGCGCCCGCGACGATTACATCAGACAAGTGTAACCGCCCCATGTCGTAAGGCCCTAAATTGCAACAGGATGTTACCGCCGCCGTAGAATACGCGAAGCCCTTTCCCATGCCGGTCAGACAGCTCATCGAAGGCGGCCGCGTTCCGGTCAAGGTCTTCACCGACGACCTCGAGCCGCATGCGCGTCAGCAGCTCGCCCACGTGGCGCAGCTGCCGATCGTGTTCGGCCACATCGCGGCGATGCCCGACGTGCACTCCGGCATCGGCGCGACCGTGGGCTCGGTGATTCCCACCCGGCGCGCCATCATCCCCGCCGCGGTCGGCGTCGACATCGGCTGCGGCATGAACGCGGTGCGTCTTTCGCTCGAGGCCGGAGACCTCCCCGACAGTCTCGCGCGCGTGCGCGCCGCAATCGAGCGCGCGATCCCTGTGGGCTTCGACGAGCACGGCGAGTCCGGCGCGCGGCGCGACGCCTGCGCGCCCCTGGCGCGGCGGCTCGAGGCCATCGTCCGCAAGCATCCGAGAATCGCGAAGATGCAGCGCGACCACGAGAAGAAATGGGTCAGGCAGATGGGCTCGCTCGGCGGCGGCAACCACTTCATCGAGATCTGCCTCGACGAGGCCGATCGCGTCTGGGCGATGCTGCACTCGGGCAGCCGCGGGATCGGCAATTGCATCGGCCAGTACTTCATCGCCCAGGCGCGCGAGGCGATGGGCAAGCGCGACGCACACCTCCCCGACCGCGACCTCGCCTGGTTCGACGAAGGGACGAAGCTCTTCGACGACTACGTCGAGGCGGTCGGCTGGGCGCAGGACTATGCGTTCGCGAACCGGCGCGAAATGCTGGAACTGGTCCTAGAGACGTTGCGCCGCCACCTTCCGGCGTTCGAGGCCACCGACGAGGCGATCAACTGCCATCACAACTACGTGCAGCGGGAAAAGCACTTCGGCGAGCGCGTCTACGTGACGCGAAAGGGCGCGATCAGCGCGCGCGAGGGCGAGCTCGGCATCATTCCGGGCAGCATGGGAGCGCGCTCTTACATCGTGCGCGGCAAGGGCAATCCGGAGTCGTTCTGCTCCTGCGCCCACGGCGCCGGGCGCCGCATGAGCCGCACGGAAGCCAAGCGCCGCTTCTCGCGCGCCGACCTCGAGGATCAAACGCGAGGCGTCGAATGCCGCAAGGACAAGGGCGTGCTCGACGAGATCCCGGGAGCGTACAAGGACATCGATGAGGTGATGGCCAATCAGACCGATCTGGTCGAGCCTTTGCATACGCTCAAGCAAATTGTCTGTGTGAAAGGTTGACCGGTGCGGCGGGAGTATGCTGCGCGATGTGAATTCTGATCGTTTTTGACAAGCGAGGATCGAATGATGCGGCGTCTTGATCGCGTACTGGGCAAAGCGGCGGGAGCGGCTCTGCTCTTATCCGGTGGGTTCTGTTTCGCCCAAACTCCGGCGCCTCTTCCCTGGCCCCAGGAGCTTCCCCAGGCCCTTTCCCCGGGCGCGAATCCCTACGTTTCGGAGTACGTTACGGTGCTCGATTTTCACGGTAGCGTCCAGGACCCCGATCTGGTCATATTCATGGCTGGAAATCAGTACCGCGTATTTCCCGATTTGCTGTTGACGTTCCGCGAATGGGTCAGGACGCGACCCGGCCAAAAGACGGTCAAGGTCGACCGGATTTTCTACGCCACTACTCCGCCGGGCCGCCTCATCGATGCCATGCAGTCCGGACAGCTGGTGCTCGGCAATTTCTGGATCGATGTGCAGCCGGGCAAACTCTGGCCGGACGTCTTCATGACGGGAGCACGGCAACAGCTCCGGCTGCTCAACGCGCGCTATGTCGAGGGATGGTCGGTTTTTGCGCGCAACAGGGGCACGGTACTGCTGGTCCGGGCGGGCAATCCCAAGCACATCCGCGGGGTCTCGGATTTGCTGCGGGACGACGTCCGCGTGGCCGTTTCGTCCCCGACGCTGGAGCCGGATTCATTCGAGAGCTATTCCAACACCCTGCGGGCGCAGGGCGGAGGGCAGCTCCCCGACCTTCTGCTCAAAAAGCCGAATACGATTTCGCCGGCTGTCGTTCATCACCGCGAAAACCCGCAGTTCATCCATGATGGCAGGGCGGATGTTGCGCCCATGTACTACCACTTCGGGGATTACCTGAAGACCCGCCTGCCGCGGGATTTCGATTACGTACTCCTCCCGGAGGAAGGCAATTTTCGCGATGCGCTTGCGATTTCCACGATCCGTAACGCACAGCACAAGGCGGCGGCCGCCGCATGGGTGGATTTCATTCGAAGCGATGCTGCAGCGACCGTATACATTCGGCATGGCTTCGACTACGTTTCAAACGAGGAACGCACACGAATAGTGAGGGAAAAATGACGACGACCGGTTGCAACACGGCAGTCAGATCCAGCCGCGCGGTCGGGGCGGAAAAAGGCGTGCGGGCGATCTGCTGCCGGAATTGACGCGGCCGTAAACCGCGATGCCCAAAGAAGATGCGGCAAAGCCCGAGTTCTGGGAAAAGCGCTTCCGCGACAACTTCACGCCCTGGGACGCGGGCGGCGTCCCGGCGGCGCTCGCGCAGTTCCTGAAAGCCGAGCCGCGGGGCCGGCGTGTGCTGGTCCCGGGCTGCGGCTCGGGCTACGAAGTGCGTGCCTTCGCGGACGCCGGGCACGACGTGCTCGCGGTGGATTTCGCGCCGGCGGCGGTGGAGCGGGCGCGGAAGACTCTCGGGCCGCTGTCGGACCGGGTGCGGCTCGCGGACTTCTTCGAGACCGATCTCGGCGCGCCCTTCGACCTCGTCTACGAAAGGGCATTCCTGTGTTCGCTGCCGCGCCCCCTGCGGCCGCGCTATGTGCAACGCGCAATGCAGCTGCTGGGGCCGGAGGGGAGAGTCGCCGGATTCTTCTTCTTCGAGGACGGCGAGCGCGGCCCGCCGTTCGGGCTCAAATCGGGAGAGCTGGAGGCGCTGCTATCTGCGGATTTCCGGCAAACCGAAAATGCCGCCGTCCATGATTCCATTCCGATCTTCGCCGGAAAGGAGCGCTGGCAGATCTGGAAAGTCAGAGGTACTTCGCGATCAGCTTGAGATCGGCGTTGCCGCCGGAGAGAATCACGCCGATGCGCTTGCCCGCGACCGGAAGGCCGCGCTCGAACAGGCCCGACGCGCCGAGCGCGCCGGTCGGCTCGACGATGATTTTCATGCGCTCCCACAGGTAGAGCATGGCGCGAACGAGCTCCGCGTCGCTCACCGTCACCATGTCGTGCACGTAGCGCAGGATCAGGGGAAATGTGAGCTTCCCCAGCGCGTGCGTGCGCGCGCCGTCGGCGATGGTGTCGGGGTTGTAGCAGGTCTGCAACGTCTTGGTCCTGAACGAGCGCGTGGCGTCGTCCCCCGCCTCGGGCTCGACGCCGATCACCTTGCAGCCGGGCGAGAGATGCGACGCCGCGACCGCGCAACCCGAGATGAGGCCGCCGCCACTCACCGGGACGAAAAGATAGTCGAGCGTGCCGGCGTCCTCGATCAGCTCCTTCGCCGCCGTGCCCTGTCCCGCGATTATCCGTGGATCGTCGAAAGGCGGAATCATGGTGAGCCCGCGCTCGCGCGCCACCCGCTCGGCGACTTCCTCGCGGGTTTCCTTGCGCTTGTCGTTGAGCACGATCTCGGCTCCGTAGCCCCGGGTCGCCTCGATCTTGACGGCGGGAGCATCCGAGGGCATCACGATGGTGACGCGGATGCCGAGGAGCTTGCCGGCGAGCGCCACCGCCTGGGCGTGATTGCCCGAGGAGAAGGACAGCACGCCGCGCTTGCGCTCCTCTGGCGAGAGCTGCGACAGCGCATTGAACGCGCCGCGGAACTTGAAGGCGCCGATGCGCTGCAGGTTCTCGCATTTGAAGAATACTTTCGCGCCGGTGCGCTCGTCGACCGTTCGAGAGGTGAGCACCGGCGTGCGGTGCGCATGGCCGGCGATCCGCTCCGCTGCGGCGGCGATATCGGTGTAATCGATTGCGAGCGGGCGGTCAGGGGCGTTCATGCCCCCGAATTCTACCGCTAGGCGTACTCGTCGTGCCGCTTGAGCCACGCCCTGGAGCCCTGGATGCGTCCCTCGCGATTCCATTCCGTTTCGCCGTGGCGAACCAGAATGAGCCGCGCCTCAGCCACGCCTGCCCTCCAGCCACCGCTCCCGCCTGCGCGCGCCCGGGCCCGCCAGCTCGCTGAGAACGCAGGTGTCCGACGGCGCGGGCTTCAAGCACACGCCGAACTCCAGCAGCTCGTCCCTGCGAAACGCATGGATGGAGAGGGTCTCCCCGGCTTTGCGTCTTGCGAGGGCCGCGTCCAGCCCGGCGCGGCCGGGGCGCAAGCCGTCCACGGCCACGATCACGTCACCCGCGGCCAAGCCGGCTTCCTGCGCCGCGCCGCCCTCGAGCACGTGCGTGAGAACGGCGTCTTCGCCGCTCGCGCGCGCTCCCGCGCCGAGCAGCGCCAGTCCGCCGGCGGTTTTCGTGCTCGCGGCTTTGCCGCCCTTGTCCGAAAACGACTCGGACGGGCGCAATGTCATCTCCACGCCGTGCTCCGCGAGCAAGGCGCGCAGCGGCAACTCCCGCGTCGAGCGCAACCACTCGTCGAAAGTGCTGCGCAGCTTGAGACCCGTGACCTCCTCGGCGAGGCGCTCGATACCGTCTTCCTCGACGCCGATGCCGGTCAGGCCGTGATCGGTCCACAGCGCGCGCATGACATCGTCGAGCGACTTTCTTCCGCGCGTCTTGTCCCGGATCAGCAGGTCCAGGCACAGCGCGGCGAGGCTCCCCTTGCCGTAGTAGCTGACCGTCGCATTGGGCGAGTTCTCGTCCGGCCGGTAGTACTTGATCCAGGCGTCGAAGCTCGATTCGGCGAGGCTCTGCTTCCGGCGCCCCGGCGCGCGCAGGTAAGTCGTAATCGTCCGGCCGAGGAGCTCGAGATAGTCCTTCTTTCCGATCAGGCCGCAGCGCACCAGCGCGAGATCGTCGTAGTAGGAAGTCATGCCCTCGAACGCCCACAGGAGCGTCGTGTAGCTCTCGCGGTCGAGGTCGTAGGGCGTGAACGCGGCCGGCTTAATGCGCTTCACGTTCCAGGTATGGAAGTACTCGTGGCTCGCGAGCCCGAGAAACGTCCGGTAGCGCTCGCTCACCTTCGCCTCGCCGCGACGCGGCAGGTCGTCGCGCGAGCACAGCAGCGCGGTCGAGGCGCGATGCTCGAGGCCTCCGTAGCCCTCGCCCAGCGCCGTGACCAGGAACACGTAGCGCTTCATCGGCGCGGGCTCGCCAAACAAACGGATGTGGTGCTCGCACAGTCGCTTCAAGTCACGCGCGAGCCTCGCCATGTCGGCGCTATGGCGGCCGCTGATCGCCACCTCGTGAGCGACGCCGCAGGCGCGGAAGGTCGCGAGCGCGAGTTCCCCCATCGCGACCGGGTGATCGATCAGCTCGTCGTAGTCCGCCGCGCGGTAGACGCCGAAGCCGTGGAGCTTCGCCCCGCTCGCCGTCATCGCGGTGGCGAGGCGCCAATCGCGGTAGCGCGCGCCGCGCGGCCGCAGGATCTCGAGCTCGCACGGCGCGCTTTCCTGCCCTCGCACCCGCAGAAACAGGCACGCGCCGTTGAAGAAAGCGTGCCGCGTATCGAGATAGGCGCCGCGCACCGACAGGTCCCTGGCGTAGATTTCGCAAACGACCGTGAGCGGACCGGCAGCCGGCTGCGCGCGCCAGGTGTGCTTGTCGAGTTTCTCGATGGCGAGTGGCTTGCCGCGGCTCTCGGCGCGGATCGACACGACGTGGCGCGCGAACTCGCGGATCATGTAGCTGCCCGGGATCCACGCGGGCAGGGCAAGTTCCTGTCCCGAAGGGTCGGGCTCGGGTACGGTGCAGGTGACGCGGTAGAGGTGTGCCTCGGGTTGCTCGGGGGAAACGCGGTATCGGATCGGTTCGGTCATCGCGCTACTTTACTCCCGCGATGGCGCGCGTTTCGTGCGGCGGCTCCGCCGGCTCCAGCTCCGCGTCCTCTTCAAGCGCCTGCTGCTGCAGCCACTGGGCGAATTTCGCGACCTCGGCGCGGGCGCCCGAGCGCGGCGTGCGCACGAGAAAGTAGGCGCGCGAATCGGCGGGGGAGCACATGTAGCGCCTGCCGAAGGGCAGGACGAGCTTGCCCTGCTTCACCCACTTGCTGACGAAGCGGCTGCGACCGAGCGCGATGCCCTGGCCCTCGATCGCCGCCTGCATCAGCTGGTCGTAGTGCGAGAAGCGCACCATGCCGGCGGGCTTCACCCCTTGAGTCTGCGTCAACTCGAACCACACCTCCCAGCTGAGCCAGGGATAGCGCCGGTAGGGATCGTCGTAATGCAGCAGCACCTGGCCGGACAAGTCCTTGGGCGAAGCGAGCTTCCGGCCCGCGAGCAGCGTCTTGGAGCACACCGGGAACACCAGCTCGCCGAAGAGACGCACGGCGGCGCTCCCGGCCGCCTTCGGCGTGCAGTAGCGGATGGCGAGATCGATGCCTTCGCGCTCGAGATCCTGGATCTCGTTGGTCGCCGCGAGCCGCATGTCGATCCCCGGATGCATGCGGCGGAAGTCGTTGAGGCGCGGCACCAGCCACAGCGCGGCGAAGGAAACGGTGGTGGTCACGGTGAGCATGCCGGCCTGGCGCGCGCCCAGCCTGCCCGCGACATCGCGCAGCAGGCGCAGCACTTCGGCCGCCGTCTTGTACAGCGTCTGCCCCTCCTCGGTGAGGCGCAGCTCGCGGTGGTTGCGGCGGAACAGCGCCACGCCGAGCTGCTCCTCCAGGGTCTGGATCTGGCGGCTGACCGCGGACTGGGTGACGAACAGCTCGGCGGCCGCCTTGGTGAAGCTCAGGTTACGGGCGGCAGCCTCGAAGCCTTTCAGCAGGTCGAGCGACGGCAGATCCCGGGCGCCCTTAAGCATTCCATTTACTCATGCAAAAGATGAAGAAAGATCGTTTGATAGCGGCCGCCGCCCACCCAATAATCTCTCTGCCGGAAGCGTGGCTGCAGCGCCTCCGGTCCGAATCGTGGAAGCATGCAGAAACCGCATTATGAAAGGGACCGATATGAACATCAAGTCTCAGCAACCCGACCGGATCGAAAGCTACGGCATCGCGCTCGGCGCGCTGATCCACGCGGCGTGGCGAGGTCTGGTGTGGTTCTTCGTCCCAAGCGACGTCGACCGACACCATCTGCGCGGCCGGTGAAACAGTCATGAACATCGGTTTCAACCGTGTCGAGCTTCACCTCGCGCCTCGCGAGGTCATCCGCGTCTACGACCCAGCGGGTGCGCGGGTCGAGTGTATCTGCGGAGAGCTGTGGATCACCCAGGACAGGGACTTCGAGGATCACTTCCTCTCGGCCAACGACGCGCTCACGCTCGACCGCGGCGGGCTCGCCCTTATCCACGCTCAACGGCGGAGCGATCTCGTTCTCATCGAGCCGGCATCGCGCCCGAGCCTTGTAGCGCGGATCGCGCGCGCGACGGGCAAATGGCTCGCCAGGACCTTCGGGCCCGAGTCCATCGACCGACCGCAACCCGGCCGCGGGCTTGGGGCGCTCTAGCTCGGCCGGTGCTCGAGGTCGGAAGGCTCGTCGATGTCGCGCAGCACGCCGGGATCGTCGACATCGTAGAGCGTGATCCAGTCGGGGTGTTCTATGAGGATCTCGCGCGCGCCGGCGTCCCCGCGCAGGGTCGAGAGCTCGTCGAAGAAACGCCGGGCGAAGCCTACCGGATGCCCGCGCTGGCCCCGATAGGAGGGCGCGGCGATCGCCGCGCCCTCGGAGAGGGCCTTCGTGATGATGCGAATCGTCTCCGGCCGCAGGTAGGGCATGTCGGCGAGCGCCACCACCCAGCCGTGGGCATCCTCGGCGGCGCGCACACCCTCGGCGAGACTTACGCCCATGCCCTCGGCGGCGTTCTTGCACACCACCGTGTTGCAACCGGCGTCACGCAGCATCTTGCCGAGCTTTTGCGCCCTCGGCCGGATGACGGCGACGGATTCGGGCAAGGCCTCGACGAAATGGCGCGCGGCGGCGAGCGCGATCGGGGTCCCGGCATTCGGCGAGCCCGCCGGCAGCGCGTGCAATAGCTTGTTCGAGCCGAAGCGCGTCGAATATCCGGCTGCCAACAAGACGCCGCGGATCTTTGCGGCCATGGACTCCCCTCGGGAATCGGGGAGCAAGGATAGCTAGTTCTGGGGGACCGCGCAGCCGGCCGACACGTTCACCTTGGGCGGCTCGATGGTCTCGGGGATCTGAACCCCGCGCCGCACGGCGGTCAGCTCCGCGAGGATCGCGATGGCGATCTCGGGCGGGGTTTTCGAGCCGATCTTCAGGCCCACCGGCCCGCGCAGCCGCGCGATTTCCGAGGCGGCCAGGTCGAATCCTGCAAGGCGCTTGCGCCGCGCATCGTTGTTCTTCTGGGAGCCGAGCGCGCCGACGTAGAACGCCGGCGATTTGAGCGCCTCGAGCAGCGCCGCGTCGTCGAGCTTGGGATCGTGCGTCAGGGCGACCACGGCGCTGTGCGCGTCGAAATTCATCTGCACCACGACATCGTCGGGATAGCCGCGGTTGATGGGGACCGTGTCGAAATCCCAGCCGTCGGCGTATTCCTCGCGCGGGTCGCAAACCGTTACGTGATAGTCGAGCGCCTGCGCCATCTGCGCCAGATAGCGGGACACCTGCCCGGCGCCGATGAGCAGCAGCCTCCAGCGCGGGCCGTGCACCGTCTTCAGCACCTTGCCGTCGAATTCCAGGAGGTCGGACCACTTGCCCGGTTCGATGCGCACCTTGCCGGTGTCCATATCGAGGAAACGGGCCGACAGCTCGTGCCGCTCGATGATGCCGAGCAGGTCTTTGAGCTTGGATTCGGCGGTGACCGGCTCGAGAACGATCTGCAGCGTGCCCCCGCAGGGCAGCCCGAAGCGCGTCGCCTGCTCCTGGGTCACGCCGTAGGTGGTGACCTCGGGCTTGGCCGCGGCGATCGCCCGGCTCTTCACCTTGTCGATGAGGTCGTCCTCGACGCAGCCGCCCGAGACCGAGCCCATCACCTGGCCGTCGTCCCGGATCACCAGCATCGCGCCCACCGGCCGCGGCGCCGAACCCCAGGTATGCACCACTGTGCCCAGAGTCGCGCGGTGGCCGCCCTCAGTCCACTTCAAAGCGCTGCGCACCACCTCGAGATCGACGCTGTCCACGGGAATCCTTTCGTCCAGAGTTGAAGCAACTGAATATTACCGATTGCTAACAAACGATTATACGCAATAGCCTAGACCCGACCTAAAGTTGGGTCAAGGCGGATGGGATTCAACTCAACTGAGACTACAGTTGCTTGTGGCGGTCGCATGGTCTAGCATTTTTCCCCGGACATCCATCGCACCAAATTCCTCAAGAATTTCAGTACCTCCAACAAAAACTCAACATCAACCGAAGGAGTGAACCCATGACCGTCAAGGTCTCGATGACCGTCAACGGCAAGCCGGCGAGCGGTGAAGTCGAGGAGCGCACCCTGCTCGTCAACTTCATCCGCGATCACCTGCGCCTGACCGGCACCCACGTCGGCTGCGACACGGCGCAGTGCGGCGCCTGCACCATCCATATGAACGGGCGTGCGGTGAAGTCCTGCAACATGCTCGCGATGCAGGCCGAGGGCGCGGATCTGGTCACGATCGAAGGCATCGCCAAGGCGGACGGCACGCTCCATCCGATGCAGGAGGCCTTCCGCCAGCACCACGGCCT
>Ga0137403_10002229_pt2 | contig 18967 bp, 12 predicted proteins | sample CZOMad2_1_16fung_FD_122057 | JGI IMG/M metagenome (GOLD analysis project Ga0137403, IMG submission 122057) | Vadose zone soil fungal communities from Angelo Coast Range Reserve, California, USA - CZOMad2_1_16fungal (Hybrid Assembly) | ecosystem: Environmental > Terrestrial > Soil > Vadose zone...
GAAGCCGCGCTCCTTGCCGGCTTGATCCGAAGCCCGAATCGGTTTTCGCCGCTAAAAAATCCGGAGGGCGCGGCGATGCAGCGCAACGCTGTTCTGGATCGCATGGTGGCGTTGAAAAAGATTACGCCCGCGGAGGCCGAAGACGCGAAACGGACAAAAATCGTGACGCATCCCAAGCGACTACCCCAGATCCAGGAGAATTATGCGATGGACGCGGTGCAACGCGATTTGAATCTGTTGTTAACGCAGGATCAGATCGATAACGGTGGGCTGTCGATCTACACGACGCTCGATCCGGCCGTGCAAAACGCAGCGCAGGATGGGCTCGAGACGCAGCTCACAAAGATCGAGCACCAATCGAATTTTCATCATCCGCTCAAAGCGAGCTACAAACCGCCGGAGAACGGGGAAGGCGATTCGGCGATGCCATATCTGGAAGGCGCGGTGGTCGTGATTGACAATGTCAGCGGCGGTGTTCGCGCGCTCGTCGGCGGTCGCGATTACGCGCAAAGTAAGTTTAACCGGGCGCTCGCTCCGGCGAACCGACAGGTTGGTTCCGCATTCAAGCCTTTCGTTTACACAGTTGCTTTTAGCCACGGCTTGTTGCCGAGTGCAGCGATCAGCGATGGTCCGATTCAGCCCGGTGAAATCGAAGGCGCGGGAAGTTGGTCACCTGCAAATTCCGATGGCACCTATGGCGGCATCATGCCTTGCTCATACGGCCTGATTCATTCACGCAACACCATGAGCGTGCGTGTTGGACAAGTTGCCGGGCTAGACGCGGTGCAAAAGGTTGCTAACGATCTTGGCATTTCACAAAGCGTTCCGCACGGCCCTGCGATTTATATCGGCTCGTTTGAGACAGACCTGAAAGATCTCACCGCAGCATACGCTGTGTTCCCCAACGCCGGAGTGCGCAAGCAGGCCTATATCATCGAGCGCATCGATAATCAGCAGCACAAACCGATTTATCTCGCAGCGCATATCTCCGTGCCGGCACTTGACCCGGGCGCTGCTTGGATGACTTCGCGGCTAATGCAAGAAGTTTTGACCGAGGGCACTGCCGCCAGCTCGCGTTCACTTGGCTTCAAATTGCCGGCGGCAGGCAAGACCGGCACGACCAATGATTACAAAGATGCGTGGTTTCTTGGTTATACCAGCACGTTGACTTGTGGCGTGTGGGTCGGATTCGACCAGCCGACAACGATTATTCCACGTGGTTACGGCGCCGCGCTAGCATTGCCGGTTTGGGTTCAAGTTATGAACAAAGCATCACGGCATTATCCGGCCGAACCATTGCAGCCCACCATGCCACTTCAACACACCACGGTCTGTTCGACCTCCAATCAACTCGCCACGACCGGATGCATGGCGGCCGGAACCGCCTTCGACATTGATTTACCACCTGACAAAGTGCCAAACGCCGCGTGCCAGGTACATGGAGGTGCCCAATGGCCATTTGCTCAGCAGGCGCCGGGTACTCCTCAAAAGGCTGCAACTTTCCCCGGTCGGGTGTTCAGATCATTCCGAAGACTTTTCGGCGGACGATGAATGTCACGTCGGTGTTCGTTGAAGGCTGGGCCTGCCCGCCGTAGCTTGGCAATTTCGGGCGGTCGGCCTTCGCACAAGGCTACGGCGGACGCTCCCGCCTTCTTTTTCCGCTAAGCTCCAAGCGAAGGCGGGAGCAGGTGAGGGGAATCGAACCCCCGTTTTTGATTATCGATTCTTCTGTGAAAACGATTTCACTGGTAATTTCCAAGTCCCATCAATGATTGGTCAATTGCTGCCGTGGCGCTCGCCGACCCATTTTCCCATCGCGAAGCACCCGCCCTGGTGGCTGCAGCGGTGCTTTGAGCATTTTCGCGAGAGCATCTAAAAGTCATCGGTCGAAATCATTCCAGGCCGAGGAGCGCATAAATTTCCGTCGACTTCTGCTTTCCTTTGACCGCAACTTCGCCGAGATGTCGGGTGCGATATTGTTTCGTCGCTTTTGCCAAGGTTGATCCGCTAATAATGATACGCGTTTCGTACTCAGGAACTTTGGTTAGTTCTTCCAGCCGAGAAGCCAGATTCACGCCGTCGCCGATGACGGTGTAGTTGAGCCGAGTTTCCGATCCCATGTTGCCGGCGACGACCACGTCAGTGTTGATCCCAATGCCAACGTTGATAGTGGACAATCCGCGCTTTTGCCATTGCCGATTTAAATCGTCCAGCGCCTCACCCATTTCGAGCGCGGCTTTCATCGCCCAATCGGCGTTATCGGGGTTTGCCAGCGGTGCCCCGAAGAGAGCCATGAGAGCGTCGCCCATGTATTTGTCCACCACGCCACCGTGCTTCTCCACGATTGCATCCATGCGGGTGAAGTAACGATTCAAAATCCCCAGCGTGTCCTGCGGCGAAAGCTTTTCGGACATGGCGGTGAAGTTGCGCAGATCAGAAAAAAGAACGGTGACTTCGCGCTCTTCCCCGCCAAGAACTACATCTTTACGCAACAATTCGGACGCCACTTCGGGTGAGACCACCTTGCCTAACAGATCGCGGACACGATCACGTTCCGCCAGACCCTCGCTCATGCGATTGAAGGAAAGCGCGAGCGACCCTAGCTCGTCCTCCTGTTGGATCTTGACGCGATGCCGGTAATCCCCTGCCGCGATCTTGTGTGCGCCCTCCGCGAGTTCCAGCACGGGCCTGGAGACCCCGCGCGCGATTCGCACCCCCAGCGCGACCGAGACCGCGAGTCCGAGAAGAGCGAGAAATAGATAAGTGCGCTCGAGCCGAAGATACGACGCGAGTTCCCCGTCGAGCGATCGTTGCAGGAGCGCGAGCACCGTTCCATTTTCCGCCGGAAGTGGAACGGAATAACTCAAAAAGGTTTCGCCGGCGACGCGGAGGTCGACAATCTGTTTTGCCCGCAGCGCAGTCGTGCGCGACATCGACAGCACGGCGGCACGCTGTTTTGCATCGAGGGTGGTGGCGAAAAAGCTCTGCGCGTTCAAAAACGTGATCTCCAGATCGGTGTATGTTTTGATCTCTCGCGCGAAATCATCGTCGATGCGGAATCCGGGGCAGAGCCACGCGATTGGATCGGGCGCGAGCAGTGGCGTAACCGCCATGGCATAGAGTTCATTGCCGAGAGGAACAAGCGCGTAAGCACTCTCAGTTGTTTCCGCCTTATCGATCAATTTGGGAAAAGGAAATGGAACACCGTGTAGGTCCGGCCGGTGAGTATCGAAAAGGAGTTCCTTCTCGAGGGATGCGATCAGAACCACATCCGCCTTGACTCGGCCCTGAAGACTTTCCAATGCCGACAACGTGGTCGGGCGATCCTGGTCCACGTCGGCAAAAGCTTCCTGAAAAGCATGATCGCGTGAAACAATCGCCGCTGCGTCGGTGATCTGTTGATTGCGTTGCTTGATCAGTTTCTCGAAAATCTGCGCTCCAGCCAACAAACTCGATTCAATCTGCGCGAGCGCATGCTGGCGGTTCGCGTGCCTAACCAGGAGATAGGTCGCGCTTTGCAGGAGCGTCAAGAGCGCAAAGAGGAAGAAGAGGAGTCGGCTTCTGAAACTGCGGAATCGAAAGTTCAGCGATATCCTCCGGTCGAGAACCCCGGGGCGCGCTTGGCGCGAAAGCCCGGCTTGAGATCCAAAGTAAAAAGCAACTGTTTCATGCCGCCCGCGCCAAGGTCGACATGTTTCGCTAAGGTTTCCGGTGCGCCCCTGAGCGACGGTTGCCAGACCTCAACTGTGTATTGTCCCGCCGGCAGATTTTTCAGCAGCGCGTGGCCTTCCCTGCCTGTGACTTGGAAATACGGCGTCGCCAGCACTGCCACATAAGCGATCATCCAATCGTGGATATTGCATCCGAGTGTGACGAATCCCTCCTTGTCGAAAAAAACCGCCTCGGCTGGAACCCCCCTATAAAGCGGTAGCTCAAATTTTTTCGCCGGCGATAACGAATAGACGTGATGGCGAATGTTGTCCTTGTTCGGAAACATGATCGAGGTGCCGACCTGCACAGCGGTCACATAAGGAATAAATTGTTTGTCTTGTTGATCGATGACCGTTTGTTTCTTCGCGCGCTCGGCGTTCATCCCGTTTCCTTGGGCGTAGACGACTGCGTCGGAAACCAGCGCGCCTTTGCTGTCTTTAACCGTAACGTCAAACGAACCGGCTGACAGATCGTGGCACAAACCGAAAATCACGAGTAAGGCAACCGCGCGCATCAACTAATTTAATAAGCAAAGGCTACCTTCGCCTCAACCAAATGGTTTTCGTATTCCAGCGGATCATGCGAAGTCGCGGCGTATTCGTAGCTGACGAGAACAGAAAGATATTTGGTCACCGCGTAGCCAGCTGAAACCGAAACGGAGTGAGTCGAGGCTTGCAAGCGATACGCGGTGTAAAGGGGATTGGTTCCAAACGTCGTAACCGACTGCTCCTCGGAAGCGAGCCGCAGAATGTCGGACCGCGGCGGGACCGCATAGGAAATCACATCGCCGTACCGATAAGCGTAGCCAAGAGAAATTTGGAGCGAGGAAATCACGTCAAACGTCAATCGAACAGACGCGCTGTTTCCCTCTAGATCCCAGAAATCGTCGCGCGCCGCGAAATGGTCGAACGTATAACCAGTTTCGACCGAGAGCCGGTCGGTGATTGCAATTCCGACCCTGATTCGAAAATTGTTACTCCAGCCATCGCGCTCATACTCATCAAAAAATTCGTAGGCGAGCCGGTCTTCGATCAGAATCCACGGCGCCTGGTGTCCCAGCCCAAATCGATAACGCAGGCCAGTCGAACCTCCGAAGTCGATGTTGTTGAACCCAGAGAACCGGTCCCACACTTCTCCGTCAACATCGCCAGCCAGATTCAGACGCAAATCGCGGGACAGCTGAAACCCGAATCCTGCTCTTACATCGCCCTTCCAGGCCGAATCGCTCTTTTCATCCGCGGCACGATCAGAGTTGGAAAGGTTGCTATCGTAGAACACGCCGGTTTCCGCATCAAAACGCCAGTCCGCCCGTGCGACACTTAACCCCAGCGCAAGTAAGCCAATCAGGCCGATTATTCGCGTTACCTGCACAGGCCCACCTTAGCTTGATTGAATCGGATTTCACGTCGTGCTTATTACCCATTCGCAATCAGCCGGCACGCTTCATCCCGTGGCGCTTTTTGTTTGCTCGACATTCGCAAACATGATCGCGTTCACCACTCTTTGAACTTGTCCTTGTGCTCGTGTCTCGCGGACAACGAAGAAGCACAGATCACGACTACGCTCGGCGGACAACCACTGACGCTTACGATTGATTTTGTTGGAGGCGCAGAGCGTAACGCGCCCAGTAAGGCGCGTCGGCGGTCAGCCATTCAATCACTTCGCGACATTGGCGAACAATGACAAACGAAGATGGAAACGGACGGACTTGTTATGACTGACTGTTATGACCCGCCGCCATTTTAGGCGCAATTTCAGGCTGATTTATCTATGAAAATCAGCGGGTGAGGGGAATCGAACCCCCGTATCTAAACACATCTTGGAAAATGACTCTTGCCATAGAGTGGAAAACAAGGTAAGACAACTACAAACAGTCGACGATTGTCTTACTAACTTGTCTTACCTATGTCGTGCATCTGGAAACATCCGAAATCAGTTAACTGGGTTGCGCGCTTTCGTGGCGCTGCTGGGAAAACAGTAAACCGCTCAACCGGAACGCCTGTTCGTAGGCAAGCTGAGCTGATTGCGCAGTCTTGGGAAATCGAGGCCGCACGAGAACGGGAGAACAACGGTAAGCGCGAGGTTTCCGCTGGCGGAATTAGTGATGCTGTCGCGCGAGCAGAAAGGCTTGCGCGTTTGGGACGGCTGAATGCTGGAGCAGCGAGAGATCTTGTGAATGCGCTTCTCAGGGCAGCCGGTCAGGAAACATTGGACGCTGTAACAAATCGAAAGTGGTGTGACGGCTGGGCCGCGGCAAAGTCCGGGTCGATCAAAAACCAATCGCGCCAGAAGTACCAGCAGATTTGTCGAGGTTGGTTGGCGTTTCTAAAAAACGCGGCCGACAAACCGCTGGAAATTGTATCGAGGTCCGAAGCCGTCGCGTTTCGCGATCGACTTAGTAAGGATGGACTGGCGCCGAAAACTGTTAACCACACGATTAAGATTCTGCGTGGTGTGTATCAAGATGCAGTGGAACAGGGGCATATTGGCCGCAACCCGTTTGTTGGCGTGGCGAGCCTGCGTGAGGAGGATGACCGGCGAAAGCGACTTCCGTTCACAACGTCGGAAGTGGCACAACTAATCGCGACTGCAAAAGGTCACTGGAAGGGCCTTATTATTCTCGCTGCCACCACGGGGCTACGGTTGATGGATGCTGTCCGGCTACGCTGGAGCGACGTTAATTTAGACGCCAAGTCGATTCGCATTAAGACCGCGAAAACGGGGCTGACTCTTGCGCTGCCAATCCATTCGTCGTTTTTGGCGTGGCTTAAAAAACAGCAACGCGGGATCGGTGCCGCGCCAATCTTCCCAAGCCTTATTCACAAGAGCGGCGCTGGAAAAAGTGGATTAAGCATGGCATTTCGACGTTTAATGGTGCGCGCTAAAGTTTCGGCTGGCGTTGCGCGGCAGGCCCAAGATGGGGGGCGTGGTCGAACGAGTAGTCAGAAGTCATTTCATTCGCTGCGCCACTTCGCGGCTACACAGCTTGCCGCTGCCGGAGTGCGCGCGGAAATCGCGCGCCAGATCACCGGGCATACAGATGCCGAGACACACGCGGATTACGTCACTGCTGACCTTGACTCTCTCCGAGCGGCTGTGAGGTCCATTCGGCTTTCGGCGTGAGAAGGTCGAAACGCGACGGGAAGGCTAGGGGAGCAAGAACCGCGCAATCAAACCGGCCGGTGGGACGTGGTGCCATATCCGCGCTGGCGAATCCTTTTTTGCTGATGCGAGTCGTTTCCTCTGCGCACGCCTTGATTTTACCAATCGCCAAGCTCGAAGAACTTTTGGCCGATGGTCGCAGCGTGATCAGGCCAGTTTCGATTGATGATGTTATCGCTGGTATTCGGCACGACTCACCCGTTGAGCTGTTGAAGGACCTTCGACAAGCGATGTCATGGACTAGCGGTGATAGCGAGACTGCCGCAGCGGAAGTCCTTTGTCAGATAGCGTTTCGTTTAGTCGAGCGACTCAACCGGTTGGCGGAGCGCGGTGTCCTCGGTGATGCGCCCAAGCGGATTCGGTCGTGGCCGATTAACTTTGCACCAGGTGCCAGTGAGGGAGCGTCTAAGATGAAAGACGCGGCGGCACTTTTCGAGGGATTAGCCGTTGGCAGCCAGGCGCTGGTTACTGCCAGCCCAAGAAGTCGAGCTGGTACCGCAAGAAAAGGAAAGGGCGGGTGGCGTCTTGAGACCGAAGTAGCCATCGAGGCTGCTATGCTAAACGCGCAGTGGTTTCTTCCTTTTCACAAGCTCCTTCGTGGCTCGAAGCCAATAAGAACAGTGGAATACCGCTACCCCCGAATGAAAAGGAGGCTCCAAGTGCGAGGTTTTCAAACGCCCGGTGGTCATATCTTGCTGTGGCCTTGGTGGATGGACGAATTGCTACCGTTAGCCGAAACGAATCCGGAAACAGGCTTCCCATTTTTGGAACGACTCGACAGCCGAAGCGTTGATCTGTTTATGCCTGTCATTGAAGGCCTCTTAATGTGGAGAGTGATTATCGACAAAAGTGCAAAACAAATGCAGTTGAAGGTGGTTGATCGAGACGAAGGCGGCGCTGTGGAACTGGTAAAATTTCAGCCAGAACTTATCGCGAAAGTTCTCACTGGCATTCGGCACACTTTATGGGCACTGGCTGGACGAGGGCGTAGGGGAAGGACTCACAAAAAGCGCTCCGAAAGATAGCGGCATTTCTCGTTCACTCATGCACCTCCTGGTATCGAGGTGCATTTCAGTTTGGGATGAAAATTTGGGACAACGGGCCGCATGAAAGCAAACACATGCGTACCCGCAGATGTCGCCAAACTTAATATCGACCTCTCGAAGATTCCGCCGTTGCTGGACGTCGAAGGCGTTCGTCTTTATCTGGCGCCAGTTAGTCGCAGCTTGCTCTACGAAGCCGCTGCTCGTGGCGAAATCCAGTCTGCCTCAGTCGGAATCGGGCGCGGCCGGCGTTTTTTCTTAGCGTCGTCGATCGCTGAGTGGCTGGAGCGCCGTGCTGCCAAGACTGTCCGACCTAACATCGCGCCGCGACGCAAGAAGTCGAAGCCTGAAGGAGGCAAATGACAGAGCCGCCAAAGATGAAGCGCGGTCCGGCGTCTGTCGGTGACTTGATGCAGCTATTGAAGCCAAAAACGCCCGCTACGGCTGAGGCTCGGGGTAAGAAATGCCATTTCTACAAGCCATTGCGTAAAGAGTTTCGGCGCGACGGATTCAACTATCGACAGATTGCCCGCGAGCGAAACGCAGCAATATACGAACAGCGTTGGACTGGCTGCGCTGAGCCGACCGTTTCCTACGAGGTAATTCGCATCTCGCAAATGGAGGCGGAATGAAACCGCCGCCGAAGAAAAAGCCCGGCACCGCGAGCAAAAACGGACATGTCCGGAAATCAGAATTGCTGCGCCGCTACGCCGTCAAGCTTGTCCCGATCGAGCAGCTCAAACCCAGTCCGGAAAATGAGGAAATCTACGGTCCCATCAACTTCGACACCGACCCGGCGCTGCAATCGACAGTCGATAGCATTGAACGGCTAGGACTGGAAGAGCCGATCATCGTGACGGTCGATAAGTACATTTTAAGCGGGCATCGTCGATTCGTCGCCGTCCAGCACCTTGGCTGGAAGGAAGTCCCGGTAAGATTCTCCCAGATTCGCCGCGACGAATCGACGGACTACCACCGGCTACTAGCGGAATACAATCCGCAGCGCGTCAAAAGCGTGGCCGCGCTGCTAAGCGAGCAGTTTCTAAAGAGTGAAACTTACCTAAACGATGATGACTTTCACGGCCGCCACTATGAGAAGGGGGAAGTCGAAGCCGAGTTTATCACCGTGGAGGGCAGCAAACTGGTGGAGCCCATCGGAGAGCGGCAATCGGAGTTTCTCGCTGCCGCAGTCGATGTCATCAACCGACTTGAGAATTTTTGGCCGCTCACTGTTCGCCAGGTCCATTACAAGTTGTTGAACGACCCACCGCTAACGCAGGTCACAAAGGAGCGAAACGAACGCTGGCGTTATAGGAACGACGCGGCTTCCTACAATAGACTTAGCAGCCTTCTCGTCTCTGCACGGTATTTGGGCCACGTCCCGCTCACTGCGCTGGATGACCCGACACGCATCAGCCAGGAGTATGAATTCGGCACTTGGGACTCCATCGCGCAATTTATCCGGGACGAAACCGACGGCTTTCTCAGCGGCTACCAACGTCATCGGCTGGAAGGTCAACGCAATCATGTCGAGTTGCTCATCGAAAAGAACACCCTGCTGAACATCGTGAAGCCGGTGGCCGACAGATTCATGCTGCCATACAGCGTCAATCGAGGCTATGGCAACCCGAGCTTATGGCGGAAGATGGAATTGCGGTGGAAACACAGCGAAGCTCGACGCTTTATCCTGCTGACAATAAGCGATCACGACCCCGAAGGCTTTGACCTGATAGACGATGCGACGCGCTCATTGCGCGACCTGCACAACGTGCCGCTGGAGGTTGTTCGCGTGGGACTGACAATGGAGCAAATCGAGCAGCAGGAGGCGCCGCCAGCTTTCGCCAAGGAAACATCGTCACGGTTCAAACAATACGTTGAGCGCACCGGCTCAAAGGAGTGCTGGGAAGTCGAGGCGATTGATCCTGAGTTTCTGCAAGACCAAGTGCATGACGCGGTCCTGTCCGCGCTGGACGTGGAGCAGTTGAACGCAGTCCAGCAGCGGCAAGCGGTCGAGCAAGGGCAAGTCGCTGCCATACGTCGCAGGCTGGGACTAGCTATGCAGCGCCTGATTGCCGAGGAGGGCATCTAACATGACCGGCACCGAGCGGCGTAGCTCGGTAAAGGAGGGCAGGCAGATTGAGTCTCGAGGTTTCTGAGCTCAATGGGGCCGCGCTCGGACTAGGCGCAATCACCGAGGGCCACGAGGACACTGTTCTTTCATGTGCTGAGGAGGTAAAGGGTCAGCCTGCGGGAGACCCCGCGAATGAACTGGCAACTCGTCTCCTGATTAGTCTCGACGCAATCAACGAAGCGATGCGACGTGGGCTGCTCAGCTTTTTGAGACATCGTAATGCCCTCTGCTGGCGCTTCGGGGACGCTGCGAATGGCTGTTGGCGGCGTCTCGACGGCCACCCGTTTGAAATCAACGGAGAGCGCGTTAAAGCTGAAGCGGAAACACGCGGAGACCGCTGGCACCGACTTATCGGCTTGCAAGACGTTGTGGCGAATGATCGACGTGACGTGTTGTTGATGCCTGAAGGTAGCAAAGATGCCTTGGCGGCACTGCATTTTGCAGATGCAGAAGGTACGCTTTTGGACGTAGGAGTCGTCGTCGCACTCGGCTCTGCGATAAAGCTCGCTCAGGAAGACCTTGAAAGACTTCGCGGACGCCGCGTACGAATCCCCGCCGATGCTGATAGGGCTGGCGAACAGGCAGCCATACGAATCGCGCAACAGCTCGCATCAGTTGCCGAGGAGGTTCAAATCTTCGACCTCGCCGGGTTAAACCGCGATGACGGCTTGCAAGTAAAGGACCTTTTCGATGCGACTCGAATTGATTACGATAGTTTTGAAGCCAACCGCGATCTTTGGTCGGTCACGGATCTCAACAGCAGAGGCGATCGCGTACGAATCATCGCAAATACAGGGAAATCATTTCTTCCTCCGCCCGCCCCCCTCCCTCATGTGTCTCCTGGGTCTCATGGGTTTCCTGTGTATCCTGTGTCTAACTCTCAAGAATTGGAAAAAGAGCTTGAGAAATTGGCAGTGCGTAACGCTTGCACCGAGCGGAATACGACGAGGAAACGACGCTGGCAACTTGCACGCGACTTGAATGCGGTTGAAAAGAGACTCGCTCGGAAACTGAATCCCAACGAACTGATGCGAACATTCAACAAATGGCATGGTCTTTCGCAGCCGTATCTCGACCCAAAAAAGACCCGCGACGATTACTTAGCCAGGTTTCTCGGTGAACTTGGAAAAGTTCGAGTGCCGACTGGCGACGGTGAAGCACTGGAGGAGGCGCTTGCGCGCATTTCAACCGCTCCGCTTCCCGAGCTTCCGGGGATTCTCGACGCGCCGGAGAGCTGGCGAACGCTTGCGGCGCTACATCGTGAATTGGCTCGCCAATCCGCGAATGGAACTTACTTTGTGAGTTGCCGTGACGCCGCAAAGGCTCACCCCAGCTTAAATAAGGACTCCGCGTTGAGCACCAACCGTGCACTTGTGCGGCTTGGCGTGATTCAGTTTGTGCGCGTTGGTGACGCACATCCCGGAGGCAAAGCATCAGAGTTCCGTTACCTCTTGCCGTTATGATCAGCGAGTTCTGATCGGTTCCCGCCACGGAAATGCCCGTGGTGATCGTTTTGGCCGGCGTTTAGACATAATACCGTAAGCTGTTCAAATGAACGTAGCCACGGGCATTCTCAGCGCAAGTCGCGTTCTTAGGGCGATCTCTCGTTAAGCGCGAAGGCGCGCGAACCCATTGTGACGAGATATGCCTCGCTTGTGAGGGCGAATCGCGGGTAACCTTGGTCAGGTAAACCTCCAATATGCCAAAACCTGAGCGACAACAGAACGTCCTGGACTTGCTGAAAGAGTTGCGAGGTATCGAACCGCTCAAGAAACTCTTTTGGTCGGAACTCAACTACCAGCGCGTGAATCAGCCACTTTCCCGGCGCGGGTGGACGGATTCGGTGAGCAAGGTTCTGGCGGATGATGCCGTTCTGTTCGCGGGCGGCGGCGAGGACAATGCCTTCCATGTCATCTATTGCCGACTCGCGTCCGACGCCCTCGCGCGGGGATTCGAGCGCCCGGTGGTCACTCAACTATTGCGGGAGCATCCTTACGCGCTCTTCGTTTTCTCTAACAAAGGCCAGACCGACTGGCATTTTCTAAATGTAAAGTATGACGACCAAGTCGAACGCCGCCGTTTGTTTCGCAGAATCACGGTCAGGCGGGGCGCTGGTTTGCGTACAGCAACAGAGCGCCTGCAACTTCTGGACCTGGCTGAGATTCATCCCGAACTATTCGGCATTACGCCGCTGGCGATCCAACAACGCTGCGACGCGGCTTTCGATGTCGAGACGGTCACAAAAGATTTCTTCCGCGAAACCGCCAACTGGTATTTCTGGGCGCTAAAAAATGTCCGCTACCCGAAGGATGCGCCCAAGGAAGCGGACGGTCACGACCATATCAGCGTCATCCGTCTCATTACGCGCCTCATCTTTTGCTGGTTCGTGAAGGAAAAAGGACTCATCCCGGACACGCTTTTCGACGAGCGCAATCTCGCCAGAACCCTGACTGGCTTCGAGCCGACAAAAACCACTGACAAGGAATCCGCTTTTTACAAAGCCATCCTGCAAAATCTTTTTTTCGCCACGCTCAATACCGAAATGGACAACCGCGCTTGGCGGAAAGATGCCAACAACGTCATGGCGCATGTTCTTTACCGCCATCGGACGCTGTTTCAGAAACCGAACGAAGCACTCTTTCTGTTCAAAAACATTCCGTTCCTCAACGGCGGACTTTTTGAGTGCCTTGACAAACGGGAGGGAACTAAGGAATCGCCGAAGGACATCCGCATTGACGGCTTTTCCGACCGCAAGGACAGCCAGCCCGTCGTGCCGGATTTTCTTTTCTTCGGTCGGGAGCGCGAAGTGGATTTGAGTGCGGATTACGGCGAAGCGAAATACAAGCGCGTGCAGGTGCGCGGCCTCATTCACATCTTCAATCGCTACAATTTCACCGTCGAGGAAAACACACCGATCGAACAAGAAGTCGCACTCGACCCGGAATTGTCCGGCAAGGTATTTGAAAACCTCCTCGCGGCCTACAACCCGGAAACCGGTGCGACCGCCCGCAAACAGACCGGCTCGTTCTACACGCCGCGCGAAATCGTCAACTACATGGTGGACGAAGCTCTGATTGCCTGTCTAAAAACCAAACTGGAAGCCGCGCTACCGACAATCAAAGACGTAGAATCCCGTCTCCGCCATCTTTTCGCATACAGCAACGAACCGCACAAACTTACCGCGCCGGAAGTAGACGCGCTCATAGCTGCCATTGACGGCGTCAAATCCATCGACCCTGCGGTTGGATCTGGCGCGTTTCCGATGGGCATTTTGCACAAGCTCGTTTTCATTCTCGGCACGCTCGACCCGCGCAACGAGAAATGGAAGGAGCGCCAGATTGCCCGCGTCCGCGACACGATGGCGACCGCCGAAAAGATTGAGGACGCCACCGCTCGCGAGCGTGCCGTGCGTGAATTGGAGCAACAAATCACCGGTATCGACGAAGCCTTCGAGCACAACGAACTGGATTACGGCCGCAAACTCTACCTGATTGAGAATTGCATATATGGCGTGGACATCCAGCCCATCGCCGTTCAGATCGCCAAGATGCGGTTCTTCATCTCACTCATCGTGGACCAGAAGATTGACGACACGCAGCCCAATCGTGGCGTGCGCCCGTTGCCGAATCTGGAAACTAAGTTCGTCGCCGCCAACACACTCATTGGCGTGAACCGACCCGGCCAGCAGTTGCTGCGCAACCGCGTGATTGATGCGAAAGAGGCTGAACTACGCCGCGTGCGCGAACGCCACTTCCTCGCCCGCACACCGAAGCAAAAAGCCAAGTGCCGCGACGACGACGCCCGACTCCGAGGCGAAATTGCCGACCTGCTCAAAGGCGACGGCTGGGACACGGCCACCGCCCGAAAACTCGCCTCGTGGAATCCTTATGACCAAAACGCTTCTGCGAGCTTTTTCGACCCCGAATGGATGTTTGGTCATCCTGAAGGTTTTGAAGTCGTCATTGCAAATCCCCCTTACTTGAAGGAGCGCGACAATAAGCACGTATTCGATGTTGTCACCTCCACACCGTGGGGGAAAAAATACCACGAGGGGAAGATGGACTACTGGTTCTTTTTCTTGCACCGAGCTCTGGAGATTACGAGCAACGGTGGCGTCGTTTCCTTCATCACCTCTCGTTACTGGTTAAACAGCTCAGGGTCGAAAAAGCTTATCGGGCATATTCGACTGAAGGCTTCGGTCTTCCACGTCGTAGATATTGGGAATCTCCCAGTCTTCGAGCAAGTCGCGGGGCATCACATGCTGCACTTCTATCGAAGTGGCGCGAAGCAATCGTCGTGTTTGGTGAAGACCTTGGAAGGCTCGCTAGAAGATATTGCTGCCTTCAAGCCAAGCGATCACCTAAAAATCTCCCAACAAGCGGGAGCCGAACTTTTCGCTGCCAATGACGAAATGCGTCTCTACCCAGCAACTCTCAGCCTCGCTACGGTTCTCACTGTCGGGGATCGGTATGAGGTTACACAGGGAGTTGTTCAAAACCCTGATCGCGTCTCTGCCGTTATGGCCAAACGTTTTGGTCTTCCACGCGGGGATGGGGTATTTGTGTTACAGCCGACGGAGTTCGAGGCGTTGGGTCTATCCTCAGCGGAGATGACCTTTGTGCGTCCCTTTTACGATGAATCTGCGGTTCGGCAATTTCACCTCCAACGCTCATCCTCGAAGCATCTGCTCTATCTGACCAAGAAAAACTGCCCGAGTCTACGTAGCCTGCCCAACCTTGCGCGGCACCTGACTCCGTATCGTGAAATCATGGACGCGCGTCGCGAGACTGTGAACGGGACCATCGAGTGGTTTCAACTTCATTGGCCGCGAGACCCACGCTATTTCGAGTCACCAAAGGTTGTTCTACCGTCCATGTTTAGCGTTGCAAACGCTGCCTACGTTCCTGAGCCCGCTTACTTCGGATTGGGGAGCAACGTGGTTATCGGCGGGGACAAGTCTTTCAGCTTAAAGTTGGTGTGTGCACTCTTGAACTCGAAAGTTGGAGCGTGGTGGTTTGCCGCAAATGCCAAAAGGCGCGGCGTGGGATTAGATGTCGGCGTTGACCGACTTCGCCAATTTCCACTACCCAAGGTCTCTGAGGGATTTGCTGAGGTTGAGAATCTCGTGGATCGCATTATTGCCGCGAAGGCGAAGAACCCCGACGCCGACACTAGTGCCTTGGAGCGCGAGATAGATCAACAGGTTTGCGCACTTTACGGCCTGACTCCGGAGGAAATCAAAATCGTGGAGGCGGCATCGTGACTTCCGATGACTGAAAACCAGCTTGAACGACATCAAACGTAAGCCAACGCATGCCCACACACGACATTATTGACAACCGCAAGGAAAAGCTGGTTGACCATATCAACCGCATTCTGTCATCCACGGAGTCGGCGCGGTTTGCGGTTGGTTACTTTTTCCTTTCCGGGTTGGAGAGCATCGCGCAGCGGCTGGCGAGCGTGAAGGAGTTGCGATTGCTCATCGGCAATACAACGAACCGTGAGACGTTGGAGCAACTTGCCGAGGGCTATCGGCGCTTGGACTTGGTGGCAGAGGCGGCGGAAGCCGAAGCCTACCCGAAGCGCACGGAAACGAAACGCATGGCCGGTGAAACGGCGGGCAACATCCGGTCGGCCATCGAGTTGATGGATCAGACGGATGAAGCGCAGGCGGTGGTGACGACGCTGGTGCGGATGGTCGAGGAGAAACGGCTCAAGGTGAAGGTCTATACCAAGGGCCGGTTGCACGCGAAGGCTTACATATTCGATTACGGCAAGGTGTTCGATAAAAGCGGAAAGCCGGTCGAGCGCCACGAGGAAGGCCTCGCCATCATCGGTTCGTCGAACCTCACGTTGTCCGGTGTCACGCATAACACGGAGTTGAATGTGCTCGTGCAGGGCAACGACAATCACGCGGAGCTAGGGAAATGGTTTGATGATCTTTGGGATGAGTCGCAGGACTTCGACGAGGCGTTGATGCACGAGATGCAGCAGTCCTGGGCGGTGGCCTCCGTCCGACCGTATGACGTTTACATGAAGGCGCTCTACACGCTGGTGCGCGACCGACTCGAAGGCGAGGATGATCAGGATATTTTGTGGGACGACGAGATCACGAAACGGCTGGCCGATTTTCAGAAAGTCGCGGTGCGCCAGGCGGTGCAGATCGTGAAGGACCACGGCGGCGCGTTTGTAGCGGACGTAGTCGGCATGGGCAAGAGCTACATCGGTGCGGCCATTGTGAAACATTTCGAGCGGACCGATCATGCCCGGACGCTGATCATCTGTCCCGCACCGCTCACGGATATGTGGGAGCGATACAACGAGGTCTATCAACTCAACGCGCGTGTGCTTTCAATGGGGATGTTGCGCGAGTGGGACGACGGTGGGGTGAACATGCTTTTGGAAGATGTGCTCTATAAAGACCGTGATTTCGTGTTGATTGATGAGAGCCACAACCTTCGCCACCGGGACACGCAGCGATACAAAGTGGTGGAGGCGTTTCTAAGCACAGGCCGGCGATGTTGTTTCCTCACTGCCACGCCGCGCAACAAGAGCGCGTGGGATGTTTATTCTCAAATCAAGCTGTTCCATCAGGATGACAAGACGGATTTGCCGATTGATCCGCCGGACTTGAAGCAATATTTCAAGCTGATTGAGGGCGGAGAACGGAAGTTGCCGGACTTGCTGGCGAACATCCTCATTCGTCGCACGCGCAACCACATCTTGCGCTGGTATGGTTTTGATTCCGAGACCCACCAACAGATCGACCCGTCGCAGTTCCGCGATTATCTCGACGGCAGGAAACGCGCGTATGTCATCGTTGGCGGGCGTCACCAGTTTTTTCCAAAGCGCGAACTAGACACGATTGAATACAGCATCGAGGACACTTATCGCGGACTGTACCAGGAATTGCGCGGCTATATCGGAAAGCCGACCAACAGGAAGAAGGGCCAGCGCGTCATCGAGCCTGCCGGCGAAGAACTCACTTACGCCCGGTATGGTCTGTTCAACTACGTTCCTAAAGAGAAGCAGCGCCACGAACCTTATGCCAGCTTGCACCGTGCTGGCGCCACGCTGCGCGGCTTGATCCGCATCCTCCTCTTCAAACGATTCGAGTCGAGTGTCTTTGCGTTCAAGGAGACTGTCCGGCGACTCCTTCTCGTCCATGAGCGATTTTTGCAAGCGTTGGAGCAAGGTTTCGTTCCTGCGGGCGACGAGGCACAAGCGATTCTTTACGAGCCAAACCAAGCCGAGGAACAAGACTTGATGGACGCGCTGCGGCAGGTATCCGGCCGGTACAACATCGCCGACTTTGATTTGCCACGCCTAAAGACGGCCATCGAGCATGACGTGAAGCTGTTGAGAAAAATCCTAGAGTGTGTCAAGCCGATCACACCCGAGCAGGATGCCAAGCTACAAAAGCTGAAAGAATACCTGGGTAAAAAACCGCTCAAGGATGGGAAACGATTGATCTTCACGCAGTACGCCGACACGGCGAGATACCTCTACGGCAATTTGAACCCCGGCGAGAAACGAGACGACATCGACGTGATTTTCAGCGGCGACAAAAGTAAGGCGCGTGTTGTTGGTCGCTTCGCACCAAAGGCAAACCCGGAATACAAATTCTCGGCAACCGAGACAGAGTTGTTTACGGTCGTTGCGACCGACGTATTGGCGGAAGGGTTAAACCTTCAAGACTGCGATAACATCATCAATTATGACCTGCACTGGAATCCGGTTCGACTCATTCAGCGGTTTGGGCGCATTGATCGCATCGGCAGCGACCATGATGTCGTCTACGGGTTCAACTTCCTGCCAGAAACCGGCCTGGATCGGAATTTGGGATTGAAGCAGAAGCTTCACAACCGGATCCAAGAAATTCACGACACCATCGGCGAGGATTCTGAAATTCTCGACCGCACAGAGAAACTCAACGAGGAAGCGATGTATGCGATTTACGAGAAGAAGAGCGGCGGCCAGTTAAGTTTGTTCGAGGATGAGGAAGACGAGTTCCTCGATTTGAACGAAGCTGAGGAGATTTTGCGGCAGTTGCGGAAAGATAACCCGGCTGAATACGAGAGAATCGCTGATTTCCGCGACGGCATCCGCGCTGCCAAGACATCCACGCTCAAGGGACAGTTTGTTTTTTGCGAAGCATCGTATCCCGAACGCGAAAGCTCGAAGGGCTTCCAGCAACTTTTCCTTCTCGATGCGAATGGGGATGTTGCCTCCAAGGATATTCCAAAAATTCTCGGCGCGATCAAGTGCGGCCCGGAACTGAGAAGCCAGCCCTTGCCGAAAGAATACAACGCGGCAGTGATGAGAGTACAACGGCAGTTCGCCGAGGAAGTGAAGCACCGGCAAGCCGAACGCACGCATACCTTGTCATTGAGTCACGGTCAGAACTACGTTTTGCGCGAGCTACGAGTCTTGTTTGCCGCGAGCACAGACGAAGATCAGAAGGCAATGATTAACGTGCTCGAAAAATCTTTCCGAGGACCGATAACACGAGCCGTCAGCCGCGAAGTAACGCTTCTCCGCCGAAACGGTGTGAGCGGCGAACCACTTCTGAAAGCGCTCGCTCGAATTTACGATCAACACAATCTCCGCGACTGGGTTGACCGTCGAAGCCTGCACGCCAAGGCACGGCCCGTTCCCAGGATTGTGTGTAGCGAGGCGCTTGTGTAGAAGTCGGCATCCGGTTGGAGCTACGGTTACGTCTCAGCCGTTGATTCTCAGGGGCGAACGATCTGGATTGCTGGCGCACTGCGACGACGGAAAGCGTTACGTTGTGCGTGCGGATGAAAAGCTGACTGCTTTTGCATTTCGCCGATTCCCTTGCCTCTTTTGCGGCTCCCTAAACGCATAGGACTAAGGTCCCATAGGCAGAGCCCACGGAACCTGTGAAAATTAGTCTTCG
>Ga0137403_10003449_pt1 | contig 18964 bp, 16 predicted proteins | sample CZOMad2_1_16fung_FD_122057 | JGI IMG/M metagenome (GOLD analysis project Ga0137403, IMG submission 122057) | Vadose zone soil fungal communities from Angelo Coast Range Reserve, California, USA - CZOMad2_1_16fungal (Hybrid Assembly) | ecosystem: Environmental > Terrestrial > Soil > Vadose zone...
GAGAGAGCAAAAGAGCGAGACGTGGAAGTCGGCCCCACCCCCTCCCCGTGTTTCTTGTAAGTGTTGCGGATAAAGGGGTTACGGAGGCGAAGTCTGTAAGCATTGGAACTAAAGGGGTTGCGCGAAGGCAACTTCGGCTGACTTCGGCTAAAACGCGGAGTTCGTCTGTAAGTATTCATTCTAAAAGCCTTATGCTGCGCGCCCGGCTCCCTGAAACGCCAAACGCCCCGACTGGTCGGGGCGCTACAGGGAGTTTATCCCTGATTACAGACTGTATTATACAGTAAATTAAAGATGTGTCAATAGGATAGTTGAGATTTTTGAGTCTAAGCGGCCTGGGACCGTAACTTCATGGATCGCCCAATGTTAAATGTACCTTCCCGTTGGTACAGGCGCGTATAATTCCAGAGAGGCACGACGCATGGCTCCCAGCGAAATCATCTTCTCGGTACAAGAATCGCCCGAAGGCGGCTATGAGGCGCGCGCGCTGGACTTTTCGATCTTCACCGAAGCGGATTCTCTGGACGAACTGAAAGCCATGATCCGTGATGCCGTTTCCTGCCATTTCGATCCCGCCGACAAGCCCGCGGTCATCCGACTCCACATGGTCAAGGACGAGGTGATTTCCGCTTGAAGCTTCCCCGTGACGTTGGCGGAGAAGTTCTGGTTCGCTCGTTGCGCCGCTTTGGGTATGAGATCTCGCGGCAGACCGGAAGCCACATTCGCGTCACCTCGACTCTGAAGGGTCGCGAACACCACGTCACCATTCCAAATCACAAGCACCTCCGCCTTGGCACACTTGCGCAAATCCTGGGAGATGTCGCTTCGTACCTCGACCTATCCCGTGAAGAACTGGCTCAAGAGTTGTTTCGGTAGGCTTCGGCAAAACCAGAGGGGTCAGGCGGCGCGGCGCGACTTAGCCTTTGAGCGTCGCTGGGGGTTGAGGTTGACGATTTTTCCGGCGCGTTCAATGTAGACCGGGAGTCCGGCGCGCTTGCGTTCGCGGATGGCATTGCGGACGGCGACTTTGAAAGCTGTTAAGGCCGGGTCTTGGACCGCGACGGGCTTCTTGGCTGATTTCTTCCGCTTCATAGGGCGTGCCGACCTTCACTGATCCGCTGGTAGCGCGCGGTATCCATTATAAGTGTTTTTCCTTCGGTTGAGGAGGCGACGAGAACGGGCGCCGTTCCAGAGTTGTCAAATAGCCTCCAAGAGTCGGAGGCCTGCCGATAGCTCTGGAAGAAGTTCTCCAGCGAACGAGAGAACCTTCTGCGAATCACATCAGCCGGGACGTTGTGCCCGCCGTGCTGGACACGGCCGCGCACCCGCGTTTCCGCGAGGGTCGGCGACGACAGCCAGACGTAGAAGAGGTGAATCTGGTAGCCGTGAGCTTTGAGGCGGTTCCAGAGGGCGAGTTGGGTGTGGCCGGAGAGCGTGGTCTCGAAGCCGAAGTCCGCCCCGGTTGCGGCGAGTCTTTGGATTTCGGCCAGCATGAGGCGACCGGCGCGGGTGGCAGCTTTTTCCGGCGCGAAAGGCGAAACGCCTTGCGCGATCAGGTCGGCGTTCACGAAGTTGGAGCAATGGGCGTAGTTCGGCAAAAACTCCCGCGCGAACGTAGTCTTCCCTGCCCCGTTCGGTCCCGCGATCACGTAGACGTTCTTCGCCAAACGGCACACTCCGCGACGGTGCAAGAAGCCAGCTCGCTTTTGTGTTCGTCTCAGTACGAAGGGGCATCTGCTATTTCAATCTTTCCACCTCCTCGGAGGGTTGCCCGCTTAAACCGGACGTGACTCAAAATTGGTTTCGTTCCAATCAGACCGCGAATCTCCCGTTCGAGGGCTGACGTCGCACGGCACCCGAAGATGATGCTGAGGATTGCATCTGTCGGAACATCAATGCAGAACTTGCCGGGACTGACCTCGGTCGCGTCCTTTATGGGCCGAATGATTCGCCACTCGCGCTCGTAAGCCCACTCGGCAGTCTTTGTGTATAGCACGTCGGCTCCGGTTAGCTGTTTCCATGTGCGGGGATGTTGGTTTTGTACGTAGGCTACCTGCACGAGATGTCGGAACTCGTCGGGAGGAGCCGTTTTCTGATCAAACCAAGAATGGTGTTCGTCAAATTCCACGACAAGGCCATGATGTTGGCTCGCATAGTGACTCCACATGAGCGGATGCGTAGGATCTTCAGTCAGACTGAATATGCCTAGCGACTGCCCGAGAGCCTGCTGAAATCTTTCCCACTGAGCCTCCCATACAACCGCCTTGGTCATATTCCCCACCACTTCCGTTTTGTGTCGCTGCATGTCTGCCATGAACTGTTGTCCCAAAGCTGGATTGGCGGCAATCAGGTTGCGAAACACTTGGATTGGGACGGATAGTTTGGGGTAGTTGGGATCGGTAGACTGTTGCCTCTCCACCATGGCAAGGACGCCATCCACGGTGCCGAACATTTTGGTGATTCTGGCATCGACTACATCACGAAATTCCTCAGCAGTAGCTTCAAAGTCGATCAACGGACGAAGCTCAAAGGGATCGTTGAGATCGGATGGCTGAGTGAATCGTACCTTTAGCATACGGGCGAACAGGGGAGCTACTTCGGCTGACATGTACTTGAATAGTGCCAAGTTCCTTATCCTAGAACGAGGAATCGTGCTTGCGTATGACTCCCTCGATTTGAGACCAACTGTTTCCGTTATCTACCACGGATTCACCGATTCTCATCCGATCCAGAAAATATGCGTTGTAATTTCCTCGTCCGGAAAAAGGGTGCTCTCTTAAGTCTCTTAGCGTGTATCTCACCATTTGATTAGCGAACTCGCGGCCATATTTCTCGCGAATATCCCACAATGCCCCGGCCAGAAACGAAAGTTCGAAAGCGTTTCTCTCCTTTGGAACATCCCAAAAGCTTCTGTCGAGATATACACAAAGTCCGCTCTGCGTCATCATCATGTTCCCCACGGCCAGGGCATCTAGCGGTGGCGGGAGCGGAACATCGCTCGTTCCGCCTGTTGGATTTCTGAAAGTAAGCGTGATCGGCTGGTTCGGTTTCGCGGTGGATGGCGTTGAAACGGTAGTTTGTACAACTCGGCTCTCACCAAATATCAAACGTTCTAAAACTATTCGACAATAGGCTCGCGTAACCGAAGAGCGGTCTTGAACCATACTCGTTGTGAGTATTAGGAAGCCTGTGTAAACAGATTTGGGCATTCTTGATTGCTGGGCGGTTGCATCATTCTCAGTGCTGGCCTCGCGGGTACCAATGGGCGGGAATTCTATGGGAACTGGAATCTCAAGCTTTACCAAGTAATCCCTGAAATGAGTCAGGTCGTTGGTAATCCGCTGTCTGACCTTGTGATTGAACAAAGGAGACGACTTAAAGGTTAGCTCTATCTTCCCGGCAGGAGGATTCAATGTCATTCCAGCGGGGATGTTGGACGAACCAGGACTTGATACGGCGGGTGGTTCGGGTCCTTCTGTGACGTGGAGTTTCGAACCTCTGACTTCCCTTTTCTTATCGACATAACGGAAGGATTGCAGGGCAAGAAATCCCATTGCTCCGGCTGCACAGACCACGACTAGATTGGTCGCCCAAAACGGCCATGTCGATTTTGTTCCAGCCATTGCAATACCCCCTATTGCGTCGACCGCTGCGAACAAGAAGCATGGCTTCGCAAGTCTAAAATCCTCCAAGGCGATGAACCCTTGGCCCAAGGTCACAACCAGACCCACGCACACGCTGACCACTTCCCACGAAAACAGCCATTCCATCCGACCAGCATACACGCCAAGCGACCCATGCCCATTCCTTTCCCGCGTTTTCCACAGATTTCTTTCCCAAAAGCCCTCTCCCCTATTGACAAATCTACAATTTCCTGTATAATACACATAGCAATCGGGGAAGGTGTATCTTGTAGCGCCGGTTCATCCTGAGCGGCCGTCATCGGACGCGAAGGGCTAGAATCGGCGTTCGTCGTTTCAGGGAGCCTTCGGCTCCGCACAAGAGCTTTAGAATGAACACTTGCAGACAAACTCCGCGTTTTAGCCGAAATCAGCCGAAGTTGTCCGCCCGCAACCCCTTTCGATGCAACACTTACAGACTTCACGCCTGTAACCCCTTTATCCGCAACACTTACAAAAAACAGGGGGAGGAGGTGCTCCACTCCGCCGCGCTTGGCTCTTCTGCACTCTCTTGCACCCTCCTGCGAAAGAGCGAAGCGCATCCCCTTTCTCTACATCTGTTTACCCACTCTTTTGCACAAGAGAGAAGCACATCTCCTTTCCTCCCAGTCACTTCCGCACTCTACACAAAAACACCCGGGTGTCACCCACTCCGATCCCGCCATCCCTTCAAGAATTACTTTAACTCCCTCGTCGGACCGCTCCTTCGTCCCCCTCTTCTTCACGGATCACCGAACACGTTCCACGGACCATGCTCCGTTAACTCCTTTATCCGCAACACTTACAGAAAACACAGGGGAGGGGTGCTCCATGCTGCAAGGCTTCGCTCTTCTGCACTCTCTTGCACCCTTCTGCAAAAGAGCGAAGCGCATCCCTTTTCCCTTCCATCATTTGCGGACTCTTTGCAAAAACCGCGGGATGGCGTCACGAACGCCATTCCCAATTCGGAACGCGAAGCGAAGCGAAGCTGCGCCGCAGCCGTCGCCTCAACCGCCAGGCGCGACGCGTCGCGACGCGTTTCTGTAGGGGGTCGCGGCTTCAGCCGCGACATTCAGTCACCGGCCAAGAAAATAGGCACCTTAGTTCTCCGCATCCGCGACGATTCACCAGCGCGTGCGGAGACGGTTTTTCCGGCCTTGTCTGCTCCGAGCGGACTCGGTCTCGGCGCTCCTCGTCCGGCAAATCCCCTTGCCACGACGGCAGTTCTCGGGGTATCAACGCCTCCTCAACTCTGGAGGCTCTCTTGAAATTGCGTATTTCGTTCGCTGCTGTTTTGCTCGGCCTGCTCTTCATCCCCGTCACCACACAGTCGCAGGCGCCTAAGCCTGATCCTTATTCCGTTGTGCACGGATGGCCGGCGCTTCCTGCTGGCTTTGTGCTGGGGCAGGTGTCTGGTGTGGCTGTGGACTCGCACAATCACGTCTTTATCTTTCATCGCGCGGAAGCTTCCTGGTCCACTGACAAAACGCATACCATCCCTTCGCCGACCATTCTTTGCTTTGACGGCGTGACCGGAGAGAAGATTGCGGCTTGGGGCGAGAATCGCTTTTACTATCCGCACGGGCTGCGCATCGACCGCGATGACAATATCTGGGTGACCGACCGCATCCTGCACCAGGTCATGAAGTTCTCGCACGATGGCAAGCTTCTGCTGACCGTGGGCACCGAGAAGACGCCCGGAGTCGACGCCACGCACTTCAACATTCCCGCTGACATCGCGTTCGCTTCCGACGGCAGCTTTTACGTGGCGGACGGCTACGGCAACAACCGCATCGCCAAGTTTTCCGCGGACGGCAAATTCCTGCTGGACTGGGGCAAGAAAGGTACCGGCCCCGGCGAATTCGATTTGCCGCACAGCGTTGCCGTCGACGCGCAAGGTCTCGTCTACGTAGCCGATCGCACCAATGGCCGCATACAGGTCTTTGATGCCAACGGAAAATTCCTGCACGAATGGAAATCTCCGGAGCTTGGCCGGCCGTGGTCTCTTACCATCGGGCCGGACAATTTTCTGTACGTGGTCGATGGCGGCGATCTCAAACCGAATCCGCCGGATCGCGGGCAACTGATGAAACTTGATCTGACCGGAAAAATCCTGGCCAAGTGGAGCCGCTACGGCAATCAGGACGGGCAAATCTTCTGGGGGCATGACCTAGCCGTCGGCAAAGACGGCGCCGTCTACGTTGGCGACGTGAATCACAGCATGCGCGTGCAGAAGTTTGTGCCGAGGTCGTTCTAAAAACGGGGGAAAGATAAAAGAAGAAAGATTTCGGCCATATTCTCACAGCAAGAGGAAGAGAGATTCATCGCCTAAGGCGTGCGATGGCGCAGAGTACCTCCCTACGCAGGCCGACCGGTTCACAGCAAGCGAACCGGGAAGAGAAAAATCGGCCTGCTCCGCTCGGAATGACAGGTGCGACACGGCGGCCGAGGAGGAAGCAAAGAGTCTTGAACGCCGGCCCTTCGTGGATCAGGGCAAACAAGATGCCGGCGCCACAAGCAACAGATGGGAAATTTCTTACAATACGCCGTGGCGGCGGAAACATTGCAGAATCGGCGGGTAGCAGGGATGGCTGTTCCCAGCTACAATTTCTCTTTCGCAGGAGTGCCCTTTGTCTTCTCCGCCTTCCGCAGTAAGGCCTACTGCACCCGCGGCAGAATCGCGCGGCGCGGTCATCTTCATCCTGATTACGGTGGCGCTGGATCTCGTTGCGCTGGGCATCATCGCGCCGGTGTTGCCCAACCTGATCATCCGGATGGAAGGCGGCGACATTGCGCGAGCTTCCGCAATCACCGGCTATTTCGCGTTTGCCTGGGCCACCATGCAGTTTCTGTGCTCGCCGATTCTCGGGGCCTTTTCCGACCGCTTCGGCCGGCGGCCGATCATCTTGCTGTCTTGCCTGGGACTCGGCCTGGACTACATTTTTATGGCGCTGGCGCCGACGCTGGCCTGGCTCTTCGTCGGGCGCATCATCTCCGGCATCACCACGTCGAATATTTCCACGGCGTTCGCGTACATAACGGACATCACGCCACCGGAAAGACGCGCCAAGCAATTCGGATTGATCGGAGCGGCGTTTGGACTGGGCTTCGTCATCGGGCCGAGCGTCGGCGGATTGCTGGGTACGTACAGCTTGCGGCTGCCGTTCTGGGTGGCGGCCGGATTGAGCCTGGCGAACGTAATTTACGGCTACTTTGTGCTGCCGGAATCGCTGGCACCGGAGCGGCGCGCCAAGTCGGCGTGGCACATGGCCAATCCACTGGGCTCGCTGACGCTGCTGCGTTCGCATCGCGACCTTTCCGGGCTGGCATCCGCGCTGACGATTTTTTATCTGGCGCACAATGCGCTGCCGACCGTATTTGTGCTGTACACGGAATACCGCTACGGTTGGAATGAACGCCAAGTGGGATTTTCGCTGGCGATGATCGGCGTGTTCGCGGCAGTGGTCTCGGGCGGATTGGTGGGGCCGTACGTGAAGAAGTTCGGCGAACGCTTCAGCGTTCTCTCCGGACTTTGCTACGGCGTGCTGGGCTTTCTGGGATTTGCTTTAGCGTGGCGCGGTTGGTTTCTGCTGGCGAGTATTCCGCTGATCGCATTGTGGGGCGTCGCAGGGCCGGCGATTCAGTCGCTGATGTCGCGGCGCGTGGACCACAGTTCGCAGGGCAAGCTGCAGGGCGCGATCAATTCCCTTCGCTCGATCACCGGAATGGTGGCGCCGGTGATTTTCACGCAAGTCTTCGCGTATGCGATCTCGGCACGCACAGCGCTGCATCTTCCTGGCGCACCGTACTTTCTGGCCGCGATCCTGCTGACCACCAGCCTTTTCGTCGCGGCCTACGTCACGCGCGGCATGGGCCGTTCGCCAGCGGGAATCGGCGTGGCTCCGACGGAACCGGCCATACCCGACGCCGGCCCTTAGCGACGCGCAGGCACTCGAACGGAGCGGCGTTACTTTGCTGGCTTCTTACTTTGTTCGCTTGGTCGTGAATTCTTGTTTGCCGAAGATCACTACCAGGATGTCGGCATTTTTTCCTTTTTTCGCTTCGAAGCGGAACTCGACGGTCTCGGTCAGGATGAAGAAATGCGCCGGCGACTCCGGGTACAATTCCACCGGCTCGTTTCCGAGCGGATCCGCCTGCAAGTACAACTTCCCGTCCTTTACCGTCACGTGGACCTTGCCGATCTGCTCGTCGGAATATTCGCCAGCGTAGGACTTCAGAAGAGCAGGCTCAACGGGAACGACGGTCTTTTCTTTCACCAGATAATCGGGCCAGCCATATTCCCTGGCCATCGCTCGCAAAATGGCCGACCCGATCGCACTGCCCGAATCGGAATTTGTCATGATCGCGGCGCCTTGGCGTAGCGCCGGGAAATCCACAAACACGCAACGATACCCTTCGTTCGCTCCGCCATGGGTGAATTGCAGCGTCGGTCCTTCGCCTTGCACACCAACTCCCAATCCCCAATCATCCTTCTGTTTGGTCAAATATTGTTTGGCCATTGCTTGCGAGAGAATCCTGCTGGACTTCCCTTCGTACTCTTTTTCCACTTCCATGGCCAAGTGTCCCAAGTCCGATGGCGTGGTCCACAATCCGGCGGCGGCCATTTCCGGATAGGTGTGTGGACCGCCTTTGACGGGCTCGCCGGTGCCGCGGTACGGCATGGTGGCAAAAGCCTTGCGATCCGCCGGGAGAGGTTGCTGGTAGGTGCTGTGGGTCATCCCCGCCGGCTTCAATACGAGTTCGCTCATGAGCGCGGGGAAAGTTTTTCCGGTCACATCCAGCATGAGCAGTTGCATGATGGTGAATCCACCGCCGGAATAGCGCCAGATTTTTCCGGGCTCGGTATCCACACGGACTGGTGCGGTATTCGCCGGCTTCTCTCCGTTTAAGACTTGCACGACTGTTGGAATTGTTTCGTCCGCGGCGTAGCCGGGAAATCCGTGAACGGTGAGGCCGGCGCTATGGGTCACTAGCCTGCGTAGCGTTACCTTTTCAGTTTTGGTGAATTCGTTGTCCGGAACTTTCCAGCTTTTCAATTTCGCGTTTACATCTTCGTCAAGCGATAGCGCGCCTTGCTCGACCAGGTGCATCGCTGCGAGGGCTGCCACCGGTTTGCTGATCGACGCGGCCTGAAACAACGTGTCCGCGGTCACTGGCGTTTTCTTTTCCACATCCGCGTAGCCATAGGCGCGGGCCCAGACAATTTCGCCGTTTTCGAAAAACGCCACACTCATTCCGGGCACTTTATCGCGCTTCATTTGCTCGGTAATGCTCATCACCGGCGGAGCCTGCCCGGCAACCGCCACAGGCGGCAGCAATCCATTTTCAATTCGCGCAATCCGCGCATCGCTTTCGGGCCTTGCGCCCAAAGCACGCGATTCACTGTAGGTTACCTGCTCGGAGCCATTCGCCGCGCCTGTCCAACTAACGAGCACGCCTGCCACAACAGCAACGGCAACCAGGCAGGCTGCCAATCCACGTCTCATGGTTACCGACATTCCTTGTCTCCTCATCACTTTCGGACTTCCAACGCGATCATTTCTTCTGCGCGATGCAATACACGAGCATGCTGGGCAGACTAGTTGAGCGACGCCAGCGCAGTCAACTCCATCGCGACGGGACCATTTGGACTACCAGGAACGCGCTTGTTTAATCGAATCCATGTGACAGTGCATAAGCTGTTTTGGGTTGACATCTTACCTGGAGGAGCGCATGCTCAGGTTATATGTCTACCCAAGATGCACGCGAACGATTGGAATTGCTGCAAGGCACATTGGATCTGCTGATCTTGCGCACGCTGATCTTTGGACAGCAGCACGGACAAGGGATCGCCCGAGCCATCCAGGAAACATCGGAAGAAGAACTGCTGGTGGAGCATGGCGCGCTGTATCCAGCGCTACAGCGTCTTGAGAAGCGCGGCTGGATTTCCGCGAAGTGGGGAGTTTCTTCGAACAACCGCAAGGCGCGGTTCTATTCGCTGACGGCCGCGGGCCGCAAACAACTGGTCAGAGAAACTAATAAATGGAAGCGACTGAGCGGAGCCATCGCGCGGATTCTCGGAGCGGAAGGGGCGTAGGGTGAGCCATGTTCGGACGCAAGCGCAAAGTCGGGGACTTCAGCAGCGAGATCGAAGCGCATATCGAACTGGAGACGGAGCGTTTGCGGGAGCAGGGGCTGAGCGAGGAAGAGGCGCGAGCCAGCGCGCGCCGGTCCTTTGGCAACGTCTTGCAAGCGCAAGAGCGGTTCTACGAATCCGGCCGCTGGCTGTGGTGGGAGCATTTCTGGCAGGACTTGCGCTACGCGTTGCGCACGCTGCGCAAATCTCCGGGTTTCACGGTCGTCACCGTCTTGACGATAGCCTTGGGCATCGGGGCCACAACGACGATTTTCAGCGTCGTGGACGCCACGCTGTTGCATCCCCTGCCGTATGCAGAACCGGAGCAGCTGGTGAGCGTCGAGGATAACCTCCCCGGCGTGGGCGCGCAGGATGTGGGAATGTCCCAGCCTGAGTGGCAGGACCTTCAGCGTTCCGGCATCTTCGAATACGTATCTCCGACGTGGTTCGACGAAAATAACCTTACAGGCTCATCGCAACCTGCGCGCGTCCGCATACTTCTTGTCGCGCCGAATTATTTTGCGCTGCTCGAGGTGAAACCGCAATTGGGCCGCGCCTTCAATCCCGAGGATCAGTCGCCAGGACTTCTGGAGGAAGTCGTTATCAGCGACGGCCTGTGGAAGCGCGTCTTCGGGCGCGACCCGCATATTTTGGAGAAGAGCGTGCGGCTCGACACCGATTTGTACCGCATCGTCGGCGTCATGCCAGCCGGGTTTGACGCGCCGGGCCGAACAGCGGAAGAAAGGAATATCGAGGTCTGGGCCGCCACAAGTTTCTACGGCACACCTTTGCCTGATCAACCGCCGCGGACCTGGCGTTTTCTTCCGACAGCCGTCGCCCGGCTCAAGACTGGACTATCCGCTGGCGAGGCGCAAAGCCGGGTCGACGCGTTGGTCGCATCCTTGCAAAAAGAATTCCCCGGCGATTACCCGCTGCAGAGCGCATGGTCGGTGCGGCTAGTGCCGCTGCAGGAACGGGTGGTCGGGAATGTCCGCCACTCCCTGCTTCTGCTACTTGGCGCCGTGGCGTTGGTGCTGCTGATCGGGTGCGTGAACGTTGCCAATCTGCTGCTGGCTCGCGCCAGTGCGAGAGGGCGCGAAATGGCTCTTCGGCAGGCCCTTGGAGCCGGACGAAAGCGGCTGATACGGCAGTTGCTCACCGAGAGCGTATTTCTTTCGATGCTCGGCGGAATGGCCGGTCTGCTGGTTCTTCTCTGTGCGAAACAATCGTTGCTGCGGCTTCTACCCGAGGGCTTTCCGCGGCTGACAGACATATCGATTAGCTGGAGCGTCCTGCTCTTCGCTCTGATTTCATCTCTAGTCACGGGCGCGATCTTCGGTCTGGCTCCCGCTCTGCATGCCGGTCGGCTCGATTTGACGCAAGCACTCAAAGAGGCGGCGCGCGGTGCGACCGGATCCGGAGAACAAGCACGCACGCGCCGCATGCTGGTCATAACCGAGTTCGCTCTGTCAGTGGTGCTGATGATTGCGGCGGGCCTGCTCCTGCGCAGTTTCTGGGACTTGTTAAATGTCCGCCTGGGATTTAATCCGCAGAACGTGATAGCCGTCCGCACCAGACTGCCCTCCCCGAATTTTCCTAAGAACGACCTCTACAGCAACGCCGCTCAAGAGACGCCGTTCCTACGCGAAGTTCTTCGGCGCGCCAGAACGCTGCCGGGCGTGCAGGAAGCTGCCATCGGCGACACCGCGTCGATTCCCTTGGACCAGAGTCTGCGCGAGCTAAAAGTGATCTCCGAGGGCCAGTTCTTCCTGACATTTGAAGGCCGTGACATTCAGGAGGACCAGCCTGCCGCTGTCGAACGCTCCAGCGTCACGCCAAATTATTTCCATGTACTAGGAATCCCTCTGCTCCGCGGCCGTCTGTTCGGCGAATCGGATGATGACAAGGCTCCGCAAGTCGCAGTCGTCAATGAGGCTTTTGCGCGGACGTACTGGGCAAACCAGGATCCCTTAGGCCGGCGCTTCAAGAGAAATCGCGCGGATTCTGCGTGGATTACCATCGTCGGGGTAATCGCCAACGCGCGAACAGAATCACTGTCGCAAGCGGACGTTCCGCAAGTCTATCTGAGCTTGTATCAGTCCGCGTCCCGCCGGCTGGCGATTTTCTTGCGCGGACACCTGGACGCCGCCGCGATTCCAGAACGGGTACGCGAACAGCTGCAGGCAGTCGATCCAACCCTTCCCCTCTCTGGCGCGCAGACACTCGACGAAACGGTCTCCGCCTCTCTCGCGGAAAGGCGATTCTCGATGGAAATGGTCGCTCTGTTCGCTGTGACCGCGCTGCTCCTCGCAGGCGTGGGGATCTACGGCGTGATTTCGTACATGGTCGGCGAGCGTACCCACGAGATCGGCATTCGCATGGCACTCGGGGCGGAGAGCAGGAGCATTCTGCGCATGGTCTTGCGTCAAGGAGTGGGCCTCGCACTTGCCGGTGCTGTTGTTGGACTTATTGGCGCGCTGATCGTCTCGAACTTAATGTCCGGTCTGCTTTATGGCGTGAGGCCGACAGATCCACTGACGTTTGCGGGTGTTGCCCTTCTGCTCATCGGTGTCGCCATGCTTGCTTCCTATATGCCGGCGCGGCGGGCGATCCGCGTCGATCCGATGGTCGCTCTCAGACATGAATAGCTCGGCGCCGGAGAGTACGCATCGGATGCTTGAAAATCCATGTCTTTTGGTTGCAACCAAATTGAGGAGAGTCACTCCAGTGAAACAAGCACGACTCTTTTTGCCGTTGGCCGCGGTTATCTTTACCGGGACCGCCTTGGCACAGGGTACAAACAGTGCCGCTGCCGCGAGCACGCAGGATCCGCACCAGTCGCAGCAGCCTCCGGCTCCACGCGTAGTTGACCTGAAGGCGTCCGACGGCATTGTTCTGAAGGCAACCTACTTTGCCGCGGCAAAACCCGGCCCCGGCGTCTTGTTGTACCACCAGAGCAACCGGACACGCGACTCGTGGGACGCCGTAGCTCGGCAACTCGCGGCGGCCGGAATCAACACGCTTACGCTCGATAGACGCGGATTTGGCGAAAGCGGCGGCAAAAGACTGAAGGACACTCGCTACGACATTGACACAGCGCTTCAATACTTGGCTTCGCAGCCAGGCGTGAGGCGCGATGTCATCGGCGTGGGCGGAGCCGGGTGGCTCGGCGTCGACCGTTCCGTCGAAGTAGCGCGTCAACACTCTGCTGAGGTGAAATCGCTGGTATTGCTCTCCGGAGAGACCCTCCAAGACGGTCTGCAATTCCTGCGGCAGGCTTCACAACTGCCCGGACTGTTCGTAGTGGCCGACGACGACGAATACCCTCCCACCGTGGGGGCAATGGAATTGCTCTACATCACCTCCTCCAACTCAGGCAAGAAGTTCGTCCACTACTCCGCTGCGCGAGAGGCGCCTTGGCTATGGTATGAAGACAGTAGCGGCAAAGTTCCCGCCAACGGCGGCCACGGAACCGACATGTTCAGAGTTCATTCCGAGCTGCCCGGCATCATCGTGGATTGGTTTGTGACCACGCTGATCAAGACGCCTGGCCATGCGCCAGCGGACACCGTGGCATCTGCCGCGATCATCAATCAAATCCGGACACCCGGCGGACTGGCCCAGGTCACGCAACAGCTAATGGACGCCCGTCGTAAGGATCCCCAGGCGCAGCTGTTCCCGGAAATTAGCGTCGACATTATCGGCAATGACCATCTGCGCGCGGGCGAGCCGAAGTTAGCGATCGAGGCCTTCAAGCTTAACCTCCTCGCTTATCCGGATTCGGCCGACGCTCACGATAACCTCGCCGAGGCGTATTTGGAGGATGGACAAAAGGACCTCGCGCGGCAGTATGCCGAAAGAGCATTGGCGCTGCTGGATTCTCATGTGGCGCCGGCATCCTCGTGGTCCGATACCGAGCAACGGCGTGGGCAGATTCGGAGCGGCTTGCAGGATTTATTCAAGAAGCTAGATGGGGCACATTGATAAGGTGCGGTTTCGGGTACGCAGCGGAGGTTGCAAAGCCTATGCCCTTTTGGTTCAAGCGAATAAGGAGAGCGACTGGAGTGAAACCAAATCGAATCTTCTTGCTGTTGGCGGCATCGTTTTTCGCGCTGAGCTCAACCCGGCAGGTGGCCGCCCAGTCGCCCGCTCCCGTCACTTTAGTTAAAGCGGGCCGGCTGCTCGATCCCCGGACAGGGAATGTGCTTTCGCCCGCGGCAGTGCTCATTGAAAACGGCAAGATCAAGGAAGTTGGTTCGCCTTCGCAAGTGCAAGCGCATGCGCCCGGCGGCGTCAAGATCATCGATCTGGGGAGTGCGACGCTACTGCCCGGGCTGATTGACAGTCACACCCACCTGCTCCTTGACGTAATTGTGCCGCCAGAAGCAGAGAGAGCGCGCCATTTGAACGGCGACTTTGCTCCGGGGCTATTGCTGGCGATCGTCGAGTCGCCCAGTAAACGGGTGTTGCTGGGTGTGCAGTTGGCTCGTGAAGACCTGGAGAGTGGTTTCACCACCGTGCGCAACCTTGGGCACTCCGGCATTGATGGCGATGTTGCGCTGCGGGACGCCATCAACGCCGGGCGCGTCCCCGGCCCGAGGATACTAGGCTCTGGCCGTAAGCTCATTACCCCAGGTTCTTATTTGCAGAGTCTAAATCCCGCTCTCGCCGAGTCCATCATGCAGCAGGAATTTTTTCGGATAAAAGGCCCGGACGCAGCGCGGCAGGCAGTGCGCGAGAATGTCTTCTACGATGTCGACGTCATTAAGGTTACGGTCGACGACGACCTAACCGTGGCGGAAATGACGGCGATCGTCGAAGAAGCTCACCACCAGCACCTGAAGGTTGCTGCTCACGCCGTCAGTGCAGGCAGCATCCAAACGGCGATTGATGGGGGCGCAGACTCCATCGAGCATGGCAACGATGTAACCGACGAGCAATTGAAGGCAATGCGCGATAAGGGAATTTTCTTCGACATAACGCCAACGTTTTGGGGCGGATTTTATACAAAGATTACTGAGCCGAGCATAGTGCTGTCGCCCATGCGGAAGTCTGAGCTGGCCGCCTCCGATGACCGAAGGCGGCAGAAGGTGGCCAGTTTCACTCAGCGGATAATGAAGTCCGGCGTGAAGTTTGCGGCCGGATCGGATATGTGCTGGTTCTATCCCGGAAAAACGCGGGGCCAGGCCAGCGCCACGATATTTGCCAATTTACACGCGGCCGGAATGCCGCCGCTCGACATCCTTCGCGCGGTTACGGTAAATGCCGCGGAATTGCTGGGATGGCAGGACCGCGTTGGCGCTGTTGAACCCGGTAAATTTGCTGATCTCGTCGCCGTCGCCGGAGATCCGATCGCCGACATTACCGAGCTGGAACGGGTGCGATTCGTGATGAAGGACGGCCAGATGGTCAGGAATGACCTGGCGCATTAGTGCGTCAGCGTCGATTTCCACCGAAACGACCGAGGGCGGCACGCCAGTAGGTTTCAGGAGGCAAATGAATACAAGGGAGAAACTAAAGATGAAGCGGTCTTCGCTGGCGCTAGTTGCTTTCACTATACTCGCTCTCGCTACAACAACTCTTTCTGCGCAGAGCCAACCGCAAAATCAAGCCGCGGCTCCCGCGCGTTCCAGAGCGGACGAGACCCTCGAATGGTGGAACCACGTTGGCAACAAACTCATCGCCATGGCCAAAGACTTTCCCGAAGACAAGTACGATTTCAAAGTACAAAAAGACCAGCGCACCTTCGCCGAAAATCTTCTACACGTCGCTGCTGTCGATTACGATCTGATCAGCAGGGTCTCCGGATCAAGCATCGGCCCCGATTTTGGCAAGGACAAGCACAACCCGTCGCGCGAGACTTACAAGACGAAAGCCGACGTAGTGAAACTCATCGAGCAGGCCGTCTCGGACGGAGCGGCCGTAATCAAACAGCAGGGCGATGGCGGCCTCGACAAAACGACCCCGTTTGGATGGGAAACTGGGAAGCACGTGGTTCACAATTCCTACATCTGGATCACCGCCATCGAGCACAGCACCGAACACTTCGGCCAGCTGATCGTCTACTATCGCGCGAACAATCTGGTGCCACCGGAATCGCGTCGGTAGGTGAGGCCCTTGGTCTCGTCAATGGCCGGCAGGGGAATTCCGTGATGCCGCTGCATCGGGATATTTGACCTGGCGCAGGCAAGCTGCGCTAATTAACCCGACAATCGCGATCATCAAAGTGCAGAGAATGCTGCCCTCGGGGCCGACCGTACCTCCGGAGAGCCAAGCTGGACCGGATGAACTGGAATTGAAAAGATGGCCCGGAAGCACCTGACCGCTGTCCGCGACTCCATAGAAGTACGTCTCGCCCCAATCGAAGGCCAAGTGAAGACCGATAGGCATCCAGAGACTGCCGGTTCTACGGAGCAAGAAGCAGGCCAGCAATCCGAAGGCGCCGGCGTTAAACAATCCGATCCAGTGCTCGCCCGAGTTGCCGTGATGCGAGTAGCCGAAATAGGCCGCCGATAGAATGGCGGCGGGCCAGAAACCGATGCCGGCCGTTAGCGTGAATAGCGCGTATCCGCGAGCGCGAAACTCTTCTCTGAGGGCGACGAGCATGAAAACGAGCGCGTACACGATGGCCCACTTCGCAACGTCTGCGCCGTGCAATCCGATGCTGCCGAAATAGAAAACACGAGCGATTCGCATGGCCAGCAATAAGCCGGTGATCGACGCGAAACCGAGCAGAACGCCTTGCCAGAACTGGCCTCGGAACATGTTGCGCCAGGGCAGGGCATAGCCGGCGATGGTCCGGCCTTCGATGCGGGCCATGATCCAACTGGCGAAGAGGAAAATGAGGAAATCGAGCACTTCGCGGACCAGAAATACGGCGGTGTCGTCCATGCCGTGCAGCAGACGTCGAATCATCCAGCCGTCGACGTTGATCAAGGCGATGACGATACCCAAGAAGATGCATAGGCGCCAACCGGCGCGGAGTTCCGAGGGGCCGTAGAAGACACGATGGAAGACCGATGGACTGAGGGATTGCCCCGTTTGGCTCATGGAGTCGCAGCTCTCCTTGCGGATGAATACGAGAATGATCGCAAATTTGTTGCGGAAATTTGCGAGGCTCCCAGTGAGGAAAATGGCGGACCTGTGGGTGCCGTCCTGTTTGCTGCTGAAGCGGTCCCGACGATTCGCGGCTTTTTGCCCTGGCCGTAGCGGGGCGCGGCTGGGCTGATCGCGGCGAGCACTGAGAAATTCCTAACTTTCTCGGAAACAAAACAGCGGTATGCATCGTTCCTATACCTATGCAGCTTAGGAGAGCCATGGTATCCTCCCTAAGTTGCTTAGGAGACATCTCTTATGGCCGAGCAAGCGCAATTACTTCCTGGCACTCTGGATCTGCTTATCTTGAAGGCGGCGTCTCTTGGGCCACTGCACGGTTACGGTATCCTGCTGCGTATCGAGCAGATCACGCGCGGCGCGCTGCTGGCCGAACAAGGAGCGCTGTATCCGGCGCTATCGCGGCTCGAACATCAGGGTTTGCTGGATTCAGAATGGGGGACTTCGGACAACAATCGGCGCGCCAAGTTCTATCGACTCACTCCGACAGGCCGCAAGCGGCTGCGTGAGGAAACGCAAAGCTGGAATCGTCTGGCTAACGCCATTGGCGCTGCGCTGAGCGCCAAAACACAGGAGGGCTGACGCCATGTTTCCGAGACTTCGCTCACTGTGGCGCCATTGGAGGAATCGTTCGGAATCCGAGCAGGAGATGGACGAGGAGATGCGGTTTCATCTGGAAGCGCGCATTGAAGATTTCGTCCGCGGCGGGGTCTCTCGCGAAGAAGCATGCCGACGGGCACGCATCGAGTTCGGCAGCACCGAAAACTACAAGGTGGACGTACGCCATGCGCGGCGGGTCACCTGGCTGGAAGATTTTCTTCTGGACCTCAGCTTTGGTTTCCGCACGATGCGCAGAGCTCCCGGGTTCGCCGGAATCGCTATTCTTACCATGGCGCTCGGAATCGGCGCTAACACCGCGATGTTCAGCATAATCAACGGGGTGTTGCTCCGTCCGCTGCCCTATCCGGATTCGCAACAATTGGTGATGAGTTTTCTTGCGGATGCAAGCGGTGCGTCCGGAAAAAGCAGTTATGGTGTTGCCGACTACCTCACTACCCGCGACAACCAGCAATCGTTTTCGCACTTCGCGGCTATCGCGCTAGGGCGAAACTCATTCACCTACATTGGCGGCTCCGAACCGCAGCGAGTTCGAGGAACTGGGGTTACGGGGGAATTTTTTGCTGCGTTGGGAGTGGCACCGTTGCTTGGGCGCACCTTCGATCCGTCCTGCGATCGGCCGGGCCGACCGCGGGAAGTGGTGCTGAGCTACCGGTTCTGGCAAGGGCAATTTGGCGGAGACCGCAACGTGGCGGGACGCGCCGTTCTTCTGGATGACGAGCGCTACACCGTGGTCGGGGTAATGCCACCTGATTTCCATTTCGGGCCGAACGACAGTGACGAGGTCTGGCCAGTGCTGCAGTTGGCGCAGCGCGGCGCGCGACCTCCGTATTGGATTGCGCCAATCGGACGCCTGAAGCCAGGAGTGAAAGCGGAGCAGGCCACCGCAGACGTCTCGCGTATCGCGGAAATGGAGCGAAGAGTCTTTCCGAATTCGTCCTACGACCGCGCAGTGCTCCTGCCAATGAAGACATTCTTGGTGGGCGATGCGCGCCTGGCATTGCTCACGCTACAAGTTGCCGTGCTGTTAGTGCTGCTGATCGGGATCGTCAACGTCGCGAATCTGCAAATCGCGCGCGCCGCGTCGCGTGAGCGAGAGCTGGCGATTCGCAGCGCGTTGGGGGCGGGGCGCGGGCGGTTGATCCGCCAACTGCTTACCGAGAGCGTGTTGCTGGCGACCATGGGAGGAACCGCTGGAGTGTTGCTGGCGCAGTGGGGCGTGCGCCTCGCGGTGCGTCTCGCTCCCGAAGCTCTGCCGCGCATGGCCGAGATTCGACTCGACACTCGCGTGCTGTGGGTGGCAGGTGCGATGTCGGTATTGTCTGGCATTCTTTTTGGCTTGGCGCCGGTGCTTCGCGAATTGGGGGAGATTTCGGGCAAGGGGCTGGGAAGCAAGGGCGCGGGTGCCGGACAACCCGCGCGACGCCACCGGTTGCTC
>Ga0137403_10003450_pt1 | contig 18963 bp, 15 predicted proteins | sample CZOMad2_1_16fung_FD_122057 | JGI IMG/M metagenome (GOLD analysis project Ga0137403, IMG submission 122057) | Vadose zone soil fungal communities from Angelo Coast Range Reserve, California, USA - CZOMad2_1_16fungal (Hybrid Assembly) | ecosystem: Environmental > Terrestrial > Soil > Vadose zone...
TAAGATTCGAAGAGCAGTCCCCCGACTTTTGACGCAATCCGGCTAAAAACCATTCGCGCAGCCATCCCTCGTTAGACTAAAAAAGGACTTGCGGCTCGTTGACCTTGGGTCACATCCCACCGCGCTAATTTACCGGAAGTTACAGTCCCTCCACTGATTAGGCCCTTCGGCCCGAACCACGGCAATCAGATTCATGCTAAGCACGCGTGCCAAATCAGTCGACACGGAAAAGGCGGGAAAGAGATACGGGATACGACCATTCAAGAATCCCGGCAACGACTCACCCCTTCGGCGTGCCGAAACGATTCGGTTCAATGACACGAGATGTAACACCGGCAAAAACTCTTTGTCAAGCCTCTTTTTTCAAAATGACCTGACTTTGCCATTTGTTTATGGAGAATATAAGTACCGTTGAAGGGCGCTTGCATTGGCACCAAAACGTTTTGGGATTTTTGTTGACAATGTCTTTTGCGAACGTAAAATGCCAGTGCTTCCGACGGAATATTTTGGAGGCTTTATGTTTTCCGCGGACTGGCTTCCCGTTGACGTCGGCAAACGGCGCACTGTCGAACCACAGGAGGAATGATGGCATTACAGTCCAGAAAGTCTCTTCTCGTACTTCTGGGTGTCATGGCGTGCACCTTATCCGTTCTTCTGTTGCGTTCGGTGCCGGCGGGAGCACAGTCCCCCGCTGCCGTCGATTCCAGGCCCGCTGCGTCTGCCCACCCGCTGCCCTTTGACGGCGGTTCGGCCGCTGTCTGGCAGAGTTTGCAAAAATTGCACTCACGTTCGAGCCTCCTTATGGTCACGGCTCATCCTGACGATGAAGACGGGGGGATGCTCACTTATGAATCGCGTGGGCAAGGTGCGCGAGTCAGTTTGCTGACGCTCAACCGAGGCGAAGGTGGCGCTAACGTCATGTCTTCGGATTACTTTGATGCCCTGGGGCTGGTTCGAACTGAAGAGCTTCTGGCCGCCGACCGCTATTACGGAGTGCAGCAATTCTGGACTCGGGTCTCTGACTACGGCTTCTCCAAGACCAAGGAGGAAGCTTTCGATAAGTGGGGACATGATAGCGTGCTTGCGGACGTGGTGCGCGTCGTACGCATGACGCGCCCGCTTGTTATTACGTCCGTCTTTGTTGGAGGACGGACGGATGGCCATGGCCATCACCAGGTCGCAGGACAAATGGCTCAAGAGGCTTTCAAGGCTGCTGGGGATCCGACAAAGTTCCCCGAACAACTTAAGGAAGGGCTTCGAACCTGGAAACCGCTCAAAGACTATGCTGCGGTGCCGTTCGCACCCGTTACGGACAAAGGCATCTACGATTACGCCGATGGCAAATATTATCCCGCGGAATTCCAAAACTATACTGATGGCACTGTCATTAAAGGACAGCTATCCGCTTCTGTTGAAATTCCAGAGGGCGAATACAGCCCGCTTTTGGGACTTACCTACGCTCAAGTTTCCCGTCTTGGACTTGGCCATCAGAAATCGCAGAATGGCGGCACCGGATTGCCGCCAGCTGAAGAAGAAATGAGTTCCTACCATCGGTTTGCAGCCTCTGTTTCTGTATCGCAGAAGGAAGCTTCCTTTTTTGATGGCATCGACGTTTCGTTGCAGGGAATTGCCAGCCTAGCGCAAGGCGGCGACACGGCTTTTCTAACCGGTGAGCTTTCTCAAATCAATTCTCTCGTCGAAAAGGCTATCAATGACTTCTCCGCTGAGCATCCGGAAGCAATCGCTTCGACGCTTGCGGCCGGCCTGAAGGCTACGAACGAATTAATGGAAAAGGTCGCTACCAGTAACTTGGCGGATGATTCGAAATACGACGTCACCCTCGAATTGAAGGTGAAACAGGCGCAGTTCGGCAATGCGCTTGCCGAGTCTTTAGGGCTGTCAGTCTTGACAACGCTTTCTCCTGAGAAAGAACCCACTGGGCCATTTGCGCGATTTTTCAGAAATCAGCCAACCTTCCAGGTGGCGATTCCGGGACAAGAATTTTGGGTGAAGGTCCACGCTACCAATCCGACCAATGTTTCCGTGCAACTGGAGAAGGTCTCTCTCGAATACCCGGAAGGGGAACAATGGAAAATCGATCCGTCTGGGCAGACGACTGGCACGCTGAAGGGAAATCAGTCCATGGACGTTCGCTTCACCGTCCGAGCGCCGCAGAATGCAAGCTTCACGAGACCCTACTTCACACGGCAGGATACCGAGCAACCTTACTACGACATTCAAGAGCCGAAATATCTGAATTTTTCCGTAGTGCCCTATCCGCTCTCGGCCAAGCTGCGCTTCGCATTTGAGGGCGTAGCCTTCGACGTTTCTCAGGTCGTTCAGTCCGTGAAGCACTTGACCGGACCAGGTTCCGTACTAGACCCGCTGATTGTCGGCCCCGCGATTTCCGTTACTATTGCACCGCAGGCGGGGATAACACCGTTGGGCGCCAAGTCCTTCGACATGAGGGTCACAATTCATAGCAACGTGAAAGGCCCAGCAAAAGGAACCGTCAAACTTGATCTACCGGAAGGCTGGACTGCGCCGCAGGAAGAATTTTCAACTGCAAAGGATGGTGACGATCAGACGCTCAACTTCCATGTGACGCCCGCCAAGCTTGCTGAAAAACGCTATACGATTACAGCCGTCGCGACCTACGATGGCCGCGAGTACAAAGAGGGCTACCGTACGGTGGGCTATCCCGGCTTGCGCCCTTACAATCTTTACGGCGCTTCCGCCTATCGAACGACGGGAGTAGACGTGAAAGTCGCTCCGGGTCTGAACGTGGGATACGTTGTGGGTGCCGGAGACGACGTGCCTCAGTCTTTGGTCAACCTGGGGATCAGCGTACATTTCCTGACGTCCGATGACTTGGCGAGCGGAAACCTTTCCAAATTCGACGCGATAGTTTTGGGGGTGCGCACCTACGCTGTCCGTGAAGATTTGAAAACATATAACGGCCGAATTCTTGAGTATGTCAAGAATGGTGGCGTTGTAATCGTTCAGTACAACACGCCTGAATACGATCACAACTACGGTCCTTATCAATACAAAATGGGCTCTAATCCGGAAGAGGTTTCAGACGAGCACTCTAAGGTTGAAATCCTGGCGCCCGAAAACCCTGTCTTTACCTGGCCCAACAAAATCACCGGCAATGATTTTGAAAATTGGGTGGAAGAGCGCGGGTCGAAGTTTCTCGAAAGCTGGGATGCGTCCTATGAGCCCCTGTTGGAAACGCACGATCCCGGCCAGGCTCCCCAAAGAGGCGGTCTCGTCTACGCAAGATACGGAAAGGGCGTTTACATCTACAACGCGTATGCCTTCTATCGTCAAATGCCAGACGGTGTGCCAGGTGCGTATCGCATTTTTGCCAACATGATTAGTCTGGCGAAGAATCCTCGCTTAAAGGGCCCTCAGTCCGCAACACCCCGCACCCCGACGAAGGAGTCCACTCCCTGATCAATCTCGGGAACAAAGTGGACTTTTTGACACCGGGCCATATTCACTTATGGTCCGGTATCTCGTTTTGAATCGTATAGAGAAAAGTCTTTATGGCCTCATCGCGGCGAGCGTTCTCATCGGCGATCCGTTTCGACGTGGTCTCGTAAAGTTTTATCTCTGCTTGTGACCGTTCCTGTTGTCCTAAATGCTGATAAATCTGAGCCAGTCGATAGTGTGCCTCCGCAGAATTTGGGTCCATGTTCGCACACACTTCCGATTCGTGAAGTGCCTCCTGCCACCGGTCCAGCCATCGATAGGCCCTGCCAAGCTGGCAGTGCGGGGAAGGATCGTCATGGAGCAGTCGGCTTGCGGTGCCAAGCTTCCGCACAATTTCGTCCGCGTTTTTCTTGTCACCGGAAGCGTAGTCTCGGCGGAAGAGCAACGCGCCGCAGTAGTACAGCGGCTTTCCTTCTCCTGGATGATGATCTGAAAACTGACATAGTTTTGCTAGAGCGACGAGATCAGGCGTGGAAGCCTGATCCATCTGAATTTCTCCCAAATATCTCAATGCAGTGTCGGGCGCAGGCGCTAAATCTACCGCACGAATGAGGATTCTGGTCGCTTCCTCATCTGTGCCGGTGAAATATTCCACCATTCCCAAAGCGAATTGAATCCGCCAGGACTCCGCTTGCAACTCCTCGGCTTGTTTGAGAACAACCTTAGCCGCGTCGAAGTTCTTGTGCCGAATCAATTCCACTGCGAGCGACAGACGATATTTCTCATCGTTTGGAGCGAGAGCCACCGCAGCCTGATAACTCCTCGCGGCAGCCATGTTGTCGCCTCGAGCCTCCTGGATGTCACCGAGGAGGTCTTCGAGATCGGCGCTGTCGCTGAACGCCTTGCCTTTTTCGGCGCTCTCTAACGCGTCGTCCAGGAGTCCTGCTCGAAATTGCGCGAGCGCTAAATTGAAAATCAGGTCTGCTCGACTCGGGTCGAGGTCCACGGCTTTCTTAAATTCTTCGACGGACTCGAAAACTTGCCCGTGAGCGATTAGCAGTTCAGCTAAGCGCTGCCGAAAGTCTGTTTCTTCCACCCTGGGCAGTGTTATCGAGCGAAGTACCTCTAGCGTTTGGCGGAAGTCGCTGCTCATTCCCATTTGAGCTTCCAATAAAATTAGCCCGACACCGGGATCGTGCGAGCGAGAGAATACCGGCTCCGCCAGACTCGCTGCGCGCCGCCAGTTTTTACTCTGCATTTCGGCTGCTGCCGTCGCGATACTAAGCCCCACGTCTTCTGGTCTCAGAGTAAGCGCTTTTTCCATTTCCGAAGCGGCACCGAGAGAATCTCCCAGCCCTAGATTCACCGAGGCCTTCAGACGATGAAAAGCAATTTGTTCTTCTCGGACGCTTGGCGGCGCGAGACGTGCAAGAACGCGCTGTGCTTCTTTATAGCGGTGCATGCGTGCAAGAACAACCGCCCACTCCGTTTGAATCACTGGATCACTATGGCTAGCTTTTGACGCGCGCGCCAGCAGCGGTTCAGCCTTCTCCAGCTGACCGGTCCGATAGTAGACCTCGCCCAGCGCCGTAAGAGCAGCGAGGTTGTTGGGCGACTCCTCTAGGACACTTCGAAGCTCAGACACAGCGCGATCGTTTTGCCCAGTCAATACATAGGCTTGGCCGAGTATCAGTCGAGCTGAAGAGTCCTTGGGATGTGCTTGAAGATAGCCCGAAAGAGTTTGTATTGCCTCTTCTGGATTCCCGCGAGCAAGGAAAGACTGCGCTTCAGTGACAGCCGCCGGGGACTGAGTTCGACTTGTTTGTGAAGATTGATTCTGCGGTGGGCCGAATGGGGACGAGAGAGCGAGCACCAACGAAGCGCTCGCACCCAGGATCCATTGCCAACAATTCTCTTCTGCTGTCACGGTGATCGCCGCTCCTGGGCTCAACGTTCATCGCAGCTGAATCCTACTCCACACCAAACAATACCCTTCGACACCCCTCACTTACCAACTGCCCGGTGCCTCACCGTGGCTCAGCCAACTCTCAACCAGTTTCACAATCAAATCTTCGCTAATCTTTACAAGTTTTCTTCCCTTCTCCGCCGAAGCTTCACTCACGTAACCAGAATAGCCCGGCCAGTCTTTCGCACTGGCCTTCTGTAAGAAATACGGCGCCCCATTAGACAGGTCAGGTGGTTCGGGCAAATCTTTTGCTTTGTCCAGATGAATCAGGTCCGGACGGAACGCAGCGACCGCAGACGTCTCGAGTGGACCGCCATGGCCGTGGCCACCGTTTGCCTGCTGAAACATCCCAAGAGATCTCATCGTTTCGGTGGACAAAAATTCCCACCAACTTGCGAACAATAATGCCGCGTCCTTTGTTTCATCCGCGACTTCCGCGATTGCGCCGCGTCCAGGTCCGATGTTTCCGTCATGCCCGTTCAGAATGAACACTCTGCGAAATCCTAGACGCAAAATGTTGCGCAGAACATCCGCGAAATACATCGTCATGACTTCGGGGCGGACCGAGACTGTGCCTGCAAAATGCGCCGTGTGCGCCGGGCACTGCGTGAAGGTAATTGGCGGCATGAGCAATCCCTTCGTGCGAGTTGCGACGCGTTCGGCAATCCCAGAAACGATTATAGAATCCGAACCCAACGGATTGTGCGGTCCATGGAACTCCAGGCTGCCCAGAGGGAGAATGGCCACCGGATATTTGGAAGCGACCTCCGCCGCTTCGAATCCAGCCAACTCCTCGAATCGTTTTGGCTTTCCATCATCATCTTCACTTGCAGCGACATGACATACGGCCTCGACGATCCCCGGCAGCGCCAAACCCGAGAGCAAAGCGCTCCTTCTGCTAAACTGTGTCATGTTCGTTCCCCCCAATTGCTCGCAGGTTAACGTAAGGTCCTACAGTTGTCCACGGCCGCCTTCGTGATAGAACTCTTGCCAGCCGGCTCAGCCATCCTCAACGCATCAAGTGCCGAAACGTTTCAATACTTTTCTTCGTTTTCTACCCTTGCCGGTTAGCGGTGACGCTGTTATATTGCCCGCTCGCTCTTTTAGTTCCTGCTTCAACCCGGACTTCTGGCTTGGCCGAAAACTCTGCACCTCACCTCCCGCCTGAAATCGCACGCGCGTCCGACAAACTCGTTCGGGGCATGGGGCTGATTCAGTCCACCGCGGTCAACATGCTGGAGATGATCGGCATCGGGCCCTTCATCACCATCGGCGTGATTCTCTCTGCGATGGGCGGCCCCCAAGCCATACTTGGTTGGTTCCTCGGCGCTCTGTTCTCGATTTGCGATGGGATGGTATACGCGGAACTTGGTGCCGCGATGCCGGGTGCGGGCGGAGCGTACATCTACTTTCGCGAGGCCTTTAATCCTCATACGTGGGGACGCCTCTTCTCCTTTCTTTTCCTGTGGGAAGTGATTTTTGTCGCGCCCCTCGCGATTTCCGCCGCCGCCGTGGGCTTTGCAGAATATTCCCACTACGTATTTCCAGGATTAACTCACGCCGGTGTAGGCACGGTCGCCGCCGCCGTGTGTGTGCTCATCACCTTTCTCCTTTATCGCCGGATCAAAACAGTCGGGAGTCTATCCGTTGTGATGCTTGTAGCAGTGCTGATCGCCATGTGCTGGGTGATTGGTTCCGGTCTCATTCACATGAACACAAGAATGGCCTTTGATTTTCCTCCCGGAGCGTTTCATCCATCAAAAGCTTTCTTTTTGGGCCTTGCAAGCGCCACCTTGGTTGCGATGTACAACTACGGTGGATACAACAACATTACCTATCTCGGCGGTGAGGTTAAAGATCCCACCAGGAATATACCCCGGGCTATTGTTCTTTCGGTTTTGATCGTCGCCGTTCTCTATCTCTTGACGAGCATCGTGATTATCGGAACAATTCCATGGCGCGAGGCAGCCGTATCTCACGCCGTAGTTTCTGAGTTCATCGGTAAATTGTACGGATCGCGCGCCGCTTCAGTCATGACTGGCCTGATTCTTGCCGCCACGCTTGGTGGAATATTTACGATGAGTTTGGGCTTCTCCCGCATCCTGTATGCCGCGGGGGCGGAGGGCAACTTCTTCAAAGTTTTTGGTCGAGTTCATCCTACGGGACGCTTCCCTACTATCTCTCTTCTGGCGGTCAATGCCCTGGCGATTCCGCTGTGCTGGTTGTCGCTGGAACGGCTTCTGTCCGCCCTAATGATTACGCAGATTGTCTTCCAGTTTATCCCACAGGTCTTTGCAGTCTTCGCCATTCGAATGTATCGCAAGGAAATCCAGCGTCCGTTCGGCATGTGGCTCTATCCGGTTCCCGCGTTGGTTGCCCTGATGGGCTGGATCTACGTCGCCGCCACGCCTGATCAACGTCAGTACCTTGGCACTGCTCTGATTCTTTTATTTTGGGGTCTGGGTGCGTATTTCTTGCGCGCCAAAGTGATCAGGTCGTGGCCATTCGGAAGTACGCCAGAGGACCGCTCGTCGGGGACTCGTTGATTCTGACTCCTGATTGCATACCTAGCTTTGCGTGCACTGTTAGCGCGATTCCGGTTTCTTCGGGGGACAACACGAGTCTCGAACGATCAGCTGCGTTGCGAGCAAAGCGGGAGTCGGAATGCTCGGACGCCCCTCGATATGATCGATCAATATCCGCGCGGCGATCATGCCTACTTCTCGCGCTGGCTGGCGAACTACCGTGAGTCTCGGGCGGAGCAGAGTCGCCCAATAAAAATCGTCAAAGCCTAGCAGGCTGATGTCTTCAGGACACGCGAGCCCAATCTCCTGTATGGCTGCGAGTGCACCTAAGGCCATCATATTGTTCGTGCAGAAAATCGCCGTCGGTCGATCACTTCTGGTTAGAAGCTGCATCGCGTGGAAATGTCCACTTTCCATGTCATTGTGACCCCTGTGAATCATCGAACGGTTCGGACGAATCTTGGCGCTCCGAAGCGCTCCCATGAATCCTTCAAGCCGGTCGACCGAAGTCCCGCTGGTAGGGTCGCCCGTGATAATGCCGATTTCACGATGCCCTAAACTGACGAGATAGCGAGTCGCACTATCAGCGGCTTTGCGATTGTCCACACCAACTCTTCCCAAATAGGTATCACGCACTTGAGGGTAGCGGTCCGCATACACTACCGGCAGATTTCCCAGGACTGATCTTGCCTTTCCTCCCGGCGCGTCAATTGCTGGAACGCGCACGATTCCATCCACGCGCCGTCGGTGAAACGAATCCAGGTAGTTACGCTCTTCCTCCCAGCTTTCCCTAGAATCGCCAATGAGAACCGTGTAGTTCGCTGAGGCCGAGTAGTCTTTTGCTCCTCGCACAACTTCAATATAGAAATTGTTCGATAGGTCGGGAACAACAATAGCAATGGAATGGGTTTTCTGAAGGCGAAGTCCGCGCGCCAAGTCGTTGGGGCGATATCGGAGTTCCTTGATCGCTCCCTCGATTCGGCTTCGCATTTCCGCGCTAACGTAATCGGAATTATTCAATGCGGCGGAAATCGTGGAGACAGAAGCTCCAGCCGCTTTCGCCACCTCACGTATCGTTACGTGGCGCCTCGCCCGCTTCGCCTTTGGCTTCAACTTGCTTCCCCCGTCTGGCGGTATGCGGATAGTCCCGTCCCTGAAATTCGGCGCTAAATACAGACTCATCGACTAGATTGGATTACTAACCAAATCAATCTTAATACCGAGATCGAGAATTGCCTAGTCCATCTGAAGGTCCCTCACTGAAAATGGCACAAAATGCCAAATAAAAAACGTTTCGGGACGACACCTTCTTGAAGCCATGCGTGTTACTTACCCCTATCGAAGCAGCGCGGTTAGCGACTTGGAACTCCCGGCGATCGTGCACAGTGGCTCAAATCCCCCCTATTTTGCACAGTTCGTGTACAGCGGGAGAAAAAATACGAGATTGAAGCAGAGCGAATCTAGTAAGTCTCTCGCAATCAGAAAGAATTGGTGGACGTGACCGGGATCGAACCGGTGACCCCCTGTTTGCAAAGAACCGAAGTCCTCTCCAATCGTTCCCTCCCTTATTTTGGTTTCCAATGTTTTCAACAATTTGGGGAATCTGCTTTTCGCTCACCGCTAACCCCAATGTAATGAAAGCCGAGGGTTCGTGCACAGTCATCGTGAAACTGTCTCGTTCTAGGAGCGGGAGAGAGCTAGTGAGGCAGTAGCGTGAAAAGGATATCTTCGTTAGCTAAGCGTCAGAAAACGAAAAGACCTTGCATCGGCTTGTCGCCTGGAGGGGATTGCGTACGGACGCATCGCGACCGCAAGTCGTTTTCGCGCTCGAAAGAGCCGCGTCCTGACCGTGTTTGGGCTCACTTTGAGCATTGCACTCGCCTCCTCGGTTGTGTATTGCCGGATCCCGCACAGCACCAAGGCGGATCGCTGGAGCGGACTCAGCTCGGACACTTTTCTGGCGAGAGCAATAGCGGACCGCTTTTCCGCAAGGGCCCGTTCCGGATCAGGTCCCGGGGCAGGGATGCTGTCGGGTATTGCTACTGGTTGCTCGGAAGAAATCCGTTCCGAGGAGTTTGTTGACTGGTGCCTTTTCCGAAGAATGGTCACAGCTTCGTTAAAAAGAATTTTTACCAGCCAACCACGAAAGGCACCTTCCTGCTTGAACCCCGGGAGCTTCGAGAACGCGAGCAGTAAACAATTTTGCACAGCGTCTTCGGAGTCCTCATGGTTGCGGAGCACACGTTAGGCCAGGCGGTAGAGCAACCGGCGATACCGCGAAAGCAGAACGTTCGATGCCTCCCGATCCCCTCGCAGACTGCTCGAGATCAAATGGCCATCGTCTACGTGCGATTCCGAGATCGAGTTCGGTGTCATGAATTCTCTCCTTGGAGTTCCCTGCGAATCGCGGACCAGCACTGGCACCGGCAAGCAGATCGAAGAATCAGGATCGATAGCCAACCTCGCTCGAACCTTGGGTAGCACGCGCAGCGAGTGTGACTGGATTCGAGCCAGCGCGCCCGTTCTCGCCAGCAACTCCCGCCCACGTGCGCGATATAGGCATCCCTTTCCATCGTATCTGTCGAGGGCCATACCAAGCCCGGCGCATGCCTCGTCGGCGATTGCATGGAGCGTCAGCAGCGCCTCACACATTCGCCAGTCGCGCCCCTCCGCCAAATCTTCGAGCGACATCCCGGCCCGCTCACAGAAGACGTTCCACTCCTCGGCCGAAGGTCAGGGAATGCATTCTTCCGATCCTCGACCCATAATCCCCAGCGCCGGTCCACGTTCTCGGCTGCGTGGGAAAGTGACTCGGCGGCCACTCCACACCGCACGGCGGGGACAAAACGGACGACAGGACGGTGGCCTGCAGGCGACAAAACCTTTACAACTGTCCTGTTACGGTGCAGCGGGTAGCGGCGTCCAACTGTTTGTACGTCGTGTTGAGGATAATTGTTGCTTCGCTCTTATTTTTTAGCGCTCCTACTGCTGTTGAGCCCAATCCGCGGTTTTGCGCGGGAAGCACCGGACGTCGCCTCCCCGTCCTTCACAACCGTGCCAGAGCTGAGCGCCGGATTCGATCTCCTCTACGAGCAAAAGTTCGCGGAAGCACGCGAAGATTTCGCAAACTGGGAATCCCGAAATCCGCAACAGCCTTTTGGTGAGGTGGCCGTCGCAGCCAGCTATCTCTTTGAGGAGCTGTCCCGTCAAGGTGTACTGACCAGCGATTTTTTCCTCAACGAAAAGAGATTTCTGCACGGCATTGACGGCAGCCCGGATCCAGACCGAATGAGCCATTTCCGCGATGCTCTGGCTCGCACCCGCGAACTTGCCGCGGAGCGCCAGAAAACAAATCCCAAGGATGGAGAAGCCCTTCTTGCGCTGGCGCTGGCCGCCGGAATGGAATCGGACGCGGAATCGATTCTGCAGAAAAGGCATCTCGACGGCTTGAAGCGCATGAAAAAAGCTAACGAATATGCGAAGGAATTGCTGGCGGAGCATCCGGACGCGACAGACGCGTACATCGCTCCCGGCATCGCAAATTACATTATCGGCTCACAGAGCGCTGGTTCCCGCTTCATGCTACGGTTTGGTGGAATTCACGGTGACAAAAAGCTCGGTATGGAGCAAGTCGCCAGGACCGCGGAAAACGGCCGCTATCTCCGGCCGTTCGCAAAAATTATCCTTGCCCTCGCCGCGCGCCGTGAAAAACAGGGTGCCCTTGCGCAAAGATTGTGGCGCGAATTGAAAGAGCAGTATCCGGATAGTGCGCTATTCGCTTCGGAATACGCCAAAGCCATGTCCGTGGCTTCTGGTGACTGATTGTGGGGCGCCCCGGGACAAATTCAGGCCGGGTAAATCTGCAATTACGTGTCAAATCGTCGTTGTCGCGGTAGGGACGACCATCGCTGATCGCCCCCCCGCACAGATCCGTACAAGCGCGTTTACGCATACGGCTCTTACCCGGGATGAGTGGCGGCGAAGCGAGCATCAGGATAGGGATGCAGAATGCGGGGTCGCGGAATCCACCGGGTCAAGAGAGGGGAGAGACGAGCCCATCGCACCTGTGCGCGTTGACTGCGGCGAACTAAAACGCTCCGCCACAACCAACAAACGCGACGACTAAAGATGCGCAACTGAGTCGAGTTACCCGGAACAGCATGGTATTGGTAGTATCCCAGCACAGCCTTCCGAAGCCATGCACCGACTTCGGTCGTGTGATGATGCTTCCGGCGTTGAAGCTCAGCCTTAATGGCTTTGAGCTTCGCGACCATCCGCTTCTTCGCCGTGATCCGCCAGACGATGAAAGCTCCGTTGGTGAGCTGCCCACAGAAGTGGGTGAAGCCCAAGAATGTGAAGGTCTCTGGTTTTCCCTCGCCGCGCTGCTTCCGGTCTCGAGCGGCAAAGCGCCCGAATTCGATCAGTCGTGTCTTGTCCGCGTGTAATTCCAAATCGAACTTAGCCAGCCGTTCTCTGAACTCTCGAAGGAACCGCTCGGCGTCTGTCCGATATTGAAAGCCCACCGGAACGAGCACTCGGAAACCTTCTGAAGAGTTGTGGCGGTGACGATTTTGGGAGAAAAAAACAATTAGGTTTTAGGGAAGTGGTATGTCGGTGGCGGTATTGCGCGACGAGGTGACATCAGAAGAGTTCAATGGAGGCGGAATGGCCGGAATTCGAAGCGAGCCGGCCATCCCGAGTCACAAGCACGGCTCCGAGTTCTTCGGCCAACGTGATGTAGGCCGCATCATAGGCGGAGAAATTGTGACGCAGTTGCCAAATCCGGGACAGTAGGACGTCATGCGGATATCGCGTGATCCGGAGATCCAGTAGATCCTCGACTGCTTGCTGTGCCCGGAATCCGGTCACAACTCCTTGTGCAACCAGACGGCGCAGTACTTGCGCTACTTCGAGATCCAGAAGGTGCGGCGCATGTAGGGTCTCGTTGCGCGAATAGATGCGATTCTCAACCAGTCGCCCGGCCGGTGTCTGCAGAAGCCAGTCCACAGCGGCCGACGCATCGAGCACGATCATCGTGCTTCCCGTTCTTCTCGCAGCAAGCGCGCGGAATCGAGCTCCGCGCGAACGGGCTTGCGCCTATGCAAGCGCTCTCGCAATTCCACCAGGGTAGGCCTTTCGGCGATCTCTCGGATTTCGGCCAACAGATAATCCGAAAGAGACATACCGGCCATGGCGGCGCGAGCTTTCAGCCCCCGATGCAAGGCGTCTGGCACATTGCGAAGCTGAATCATCTTGGACATGTCGTCAGCATACTTGCATGTTGCTCACATGTCAACGGGAGACTAGGAAAAACTAGGTCTTAATCCTTGTTCCGGTGTGGAGTTCCCCTTTGCTGTGAAAGGATTCTTCAGACCTGAAGCGGACCGCGCATTTTTTCGCAACGTTCTCGGATTCAAGTCCGTAGATGCGGGCCATGGCTGGCTGATCTTCGCGCTACCGCCGGGAGAAGCGGCATTCCACCCATCCGCTGACAATGGTCCGCATGAACTCTATTTTATGTGCGACGGCCTAGAGGCCGAGATGGCGTCGTTCGCGAAGAAGGGTGTTAAGTTTTCCAAGGTTCAAGAAGCACGATGGGGTTCAATTACGCAGATGCGGCTTCCCGGTGGAGGCGAGGTCGGCCTTTATGAACCGAAGCATCCTACGGCCCTGGGTTTAGGTTTGAAATGAAGCGCCCACCACCCATATATATTAAGGTCCAGCACCGAAGCACCGTTTTCGCTCCCGGATCATGAAGTACGAAGACTCCACGATATAAGTACTTTGGTCCGTAAAGTGCTACGGTTGACTTGCCGTAGCTGCTGCCTTCACGGATCTCTTTGCCTGTGGCGCGAATGCGCATAAGGCGGCGAGGACGGAGGACGAGCCTGAGGCTTAGGTATTGCTTCTGCAGCTGCTTCTACCAGCGCCTTCTAGCGGCGCCCGGCTAGGAGTTCGTCAGCTGCGCGGCTACTGCTAGTTCCAGCCTTGCAATCGCTTTATCTGCTCACTCTGAATGTTCGAATGTTCCAGAGGGAATCGCTTATGTATTGAAAATCGAAGCGCACGCCACGCTCCCGTGATCCTCTTTTCGTTTTTCGGGACTCCATCTAGACACGCACACACAAATCAGGATTCCGAGTAGCAGGATGGCGGCCCCGATCACTCCTGGCGCTCCAAGCCAAAACACCATAGCGGCTCCCACCATAGCGCCTAATATGAAGAGCAACCATATTCCGCCGAGAAGGCTAACCTTCTGATCGGACGCTGACTTGTCGTGCGCAGTCGTTTCAGAACTGTGCCTTTGCGCTTCGGTTTTGAGCAGGGAGGTGATTATCCCCGTGAGATACGTGGTGTGAATGCTAATGCCTCCCGCCTGACTGAAAGCCCCATTTTGAAGGCCTAGTGTGAGGGACATACAGCTAACAAATAGTCTAAACCTGGCGGTCAAATCAGACGTCAAAACCAAATACGCGGTCGAAATCAGAACTATCTCTGCACCCATTACGATAGGAAGTAAGAATCGAGACGGCGTCCTCCTAAACCGTTCCGAGAATAGGATCAAGACGACTCCGGTCAGGAAAAGAGCGATTGCTGAGAGGTGCCGTAGAAGAGTTCGCCAATCGTGACCGGATAAACTAATCGCCGCCAACACAAGCGTGCCCGTGATGTGCCCTGTAAAGGTTTTGGCAAGGACGTAGCCCCCGGCATCGCAATACCCTCCAACAAAGGCAAGCCCGAACGAAAGCCAAGAATCTGTCCAATGATTTTTTGACATGACAATGATTCAACCGCGAATTATTCGATTAGTGTTGTCCCAGATTCCGTCTTGTGGCCCGTGGTCGCTACTATATTTGTATACCGCTACGGCTATCAAAGTGTGGGCGCTCATCCACGCGCCTACGAATCCAACGGCGACTCCAACTATCGTGTCCATCACGCGTAGGATGGGTTGCTTCCACGCATGAGGCCGTTACAAAATGCTGCCCTCGTACACCTGCTCGAACAACTTCACATTCGGTCTGTAATCCACGTGAACGCCGACAAGCACGGGGCCCGGAGTGTCGAACGCTTTTCGCAGGGTAGTAGTGATCTGATCTGGACGGTCGATTCGATGGCCTGTGGCACCAAATGCCTCCGCATACTTGACCGGGTCGACTGGCCCAAAATCAACGCCGGAGACGCGGTTGTACTTGATGCGTTCTTGCGAACCCACCATGTCGTAGGAGCCATCGATCCAAATCATGTGCACGAGGTGGGACTTCAATCGAACCGCGGTCTCAAGCTCATTTGCCGAGAAAAGGAACCCGCCGTCGCCTGAAATTGAAAGAACCTTTTCCTGGGGACGTACGAGTGTGGCCGCAATCCCCCAAGGCAACGCAACGCCAAGCGTTTGCTGGCCGTTTGAGATGAGCAACTGACGCGCGCGGAAACTGTAAAGATACCGCGCCAGATACATGCTGAACGAACCCATATCCGAGCACACCGTCACGTCGGGCGTGAGCATGTCCTGGAGTTCCGCTATGATCCGCAGCGGATGAATCGGAACAGCTGAGAGGGAGGACGCCTCGGCCTTCATCTGTTCTCGGTCTTGAGCTATTCGAGACAGGAGAGCCTTGGAAGAGGGATCAACTTGAGGCCGATGCAAAAGTGGACTCAACGCAGCGAGTGTTTCTTCGATGCTTCCAATCAGTTCGACTGTCGGATCGTAGTCGTTCTCGATTTCAGCGGGAACAACATCAACATGCACGATCGTGCGATCTCGACCTTTGTTCCAGAGAGAGGGCCAATATTCAACGGCGTCATAACCGATCGTGAGCACTAGGTCTGCGGTGTGCAACACCTCGTCCGCAGGCTGGTTAGCGAGCTGGCCCACGCGGCCGGCAAAATAAGGAAAGAGGTGCTGCGAGATCGCCCCCGCCGCCTGAAAAGTTCCGACGACCGGCATCAGGCATTCATTTAGGAAGCCGCGAATAGCATCGGCGGCCTTTGGCTTGCTAGCCATAAGCCCCAGAAAGACAACCGGGGCTTTAGCAGAATTGATTAGGCGCGCTGCTTCGCGCAGAGACGCTTCCGCGGCTCGTCCCTGCTCTGTGAAGCTGCTCAGACCGACCGGTTTGCATTGCGCCTCTCCGGTCATTACATCCGTGGGAAGGCCGACGAACGCGGAGCCCGGCCGAGCCGATTCGGCGGCGCGAAATGCTGCGGCAAGCACTTCGGCCGTGGAAGCCGGCGAATCTACCTCGGCTGCGTACTTGGTTACCGGCTTACACACACTTACCGAGTCCATTGTTTGATGCAGAGATTTGAGGCGATCCGCCACTGAGACAGCACCCCCGAGCGCGACCATTGGATCGCCCTCCGAATGAGCAGTTGCCAACCCAGTCACCAGATTGGAGACGCCGGGCCCCGATGTCGCAATTGCTACTCCGGCCTTGCCGGTCATGCGTCCGATCCCTCCCGCAATGAAAGCTGCATTTTGCTCGTGACGGCAGACCACCGTCTGAATGGAGGAATCTACCAACGTATTGAATACTTTGTCGATCTTTGCGCCTGGCACTCCAAAAACATATTTCGTGCCCCGGGCCTCAAGCATTCGCACGACGACATCCGCACCTGTCATTGTTTGTTCTGCTGTCTTTGCCTTCATCGATTTTCCTTTCGAATTAACTACTCAGCTTCTTGGAGATCCTTTGTCGTGTCCACTGCCAGGTTCTCTTTTAAAAACGATCCGGCTTCTGGCAGACGCACGTCGTATTCGAAAAGCGTCTGGATTCCGACGCGCAATGCCTTGGCACTGCAATCGAGCACATGGCCACCCTTCGTGCGGTCCTTGGAGATGAAATGGAAGTGAAATCCGGGGATGCTGAAGGAGCTCGAATAGCGCGGAGACCATACGCACACGAGCGTGCCCTCGATATCTTTGAAACGGAATTCCGGCTGAGTCTCGGCCGCGGCGAGAAGCTGCGTGCCTTTGCTGGCAGCTTTCACTGCGCGTGTATGCATTCGCTCAAAAACGCCGTCCACGCGCAGGGCATAAAACAGATTTTCGGATTCGCGGTGAGGATCGCAGGCTCGTTCTAGGTCATCGAGACTGCTGGTATCCCTGACTTCAAAGTTCCCATCCGGCTGAAATCGGCTGACAACCGCAAACGGAATCTGGAAATCGTCCCGCCGTGCCTCCACCGTGCCATCGCCGCGCACTTGATAGATGATCCCGTCAAGCACCACCATTTCCCCGTCGAGATGTTCAAAAGTTCCCAGACCGAAGTCGCCGTTGGCGAGTAACTTCCGTGACGACACGGCTCCCTCAGACACTCCTTGCACGAGGGCTGCGGATGTGGAGATTTGATAGGCGCGGTGGCGGCCGCTTTGAAAATATTGGCTGAGCGCCGCGGTAACAAGGCTGTCGGGCGAAGTAGCCCGGCGGGCAACAGCATTATTTAGAATCCTCACGAGGGAATCCGGGATAATCACACTTAGGTTCGGCATGACATAACCTTCTTTTGACCTCTTTGGTCCAGTGAGCTTCGACATCTTGGGGCGTTTCTCATTTTCCTATCCGTCCGTTTGGCGCCCTTGTTCTCGCCGGATCCACTCGCGGATATACGATGCACAGTTGTGGAGCTCGACACCCTCTTGTGCGCAGTGACCAAGAAAGTGAAAAACTGACGCTGTGGGTTCGACGCGCGCGGTCACAGCAGGAGCGACCTAACATGCGCACCCTTGAAGCCGTCAAAGCTGGTTGGCAGCGTACGGCGCATTCTGCATGATGCGAACGTCCATCGACTCAGTAACCGCCACTCCAACCATCTCTCCTGTGTCGTCATTGATGAGGCGAGAGGGACCTTCGAAGAGGATATTGCTCGGGTTCTCGTAGACATCGAGCTTGCTGAAAGGCTCCAGCGTGTAGTGGCGGCTGCCCTCCACCTCGACTGGGAACTCATAGCTCCAGCCCCACGACAGCCATACTCCATGCTTGGGCGTCCTGAGGTAGCCGTTCTGGCGGACGAGAAAGGAGTCCAGCCATTGCGTGGAGCCGTTGGCCTTCTGGTAGGTCGCGACCTGGTAACCGTTGGCGAAGTTATAGAGGTTGACTCGGGCGCCGTTGGAGAAGCGCAGCGAGGACCACTCCCAAGACTTGGTCAGGAAGTCGCCCCATTGGCGATCAACCCACCCCTGCCCGGTCACGTCGATCTCGCGCCGGACGCCGCCTTTTCCATCGTAGGTGATCCGGCCCACGATCTGGAGACGCGGCAATGAATAGTAATAGCTCCGGTCCTCGCGGGCTCCCTCCTGAATGAAGCCCTGGATGCCGAGCTTGTCCTTAGCGTACATGGCCTGCCCTGCGCCTGTGAGGCGCAGATCATACGAGAGCTGCGGGGACGCGACCGTCAAGTGCATGGTGTCGCCGTTGTAGGACCACTCGGACCGGTAGTCGCCCGCCACGAAACGCAGCGAGTTGGTCTTCGGCTCCCAAGTATCCGCCTCATTCACCACCGCTGCTGGGGAGCCACCGATATGGACCTTGTCGCGATAATCCGTGAAGCCGGTTAGAGCGGCGATTGCCCTCTGGTTACGCGGAAGGCCTGAGGACGCCGGACTAGTCTTCTCGCCAGCAAAGTGGAAGGGACACCAAACCAGAAAATAGGGGTTCCCGGACGTATCGTGGACTACTGCGGTCACGTACCACCACTCGGTAGTGGTCTCGCTCTGCTTGCCATGAGGTTGCCACTCCTCGACGGGTGACCGAAGAGCGGGCTCTGTGACGCTATAACTAAGTGTGACCATGTTGATGTTCTCCTTCGCACTTACCTGAGTTAAGTGCAAACCCAAAAACGGGAAAATGAAACCCTGAACACTGCGTTGGCCTTTCAGGCTGCTTTAAACTGCTGCATGCGGCCGGCGAGAGCGGGATAGAGCGACTCGGCATTCTGATGAGCGATGGAAGAAACGTCTCTGTCACTGAAGCCGTTCCAGCGCTGCATATCCTGAATGGCAGGTGGAAACGTCCATCCCGGCATGAACGGATTA
>Ga0137403_10003452_pt1 | contig 18959 bp, 12 predicted proteins | sample CZOMad2_1_16fung_FD_122057 | JGI IMG/M metagenome (GOLD analysis project Ga0137403, IMG submission 122057) | Vadose zone soil fungal communities from Angelo Coast Range Reserve, California, USA - CZOMad2_1_16fungal (Hybrid Assembly) | ecosystem: Environmental > Terrestrial > Soil > Vadose zone...
ACCATTCGCGATGTAGCCAAGGAAAGTGGATTCTCATCTACCACCGTTTCCATCGTCCTCAACAACGCCCCACTTGCCCGTTACATTCCCGTCGCCACCAAGAAGCGAATTGAGAGGGCGGCAAAGAAGCTCGGCTACCGCCCCAATCTATTTGCGCGCTCTTTGCGCAGCAAGCGAAGCCACACGGTCGGTGTGATGATTTTCGATATGACCGACCCTTTTTGCACTCTGGTTCTGCGCGGTATTGAAAATTCTTTGTACCAGGCCTCTTACCTTCCAATTCTGACCGACGTTCATAATGAGCGTGCACGGTTCGAGCGCTATTTGGAAATGCTGCTCGACCGCCGGGTGGAAGCGCTCGTGGTCCTGGCCAACTGGCTTTTCGTTGATATTGATGTACTTGCCGACCTCGAGAAAAGCAGCATTCCCACCGTGATGATCGGTCGCGAACTCCAGACCGACTCCGTAAGCTCGGTAATCGTCGATAACGAACTTGGCGCCCATACCGGCGTCGAACACCTTTATTCGCTTGGACATAGAAAAATCGCCTTTATCCGTGGGCCCAAGACCTTGGCTGATAGTGCTCCGCGCTGGCGGGGGGTCAAGAACTTTGCTAAGGAGAAAAACCTGGAACTCGATCCTAAGTTGATCCTTGACCTCCCCGAATCCCGCGATCCGATTTCAAGTTTTGAAGCGGGATACAAATTAACGGAGGAATTGGTCAAACATAAGCGGCCATTTACTGCATTGATGGCATTTGACGACATGACGGCATTTGGTGCTATACGTGCACTGGCGAAATCAGGTCTACGTGTGCCGGAACACTGCTCGGTCATCGGCTTCGATGACGTGGCTGCTTCCGGCTTGTACACGCCGCCTTTGACCACGGTTCGCCAACCCATGGAAGCTATGGGCACAATGGCTGTCAGTATCGTGGTCGAAGGCATAAACGGGGTGCTGGAAAAACGAGAGGTCTCCGCCATCCACCGCAAGATGGCGCCGGAGTTGGCGGTGCGGGAGTCAACGCGCAGCGTTTCCTGAACACGCCGCCACTGCCTTAATGGCATTCGGAGGAACTTTTCACTTGACAATTGCATGCAGCTATCTCAGTATTTGCTGCTATTGATACGTTTTAATGAATCAATTCACCGGAAAATCCACTGACACGGCTGGCGCTGGCCCGGTTTACTGGCAGGGTTCGCGGTTTCGATACGGTGCGTCAGTCTGCCCGAATGCAGCTAACATGCTGCATTACAAACTCTCCGAAGACAATCAGACTGCCTTGAAAAGAAATCAAAGGGGGTTGCGATGAAATCCCGTCTCGCATCGTTGAGCATTGCGTTATTCATTCTCGTTGTTTCCGCGAGCCTCTTCGCTCAGGACACCGCATCCATCACCGGCACCGTCACCGATCCCAGCGGGGCCGCTGTCAAGGGCGCGCAAGTGCGGGTCAGCAGCCCGGATCGCGGCATCGACCACACCGTGCCTACCAATGATAGTGGCGACTATCTCGTGGCGGGACTGCCGCCTGGACCGGTGGTCGTAGATGTAACGGCGCAGGGCTTCAAGAAGTTCGAAGCGAAGGGTGTGATTCTGCGCGTAGGGCAAAAGGCGCGCACTGACGTCACGTTGCAGGTTGGCGCGAGCAACACCGTAGTGGAGGTCGAAGGAACCGCCGTCGCGCAGGTAGAGACGCAATCTTCCGATCTCACCGGTATCGTCACCGGGAAGCAGATCACTCAGCTCGAACTGAATGGACGGAACTTCACGCAGCTGGTGACGCTGATTCCGGGCGTAAGTAACCAGACTGGCCAAGACGAAGGGACCGTTGGAGTTTACGGCAATATCAGCTTCAGCATCAACGGTGGCCGCGTGGAGTACAACAATTGGGAACTGGACGGCGGCGACAACATGGATAACGGCAGCAACGACACGCTCAACGTCTATCCCAGCTTGGAAGCTATTTCCGAATTCAAGGTGCTCACTTCGAACTATGGCGCGCAATATGGGCGTAATGGTTCAGGTACGGTTGAAGTCGAGACCAAGTCTGGCACCAACGCCTTCCATGGCAATGTTTATGAATTTGTGCGGAGTGATGCTTTCAATGCCACGATGTTTCCGCTGTCTACGGTTTCTCCGTACAAAAAGAATGACTTCGGCTATACGATTGGCGGCCCGATCTGGAAGAACAAGACATTCTTCTTCTGGTCACAGGAATGGCGCAGAGATCGTGTGCCGGGACAGGATTTCAATCATGCAGTGCCGTCGGTTGCTGAACGTGCGGGGGACTTTACTGACCAGTGCACAGGTAGCGGCGACTGCCCGAGTGGGGGTCCCGATCTACTGGCTGCGGGTTATAACCCGAACGACCCTACCGTCCAGGCTTTGCTGACCATGATTCCGCTGCCGAATGACCCCACTGGAACGCGTTTCATTGAGTCTCCGGTGCAGCCAACTAATTGGCGCGAAGAACTGATCCGTGTCGATCATAACCTTACCGACAAACAGCGTCTGACGTTCCGCTATATCCACGACTCGTGGGATAACATTACTCCCGTCCCGCTGTGGACTAACAATGGCGACTTTCCGACGATCCAGACAGCGTTCAAAGGTCCCGGCTTAAGTCTGGTGACCCGCTTGAACAGCACCTTCTCACCCACACTGCTTAACGAATTCGTATTCAGCTACACGACTGACCACATCATTCTCAACAACGTGGGAAACTGGAAACGCCCAGCCAACTTCGTTGTGCCAGACATATTCCCTGGTAATGGCGATGGAATTTTGCCAGGCATCAATTTGGTTGGAGATGCCTACGACGGAGGCTTTGGAGAGGATGCCGGCTACATTCCCAATGGTGTTTACAATTCGAATCCGACCTACACGTATCGCGACAATGTGAGCAAGATTGTCGGCAGGCACAATATGCAATTTGGCGCTTATGCGGTGTTCGGACAGAAAAATGAGCTGGGCGGGGAATTAGGGGACGGATCCATCCCCGGCTACCTGACTTTTGATACTTCCACAGGCATTTCAACCGGGAATGCGTTTGCCGACCTGCTGCTCGGGCAGATCTCTAGCTACGGTCAACAAGACAGGCGTCTCAAATACTACAACCGCTATAAGATTCTGGAACCTTACTTCCAGGATGACTGGCACGCCACCAACCACCTCACGCTGAATCTTGGATTGCGGGTGAGCTTGTTTGGAACTTATCGGGAGAAGCAGAAGCAGGCCTTCAACTTTGACCCAACGCACTATCAGCCAGGTGTCACCACGATAAATTCTGATGGCAGCGTCAGCAACTTGTTCATCAACGGGCTGCCGAATGGAATTGTCCAATGCGGCGTCACACCGGGAGTGCCGGTGAGCTGTATGGAAGGGCACCTCTTCAACCCTGCTCCTCGAGTGGGCTTCGCCTGGGACCCGCGGGGCAACGGCAAGACCGCATTCCGTGGCGGATACGGCATCTTCTTCGAGCATGCCAATGGCAACGAGGGCAACACTGAATCTCTTGAAAATTCCCCGCCTTTAGCGAACGTCTCTGTGCAAAACAACATTCCTGGATATTCAGCAAAGGGAACCCAAGGAGCGCAGTTTCCCTTAAGCGTGAACGCTATTCCTACTAAAGCCAGGTGGCCCTATATGCAACAGTGGCATCTGGACGTGCAGCAGGAAGTCCTGCGCAATACTGTCGCTACGGTCTCATACGTGGGCAGCAAAGGCACACGCCTCAACCGCCAGACTAACCTGAATCAGGTTCCGTTGGTGCCGCTTTCGCAGAACCCATATGCGCCGGGAGAGGCAATTGGTGCCAGCGATTGCGACACAAATACGACTCCAAGCGGTGTTCCTGTCACCGGTCAAGCCTTAATTAACCTTCGAGTTCAATGTGGCGACGATCCCAGCCCGTTTCGTCCGTTCGCTGGTTTCGGTGACATTACGCACCTAGAATACAGGGCGTCCTCGATCTATCACGCGCTGCAGACTTCGGTACGCCGAAATGTAGGCGGACTGCAACTCAGCTTCGCGTACACCTGGAGTCATTCCATCGACGATTCCTCTGACCGTTACGATGGCAGCTTCGTTGATTCCGCCAATCCGAGTGCGAATCGCGCGAGCTCCAACTTTGACGTCCGCCACATCCTGAACTTTAGCTATATTTGGGACCTTCCGTTTTTCAAAAGCCCTGGTGTCGCAAACAAGGTTCTAGGAGGATGGGAATTCTCGGGTATCACGAATTATCAGACAGGGACGCCGTACAGTGTGGTCGTTTCTAATGACAACGCTGGCGTTGCCAACGGCGTTGCCTCCAGCAGCGCGCGTCCAGACCTGGTAGGCGATCCGAGATCTGGCGTTGTTTCGACTCCTCTGGAGAATTTCGGTCCGCTTTTCTACAACGACGCAGCGTTTGCGTTTCCGCGAGGTCTGACATTTGGAACCGCGCCCAGAAACCTCTTGAATAATCCACATCGGATCAACTTCGACATGGCTCTTTTCAAGCGCTTCGCTATTAAGGAGCAGGTCGGGCTCGAATTCCGGGCGGAGGCGTTCAATGTGTTCAACCACATCGAGTGGGGCGACATCGCGGGCGACAGCGGCTCGGCTGCTGGCAACAACAGTTCGGGAACCAACACCTTCGGCGAGGAAGGTTTCAACCGCCCGAACCTGGCGCACAACGAGCGCATTCTGCAACTCGGCCTGAAGTTTACTTTCTAACCCCTGCAAGACTAAAAAATCCAGCCCTGGCCCGTCGAAGCCAGGGCTTTTCTCTTGGCTGTGCTGATCCCACCGAGGTCCGCGGAGTTTTGTTGAAGCTTGCCAATCGCCCCGGCAATCTCCTCCATATCCTCTTCATCGCCCAGCAGCGCCGGTTGCGGGATCCAGATGGCTTCGGAAAATGCGCGCTGGGCGTTGGGATAGGGCTGCTTCAAGAACGAATGCTCTTGCCCTCGCTGCTCGCCGCCCAGCCGCTGCCGATACGCGCCATTCTGGAATAAATCGAGCGAGTGAACGGGCGGATATCCCGGTTCGCAGGGAATGCCTTCGGCTTCTAAAGCCTTCATCAAGTTCGCAACCGGCACACCTGCAAACGCCTTTGGCTCAAAGTGAAAGATATAGGCGTAATGTCCGTTGCGTGTGCAGCGTGGATCAAGCTTCTGCGGCGTGACGCCTTCGATTTCGCCAAGCAGCTTATCCAGCAAACGCGCATTGCGATGCCGCCGCGCCGTTTGCTCATCCAGACGCCCAAGCTGCGCGTTGAGCACGGCTCCCTGCCATTCACTCAGGCGGTAGTTCGATCCATAAATGTAATGGCTATAGAACCACTGGCCCGGCATGCGCCCGCAGTCGTGCACGGAGCGGGCGAGGTGCTCGACTTCATCATCATTGGTGATGATTGCCCCGCCTTCGCCCGCAGTCATCAGCTTGCTGGCTTGAAAACTAAATGTGCCTGCAACGCCGAACGTGCCCACGCGACGTCCGCGCCACTCGCTGCTGTGCGCGTGCGCACAGTCTTCGACTAGCGGAATACTATGCCGCGCAGAAATTTTGCACAGACGATCAACGTCAGCAGGATGCCCGCCCAAATGTACGGCAATAATGGCCTTCGTGCGAGGAGTAATGGCCGATTCAACTAGATCGGGATCAATGCAATCCGTCTCGCTCAGGACGTCCACCATGACGGGCATGGCGCCCGCAAACAAAACTGCGCTCGCGGTCGCGACGAAAGTCGAGTCGGGAACAATAACTTCGTCGCCGGGACCGATTTTCAGCGCGGCCATTACGACCTCTAGCGCGGCCGTGCCGTTCGTGACTGCGATCCCATGCTTCGCCCCGTGATAGCGGGCGAATGCGCGCTCGAATTCCAGTGTCTTCGCTCCTTCAGTCCGCCACCAGAGACGACTTTCCAGAACTTCGTTGAGAGCTCGGCGTTCGTTTTCGTCGTACTGCGGCCATGCGGGAAAAGGTTTGCGCTTGGTCTTAGGTCCGCCGAGCAGGGCAAGTTGGGACATAGTTTTCTTTGGAACGAGCTTTATTCCGACACCGAGCCGGCTCGCACCGGGAGATTGCTTTTCGACGTCATGACTCTATCGTAAATCCACAAAAGCGCCGCAGTAGCCACTCCCACGGCCGTCACGGCGCACCAAATGCGGCTGGGCTGATGAGTGACCTCGCCGAAGTGATGGATGAGCACGCCGCCAAACCAGCCGCCGATCAGCGAGCCGATTCCGATAGGCAGAAAGGCAAATCCCATATACGTGCCCTGCTGGCCAGACGGCGCGAGCCGCGAAATGTATTCGTAATAGCGCGGGGACTGCGTGATCTCGCCAAGTGAAACCGTAAACAGCGTGAGGATCGCCATCGGGACGGTCGGATGAATGATCAAAATGACCCATGCCAGCCCGGAGATCAGCGTCCCCAGAGTGATTGCGCTGAACGCGGGGATGCGCTGGGTCAAAAAGCTGACCAGCATTTGCAGCGAAATTACCGTTAGGGGGCCAGTGACCAGGATTAATTCGGTATCGGTTTTCGGATTGATGTAATCGTGAATGTAGAGCGGAAGAATGATGAATTCCTGCCAGTAGACAATCCAATAACCGGAGAAGATCAGGAGGAAAATCATGAAACGCGGATTGGAGATGACGGTTACGAAATTCTTTGCTGCCTGGGCGAGGTTGACGGTTTGTGCCTCATCGGAGCGGCGTGGTTCTTTGAAAAGAAGCAGTACGGCGAAGAACATGGCAAACACGCTGAGCGCGGCGACGCGAAACACATTTTCCACACTGATGTGCTGGTGCACCCAGGAGGCGACATAAGGTCCGGCAGCGCCGCCGATATTCACCAGCGTGTAGTAAATGGAGTAGCCGATCGACCGGACGTTTTCCTTGGAGGCACGCGCTGTGGTTCCGACCACGCACGGCTTAACCAGAGCGATGCCGAGCGCAGGGAGCATCAACACAATCGTGACCAGCACGCCCAGCGGCATGGCATTGCGCACAGGAGCCAGCCATGGCGCTCCTAGCGATCCAAGGAGAAAGTAAGAGCAACTCAGAATGAAATAAGCCAGTGAAAGAGATCGGCGGAATCCCAGGCGGTCGGCGAGAGTTCCTCCGAAGGCTGCGAGAAACCAGACCAGCCCGCCGAATAATCCAGTGAGGCTGCCAGCTTGCTTGACGCCGAAGTTCAGCGTCTCGTGAAGATAGCGCGCAAGCGAGGCGAAGGCGGCATAGTACGAGAGTCGCTCGAAGAGTTCGCTGATATTCGCCACCCAGAACGGGCGCTCGAAACCGGTGCGAATCTCGTGGAAGCGGTCGGCAAAAGTCAAACGTAGCTCCTGGAGTGGGGGCGTCTCGCCCGGGTTCACAGTCCTATTCGCTTTCGAACTTCCTCGGCGGAAAGTCCAACGACCCGAATTACTTTTCTGCGGCCGTTGTGGCCGGACGCTATGGTAACGGAGGAGAGCGGAAGCTTCAAAAGGTTTGCGAGGAATTCGATGCAGGCCTCATTGGCGCGGCCTTCGATTGGAGGAGCGGTGAGTGAGAGCTTGAGCGCATCGCCAACCTCGCCGGTGATGGCGTTCCTCTTAGCGCGAGGATGAACTTTGACGGCGAAGGTAGCGCCGGATGGTGTGTCGTGGATGGTGACCATAAGAAGGCGATCACCACAGAGGACACAGAGGAACACAGAGAATTAAAGCATGAATGATTTAGGAATCCTCTGTGTTTCTCTGTGTCCGCTGTGGTGATATGGTTGCTCTTTCCCCGAAAATTGTCGTCCCGACGCGAACGCAGGTTGATCCTTCTTCAATCGCGACTTCGAAATCGTGTGACATGCCCATAGAAAGCACATCCATGTGGATGGCCGGCAATTTCTGAGCGGCAATCTTATCTCGCAGCGCATGAAGCTGGCAAAAGTAGGGGCGTGCGTCTTCGGGATTTTCCGTGAAGGGCGGAATTGTCATCAGCCCGCGGAACTGGAGATTGGTGAAGCGAGGTGCCGCTTGCAGAATTGCTTCAAGTTCGCGCGAGCCGGGCGCCACTCCACTCTTTGCAGCTTCGCCTCCGACGTTGATCTCAATCAAAACCGCCAATTTCTTGGCGAGCTTCTGCGCTGACGCATTCAATTTTTCGGCGAGTTTCAAGGAATCGATCGAGTCGACTGCGGTAAACAACTCGACCGCGCTTGCTGCCTTGTTGGATTGCAGATGGCCGATCATGTGCCATTCGGCGGCTTCTAGATCGCGCAATTTGTCCGCTTTGCTCGCGAACTCCTGCACGCGATTTTCTCCAAAAAGACGTAATCCGGCTGCGTATGCTTCTCGAATGTGCTCTGGAGGATGCGTCTTAGTAACCGCCATGAGCGCGATTTCCTCTGGGTTACGACCGGCGCGGCGGGCCGTGGCTGCGATGCGGTCCCGCACGCGCGCGACATTCTCGGCGATAGACATTGATTCATTGAACCACAGAGGTCACGGAGTAACACAGAGGTGCCAGGTGTTCTTCTTTTATTGGGAATCCACGCGGGCGAGGCGCCCACGCCACATATTCCGGCGCCAGACATTTTATGTCACATGATGGCTGTGGGTGGTGCTGGTTCGCTGGGATCACCCGCGGCTGTTAGCGGCAAGCCGATCATCAGAACAGCGAGGAGGAACATCACGATCATTCCGCCGAAAAGATAAGATGGCTCACTGAAGATTTGCGGTCTGGCCCACTTGGGGGCGAACTGCAAGCCAGCCCACACTAATCCCAGCACGGCTTCGCCCGCAATCAGACCGGAGGCGGTGAGCACTCCTGCGTTATCCACACGTGTCATCTGCGCTTCGTTGAATCCCCGCCGCTTGGCCAACCAATCTCCGAGTGAGCGGAAGACTCCGCCGATGAAGATGGCGAAGGTGGTTTCAAACGGCAGATACATGCCGACTGCAACCAGCATCGGGCTGCGCACCTGCATCATGATCATCGCGATACCAAAGAAAATGCCGACCACCACCAGCGGCCAAGGCATATCGCCACCGACAATTCCCATGGCCAAAGTTGCCATCAGTCCTGCCTGTGGCGCGGAAAGTTGACGATCGCCGAATCCGATTCCGCCGGCTTTGATGTTGGCTTCATGCAGCAGCATCAGCGGCCAGTACATCACAAGACTTGCTACGACCACCGCGATCAATTCTGCAAGTTGAATTCGGCGAGGCGTACCGCCTAGGATGTATCCCACTTTAAAATCCTGCAGCAACTCGCCGGCAACGGAAGATGAAACGCAAACCACCGCGGCAACGCCCAACACTGTCGCCACGCCGGAAGTTCCCGAGACTCCCAGGAAAACCATCAAAAGCGCGGCGATGAGTAACGTCGATAAAGTTAAGCCAGAAACTGGGTTGTTTGACGAACCGATAAAACCGCACAGGCTGCCTGAAACCGTGGCAAAAAAGAAGCCGACAATAAGCATCACGACGGCTGCCAAAATCGCCGGCAACTTTAGCCCAGAGATATTTATATAAAGGAAACACATGAGTACAAACATCAGTGCAATTAGACTGAGGACAGTTTTCGAACTCATGTATTGTTCGGTACGCACTTGCTGCGCCTGATCCTCGGCGCCCTGGCGCAGCTCACTAAAAGCCTTCCCGAGGCCCTGCGTGAGGCTGGCTCGCATTTTATATAGGGTGTAGGCGGCGCCGACCAGCATCCCGCCAACTGCTATAGGCCGGACAATGAACCTCCAAACGGCCGCCGCAATTGCCGCCCAATTATCGGGAGTGTCAGCGGGAAGAAAGTCCTTCAGGCGCGGCCCGAGAAAAAAAATCATGAGCGGGACCAATAATCCCCACGCCAGCACACCACCGGCAAACTGGATTGACGCGAGCCGAAGCCCGATGATGTAACCCACACCCAAATATGCAGGGCTGACGCTCGGTGCGGCCATCATGCTGGTGCCGCCCGCCGCCACGACGTTTGTGCTCCCGGCTGCTCCAAGCCGTACCTGGCTGCGGCCCAGATTGCCTACTGCGAAGTGCAGATCTTGATCTGAGGCAAATAGTCCGAAGCGGCCGAGCATGTAGACCACACCGCCAACGCCAATATTCCAAAAGAGGTATTTCGCCGCTTGCGCTCCACGCTGCCCAGCCTTGTGAATTTCCGAGGCTGCCACAGACTCAGGGAAGGGCAACTCCGGATCTTCCACCATCACGCGTCGCACCAGGGAAATGAAAAGCACTCCGAGGACGCTGCCCACCATGATTAACGCCGTAGTTTTCCAGTAGGCGTCGGCGGGGCGGAAAGAAGGCCATGCCTTCGCAATCAGGAATGCAGGGATGGTGAAAATAGCGCCAGCAGCAATGCCCTCGCCGATCGTCCCCGACGTACGAGCGATGTTCTCCTCAAGCACTGATCCCTTCCATATGCGAAGCACAGCCATTCCGATGACCGCCGCCGGATAGGTGGCTGCGATGGTGATTCCCGCGCGCAGGCCGAGGTATGCATTGGCGGCGCCGAGGATCACTGTCATCACAAGGCCCAATAGCACGGCCCGCAGGGTGAATTCCGGCATCTCCATGTTCTCAGGCACATAGGGGCGATAGCGCTTCCGGGTTTCACTAGGCGCCGAGGTGGGTGTGGTCATGAATGGGATCCTCGCAAGTGGTTCGTTCTCTTGGTTAAACGCAAGACCGCGCACGTTAGCATGCGCACGGGCAGGATTACAAGTCGGTCAGCTAACTCTTGTTCTGGACGTGGTTCGAGCACGAAGCGCACGGAGAACACGACGAAAGCCCTTTGGAATTCAGGCCTTTGTGTAACTTCGTGTCCTTTGTGGTGCGCCAAATGAGAAGACTGCCCAGTAAATGTAATTTCTCGTCCAGCGGGTCTGGTCTGGTTTTGTTATGATAATGCCGTAAGTCTTCTTCTGGCATGTCTGAGGTCTCCGATCATGCTATCCAAGCTGTTCCAATGTCAGGATTGCGGCAGTTTTGATGGGTACCGTTCGCGTCCACGGAACTTTAGCGAAAAATATCTGCTGCCGCTAGTGCTTCTGCGCCCGGTGCGCTGCGCGGACTGCTTCCGGCGGTCCTACCGCTCGATATTCGTGCAGGCACGCGAGCGTCATAGCCCTGAGGTAACGCCGCGGGTGGCCGCCTGAGAGTCTCCCGCGCGTTGCTTTGTACTTAGCCGGGCCGCTATACTGAAGTAGATTCGTCCGCCTGGAGCCCCATGCGGCGGCTGGACGAGGGAGGTTTGTCTTCAGCAGTAGTGGAGACCAATTCCGGGCTTCCGGGACCAAAGTTGTCGCGCGGCAAATGGCGTCTTCGTTGGTCTCCTCGGTGAGCGGCATCGCCGAATGCGTTTTTGCCACGTTGTTCCCCTCCGATTGCCGTCTTTGCGGCGCACCTCTGGTTAAGATTTCGCGTTTGCCGGTATGCGATGAGTGTGTGGCGCAGATGCGCCCCATTACAGGCAGCGTGTGCTCGGTGTGCGGTGAGCGGCTGGCGAGCCCGTTTGCAGCGGCTGGCGAGCGCTGTGGATTGTGCCGTCGTGCGGCGCCGCCGTTCGCCAAGGCTGCGGCTTATGGAAGCTATGATGGTGGACTGCGGGAGTTGATCCACCTGCTGAAATACGAGCAGGTTCGTCCGGCTGCGGGCGCGCTGGGCGGTATGCTAGCGGAGGCCATTTCGACTCTGGCCATGGGATCTGAGGCGATTTTAGTCGTCCCAGTTCCTCTTCATCGCCGCAAGCTGCGGCAGCGGGGATTCAATCAGGCGGAACTGATTACGCGCGCGGCGCTGAAGCAGATCGGCGGGGAGCGCTTCGCATTAAAGCCCGGCATTTTGCAACGCCGGCGTGAGACGCAATCGCAGATTGGGCTGACCCGCCACCAGCGGCGCGAGAACATGCGCGGAGCCTTTGCGGTCGCGAACCCATATGCGGTAAAGGGTCAGGAAATCCTTATCGTCGATGACGTATTTACGACGGGGACAACGGTTTCCGAATGTGCGCGGGTTTTGCGGCGCTCAGGAGCATCTAAGGTGTATGTGGCTACGGTCGCGCGCACGCTCAAGCCGGAAGCGCGGTTAGTGGAATTGCCTCGAGAGGTAGAGATGCAGGCGATCGCGGCTGCAGGGTAGCAACGACGCAGAGAGACGCGGACGAGGACAGCCCGCGCTACAGCCGCCGGGATGGCGGCGCTACGATCATGTCAGGGAAGTGGAACAACTCGGTGAGCGGCACGAGCAGATTGCATGTGCAGGCCGCGGCCTTTGTGGGTGTGCATCCGGAGAGCAACGGGCACGTTCTGCATGCGCCGGTGCTGGTGCTGAATGCGTCCTACGAGCCGATCAATGTGTGTGCGGCGCGCCGTGCGATTGTGCTGGTGCTGAAGGGCGTCGCGATGACGGAGGAAGAGAATGGGCACTTCTTGCACGCTGCGCGCCTGGCGATTCGTGTGCCGTCGGTGATTCGGTTGCTCGAATACCGGCGCATTCCGCACCAGAGCCGCGCGCTTTCGCGCAAGAACATCCTTTTGCGCGACCGCAATACCTGCCAGTACTGTGGCGAGGTTCTGCCTTCAAGCGAGCTGACTCTGGACCATGTGGTCCCGCGGTCCCGCGGAGGCACGTCTACGTGGGAGAACCTGGTGGCTTGCTGCCATCCGTGTAACCGGCAAAAGGGAAATCAATTCCCAGCAGAAGCCGATATGAAGCTGATGCGCGAGCCGCGCGCATTTAATCTCCACACCAGCCGCCACATCATGCGTTTGATGGGCCGCTCGGATGATAAGTGGAGAAAGTATTTGTTCTATTAGCTGCCAGCTTTTAGCCGTCAGCTATTAGCTTAGATCCTTGGCGCGACCAACTTGACGGCCCGACACCTGCATCACTTTTTCTGGTAATCGGTAAACTTTAGCACCTGCTTAATCCGCACATCGCCGGTGCGAAAGGCGAGGGTGTCGTCTGCGGAAGAGAACGTCGGAAACCAGTATTTCCCTATCTGCTCGCGCCAGGTGGCGAACTGCGGAAATAGATTCTCCTGCACTTTCTTCTTTTTTACGATCCGAATGTCGGGGACTGATTTGCCTTTATTTTTCACGATCTGGAAATCCTGATCGTCCACCCACAGCCGTCCTTGAAAATAGCGTTTGCCTTTCTCCATTCGCTTGGGCGCGATGTCAAAGACGTAGCAGTGCAATTCGTCGACCTTCTGCTGACCCATGTAAAGCAGGTTGTATTGTGGCAGCTCATCGCTGCTGATGGTGAATGAGGCGCGGGTCTCGATGTCTCCCACGTCCTCCGGCGACAACACGACGCTGGGTTGGGGCGCGAGCACGACCGTTTTCACACGTTTGCCCTGCACGTAGCTGATATCTGCAACCTGGCGGTATTCCCCAACCACCTGGTCGCCATCCATCGCCTGGAATTGCACCGACTGCCGGAAAGTGTACTGCTCACGCAATTGCTTCCACTCTCTTTCTTTGGCGGTGAAGCGCTCAATGATTGCGTTTGCAGTGATGTCTTTGGGTTGAGATGGATCGAGTCCCCCGTCCTGGCCAAGTGCGAAGGCACAAGAGAAAGTCAGAATGGCAAAGGTCCGGCGCAAAATCGGGCGCCAGCGGACGCGCATGGCCGATTAGTTTAGCGAAAGCGAGCGACAGATGTAAGTGGGTTTGCTGATGGCCACATGCTGCGTAAAAACTCTGGGTTGGCTATTTGGGAAGGGCGTCAGTTTCCTGGCGCCGGTAAACCCCTTTAAGTTTTGTCATTCCGAACTGCGTTAGCGGTGAGGAATCTGCTTTTCACGAATTTTTCCGCAGCCTGATAAATTCTTACCGCGGCTGATCCGGCTTTTGGGCCGGCGGCGCGCCCGGCACTTCCTTTCCTTCGTAGGTGACCTTCACCTTGGAGCGGAAGCGCTGATAATTCGTATATTTCACGATCTCGCGGATGTGAACATCCTGATTGGAAAAGTGCAGCGTGTCATCGGCTTTGGTATAAGTGGGAAACCAGTACTTGCCGTCAATCTGCTCGCGCCAGGTGGTGAACTTGGGGAATAGATTTTCGTTGGATTTCTTTTTGCGGATATCGGGGACGGTCTTGCCGTAAGTTTTCACGATCTGGAAATCGTGATCATCGACCCAGATGCGCCCCTGAAAGTAACGCTTCTTGCCTTCGATTCTTTTGGGAGCGATATCGAACACGTAGCAGTGCAGTTCGTCTTCCTGCTGCTGCCCAGCGTAAAGAATGTCGTACTCGGGAATCTCGTCGCTGGTGAGGACGAAAGGCAGGCGGTTCTCGATGTCATCGACATCTTCTTGCGTCATCGAGATGCGCTGAAGCGAGGACTCGGGCGCATAAACGACCGTTTTGACTTTGTGGCCCTGATCGTCAAAAGTGACGTCGAAAGTTTGTGCATATTCACCGTCTATCGTGTCCCCGTCGACGGTCTGCACTTTTACTGTTTGGCGATAAGCGTACAAATCCAGGGCTGCCTTGAATTCCTTTTCTGTCGCCGCGAACCGTTTAATGACTTCGTCCGCCGTAACTCCCTTGGGCTGGGCGGGATCAAGCGGTCCTTCCTGAGCAAACGCTTGCAAAGCAGGAAAGATGACAGTAGTGGCCACAAGCAACGCGAGACGCGACTTGAATTTCATAGAGATTAGTGTAGTGAACGGCAAGAAAACGTGCTGAACACTGCTGCCCTCCCGCATCCATGCCCTCTCCGCTCAGGGGGCGGGATACAGGAGAGCTGCAGTTCTGCCTATAAAATTAGATGCGATGAAAACTCAGGAGTTGCCGGGAAAGTTCGCGTCCCGAGAGAAGCTGCTTTGTTCGAACGAAACAGGCGGCCCGCGCAGGAGGAATAGATCATCGAGTGTCCCTTCGAGCCGAAAGAGACTTGTAGCTCAGCCGCTCTGCGCTTACCTGCGGGTTTAGCGGCCAGAATGACTGCAACTGGAATGGCAGCGTGCTGGTCCCGGCGGAGGCGCTGCCTTGAATCTCAACCGCGTCTTCCGCGCCTCCGCTGGAAGGCTGAATATTCACGAGTCCGGAGCGATCGGACAAAAGAGATCCGTGTGACGATGCGATAATCACCGGCGCCGGATTCGGGTTGATAACAATTCCTCCGATTGAGATCACAGGCGGAATAGGCGCCAAGCGAAATACGACCTCCTGGAAGGATACAACCGCGCCAAGCACAGGGTTGGGAGGGGTAGCTGAATCGGTCGCGCGAACGATTACCGGTCGAAAGTTCTGGCCCACCGTCGAGGCTTGGTTTCCCCCCGATAAGGCTTCCAGCTTGAGTGATGAAGCTGGCACAGCAACTGCGAAGAAGCTTTGGCAAGGCTTGCTGCCCGGTTGCACGCAGGCGCTGACCTGCAAGCTTGCGCCGAGTGCCGGGACGTGAAGCGCGGTAGTGGCGTATCCGTTGGCGTTGGTCGTCGCATTTGCGGGATTGAGCGTGGCCGATCCTTGCATGACCTGAAACGTTACCGTGCTTCCGCTAACGGGCGCACCGTTGGAGAGAACGCGGGCGGTCAGCGGCATATCGAGGGTTGCGCCTTGAGCAATCCAGGCGAATGGCGAGGGAACGGAGATGTCCAGAGAAGATGATGTGGCAAGTAGGGTGGTCTGCACCGATTGCGGACTCAAATACGATGCTGGTGCGAGTACTGCGCTAATGCTGATGGTTCCGGCGGTAAATGGCGTCACGCGCGTGGAGGCTTGCCCGCTTTGATCGGTGAGAACAGTGCAACTGCTGGCGCCGTTGCATGCGGAAAAAGAAACGGCAGGCGTGGCAGTGAAGAATACGCTGGCGCCGCTCACCGGAATCACGCCATCGGCTGCGACCACCCTTATGCGAATTGGGTTTACCGCTTCGCCGCCGACTGGAGTTGCCGGGTTTGATCCTGCGACCAGCTTGATCGTGTCGGTTGGACCAGCTCCGTAAATGAGGACATTCGCCATGGCGGAGGATGATCGCGTTGCGGGATCAGCTAACGCTAGATTCTGTACTCCGTCTGCCATCGCGGGGGCGCTGAGAATCACCTGATTCGCAGAAGCCGCGAGCACTGCTGCATTCAGAGTTCCGGCAACAGCAACAGTGTTCGCGCGAAATCCCACGCCTTGGACAGTGAGCGGAGTACCGCCCGCTACACTAGCCCGGGCCGGACTCACGTTGTCGGCATAAAAGACTCGAGCGCGATAGCGGTAGTCAGGGCGACCATCTCCGCGGTAATCGAAGATTCCGAGCCGGAAGGTAGTTGCGGCTTGCAAGATGGCGTCGAGTCGTGTCATGCCGAAAGTCAGGGTGTTGAATGCCAACGGCGTGTTGGCTGGAGCCGGAAAAGTTCCGGGATCAGACAACCCCCACATACCGATCACGGGCTGGGCTTTGCTTTCGGTGATGGCGCGGGATTCGTCCAGAGCGGTGACTTCAACGGAGAGAGTCCGATTATTCTGTCCGGAGAAAAAGAAATAATCAGAGTTGTCGCTTCCGCTAAGCGAGCCGCCCCAATTTCCACCCGCAGGCAGCGGCGCAGGAGATGAATAGCTCGTGGGCTCGAACCATTCCTGCTCCTGGATGGCACTGTTTTGCATGAGGATGTCCTGCGCAGTGTCACTGCCCAGGCTCGTAGTCACAATAATGGGTTGCGCGGTGCCAGAGGGCTGCACTTGCCAGGGCCCGTAGGGTCCAACCAGTTGCGACCATGTGGGATCGACCGGCTCCACGGTTAATTGATATTGCGCGCTGCTGGTGCCATTTGGGATCTCCAATCCGGCGAGGTCGAAAAAACCTTCAATCGCCGGATCATCGGAGCCGAAGCGATCGAATCTTTGCCCAGTGCTGTCTGTGAAACCAGTCGCCGGATTCCCGGCATTTCCGTGGAACAAGAAGCCAGAAACTGAAGTGGCCACAGAAGCACCTGAGGGCTGGCCGCTGGCGGGATCAATCCATCGGGCTACTACGTTTACACCCTGCATAGGCTGTGCTGGCTGGCCGTTCGAGTCTACAAAATAAACTGAGCCGTGAATGCGGACGGCACTGCTTGACAGAATTTGCTTGCCCGGAAAACTCGGCTGATTCTGAGCCGTCACGGGATACAGGCGCGAGATAGCAGCACGGTCATCCATTTTGGGTTGATCGGCATTGGGGAAGCACAGCGAGATGGGCACGCAGTTGATTGGGTCGAGCGCGTGCATGATAGTCAATCCCGCAAAATCACCCGACGTGGGCGCAGGAGTGCGCGTAAACACATTGACGTTAGCTTGCGACCAATCCAGCCCCAAAACTCGGCCCACTACGCGCACCAAACGATATTTCACGTCGGGGATTTGATCAGAAGTCTGTGCGCAGTTTCCGTTGAGGACGACCACCGCGTGCAGCAGATGGCCGTCGGTGCTGAAATTATCGACGCCGCCGAATGCCGCATTGCTGAAGCAGGATCCCGCGTCGCCAGCACCCTGCCCTAGGAGCGCGCTCGTGACGCTACCATCGGCATCGTAGACGATTCCCACAGGCGTGCTCACCGCGGTGGGAAGAATATCGGCAGGCATGGTGACCACGCCGTTGGTCACGGAGACCTTTGTGCCGTTTACATCTTCAGCGAGATGCCCGGCCAGTGTGGATGAAACTGCTGCGGTCGGAACCGCCGTCCAGCGGCTGAAGGCGTCGGCAACAAAGGAATCGGCATTGGCACCCAGGAGTATGGGGCTGAGATCGCCCTGATCGGTGTAGTAGTTGATTACGCCCTGTGACCAGGTAAGTGGTGTGCCTTTTGTGGTTGGGTCGAAGTAGCTGACGCCAGCCACGTAACGCGGACCGCCCGCCAATGCGGGTCGTGGAGCAATTACTGAGAGCGCGACGGAGAGAGCAACACAACTGAGCAGCCCATCAATTAATCTTAGAAGCATTTTGCTTCGTGTACCTTCGTGTCCTTCGTCGTTAACGAACCTGCTCATGCTCGTTCTCTGAAGCATGCAGGATTGCATGGGCAAACTCTCGAGGGCTGACGCGGGATCTTCCGGCAAACTGCGAATGTGGGCGGTTGGAAGACAGAGACTGGCGCTGCGGGCCGTTGATGTGGATTTTCCCGGCGTGATCTACTGCAAATCGTCCAAGTGGGCCTCCGACGGGACTGGTGAATCCCAGTTTGCTGACCGGATAGAGAAAGAGGAGTACCCGCTCGCCAGGCCGGTAACGCTCGCCGGAGTCCCACAGGCCGGACCACTCACGAATTGTGAAAATCTTTCGGGAGCGAACCCCCTGAATGGCCTCGTCCACACGAAAGGTGATCTGCCTGAAGGCGACCGCGTTTTGACCCGCGGTCGTTCTCTGAATTTTCAATACTGTTCCGGAGAAGATGTATCCGGAGCTGCGAGCGAACTGATTAACGTTATCGACCAGAGCGCCCGGCCTGCGCTGCGCAACCGCGAAAATCGCAGGCAAGAGCAAGAAGCTGGTGACGGCAATGTTTCGACGGAGACGTCGCATCGTATTCCTTTGTGAGCAGAGGTCAACGCCGGCGGGGAGCAGAGCGATGCTAGTCAAAACAGGACTTGCGGGATGTGCGGAGCGTCACAAAGGAGTGTGACCGATGAACCTTCCCGAAGCGGGAAATCCAAACCTGGAGGGGTTTCTGCCGTTATATTCTGACGTGCCGCTGGGCAGAGAGATGCGCGCCCGTCAGCAGCAGCAATCCCGATAGAAACGCCCAAAACATCAGGCTCACTGACAGCGCAAAAGGACCGTAAACCTCCTGAAAATCCAAGCGAGGGAGCGCCAAAATGTAGGCATACTTCAGAATCTCCGATAATAGGCCCATGATCACTGCTGAGGGAACAACACTTCGTGCGGGCACTTTGCCGTTGGGCAGCACCCAGTAGATCAGGAAGAAAATTGCCATACTGGCGGCGATAGCGAAGATTTTCATAATCAGAAATCCCACCAGCCTGAGAACAAAGGCAGCGT
>Ga0137403_10003453_pt1 | contig 18956 bp, 15 predicted proteins | sample CZOMad2_1_16fung_FD_122057 | JGI IMG/M metagenome (GOLD analysis project Ga0137403, IMG submission 122057) | Vadose zone soil fungal communities from Angelo Coast Range Reserve, California, USA - CZOMad2_1_16fungal (Hybrid Assembly) | ecosystem: Environmental > Terrestrial > Soil > Vadose zone...
CCCCGGAAACTTCACCGTGATTATCGACGCAGCTTTCGTGAAACCTGTCAGCAGCGTTTGAAACGTGGTGTCGATCGAGTGCGAAAAGCTCTCTCCGGCATCGGTCGAAATCGTAAGCGTTCCTGAGCTGGTGGACGTCGCCGCGCTCAGCGAAAGCAGCGTTCCCGGCGTCTGCAGCTTGAACTGTCCGCTGTTGCTGTGGCGGTACCAGGCTATGCTTGTCCCCGTTTGCCCCGTCAGCCCGGGATTTTCGCAATCCCACGGAGATAGGCTGAAGTCGATTCCTTGATAGACGCCGATTGCGTTCCCGCTGCACGCGGGGTTGTCGAAGTCCGTAACTGTCGTTTGGGCGGACGCCTTTGCTGCGGCAAGCGCGAATACCAGCGCTAGAAAACAATACTTTTTCACTTATCCCTCCAGGATTGCGTCGGATGCACTCTTTAGCACCTCTCGCGCGCAGGTCAGGGAGCTGGAAGGGGGGCTGCCTACTCGTCGGACCATCTGTTAACAAGATAGAGACACTCGCCGGGCAACGCTAGTGTTCAGGGGGACAGATTCGGTTCAGATGTCCTTTCTGTTCCTTGCTGGCCGCGCGACTGTACTTCCGGGTCAGGAGTCACCGGCCACAAGTCAGCAGCCATGAATCGCCAGTCACCATGCACCGCTCACCGTACTTACGCTACACTAAACCGATGGGAATTCTGCGGCGGCTTAGACGCTGGATGGGAATAGACCAACCAATGACGCACATCGTTGCTGGCAACACAGCTCCGGGATTTTCGCTCCAATCTCTCGATGGCAAGGAATACTCGCTCCACGACCTCTTGCAGCGCGACCCCGTTGTCGCAGCTCTTTTCAAGGTTTCCTGCCCTGTCTGCCAGTTCACGTTTCCCTTCCTAGAACGGCTACACAAACGCTATGGCGGCGACGGCGTCACGTTCCTGGGCATCTCTCAGGACGACGCCCGCGACACCAAGGATTTTGCCAAGGAATTCGGCGTCACGTTCCCGATGCTGATCGACGACGAAGACGGCTACATCGTCTCGAATGCTTACGGCCTCACCAACGTCCCCACTATTTTTCTGATCGATACAGACGGGACGGTGAAAGTCAGCTCGATGGGTTTCGACAAAAAAGATTTGGAAACCATCGCCGCGGAACTTGCCGAGCGCCGCAAAATCGCGCTCGCCCCGCTCTTCCGTCCGGACGAAGTCGTTCCCATCAACAAACCCGGATGAGGCTCCAAAAACTAGGTCCGGTCGGACCTGACAATTTAGGAGTGCGTGAGCCTGGCTCCCACTTTTGAAGAGGAACGAGCCGCAGCAAAAATCTGATCCAGGATCATTCGAGTTCGGCTTCCTGCAATTGCTTCTTGTGCTTCGCGGGCCGTTTCCGTTTGTCAGGAATCACGCGCGTGACGGCCGGCGCCAGCCCGGATTTCCGTGCGGCGCGGCGCGCTTCTTTGCCTTTGTCGATTCTCTTTCGGCGCTGCTTCATAACGTATGATTCTACGCTGAAGTGAAACGCCGCGAGACAGAAGTTAGTGCTTGCTGGAACCATTTCAGCTAGAAACTGAACGACACCTGCAAGTCGATGCGGCGATTCGCAGTGGAAGAGGAGTACGGACCACCCGCAAGGCCATTGGCCTGGCCGAAGAGCGGCGAACTCAAATTGCCGATGGGCGTGGCAAGATTGACGTTATTGAAAACGTTCCGCGCCGAAACGCTGAACGTCAAATTGTAGCGGTTGTTGTTCGCTCCGCCGTCCATTCCGCCACCGCCGCGGCCGCCGAAACCGCCGCCCCCGCGCCCGCCACCGGGACCTCCGGGGCCACGGCCAAACGTGCCGCCAGCTCCGGGGCCGCCCGCTCCGGTGTTCACCGGCTCTTTTTTCGGGCCGAAGCCAAATGTTTTGCTGAGGCGCAGATTGAGCGAAAAACGGCTGGCACTGGTCAATGAATTGACGGGAACAAGAATTTCACTAGTCTGGGGCACAACGTCGAAGGAACCATATTTGTTGGTGATTACATTTTGCGGTAGGGATTGCGGAGTCGCAAACGCAGGCCGATCGTTGAAAATGGAATCGCCATTCACGTCCTGTCCCGTGGTGATGTTGAAAGGCACGCCGGATTGCGCAATGAGAAATGGGCTCAAACGAAAATTACGGGGTAGTCCCACGGAGCCGCCAAAAAAGACGCGGTGGCGCACGTCGAAAGCAGCGCGGCCATAATCGAGGCTGATGTCGTTTTGAGTCGAGGGAAAAGTTCCGGCGCCGGCGGCGTCGCTATTCGCATAGTTGAGTGTGTAGTAGCCGAAGAGCGAAAGCCTGGTGTTCATTCGAATGCTGCTGTTGATGATGAGCTGGTGCTGCTTGAAAATTCCTTCGGACTGATACTCGTAAACGTTGTCGGTATTTCCCAGAGGATGCGGAGCGGCCGTGGGATCGCAAGGAAACGTGCTGCAAATGGGTGCATTGATGTTTTCCGTGAAGAATTGGTGCAGTCCTCGCGAGGTCAAATAGGTAACGGAAAGATTGGCTGCTTTCGTGATCTGGCGTTCGAGCGTCAATCCCGTTTGCATGGTGTAAGGCGTGCGCAGATTCGAATTGGGCTGATAAAGCGTGGGCGCAGCCGTGCTCATCGCAGCCAATTGATCCGTCGATGGAGTATCGGCCAGAAAAAACTGCGGGCTGGCGACGACGAATTGTTTTTGCGTGATGTTGTTCAGCCGCTGCTGCTGCAAAACGAGATCATACGTAAATCGATCGTAGAAAATGCCAAAGCCCGCGCGCAGCACGGTCTTTGGCGATTTCTTGCCGCTTCCATCGAGGCCCCAAGCGATACCGATGCGCGGCGCAAAATCGGCGTGGTCGCCAATGTTGTTCTGGCTTTCATAGCGCAGGCCGTAGCTGACAGTGATATTGGGTTTGACGCGCCAGTCGTCCTGGAAATACAAACCTGCGTCAAAATAGGTAACGTCCGCGAGAGCCGTTCCGGCTGTGATCGAGTATTGGCTGGCGCCGCCGCCCGCAGCGATAATTTGCGCGAGAGTCATGCCCTGAGCGAGGCCCTGCACGGTCATTTGATACGCCTCGATGCCGGTAATTTTCGGGCAGGTTTCCGAGGTGCTGCCGGGCGGACAATTGGGGTCTTGGCGCAAACCAAAATTGAAATTGCCGTTGTAGCCGGATCTGGATTCGTTCGAATCGCGGGTGGCGCGCAGACGAGCGCCAAATCTCAAGAAGTGTTTGCCGTGCGACATCGAAGTGTAGTTTTGCAGTTCGTAGCGGTCGAGGGTATCGGTGCTAACCCCTCCGCCGTTCCCGCCGTCCGTAAACGCGCCCTGTGCGGAAACCGTTGGCGCGGTGCTCAGCGGCGTCCGGTCGCTGGTTTCGCGCACGAATTGGAAGCGGGTTTCATTGATGATTTTGGCGTTTATGATTTGCGTGTCACTGATCTGGAGCTGGTGTTCCCGGTTCTGTTGATTGAAGCCCATGGAAGGGAGACTGAATTGGCCGATGACGTTGTTCGTTTCGTTCTCCCGCTCGTATTGGTAGCGTGCGGTGAGCGTGTTGTTGGCGCTAACCTGATAGTCGAAACGCGGGCTGAGATTTGTGCGCGTGCGCGGATTGGGAACGCCTTCGCTGAACGGAACAATTGCAAAGGTAGTGGGATCCACGATCTGGGCGCTGACGATGGACAATTCATTGATATTGCGCTGCTCGATATTGAAGAAGAACGACGCCTTCTTGCTGAGGAGCGGCCCGCCGACATTGGCACTGAACTGCGTGGAATGATAGCCGGGCGGCTGCGTTCCCGCGGGGATGCTTTCGAACGGATTCCGCGAATTGAATCCCGCCGTGTTTCCCAGCAAGGAGACTTGACCGTGAAACTGATCCGTGCCGGGCTTGGTGAAGACTTCGATCCGGCCGTAGCCCAGTTTGTCATATTCCGCGGAAAAAGGATTTTGGTTGATGCGAATCTCGCGAATGGATGCCTTGGGAGGCAGCGTGCCACCCGTGAATCCATCGATGTAGATCTGCCCGCCGTTGGGGCCGGCGGACGGGCCCGCTAGCGCCTGAAGATCCGAGAGCAATTCATCGGGATCGTCGGAGAGGGCTTCGAGATCGGCGCCCTTGAGAACGATGGCGCCAGCGTTGTTGGTAGGATCCACGCCGACAGTGGCGCTCGAATCCGTGACTTCTACTTTCTGCTCTTCGACCTGGATGGTGAGCGGAATGTTTATCTGTTGCAGCTGGCCCGCCACGATCTGGACATCTTCTTTGGTAAAAAGAGCGAAACCTTTTGCGACAGCCTTTAGCGAATAGGTTCCGGGCGCGAGGTTTTTGAATTCATAGACGCCGTCTCTGTTGGTAGTTGTGTCGATCGATGCGCCGCTCGAATTGATCAGCCGGACAGCAGCCTTGGCGATGATGGCGCCGGAGGGATCCGTGACGACACCGTTCAGGCTGCCGGTTGGAGCTTGTGCGTGCAAAGCTCCGACCTGGAACAACAAGAGCAGACTTACGAGCAAGATCAGCAGCACATTTCGAACGGGCCTAAAACTCATTAAGGCTCCTGCGCCAAAGTTTATGGTTTCGAATGCGCCAGTTCTCAAGGCGCGGCTGCTTCCCCGCCAGCCTGGCTACCGAGACTCCAGGGCGAAAGAATTGTGGACGCGTTGCCGTTGGGAGAGGCTTGAAGAATGGGTTCGACACCGCTGAGCAGGGTGATGGCAGTCGGCATTCCGCCGGGACCGCCTTCTGTTGCGACAAGCATTACAGCGTCGCCTTTCTGCAAATCGGAAAGAGTTGCGGGAGGCATGCGATTGATGGCCTGCTGCAAATCGGGAGGGCCGCCGCCTGCAGGCCTGCCCATTCCTGCAGACCCACTTGTTCCCGGCCCTCCTGATCGAGCGCCGCGAGGATTCGGAGTTTCCGGCGAATTCGCTGGGCCAGCGGCACCGTCTGCGACAGTAGAAGCGGCCTCCGCTGGAATTCCTTTGAGGCGCATGGCGATGCGATGCGCCATTTGCGGCGGCAATTTGCGTATCTGAGATTCCGCGGTGATCTTCACGGTTACGGGCTTTTTTGTGACCAGATCCTGCAGGATGACTGTGCCTGCGGATGGATCGATCGCGGAAATCGTGCCGACAATGTTTCGAAACGTGCCCGATACGATTTCAACGGCGGTTAGCTCCGTGCCGTCAGCGTTGCGCGAGCCACGGGCGCGAAGCTGATCACCGGGCTTGATTTGATCGAGCGGGGCGGGCTTGGCGTCGTCGAATTCCACGGAGTCCGGCGCGTAACGGCGCAGAATGGTGTCTTTCGAAAGATGGACGGTGAGGCTTTTCTTTTCGCCGATTGCAGGCAAGGAGAGCGTGATGGACCTGTCGGCCGGATCAACGCTGCTGACCAGACCTCCGGCACCGTGCTTCTGCCACTCTTCGCGGTCACGCGTTTGCTTTTCCGCGATGTCCGTCTTTTTCATGGCGATGATGGAAGCGGCGTGGACGGATTTTCCGTCGTCGGCGAGTTTGCCGCGCACGAGGATGCGGTCTCCGACTTGAATTTCCTGGAGCTGGATGGGCGCGGCGTCTTTCAGGTCTTTTTGTCCGGGTGCGATTCGAAGCAGTTTGGTCGCGTCTTGAACGAGAACGGTCACGTCGCTTCCTGCGTCAGTGGTCAACGTAATGGTATTCCCGGAAATCGCCTTGATAGTTCCGACGGGCTTTGCGCTGGATGCGCTTTGAGTAGCCGTCTGCTGGGCAGTTTGAGCCTGAGTGGCTTGAGCAGCGGTCCCGATGCCCGCCCACAAGCTCAGGCAAATCGCTGCAGCCAAGGACACTGCCCTGCAGACCAACTGGCGTAATGCCATCGCTGATTCCTCAATCCCCTTCGTGTTCAGGCGCGGCTTAGAATTGAATCCCTCATTCCGTTCAACCCGCTTGAGGCACGGATAGTTTTCCTATATTAGACGTATTTCAGAAAGGAAATTGTTACAGCAATTAGGCGGACCTTTCAGGACCGTGGAGCCGATGGCGATACTTGTGGGGCGTGGTTCCCACGGATCGCAGGAACGCACGCCGCATCGAATCCGTACTGCCGAATCCGCAGGCGGCAGCGATTTGTTTGAGGCCTTGGTCCGTACTCTCCAGCTGCCGGCGCGCCGCTTCGGCGCGCATTTGCAGAACATAGTGGGATGGCGTTTTTCCCAACTCGCGCGTGAACACGCGCTCGAAATTCCGAACGCTCATTGCGGTTCGGTCTGCCAGCTTCTGTACTGATAGATTGTTGTGAAGGTTTTCCGCAATCCAAACCTGAAGCTCATGAATCGCCCTCATTTCCGATGCCTGTGCCGACAAGGAAGCGCTCAGTTGGGTTTGTCCGCCTGGGCGGCGCAAGAACAAAACAAACTCGCGCGCTATTTCATGAGAAATTCTGCCTCCGCAATCCTCCTCAACCCACGCAAGCGCCAGATCGATTCCCGCAGAGATTCCGGCTGAGGTGTAGATGTTTCCATCTTTAACCCAGATCGGATTGAATTCCACCTTGACCTGGGGATAGCGGCCTGCCAATTCGCGTCCGAATTTCCAGTGCGTGGTCGCTCTCTTCCCGTTGAGCAGACCCGCTTCGGCCAATAGAAATGAACCAACGCAAACCGCCCCCAATCGGCGAACCACGGGAGCCATCTTTCTCATCCACGCGAAAAGGGCCGGGTCCCGAGCAGCACGTGTTGCAAGCCCACAAACAAGAAGCAGCGAGTCGAGTTTCCCTTTGACATCCTGCAAGCGGCCCTGCGCAGAGAAAGAAAGCAGCCCTCCCTCCCCCTGAACTTTCAGATCTCTTGCATTGGTTACGATCTCGACTTCGTAGACGGTCTTGCGAACCAGACGATTCGCGGCACTAAAAACCTGGATTGGTCCAACGAGATCAAGCTCGTCGACGGGGGGCACTACCACAACGATGATTCGCTTTCGCTTGGGGCGCGCGCTTCCGCGCTGGGCTGTGGTTGAGCTGGTCTTCGACATCTCGCTGTCAAATATGCAACGGGAGCGGTCCCCCGGCAAGCAGTCGGTGATGTTTGGCGGAAAACGTCTGATTTCTGTCGGTAGGCGACGGTTCATGGTCATTAGAATCCAGACCTTGAGACGGGCATTCCAATCCTCCCGCTCTAGTGAGGAAAGATCATGAAACCTCGTTGGCTTGGGATCATTGGCGCAGTGGTTCTCGTCGGCACTGCGTTCCCGACACTCTTTATCGCTCAAACCGCTCAGACAGCACAAACGGACCGGCCTCCCGGTCCTTATGCACGCATTGCGATCATGCGCGCACTTGACGGCCATTCGGTGGACTGGGAGGCCGGGTACATCCGGCACCTTGAGTGGCACCGGCAGGTCAAGGACCCGTTCAACTGGTACAGCTATTCGGTTTGGGCATCCAGCGAGCGGCAGCGGTGGATCATTTACGCGACGTTTGGCCACACGGCCGCCGAATTGAGCAACCCGGTATCGCCGGCCGAAGACGAGCGGGACAATACTCTCAACGTCCTGCTACACGCCCAATTCCTGGGGAACGGGGTCTACGAGTTCCTGCCGGCGCTCTCGCGCGGGAATGGCGTACCGACTCCGACTCTTCGAGCAGAGTACACAACGGTGGAGCTCCACCCGGGCGTGGGAAAGACTTTTGAGGCGGCGCTCGCCGCGGAGCAATCAAAACTGCAGAGAGAGACGCTCTGGTATCGCATGGTCGTGGGCGGCAATACGCCGTGCTACGTTCGCCTGCGTCCGCGCGCAGACCTGGCGGCCATTCTCGATGAGCGCGCTGACCAGGCGCTCCCTGACAAAGTGAACGGGTTGATCTCGAAGATGACCGTCGAGACCCTCAATCTGCGGCCGAACATGTTGGTCAATGTCACGCCCGAGCCCGCGCGCTAACCGGACTTCCATGCTCCAGGGTCCCTTTACCTGCGCGACGTTTGGGCACTTGGCTGCTAGACCGTAATGGAATAGGACTGAGGAAACCGTTTTTGGAAGGAGTTGCCTTATGACCACGGCGCAGGCGGGACTTTCGGTACCCGATCCACGGGCCTATCGCGAGAATTTGTTCAAGCTGCTTGGTGACCGAAATCCTTTGGAGGTACTGGCGGAGACGGCGTGCACATTGGCCGACACGGTGCGGAAGCATCCAGCGACGGTCCTGCGCACCCGTCCATTTAAAGGAAAATGGACGCCCAATGAGGTCATCGGCCATCTCACTGACAGTGAATGGGTGTATGGGTATCGTCTGAGGCTGATTCTTTGTGAGGACCATCCGCCCATGCTGGGTACAAACCAGGATTTGTGGGTGGCCGGCCAGCGGCATAATGAGCGCGAACCGTCGGAGCTCATGGAAATGTTTCGGACGATGCGCCAGTTCAACCTGGCATTGTGGAAGGGAATGTCACCGGCGGATTTGCAACGCAACGGCCTGCACAATGAGCGCGGCCCAGAGTCCTTGGGCGTGATGTTGCCAATGATGGCCGGTCACGACCTTTCGCACCTGGATCAGATCACTCGTTATGTTCAAGCCGCCCTGCGGTGGGAATAGTGCTGCGCAAACCGTGCGGAGGGGATTTTAGGCAGGTCTTGATTGTGGCTCTTCGATTCTGTCGGCCCAAGATGCTGTTTTTTTTTCGCGAGCTCGCGCAACGCTTCCGGGTCGCTTCTTCCAGATTTCTTCAGCATATGAAAACGAATGGTCTGCGGTTTCAATGACGTGATGCGGAGTCGCAGCACAAACTCAAAACTTGAGAATTCTCTACAAGTCTCGGCACGCAGTTCCTGCCTCAGGGCGAACTTAAGTCGTGCCCTGACGAAGAGCAGGAGTTGCCGCATAGTTCTCCGAGCCTATGGTTACTTCTTTCGGGAGGAAGAATTGTCAGAGTATTGGATACGGGCGGCCCGGTCGGTGTAGGCAATTCCCCATTGCTGCAAGCGACCGACAAGCTCGGGCGCGACGCCGGCAGCACGGAACTGCTGCGCCGCTTCCCATACCTTTCCGCCGCTGATTTCGCCGTAGGCCGCAGGGGGAGCGTAGGGCCGCGCAGGCAACCCACCCATCGGCAAGTACTTCTCGGTCGGGTATTGCAGATTCTTGTCCATCCAAGCAGCGAGCAGCGAATTGGTTAATGCCCGACGTAACTCGACCGGCAGCGGTTTAAAGACTGGTTCCCAAACGGGACTAATCATGATGCGAGGATCGATGTTCTGCTCCGGCCGCCAACCTTGCCGGTAGTCATCAGGACCCAAGCGGGGATCGGTGGACTGCAGCGCTTTGGTTACGGCCACAAGGAGCCGCGCCGGCTCGGGTTGGTGTGTCTGGGCATGAAGGTCGTTGAACCGGCCGATCACATAGACCCAATCCACCGGGCCGCGATCCCGGTGTTGATGATTGCCGCTGTTCAGGATGATCTGCAGCTCATACCAGGCCGCCATGAAATATTCGTTGGTCAAGGCGCTGCCGCCGACTCCAGCCGCCCCATCCGGGATGAGAGCTGACGATGGAGCAGTCTCTGCTGGAATCGTGTTGCACCACGTGCGGGAATCCGCGAGCGACCCGAAAACGTCGCGCCCGCGTCCTTCCAGCCCAAACTCCTGCATCATCTCCCAGGTCTTCACGAGCTGCCAAAGCTGGGTCGAGTACACCTTGTCGGTCAGCGCCGGCGACCACTCTGTCTTTGCCTTGATGAAGCGTTTGAGGAAGGCACGCCGAGCTTGAGTCCAGTCGGCAAAGGCGGCAGGCGCGGGACGAACGTTGTTACCGGAAGACTGGGCGGTCGCCAGGAGGGAGCGCAGCGGCTGCTTCGCGCTGGCCTTGCTTTTGCGCTCCGGAAGCGCCTGGCCATCGTACTGTGCTGCGAATTCGCTCTGTGCAAATTCTGGCCCCCAGGCATCCTTGGGATGGATGCGCGGCAGCCAGCCGCTCCAATCGGGAAGTTGGAGGGCAATAGGAATCTCGCGAGGATTGAGGTTGCCGTCGGGACGAAAGATGTCGGGGGTAATCTTCCCAGCGAGTTCGCGGAGGTTGGAAGCATTTCCCGGGGGACTGGAGGCTGCACCGTTCTTCCTCGCGCTCTGCTGATTCACCAGATACGGAAACGCGTCCGCATCCCGATCAAGGACCCAGGAGAGTCCGGCACCTGCCGCCCAGTTCGAGACAGGTTGCTCGTCGAGCCCGGGGCCGGGTTGGTACGGAGGGTTCCACGGGCGCCCCGGATTGGGGAACGGCAGGTTGCGAATATAGCTTGCGATCTGCTCGCCCTGCAGCGTGGACAAGCCATGGAAACGTGAGCGGTCCGCAATGCTGCCGTTGGAGAAATTGAAGTATTTCAGGTCGCGCCCATCCTTTGCATGGCAATCCGCACAGCGCGCCTGAATCCTCGGACTATTGGGGAGGCTGCTTGCCGCCAGTGGGGCGGTCAGCCAGAGATCCTTCCCAGCCTGAATAGACGCTGCATCGCGCATGGGTGGGGCCCATGTTTCGGGCGCGTCTTCCACAAAATTGCCTGGCGGGAGAATCTTGCTTCCGTCGCTGGTGAGGAAGTTGAACGCAAGGACGCGATAGGCGCTGACAACCCCGTCGGTTTGATTGAACCGGAATCGAATTGTGTTCGTGCCGTTGACAAGCGTGCCATTCGGCAGGGGGAGAGTCATCACGAGAGTGGAGAAGCTTCCACCGATTCCACCGAAACTCCTCGCGGGCTCGGGGATTGTGACCGTGGTGTTGTTGAGGGGTAGCCAGGCGCCCGAGTTGACTTGGACGCTGGCTTGATCCGCGTACCGCAGCCCATGGACCTGCAGCCAAAGAGAGCGCACGGACTCGGCTTGTGCATCTTCAAGGGCGATGGTCCTGCTCACGGTCGCGCCGTTTGCGCCCAAGACTTCGATCGGAAGTAAAATCCTGTCCGTGGTGGGATGCGCAAATCCTAGGGAAATTGCCGTGACAGCCAGGACGATCAGGAAAGCCAGGAATAAACGCGAGGGCAGCACAGGGCAAGTATTCTTCCGATTGCAAATCGTGTCAACGAAGAACGCTCTCGTAGCTGGAAGGTAGATAGGGGTTAGAATGGAAAAACTGCTACACACGTCCTGATTGTATTTGTTCCATTCCGTCCGCCCAGGATGCTGCTTTTTCCGCTAACTCCCGCAAGACTTCGGGGTCGCTCCTTCCTGACTTCTTCAGGACGTGAAACGAATGATCTGCAGTTTCAATGACGTGCAACGTCGCTCGCGAGCCCAGCTTCGTACACACGGGACGTAACAACGTGAGATCGGCAAGCGTATCGCGCGTTCCCTGCAGGAAGAGCATCGGTATTGCAACCTTCGCAAGGTGTTCGGCTCGTTTCGTTCCCGGCTGGTTGGGCGGGTGCAGTGGAAAGCCAAAGAACACCAATCCTCGCACGCCCTCCAGTGGACGCTGTGCCGCAGCCTGGGAAGTCATTCGTCCACCCATGGACTTGCCGCCAGCCAACAACGGCAAGTCTGGAGCTGCCTCCGCAGCCGCTCGCACCGCAGCCACGACCGTGGCCATCAACACGGCGGGCGCGTCCGGAACCCGGCGTCGTCCTTCCATGTAGGGAAATTGGTAGCGTAACGTCGTCACGCCCACGCCAGCCAATTCGCCCGCCAGCTTCTCCATGAATGGGTGCCTCATCCCCGCACCGGCGCCGTGGGCCAGTACCAAGAGCCGCCGCGCCGTGGTTGGGCGCAGCAGCAAAGCAGACACTTCACCTCCACCCTCCACTCTGAAGCGCAACTGTTCGATCGCTGCCATTTCGCCGCGATTCTAGCAGAACATGAACACGCCGCGTGCCCCCGCGTTCCTCACACGCGCCCTGTCAAGGGCGAGCGGGGCGATTTGTCCAACGGGGACCGAAAGGAAAGGGATTGCAGCCTTTAGGAATCCATCTGCCCATCTTTAACATGGGCTAGAGCAGGTCTCATGAACAAGCTGGCCCAACTCCTTTTGGGCGTCAGGGGTTAAAGCCCCGAATTCTCACACTTTTCGGCACGGATAGAGCCGTGCCATCCCCAAGCTGCTTTGAGAGGATGGCCAGTAGAGTATGGACACGCAAATGCGCATGTGCTATATGGACCACATTCTTAGGTCGAGTCCTGCCATTCTAGGGCGGCAAAGTAGCACAACCTGATGTCCCGCAGGCATCAAGTTTGAAAGATTAACGAAAGTGGATTGAAGGATTGGACTTGGAAGGAGGCAAACCCTGTGGGTGCTTCTCGAGTCTCGATATCTGGCGGGAGAGTTCTCGCGGCTTTTCCGTCGATCAACCTCGCGGGATGGATGCAGCTGTTGTTGGCACTTGGCTTATCGCTAGGGGCCAGACATTCCACGCAAGCCCAGGCAAGACCCCCAGTACAAATCAACACCAACGTGGAGCTGGTGCAGGTCCCGGTTATCGTTTTTGATGACAAGGGCGGAGTGGCCAGCAATTTGAAGAAGGATGATTTTCGTATCTTCGAAGACGGCGTCGAACAAAGAATCCTCCATTGCGAACGTGAGCGAGAATCCGTTTCTTTCATCATTCTGGATGACCTGAGCTCGAGCATGACGCGGAAGATTCCGTTCGTGCAAGAAGCGACGCTGTCGGTTCTGGATTCCGATGAGCAACAAGAACGGTACAAGGACGAATTTTCGGTGTATGGAATCGCATCCCGGGCAAGAAGGCTCATCCCCTTCACACGCGACCAGAAGGACCTGGAACGCAGGCTTCCCTGGCTGCTCACGCCGACAAACGGCAGCACGGCACTTTTTGATGGAATTTACCTGGGGATTTCCGAAGCCCGGGAGCAGGCAGAGAACAAGCGCCGCGCCATGATCATTATTTCCGATGGGGGAGACAATCATAGCCGCTATAACCTCCGGGAGACGAAGAGTCTTTTGGAGGAAACCGACGTTCCGGTGTTTGCGGTTATGGCGGGAACTTCGTTTGAGCTTCCAGAGATCTTCACAGGGCCGAAAAAAAAATCAGGAATACAAGGGAAGGCGCCGATTCCAGGCATGCCTGCGGGTGCGGAAGACTTTATCGGACCGGCAGAACGACGGGGGCCGCGCAACCTTCAGACCCTCACGGAAGCGACGGGCGGCGGCGTTTTTACGGCCAAGCACGAGGAGGATCTTCCGCGGATCGTGCGGACCATCAGCCTTGCGGTGCGATACCGGTACGTCCTCAGCTATGAGCCGCCCAAAGAACCGGCCAATGCCGCGGCAGAAGGAGCGAGCGGCGAGAACCGATGGCACAAGATCTACCTTGAGCTGAATCCGAAAGAGAAATTCAAAGGGTACGGTATCCCTTATTATAAGCGCCGGTACTATAAATTCGACTGAGCGCGGGTGGCCGAAATGTTTTGGGCATCCTACAAAATGCCTATGTGTCCAGTGACCCAGAGGAGATATCCCGTTACAGCAGCGACGCCGAGGAACAGCCGCCCTCGCCCTTTTCCGAACACTGCCGCGATTAGGCCGAAACCAACCAGGAAGTCGCAAACTGCTTCAAAACTATCGCGCCCTTTCCACCAAGACAGATCCGGCTGACGGGAATTCAGCCAAATCAAATACACCCAGAAAATCGCGATGTTTAGTGAACAGGACAGCAGGCCGAAAAACAGCAGGATCGTTCGCCACCTTGGAGGTTGAAATCTTCCCGGCGACGGCGTCCGCGCCCAGAAGGCCCACGCAGTGCCGAGGGCGAGGTGGGGAACGACGAGCAACGATAGCAGGATGATGTTCATGGACATCATTGCTGGCGAACTCCCCACGACTCATCGAATCGTGCTTTGGAGCTGATCAAATTGAGATCCTTCAGATTCAGCAGCATGGCGGAGGCGTGTGGAAGTCGAATCCACCATTCGACCCGCGAAGGACCGAATCGCCGGCTTTGAAGGCCGGGGAGATCACCGGACCCCTTTCGCCTCCGGGAGAAGTATAGCTGGAAGTGGTGATTAGTGACTCGTGACCGGTGACTGGCAAAAAAACCAGTCGCGCGGAGAATCACGGCAGCTTGGCTTCCGCTGGTTCGATTTCCTTCCAGGCTCCTTCTAAATCTTCTCCAACCCTACGCAAGTCATCTCGCATGCGCATCGCCTCGGCTACTACACCTGGTGTTTTGAGTAAAGAAATAAGGGCGTTTGTCACTTGGACTTGTTGGTCCAATCTTTTTCTGGTGGTATCTATTTGGTCGGTTATCAGTGGCCAGATTGCCAGCCTGTCCTGCTTACTCGACACTTTAAGATAGATTGCGATCATCGTTTCTATGGACTCAAGGTGGGAAACGGTACGGTCTGCTACAGAAACGAGTTGCACGTCAGTCAAGTCCTCGGTATTTCTTGAGCGCTTCGCCTGCGGGGACTGGCCGAATTGAACGAAATCATTCTTGTAGTTTTCAAACTGCTGATTCGCGGATAGCACTCTCTGCCAGCTTTCCTGCTTCACTTGCGGCGTAAAGATTTTGACGTAGGCAAAAGAGGACGATATGACCGTCAGCAAGATCCCGACGCAACTGACGACCAGCATCCAGAATTGGTCGCGCCGCTTCCGTTCGTCTAGTGCTCTTTGGTAGTGCGGGACATCTGGTGGATTGCACCTCAGAATCTTGTTCAGGTCGCGGCGGCTGAGCTTTCCGTAGTCCATGACGGACCCTCCTTTTCTCTCACAGCTGATTGGTACACCAAACTAAGAGGGTTGGCGAGCGCGTTCCTAAGACTAGATAGAGAGCCGATGTCCTAGCTCGTCAAAAGGTAAACCGAGGGCCGCTTGCCAGAAATCTACCCCTTTTCTTCTTGAGGCATTCTTCGAATCACTTTCCAAAAGATCTCGGCTGCCTCTCCGCGCCGAACCTAGGTGTAGTTGACCCAATCGGCTTGAGAGTACGTTTGCATTCCTCGCATTTTCCCACCTTAGAGATGAACTCCTGTTTCAGCCCACGGAGCCTACAACCTCGCGTTGAACACTTGCCCTGCTTCATAGCTTCGAGTCTCCTGATTCCAAGTTAGCTCTTGCCAAGGAGAAGTCAACCGCGTTCACACCCGCGCGGGGGCGTCCGCTTTGCATGAAGCAGGAAGAGCCGATAAGGAGGCCGGCGCTACAGGAAAATTCCGGGAAATCTGGGAGGGCGGGCCCGGGAAAGATCAGGCGCGGGCGGAAACGAGTTCCGCGGCTTGGTGGGTGCGGATTAGAGCAGCGACGAGATCGTAGAGGGCGGGGCTGGTGCAGACTTCGTAGTAGGGATGCTGAGAAGCGGCGCCGATCTGGCCGTCGGGAAGGAGTTGCCGCGCGAGACCCTTGCGAAGAACGAGCAACTCGACGGATTCGCCCAGCGGCACTTCGCCGTAGTAAAGCGTAACGTTTTCCTTGCCCCAGGGCATTTCGAGCTTCGTCTCGATGGAGTCCATCGAAATCTCTTCGGAAAGTTTTTGGAAACCTTCTTCGTTGAGCTCGATGCCGTTGTGGTTGTAGCGCACGAGAAATTCGTCCAATTCCTCGGCGGACGCGCCTTCCATGGTGTTCAAGAATTGAAAGATCGAGAAATGAGATTTCTGCCTGGAGAGCATGCGCTTGGCAAGCTTGGCGCAGCCGGAGAGGCGGTCGGAGAGATTCAGCGCTTTCGAGATCATGATGCGCGAATCGCCGTCGGTCCAATAGGTGGGCGCCGAGCCTTGAAAGGCGACGCCGAGGCCGAGCTCGAGCGCGGGAAGATCGTTGGTGGAGGCGCCTTCGTTGTAGGAGTTGCAAACGGTGAGAATCTGGCGCGAGAGGATGCAAGCCTTGGCGACGGGGCGCGCGTACGCGATGGTCGCTTCGGTTTCGAAAATGGCGAGAATGATGGCGTCGCCTTCGATGAAAACTTTTTTGGCCGAGTAACGGTCCAGAAGTTTTTTGACGGGTTCATGCAAATTGAGGCTGAAGTGAGAAGCCGGGTTCAAGCCGCGGGAGAGCAGGTCCTGCGTCATTCTGGTGGAGCCGCGGACGTCGGCCTTGATGATCACGTGCGAGACGACGTTGTCCTGCTGCGGCCGGGCTTCCTCGGGCAGAACGCATTCATGAAGCCGGTTGTTCATCCGGGAAAGCTCGCGCGCCGTTTCCGTGGTGACCAGGCTGATGCGTTCCATGCAGGCGCTCAGATGCTCCGCGTCGCGGACGTCGCGACGGAGGCGGAGGAAATCCGTGGCAAAACGCAGGACGAAAGCCTGCATTTCCTCGCGGGAGTAGCGCCGAATCTTTCTGGAAAGTTCCTCGATATTCTTAAGCGACAATTTTTTCGCGGGTACTTGCTTAATGACCTGTTCGATCCGTTTCATCTCTTCTTTGGAGACCAGCGCCTTACGAAGCTGCTGCAAGTGGACTGGTGGGCAATACTCAGAAACAATCGGCCGGATTTCATAGCCGGCGAGGACGTGGTACAGAACCTCATGCTGTTGCAAGCGATCGAGGAGCCGCAGCAGCAGTCGTTCGCGTATGGGCGCTTCCGCTTCGTTCGCACAACTTGCGTCGAAGAGACGCTTGGCGTTCTCCGGTTCGTTGAGGTACTCGCCGAGTTTTCCGGAATGATCTTTGACAAAGAAATCGAGTTTCTGGCGGGCAGAGTCAATCTGCGGCCCCAATTCCTCCAGCTTCAATTCCTGATGCTTTAGCCGAAGCTCAATATCATTGAGAGCGGCTTTCAAATCGGCGGGGTCGCCAGAATTCAGGAATTTTTTGAAAAAGCCTTCGCCGCGGCCGACGCGCTGGCGGGTGTTTTCGCGCTGCTCTTCGAGCGAGGAGATGTCGTTCCGAAGGGCCTGAACCGCTTCCAGCAGAGCGGTATGCGCCTGGATGGCTTCGGTGTGCGACGGGTCCTGGCTGACGGTAATGCCGGCTTCGCGCAGAAATTCCTGGAAGAGCGCGTCCATGGCCTCGAAGCGATCCGGGTCGCGAGCATAGTTTCCCAACAGGACGTAATTCTCCAGAAAATAGACGTCGTCCTTCATCCCGTCGAGGAAGATAAGGCGGTTCTTGCAAAGTTCGTAGAAGGGGGCAAAGTCCTCTCCAAAGAGGGCGCGGCGTGTTTTCGAAATGACGTTTTCTTCGACATCCACGACGATTTGCGCGACCTGCTGGCCGATGCGGCGGATGATGGCGCGGCGTGACGATTGCAATTCGGATAACCGGGCCTTGATGACGTGGGCCTGCTGGCTGCGCTCGAAATGCTCGCCACGCTGGCGAATCCATACCTTGCCCTCGTGGATGAGATTGGCAAATTGGTTGCCCATTTCGAAGGTCAGAAATTTCAGGAGGGACAAACGGAAGACCAGGTCGATTTCGATGTTTTTTTGGTACTTGGCCTGGGTTAGAGCGCTCTGGAGCAGCTCGGAAAGAAGTTTGCGAAAACCGGAATGGTCCGGCGTCCGCGTGTTGCGGAGCTCCATACCCGGGAAGAAGGTGGCGCTGGTGCTTTGGCGGATGAGATCGAAAAGATAATCGCGCGCCGCCTGGACAAACTTCGGACTCAAGAACACGTCGTGGTGAATGTTGTCCACGCCGATCGCCAGCGACCCCATGGGGATCGTGACGTTGTAGCTCTTGAGTTCGATCCGGGCCGCGTCGCCTGCGCTGGGTGATGAGAGTTCGTTGGCCATCTGCCGCCCCGGAGGGGCTATTTCAACGCTAGCAGCGGAGGTGTGCCGGGGCAAGGAATCCGGGCGGGTGCGTAACCAGAGAGTAAGGAGAGCAGGGCCTGATCAGGGGCTTCCCGTGGCTGGTTAGAGGATGGTGATGCGGCGGGAGTCGCCACCGAGGTGCTCCAGGCGCAGGCGAACCTGGGGCCACGGGGAGGGGAGGGGGAAACGCTCCGACCACTCGATGATGAGGACGGAGGGGGAGGCGAACATGTCCTCCATGCCGAGCGTTTCGAAGTCGTGAAAGGTCTCGATGCGGTAGAGGTCGGCGTGAAAGACCTTGGCGGCCTTGCCGTAGACATGGACGAGGGTGAAGGTAGGGCTGGTGACGTCGTCTTCATTGGCAGCGCCGAGACCGGAGACGATGCCTTTGGTGAGAGTGGTTTTTCCCGTGCCGAGATCGCCGGTGAGGAGGACGAGGACAGGAGGTTTGAGGCGGGTTGCAAATTCCCTGCCCCAGTTGGTAGTTTCTTCCGAGGAATGGGTGATGACTTCTTCAGGCACGCTGTTGCAGCTCCGCGACAAAGCGACGGTAGGTTCCCGGAAGATGATCCGCGATTTCACCGGAGAGGAGAGAGGCCTCCGCGCGGGATGCGGTGACATCGTCGCCAGCGAGGCCGTGCAAATGGATGCCAAGAGCAAGTGCGCGCTCCCAATGGTCCGGGCCAAATTGCGCCGCCATGCCAGCGAGGATGCCGGTCAGGACGTCCCCGCTGCCCCCTTTGGCCATGCCGGGATTTCCAGTGGTATTCACAAGGGCTCGTCCATCGGGTGTGGCGAGAATTGTATGAAATCCTTTAAGGATCACGTGGGCGTTCCAGGATTTTGCGGATTTCAATGCAATGCCAAGGCGATCGGATTGCACTTTGTCATTCGAAAGGCCGCAGAGGCGGGCCATCTCGCCGGGGTGCGGTGTGACGGCGAGTTGCAGAGATTTTCGCTTGGCGAATTCCTTGGCGCGGCCGGCGAAGGCGTTTAGTGCGTCGGCGTCGAGAATTAGCGGCCGCTCCGCTTTCTGGACGAAGGATCTTACGAAGCGCTGCGTTTCTTGATGAGTTCCCAACCCCGGTCCAACTGCGAAAAGAGTTTTGTTTTTTGCAAGCACGCTGAAGCGACCGGCCTTCAAATTCGCGGCGGAGATTGTCCCCAGCCTCGTTGAGAGTAGCGGCTCGGTCATGAACTCGGGCTGCGCGGAGGCGACTATGGGAAGTACGAGATCGGGGGTCGCGATCGTGACCAAACCGGCGCCGG
>Ga0137403_10003454_pt1 | contig 18949 bp, 16 predicted proteins | sample CZOMad2_1_16fung_FD_122057 | JGI IMG/M metagenome (GOLD analysis project Ga0137403, IMG submission 122057) | Vadose zone soil fungal communities from Angelo Coast Range Reserve, California, USA - CZOMad2_1_16fungal (Hybrid Assembly) | ecosystem: Environmental > Terrestrial > Soil > Vadose zone...
TAGAGCAACGGAACGACAATGCGCACCAGCGCATAGGTCTGCTCGGTATAGCGACCGAGAAAGGTGCGAAGAGCGGCCATCGGGCCTCGACCTGAACGGGTGGAGCTGGCGGGTCGCGCGGGTCAGGGTTGGGCAGCCGCCGAGTCGAGCCGGCCGCCGCAGCTCGCCGCGGAGTCGCTCACCTGAAGCGCCCGCTGCACCACGCCAGCCCCCGGTATCTTGGATTGACCGATGACGCTGTCTCGCTCGCGCTCCGTCCGGCCGGTGCCGACGGTGACAGAGCTCTTGCAGGAGAGGAGCGCCAGGGTGATCGAGAGCAGCAGGCACACGCGCGGGACCGGCATGGGTCTCTCCGGAGGTAGGATCGTGGGTGAATGGTATGAGGTTCCCGACCCGCTGGCCAGCAGGCGCTGGACGGTAGTTCTGGGCGCTGCTGGCGATCAACTTCGCCGACGACCAGATCAATCCGCCCGAGCTGGGCGTTATGGAACGGCTATGCCGCGGGTCACGCGGGCCAAGTACGTGCTCGTCCCGGCGGGCGAGGCCACCGTCGGCCACGGCACGCACACCAAGGCGGAGGTCTGGAAGAAGCACCTCAGCGAGTTTCTCCAACGGCTGCCCGACTAGCTCGGCGTGCCCGACGTCGCCCCAGCCATCGGTCGAGCGGGTCGATCGCCCCGAACAGGACCGGGTTCAGCGTGATCGACAACAGCGCGCCGGCGAGGACGAGGCTTCGCGCCTCCGGCGCCAAGAGGCCGAGCGAGACCCCCAGGACGTCCGCCACGAACCCGGGCGTAGAGGGGCCGACCGCGACGCCCGCGAGCAGGTATCCCACCAGCGCCGGCAGCCGTAGCCGGGTCGCGGCGAGGCCGAATAGCAAGGCCATGCCGAACCCGGCGGCGACCGTTGTGATCAACGCAGTTTCGTGAGCCATGCGCGGGTTACGGATCCGTGGGCGTTCTCCACAGAATGAGAGCTACCCCCGCGGCGATCATGACGCCCGACAGCACGAGCATCGGGATCATGAGCGAGGGAACGAGATATTTCGCAACCAGTGCCGGGCCGAACGACCCTCCCAGCAGGATCCAGATCACGCGGCTGCGGGTGCTGGTGCTGGCCGGACGCTCGCCGGCCTCCGGTCGATCCTGAGTGTCTTCCATGGACGTCCCCCTGCGCGGAGCGCAAACGCTCGCCCCGCCGCTTTCCGGTTCGATTGGTAAGTCGGGAACGGATCGCTCAGGAGGAGCGAGGAGGCGCCGTGGGGAAGTAGAGGAAGTGGCCGGCGTATCGGCGGGTTGCGCTGCCGGTCGGGGGCGCCCGCCGGGCCGCGACTGGAGTCCGGGGCCGTGGCGCCGTTGGAACCGCTACGAGAGTGCAGCGAAGATCCGACCGGCTGTGCGGATCTCGCTGCGCCGCTGCCCGGGTTAGTGCCCAGAGCGTGGGTCCTGCGCCGGCCCGAGCGTGGATATCGGCCGGGGCTTCGGATGGACGCACCGTGCCCGCGTGCTGAGCACCACGAGCGGGCTCGGCGGCGCGAAGCGGCCAGCCCAGCACCAGGCCGAGGGCCACAGCGAAAGTCCAGAACGTCGCGTGCACGGCATGCAACCTAGCAGGACCGGGCCGATCCAGCTACGCGGCCGGTCGAGCGGTAACTGCCTCCGACGGCTCGACTTGGATACTCGCCTCTCGATGCCTTCCCCTGGGTGCCCCCGAAGTGGTAATATTTGCCGGTATCGACCGGGAGTCGGCAAGGCGTCGACCGGCATCCAGCCGGCGCGTGGCATCCCCCTGCTGCGACTCGTCCCGATCCCGGAACCGAGCCCCATGGCGACCATTCTCTGCGTTGACGACGAGCCGTCCGTAGGCGTCGTTCTCGAGCACACCCTCTCCAAGATCGGGCACCGGCCCCTCCTGGTCTCGAACGTCGAAGACGCGCTCAAGACCGTTGCCCGGGGGGCGGTGGATCTCATCATCGCGGACTACGTCATGCCGCGCCTCAATGGGATCGACCTGCTCAAGATGCTCGACAAGGAAGGATATCGGGTTCCGGTCATCATCATGACCGGCTATTCGAGCATTGAGAACGCGGTCATCTCGATCAAGAGCGGCGCCATCGACTACCTGGTCAAGCCGATCCGAGCCGAGACCCTCGAGATCGCGGTGAATCAGGCGCTCGAAGTCATCCGGCTGCGGCGGGAGAACGAGTCGTTCCGGACCGAGATCCGGAAGCTGCGCTCGACCCGCGCCATGGTCGGGGAGAGCGAGGCGTTTCGCCGGGTGATGGAGATCATCACCGCGGTGGCGCCCACTCGGGCTACGGTTCTGCTCCAGGGGGAATCGGGGACCGGCAAGGAGCTGTTCGCCCGGGCCATTCACGACCAGAGCCCCCGCGCCGAAGGACCCTTCATTACGCTCAACTGCGCCGCAATGCCGGAAGGGCTGGTGGAGAGCGCGCTGTTCGGGCACGAGAAGGGTGCTTTCACCGGCGCGACGGTTCGCACAGCCGGAGCGTTCGAGCGGGCGCACGGCGGCACGCTCCTGCTCGACGAGATCACCGAGATGCGGCTCGACCTCCAGGCCAAGCTGCTGCGGGTGATTCAGGAGCAGGAGTTCGAGCGGGTCGGCGGCACCCAGCCCATCAAGGTGGACGTGCGCCTGGTGGCCACCACGAATCGGGATCTCAAGGCCGAGGTGGACGAGGGCCGATTCCGGAGCGACCTCTACTATCGGCTCAACGTGATGCCCATCCGTGCACCGGCTCTGCGCGAGCGGGTGGACGACATCCCGCGCCTGGTGCACCACTTCCTCCACCGCGCGGCGGAGAGTCTGGGGGTCAGTGTGGCTGCGATCGCGCCGGAGACTGTCCAGCTTCTGCAGGGATACAGCTGGCCGGGGAATATCCGGGAGCTCGCCAATGCCATGGAGCGCGCTGTGATCCTCTCCCGGAACGGCGTGCTGCTTCCGTTGCATTTCATCGGGCACTTGGCGGTGGAGGCGGACAGTCAGGCGGGCCGGCGGGCAGGCGGGCCGGCGGACGGCAGTTCCGTTGACGCTCCGGCTGCCTCGGGCCCGGACACACTGTCCGCCGGCCCGCCTGCCCGCCTGCCCGCCTCTGAGACGCCGGTCTTCGATCTCGACCAGATCGAGCGTCACGCCATCGATCGGGCGCTCTTGGCGACCGGCGGTAACCGCACTCGCGCCGCGAAGCTGCTCGGCATCAGTGAGCGCACTCTCCGCAACAAGCTCAACACACCCAAGGCAGCCACGCCGAAAAGTTGAGTCCGGCGGGCCGGCAGTTTCTTCCTGGGCCGGCCTCTCCGCCGGCGTGACGCTGCGGCTGCTGCAGCCCCGGCGATTTACTCCAACGTCTTCCCTTACAAACGCTTAGGCCGGCCCTCTTGAGCGGGCCTGCACTCGGCATGGCGGTTGCCCCTTGACCGGGCGTCCACCCCTTACATGCCGGAGCACGACCATGACTCGATCGCTGTTCGGCGCCGACCCGAAAGTCTCAACGCTTTGCGCTGAGCCCGAAGGGCCGGCCGTCCTCGTGGTTGGGAGCGGCAAGGGCGGCGTCGGCAAGTCGATACTGAGCGTGTTGCTCGGCGCGTCGCTCGCGGCCCAGGGCCACCGGGTCCTGCTGTTCGATGCGGACCACAATCTCGGCAACCTCCACGTCTTGCTCGGCATCCGGCCAGCCGCGCGCCTCGAGGCGCTGCTCCAGGGCGAACTTGGGCCCCAGGACCTGATCCGGCCGGTCAGCGAGCGGCTCTGGCTTCTGCCGGGCGACTCGGGCACTGAGGCGCTGCACGACCTCGAGCCGTTCGACCGCGCCCGGCTCCAGCACCGATTGAGCAGCGTCTACGACCAGTTCGACGTGGTCATCGTGGACGCTGCCGCTGGGATCGACGGTGTCGTTCGCACGGCGACTATGGGCGCGACTCGGCTGCTGGCCGTCGTCACCCCTGAGCCGACGGCTCTCACCGACGCTTACGCGCTGATGAAAATCGTGAGCCTCCAGGCGCCCGGGCTTCCGATCGCAGTGCTGGTGAACCGGTGCGACGATCCCGAGGACGGCAGCGCTGCCTATGACAAGCTGGCGGCGGCCTGCGAGCGCTTTCTGCGACGGGGTGTTCGATATCTGGGCGCCGTTCCCGAAGATTCGGCGATACGCGCCGCGGTACGCGATCCCACCCGCTGTCTCGCCCGGCTCGAGCAAAGTGAGGCGGCACGGACCTTGAGAGATGGGGTGGTCGACCGGATGGAATTGCCGGAGCCCACTCGGAGCGCCCCATGACCGTGATCAAGACCCAGCAGTCTGGAGCTTCACTGACTGACGCGCTCTGGCAGCGGTACCGGGCCACTGGCGATCCCGCCGCTCGGGCGCAACTGCTCGACCGCTATGTCGGCCTGGTGTATCACGCGGCCCGGGAAATCGGGGCCCGCACGCCGATGGTCGAGATCGACGACCTGGTGAGTGCCGGCGCGCTCGGGCTGGTTCGGGCGCTCGAGAGCTTCGATCTCTCTCGCGGGTTCGCGTTCTCGACCTACGCCGTGCGCCGGATCCGCGGCGCCATCCTCGACGACCTCCGCGGCCGGGACTGGACCCCGCGGTCGGTACGGGTCAAGCGCCGCCGGATGGCGGCCGCCACCGCGGCTCTGGAGGCGAAGCTGGGCCGGGCGCCGGAGGCGCGGGAGATCGCCGCCGTGCTGGACATCGACCTTGAGACGTACTGGGACTGGCGGGCCTCGGTGGACGGGGGCGTGATGGTCTCGTTCGACACGGTGAGCTCCAACAGCCAGCGGCACACCCCGAACCTGGCAGAGACGCTGAACGATCCCGAGGGCCCGCTACCGGGGCACGAGTTGGCCCAGTTCGAGCAGGCGGCCGGGTTGCGGGAAGCGATCGGCCAGCTGCGCGACAAGGAGCGCACCGTTCTCGCGCTCTACTACTACGAAGAGCTCAACCTGCGCCAGATCGCCGAAATTCTGCACGTAAGCGAGTCGCGGATCTCGCAGATCCGGACCCAGGCGCTCCGGCGGTTGCACGACCTGCTGGCGGACGATCAGGCGGTGGCGTGACCCCGCAGCTGGATCAGCTCGCGCTCGAGACGGTGGCCGATCCGCTCCTCGGCGTACGCTCTGGCGTCGCCGAGGAGCCCCACAGCGACACCCTGCTGGGCTCGGTTGATCTCGCGACTATCCAGCGTGCCTACGCGGCTAACGTGGAGGCGTTGAAGGCGATGGACGGGGTGTCACGAACGGTGGCGGGAACGTAATTGCCAACCCCCATGCTCTCCCTTGTCGAACAGGGCTACGCCCTCGGCCAGACGGGCCAGCTTGAGCGCAGGCTCACTGAGCTCACGGCCCTCCTGGTTCACGAACACCGCCTGATCGAGGAGCTGCGCCAGGCCCTGCTGCGCCAGCGCGCCGGCGTGGCCACCGACGACGCGGAGGTGATCGACGCGAGCGTGGGCGCCGTGGCACGGACGCTGTTGACCATCGATGCCGCCCGGCGCTGCCGGACTGGGGTCGTCGCCGAGATCACCGGGGACGCGGAGACGCCGCTGGCCGATCTGGAGCGCCGGCTGCGCCGGAGTCTGCCTGCGCCGCTGGCCCAGGCCCGCGAGCAGGTGCGCCGGGCGGCCGACCGAGCCGCCCGCGAAGTGGCCATTAACCAGCATATCCTGCGGCGGGTGCTCGAGGAGGGCGACGCCTTCCTTCAGCGGCTCTTCTCCAGCAAGGGGACGGACACGTGCTCGTACTGAACCGCCGAGTTGGCGAAGCGATCGTGATAGACGGCGGGATCCGTGTCGTCGTGCTCCAGTGCGACCGCCGCAGCGTGCGACTCGGTATCGAGGCGCCGGGTGAGACCGGCATCTTTCGCGAGGAGTTGGTGCACGGACAACCGGCAGCCCAGCCCGGCGCCGCGGACCAGTAGCCTACCAGACCGGCAGCTCGACCACGAACTTCGCGCCCGAGCCGCTAGGCTCGTGGCGGACCGCTCCACCGGCCTCCTCGACCAGCATTCGCGTCACCGCCAGACCGAGGCCCGTCAGTGGCCGGCCTTGCTTGGTCGTCACGAACGGCTGGAACAGCCGATCCCGTACCGCCGCCGACACACCCGGGCCATCATCCTCCATCGCCAGCTCCACCATCCGTCCGCCCGCCACCACTCGCGCGCTCACCCGAATAGTGGTGCCGACCCCGCCCGCGAGCGCCTCGTGGGCGTTCATGAGGAGGTTCAGCAACGCGTGGGCGAGCCGGTCCTCGACCCCGCGCACCGCCGGGAGCGCGGTCGCGAGGGCGCCAGACTGATCGAAATCGAGCGGACCGTGATTGCTGGCATGGACGGCGGCGAGCAGCTCCAGCAGCTGGCGGATGGGAATCGGCTCCGGCTCCCGCTGGGTCGCGGGCGGCCGGAGTGCCCGGTCCAGCAGGTCGAGCACGTCGCGCAGCCGGGCCGACGCCGTGTGCAGCGTGTTCTGCAGGGTCGGGTCCACCAGGCTGTCGCCCTGGTCGAGCAGGTCGTCCACCAGGGAGATGGCCTGGGCCGGTCCGCGCACTTCGTGCATCAGCCAGCGCGAGATGGTGCCGTAGATCGCCGCCCGGTTCGCGGCGATCAGGAGTGCACTCTCCCGCTCGGCTGAGGTGTTCAGGTTCCCGGCTCCTGGGCGAGGCGGGCGAGGCGGCTGCGGACTTCTTTCACGCCGGGCTGGAGCTCGGCGTCTGCATTTTTCCACAGCTCGACGAACTGATTGTAGTAGGCTGCTGCTTTCTTTCGATCGCCCTTGGCCTCGTAGAGCTCGCCGAGCCGCTTGTACGTCGGGGCGAGGGCATAGCGATCGGCGGCCAGGTGGCCGACTGCCGTTGGCGTGCCGAGGATCCGCTCGTAGACCACACGCGCGGAATCCTGCTGCCCCTGGCGGTCGTAGAGACTTGCCAGCTCGAAGAGTCCGCAAGTCCGACAATAGCCGTCGCGCTGGTTCCATTCCCGGTACGCATCGGCTGCCACTCCCATCCGGCCCTCGGCCTCGGCGACGCGACCGTACGCTCTCCCGGCCTCATCCACCTGCCGGCGGGAGGTCGCTGGGACCTTGGCCTCGTACTCGCGGAGCAGGCGCCGGGCCTGCTCGACCCTGCCTGCCTGCGCGTAAATCGCGGCCACATCGATATAGGGCCGATCCAGGGGTTCCAATGAGTCCAGTGGATGCCGCCCGAATGCGTCGTCCAGGATCCCGAGCGCTTTCCCGGGCTGGTTGCGGTATCCGAGCTCGAGGGCGGCGAGTTGCGCTGCTGCGCGGATGTAGTCTGCCGGCAGCCCGCGCGCTTCACCCTCGGCCATCTGGTCGCGCCGATAGCGCGCGGCCTCGGCCAGGCGACCCTGCGCCTCCGCGATCGCCGCGAGCGTCCCGCTGGTACGGGCTTGCCACTCCTGGCTGCTCTGCTGCTCGCGGCGCAGTTGGAGCGCAAGCTGCTCCGCGGACTGCCGGTCTCCTTCCGCCAACGAAAGCAATACTCTGAACTGCAGTCGTATCGGCGCTTCGGGCGGCAATGCTTCCTGGGCCCGGGCGACTGTGCTCCGCGCCGGCTCGAGGCGGCCCTGGGCCACCTGGGCGTTCAGCAGCTGGAAGAAGTACTGCGACGCGGTGCCGACCCGAAGCGCGCGGGTTGCCAGGCTCTCGGCTTCGGTGTAGTGCCCCTCCGTGTTCATCACCAGCGCGAGATTGTTGAGCGCGATGTCGTTGTCAGGGTCGAACGCGAGTAGAGATCGGTACGCTGCCGCCTCCTTGGCCGGGTCTCCCTCGACCACGCCGTAGTAGTAGGCCGTCGCGAGGCCCCGCTCGACTTCGGGGAGCCGATCGCGCCGTGTGAACGCGTTGGTGGCCGCCTGGACTTCCTCGGAGCCTGCTCCGGCGGTGGGCGCGGTGGAGGAGTTGCCGATTGCCACCGCGAGCTTCCGGTACGCCATGGCGAACCCGGTATCGAGCGCGATTGCCTCCTGCAGCACCGGGACGGCCGCCTCGGGTCGGCCCAGGTCGATGAGTCGGGTGCCTTCCGTGTACTTCCGGAGCGCCGCGAGCGAGCTGGTTGTGACCCGCTCGAGCGGCGGGTTCGCGCGGATGGTGACCAGCGACTCGCCGATGCGCTCGCGCAGCTTGCCGGAGAGCCGATCGATCGCCTTGAGCAACCCGACCGCGTCGTCGGCCGTCTCTCGCACCGCCGTCAGCAGCCGGCCGTCTCCCGCGGACACTAACGTCGCGGAGAGCACGTAGCCTCGTCCTACCGGATCGATCTGCCCAGCCACGATCGCCTTGACGCCGGACCGCTCCGCGATCTCCCGCGCGACTACCGAGCTCAACGCCGCGTCCGGAGCGCGGCGCATGCGTCGCAGCTCGTCACCGACCTCCGATGCGTCGACCAGCCGAACGGTTGGCGACTGCGAGAGGTCGACCCGGAACGCCTCGGTCAACGACGCGCCCAGCGTCGCGTCGGACGTGTGATTCTCGAAGTCGGCGAGAATGAGCCGGTCGCGCTCGGCGAGTGCTCCCGAAGCCACCAGGGTGCCCACGGGTCCGATTCCCAGCAGCCGCATGGCCGTGTAGACGGCGGCCACCGCCGCGAGCCCGGAGAAGGCGAGCGCGCCGCCCAGCAGCGCCTTCCGCCACGTGAGCAGGCGTTGCAGCCCCGTCTCCTTCACCGCTGCGTGCGCCGCCGTCGTGCGGGCGATGGCGCGGCGGCGCTCTCGCAGGCCAGTGACCAGCATGATAGGGAGGCCGGCCGCGAGCAGAAGACCCGCGCCCCAGAAGACCCAATCCGGCAATCCCAGCCGGAGGACCAGGAACCGGGCCACCCCGAGGACGATGACGGCTGCGACCGCGAACAGTCCCGCCACGCGCCCCGGATGGCCCCGCCGAATGGCGGCTTCCGTCGCGCCGGAGATCGGCACGACCGCGGGCACAGTGCCTCCGCTCGGCGTCGTCACGCCTTCGAGCAGCGGCACCAGTTCGGCCGCGGTTTGGGGTCGGTCGTCGACCCGCTTCTCCAGACAGCGCATGATGAGCGCGGCAAGCGGGGCGGGGCAGCCCGGCACTCGTTCGCCAAGGGACTCCGGGGCGCGGGTGACGTGAGCCGCGAGGGCCTGCTGCGGAGTCATGCCGTCGAACGGGGTCCTCCCCGCCACCATCTCGTACCCCATGACGCCGAGTGCGTAGAGGTCGGCCCGATGATCGATCTTCGGATCGGCGACGGCCTGTTCGGGCGCCATGTACGCCGGCGTCCCCAGAGTCATGCCGACGGTGGTGAGCCCCTGGTCTGCTGCCTCGCTCACCGCCTTCGCCACGCCGAAGTCCATCACCAGGGCGTGTCGGCCCGCGAGCATGACGTTCTCGGGCTTGATGTCCCGATGCACCACGCCGTGCGCATGGGCGTAAGCCAGCGCGTCAGCCACCTCGCGCATATAGCGGGCGGCATCCCCCGGCGGTAGCGCCCCGTCACGGACCAGTCGCGCGCGGAGAGGCTCGCCCTCGACGAACGGCATCACGTAATACAGAAAGCCTTCGGCCTCGCCGGAATCGTGAAGCGGCAGTATGTGGGGATGGGAAAGCTGGGCCGCGATCTCGATCTCGCGGAGGAATCGGGTGCCGCCGATGGACTCGGCCAGCTCGGGGCGCAGCACTTTGACCGCGACCTTGCGCCGGTGCTTGAGGTCCTCGGCCAGGTACACCGTCGCCATGCCGCCCTGACCCAGCTCGCGCTCGATGCGATAACGGTCGGCCAGCGCCGCGCTCAGCCGCGCGGCGACGTCGCCGCGGGGGCGGACCGGGGTCACGTTGCCGGCTCCTGCGCCAGCCGGGCCAAGCGCCCGCGGATTTCCTTTACTCCGGGCTGAAGCTCCGGGTCGGCGTCCTTCCAGAGCTCCACGAAGCGACCGTAGTACTCAGCCGCCTTCTTCCGGTCGCCCTTTACCTCGTACAGCTCGCCCAGGCGCTTCAGGCTCGGCGCCAGCGTCGGGCCGTCACCCAATAGGCGCCCAGTCGTTGCCGGGACCGAAACCGCGCGCTCGTAGAGCGCAATGGCCGAGTCCGGCTGTCCCATCGTGTCATAGACCCCGGCAAGCTCGTAGAGTCCGCAGATATTGCAGTTGCCGCCCTCGTCGTAGAGCGCGCGGAACGCAGCGATGGCGTCGGCGTTGCGACCCTCCGCCCGCGCGATGTACCCCTCCGGCCAGTGTCGCCACCACATGCCGCGCCGGAGGCCCGCCGGAACTTCGGTTTCGAACTGGCGCATCAATCGCTTCGCCACGTCCACCTTGCCCGCTCGCGCGTACACCCATGCCAGGCGGGGCAGGGGGCGGTCGAGTGCGGGCATCGAGTCGAGGGGGTGCTTCGCCAGCGCGGCGGAGAGGATGCCCAGCGCCTCCGCGGGGCGGTCGCGGTAGCTGATCTCGAGCTCTGCCAGGCCGGCTGCCGCGTTCACGTATTCCTGCGGCAGGCCGCGGGCCTGCTGGAGCGCCATCTCTTCGCGGATGCGCTGGGCGGCCTCAGCCAGCTTGCCGCTACGCTCGCTGGCTCGTGCCAGCATCTCGGTGGTCAGGGCTTGCAGAGCCGGGCTCGGCTGCGCGTCGTGCTGGAGCTCGCGGAGGTACCGTTCCGAGGCGGCGTAGTCCCGCTCGGAGGCGGCGATCGCGGCGCGGTGCCAGTTCACGATAAGAGTCGGGGGCACCACCTTCGCCTCCCGCTCGATGGTCGCGCGCGCGTCGGCCAGATGCCCGAGCCCGACCTGGGCGTCGATCAGGTTGTCGTAGTAGAACGCAGCGGAGCCGATGCGGACGGCCCGGGTCGCCAGCGTCTCCGCCTCGGCCCAGCGGCGCGCGCTATTAAGCATGAGGGCCAGATTATTGAGCCCGATGGTGTTGTCCGGGTCGAGCGCCAGTGCCGAGCGGTAGGCGCTGATGGCCTTCGGGGCGTCATAGTCCACGCTGCTGTAGTAGTATGCCATGGCCAGATCACGCTCCACCTCCGGCAGGCGGTCTCGGTGGGTGTACGCCCGCGTGGCGGCGTCGACCATCTGGCCGTTGGACCCTCCGATATTCCCCAGCACGGCCGCGAGTTTCCGGTACGCCATGGCAAACCCGCTGTCGAGCGCGACTGCTTCTTGGAGCAGCGGGACAGCCTCCTCCTGCCGCCCCGCGTCCGCGAGCCGGACGGCTTCCGAGTACTTGCGAAGCGCGGGCAGCGAACCCGTCGTGACCTGTTCCAGCGAAGGATTGGCGCGGATCGTGACCAGCGACTCACCGATGCGCTCGCGCAGCTTGCCAGACAACCGGTCGATCGCCTTGAGCAGCGCCGTTGGACCCTCCGCCGTCTCTCGGACCGCCGCCAGGGCACGGCCGTCGGCGGCCGACACCAGGCTGGCCGTGAGTAGGTATCCACCCCCGACTGGGTCGATCTGCCCGGTGACCACGGCCTTGATGCCCTCGCGCTCGCCCAACTCCCGGGCGAGCCCGGCGGTGAGCGGGACGCCGGCAGGCCGCTGCATGCGTTGCAGCGCGTCACGCGCCGCCTGCTGGTCGAGCACCCGGACGGTGGGCGACTGCGACAGGTCTACCCGCATCGCCTCGGTGAGCGAGGGGCCGAGCGTCGTGTCGGCCGTATGGTTCTCGAAATCGGCCAGCAGCAACTGCTCCCGGTCTTTCAGGACCCCCGAGGCCAGCAGGGTCCCCACCGGCCCGATCCCGAGGAGCCGCATCGCGGTATAGGCGCCGGCTATCACGGCGAGCCCGGTGAACGCGAGCGCCCCGCCCAGCAATGCCTTGCGCCAGGTGAACCACTGGCCGACTCCCGACTCGGCCGCTCCCCGCGTCGCCAGCGTCGTCTGGGCGATCGCGCGCCGTCGCTCGTGATGCCCGGTGAGCATCATGATCGGGAGGCCAATGCCGAGCAGCGTGCCCGCTCCCCAGAACACCCAGTCGGGCAGGCCGAGTCGTAGCACGAGGAACCGCACAACCGCAAGGACGACGATCGACCCGATCGCGAACAGGGCCGCCACCCGGGCCGGGTGGCCCCGCCGAATGGCCGCCTCCGTGCCGGGCGTGATGGCCGGCTGGGTCAGGGTCGGCGCCATCCCTCCGCTTGGCGTCGACATGGTGTCGAGCTGCGGCACCAGCTCGGCCGCGGTCTGCCAGCGGTCCGCCGCGCGCTTCTCCAGGCACCGCATCACCAGCGTGTTGAGCTGGGCCGATACGGTGGGCCGGTAGCGGGTGACGGGGTCGGGCGACTGGGTAATGTGGGCGGCGAGCAGCGCCTGCGGCGTGGGTGCGGTAAAGGGCGGGCGCCCGCAGAGCATCTCGTAGACCAGCACTCCCACGGCGTAGATGTCGGCCCGGTGATCGACGTGCGGGTCGGCCGCCGCCTGCTCGGGTGACATGTAGGCCGGCGTCCCCAGCGCCACCCCCAGCGAGGTAAGCGAGCTGTGCCCGTCGCCGCTGGAGGCGCTCACCGCTTTGGCCACGCCGAAGTCGGCCACCAGAGCGTGGCCCTCGGAGAGCAGCACGTTGTCCGGCTTGATGTCGCGGTGGACCACGCCGCTACGGTGCGCGTAGGCCAGGGCGTCGACCACCTCGCGCAGGATCTTCACTGCTTCGGTGACCGGGAGCTCGCCCTCGCGCGCCAGTTTCACCCGGAGCGACTCGCCCTGGATGAACGGCATGACGTAGTAGAGCAGATCGCCCGCGGCGCCGGCGGTCAGGAGGGGGACGATGTGGGGGTGCTGCAGTCGAGCAGCGAGCTGGATCTCGCGCTCGAATCGCTCGGCGTTGACCCCGGCGCCCATCTCGGGGGGAAGGACCTTGACGACGACCTGGCGTCCGAGGCGAGTCTCCTCCGCGAGGAAAACGCGGCTCATCCCACCGCCGCCGAGCTCCCTCTGGATGCGGTAGACGTCACCAAGCACGCCCTGGAGCCGCGACCGGAGGTCGTGCGACTGAAGGTCGATGGTGGACTCCTGGGGAGGCGAACGGGCTGAAAGCTACGGGCTCCTGATGCCCGAAGCTAGGCAGAGCAGCCGACCGATTCGCCCTCCCCGGCAATAATGCGCTCTCCGGCACTTTCTTCCCGGTCGTGGGCTTGCTCTCCAGCCGCCGAGATTCAAGCTAATTCACTTCAAACCAGGCGTTTACCTCTCGCCGCCCAGCGTGGCCTCGGGCTTGCTTTTGGCTTGCGCAGCGCTCGTTCCGCCGACACCCCGCTGGGAGCTCGCATGCTGGTCTTGAATCGAAGGATTTCCGAGTGACGGCGCCTCGCTGGCCCGTGCGGATTCTTCTGGCCGATCGTGCCAGCGAGTCGAGCGCGGCAATGCAGAAGACACTCGCCTCAGCTGGCTACGAGGTGATAGCAGCAGAGTGCGCGGACGAGGTCCTCGACCTGGTCCGCCGTCAGCGAATCGCCTGTCTAGTGCTCGAGATCGATCTGGCGGGCCTGCCCACGGCCGAGCTTCTGCGGCGCCTCTTGGAGGAGGAGCCGAACCTCGCTGTCGTGATCGCGACGGCCGTGAACCACGCCGAGCGCGCGGCTGAATTGCTGCGGCTTGGCGCACTCGATTTTCTGGTGAAACCGGTGGATGAGGCACGGCTTGCGAAGGCTATCGAGCGCGCCCTGCGGGATCGCGACGCACGGATCGGCCAGGCCAAGGCGCAGGGGGTGCTCCGCGAGGAGGTGATCCGGCTGTCAATGGAGCTGCGGCAGGAACGGACCGCATCGGAGCGGATGTCAGTCGCCACCTTGGCATCATTGGTTCACATGATCGAGACCCGCGATCGCTATCTAGCCGGCCATTCGCTGCGCGTCGCTCAGATGGCCGCTTCCATCGGCGCGGAACTCGGCCGAACCGAAGACGAGATCGAGACGGTGCGCGTGGCGGGACGGCTGCACGATCTGGGCATGATTTGCATTGGAGAGGGAATCCTGTCCAAGTCGGGACCGCTCACCGAGAGCGAATTTGCCCGGGTCAAGGAACATGTGATCATCGGGGCCGAGATCCTGGAACCGCTAGCCAACCTTCGTGGCGTGAGCAGCTTCGTCCGCAGCCATCACGAGCGTTGGGACGGAAGCGGCTACCCCGATGGTCTCGCAGGCGAGCAGATCCCTTGGGGAGCCCGGGTCATTGGCGCCGCAGAAGTCCTCGACGCGCTAACGACATCCAGGCCCTACCGCCGAGAGCTCCCCCTGGAGGAGGCCATCGAGCGCATGCGAACAATGAAGGCGACAGTGCTCGATCCCGACGTGTTCGAGACCCTTGCGAACATCGTGGACCGACGCCGCGCTCTGGTCTTCATCGAGGCCCAGGACGAAGCGGGACCGACCCTTAGGTCCGAAGTCATCGGCGTCTGATTTCGGCGACCGGCGCCCCTGGCGCGGCCCCGAAATCCTCTTCCGCTCAACTTTCAACCTGCTCCTGCCGACAGTTTAGCCTGATACGCGGTCACTCGTGATCTCAAAAGGCCGGTCATGGGGTTCCTCTCCAATCTCCCTATTCGTTACAAGCTCGCCCTGGTCGTAGGCGCGAGCTCACTCGCCGTCGTCGTGGTCTCGGTGCTCGCGTTCACCACGATGCGCGCTGCCGGCACCCGAAGCGCGCTCGCCATGCGGATGGGAGCCGACAAGGACGTGGTTGCGGCCGTCACCCCTCCGCCCACCAGCCTGCTTCCTTCATACCTCGATGTCGTAGAGCTCGCGCGCGGCGGAGATACCGCCCGCACCGCGGAGCTGCTGCGGCAGTCGCAGGCGGACCGTGAGGCATACGCCGCGTCGCACGCACGCTGGAGCCGGGAGCTCCCGGCCGGCCCGCTCAGGACGGCCATGGTAGAGACAGCACACGCCCCAGCGGTCGAGTTCTTCACCGTCGTGGACAGCGCCTTCCTTCCGGCCCTGCGACGCGGCGACGTCGTGGCCGCCCGGCGGGTCGTGGATAGCCAGCTCGGCCCGCTGTACCGGCGTCAACGCGTCAGCATCGAGTCAGTGGCGGCCCTGGCGAATGCCGACGCGACGGCGACCGAAGCCCTGGCTGAAGCGACGGTGCGGCATCGCCGCATCCTCCTGGCCCTGGTGAGTTGCACGATGGTGGCACTCGCTATCGGATTCGGACTGGTGACCGCCCGGGCCATCGGTGGCCCACTCCAGCGGCTTGGCGAGGTGACCGACGCGATGGCCGAGGGGGATCTCAGTCAGGGTTTCGACATCCAGGGCCGCGACGAGATCGGCTGGCTGGCTTGGTCGGTCAAGCGCATGGTGAAGGCTCAGCGGCAGCTCACCGACGCCGCGACCCGCATCGCGGCGGGCGATATGTCGGCCGAGGTCAAGATTCGAGGCGACAAGGACGAGCTGGCGCGCGCCTTTCAGACCATGCAAGCCACCGTCGGGGGTCTGGCTACGGAGCTCTCGTCGCTCACCCAGGCGGCGCAGGCGGGCGATCTCCACGTGCGCGGAGATGCCGCCCGCTTCCAGGGCTCGTATCGCGAGCTGGTCCGCGGCATGAACGCGACGCTGGACGCCGTGGCGGCGCCGGTCGATGAGGCCGCCGGAGTACTCGAGCGCGTGGCCGGGCGGGATCTCAGCGCTCACATGCACGGCGAATATCGGGGCGACTTCGGCAAGATCAAGCACGCGCTCAACACCGCTGTAGACGAGATGCATCGGGCTATCGCGACCATCAGTGACAACGCGGGCACCCTGGCCAGCTCCGCCCAGGAGCTGTCGGTCACGGCGGACCAGATGGGCGGCTCGGCCCAGGAGACGTCGGCCCAGGCCAGCGTAGTGTCGGCGGCGAGTGACGAGGTCTCCAGGAACGTGCAGACGGTCGCGGCCGGGACCGAAGAGATGAGCGCCTCGATCCAGGAGATCGCTAAGAACGCCGCGGACGCAGCACGGGTCGCGACCAGCGGGATGACCGCCGGGGCCGCGGCCAACCTGACCGTGGCCAAGCTCGAGAGCTCGTCGGCCGAGATCGGCGAAGTGGTAAAGGTGATCACCTCGATCGCCCGGCAGACCAACCTCCTCGCGCTGAACGCGACCATCGAGGCCGCCCGCGCCGGGGAGGCCGGGAAGGGATTCGCCGTCGTAGCGCACGAGGTCAAGGACCTGGCGAAGCAGACGGCCGGGGCGACCGAGAGCATCGCCCGCAAGATCGACGCAATCCAGGCGGATGCGCGGGGGATGGTGGAGGCGATTCAGGAGATCACGGGCGTGATCGGGCAGATCTACGACCTGCAGACCATCATCGCGGGCGCCGTGGAGCAGCAAATCGCGACGACCAATGAGATGAGCGGCAACGTGACCCACGCAGCGCGTGGGACGGCCGAGATTGCCGACGGCATCGGCGGTGTGGCCGAGGCTGCGCAACAGACGTCCTCCGGTGCGGACCAGACCCGCCAGGCCGCGGGAGAGCTCGCGCGCATGGCGGCGACGCTGCAGGATCTGGTCGGGCAGTTCCGCTGCGACACCGGCGAGGGTCAACTGAACCATCTGGCGCAGGGGGCGGTGGCACGCCGCGCCTCCCGCGCTCCTGCTGTTCGTACCTAAGCCACCTTCGACGGGATCACTCCATGCGCTGGTTTTACGACCTCAAGCTGCGCGCGAAGCTGCTCCTGAGCTTCGGCGCGGTCGTGCTGCTCGCGATCACCGTCGGAGGAGTGGGACTCATTGCCCTGCGCCAGAGTACCGCGGCCGGGGAGCAGATCGCCAACCAAGAGATGCCGAGTGTGGCGGCGGTCATCCGGCTCGAGGCCGCCGCTCACTCGATGGAGGCGGCGTTCCACCGGGAAGGCCTCCCCACCAGCGCGCAAGACAACGCCAAGGCAAACCATCGCTACGACGGCGCTGTACGCGTCTTCCATCAGAGCCTCGATACGCTGGGCGTGCTCCTCGATGCCCCGGAAGACAAGGCTCAGCTGGCGGCGATCAGGGAGGCCGCCGGTCCGTGGCTCGCGTACCTGGATCAGGCAATGGCGCTCAGCATCAAGAACCGGGATGCCGAAGCGGCCGCGATGATCCTGAGCCCGAAGTTCGATGCTCTTACCGCGCCGTTGAACCAGGCCACTGCCGCTATGGTCGAGCGCAACCTCGACCGCGCGACAATGGCGAGCGACGGACTCGTCTCCGCCGCCGGCAACGCGGGGATTCTCATCATGATGGCGCTGGTGCTCGCCGCTGCGATCGGAGGTGGACTGGCGTCCTTCATGGCGCGCCTGGTCGCGAGAGGGGTGGCGCCGGTGCTCGACCGAGCCCAGAAGCTTCAGGCCAACTGCATCAGCGGGCTGGAGCGCATGAGTGCGGCCATGGCCCACGGCGACCTGTCGGTCCGGGCCGAGGCCACGACCACTCTCATTCCCGTCGCATCAAAGGACGAGCTGGGCGAGCTCGGCGAGGCCGTCAATGGGATCATCCGGCAGACCGAGGCGATCATCGGCTCCTTCACGACCGCCCAGGGCGCCGTGCGCGGTGTCGTGACGGAGACCGAGAAGCTGGCCGTGGCCGGTCGCGAAGGACACCTCGCCGTGCGGGGCGACGTCACCCGGTTCGAGGGCGCCTTCAGGGAGCTCGTAGCAGGCATGAACGGTGCGCTCGACGCGGTGGTGGCGCCCATGAACGAGGCAACTCAGGTGCTGGAAAGGGTGGCGCAGCGCGACCTCTCGACCGAGGTCACCGGCCAGTATGGCGGCGACTACACCAAGGTAAAGGACGCACTCAACACCGCGATCGGTGAGATGCGGGGCGCCATCGGGACCATCGGGCAGAACGCGGACGCGCTGGCGGCGTCGAGCGAGGAGCTGTCGGCGGTGGCGACCCGGCTCGGCGCATCGGCGGAGGAGACCTCCACGCAGGCCGGCGTGGTCACTGCGGCAAGCGAGCAGGTGTCGAATAACGTGCAGACGGTCGCGACGGGCACCGAGGAGATGGGCGCGTCAATCCGGGAGATCGCCAAGAACGCCACGGAGGCAGCTCGGATCGCGGGACGGGCGGTGCAGGTGGCGGAGGCCACCAACAACACGGTAGGCAAGCTGGGAGCCTCGTCGGCCGAGATAGGCGAGGTGATCAAGGTCATCACGTCGATCGCGCAGCAGACCAACCTTCTGGCGCTGAACGCGACCATCGAAGCCGCCCGGGCGGGGGAGGCGGGGAAAGGGTTCGCGGTGGTGGCCGGCGAAGTCAAGGAGCTTGCCAAGCAGACCGCCCAGGCGACCGAAGACATCAGCCGGAAGATCGAAGCCATCCAGCAGGACACTCGCGGAGCGGTGGCAGCGATCGGGGAGATCACCGGAATCGTCAAGACGATCAACGATATCCAGAGCACGATCGCGAGCGCAGTGGAGGAGCAGACCGCGACGACCAACGAGATGAGCCGGAACGTCGCGGAGGCGGCGAAGGGGAGCCACGAGATCGCGTGCAACATCTCGGGCGTGGCGGAGGCGGCCCAGCAGACGACCGGAGGGGCCCAGCAGAGCCAGCAGGCGGCGCAGACGCTGGCCCGGATGGCCGCCGAGCTCCAGACATTGGTGGGTCAGTTCCGCTGCGTGGCGGAGGCCAGCCAGCCGTCCGTCCCCGCGGCGCTTCCGGTCCGGGCGGTGCGGCCCCGGGTCGGCGACCGCCGCCGCGTTGCGGCGAGCGGGAATTGATGAGCGAGCTCGACGACGTCGTCAGGGAATTCCTGGTCGAGAGCCACGAGGGACTCGACCAGCTCGATCGCGATCTGGTGACGCTGGAGCAGCGTCCCCGGGACCGGGATCTGCTCGCCGGCGTCTTCCGGTGCATTCACACGATCAAGGGGACCTGCGGGTTTCTCGGATTCTCCCGGCTCGAGGCCGTCAGTCACGTCGGCGAGAGCCTGCTGTCATTGCTGCGGGACGGCGTGCTGGTGCTCACGCCCGAGATCACCAGCGCGCTGCTCCAGCTGGTGG
>Ga0137403_10003455_pt1 | contig 18944 bp, 19 predicted proteins | sample CZOMad2_1_16fung_FD_122057 | JGI IMG/M metagenome (GOLD analysis project Ga0137403, IMG submission 122057) | Vadose zone soil fungal communities from Angelo Coast Range Reserve, California, USA - CZOMad2_1_16fungal (Hybrid Assembly) | ecosystem: Environmental > Terrestrial > Soil > Vadose zone...
ATCTCGCCGTTGAACACCGCCCACACCGACTTGTCCTCGTTGTGGATCGGCTGCCGGCCGCCGGCGACGTCGATGATCGACAGCCGCCGCATCCCGAGCCCCACCTGGTCCCGCACGAGGTACCCCTCGTCATCGGGGCCCCGGTGCCACAGCGCGTCGTTCATCGACCGCACGATCGCGTCGTCCACCGGGCGGTCCGACGAGCCGGCGATCCCGACGATCCCGCACATCAGCATTCCCTCCGCATCTCAGCAGTTCGCATCGGCATCGGAGTCGCCCCGCATGAGGTGCCAGGATTCGAGTGGGAGGTCCTCCCTGATCGTACCGGTCCGGTCGTGGAACGCCGCGTTCAGGGTTCCCGGTGTCGAGATGAACGCGTGACGCCGAAGGCCCCGGCCGAGCTCACGCAGGGATGCAGTGCAGAAGACGACGTCGACGCCTTCACGCCGGCACAGGGCGACCGCCGACTGCAGGAGCGAATCCAGGACTTCCGGAGCCTCCGGATCGAAGACACAATCGACGATCGTGCCCATCCGGATGTCGCCCATGCGCGGATCGTTCTGGAACTGTCGGAGCTTCACGATGCAGTACCCGAGGAGCCGGCTTTGCCGCCGGCACGCGAGCAGCCGATAGGCCCCCATGCGGGGCCCGTAGCGTGCCATCAGGTACGGCGCGTCACGCACCACCCACGCCGCGAGCTTGCCCTTTACGCGCTCGGCCAGCCACGTGTAGCTCGGCCCGAACGCGCGCTCCTCCACGACCGTGGCTCCGGGAACGAGTCGATGTCTCACCGCCCCCAGGAGCGCACGCCCGGCGAAGGCGGCGCTCACCAGCGCGGCCACGGGACCCGGGGCGCGCGTGAGGGCTCGCCACAACCGGGCCGACCGGCCCGACAAGAACTGCTCGCCGCGCCGCGCGAACGTCCGCACGAACGCGCGCGCGTTCAGGACCCTGACGTACTGCGGGATGACGCCGAGATGCCGCCAGCCCACACCCTTGAAGATCCGGAGAGCGGCCTCTTCCACGTGCAGCGTCAGGCCGATCTCGACGGTCTGGTTGAGCTTCTTCACCATGAGCGGCGCGACCGGCCCGTTGCGGTGCTCGGGCAGGACCATGAGCCCGACCGCCCACGAGGCGTTCACCACCCGCCCCGCCACCGCGAGCCGGACCGGAACGGTGGCGATGTGCCCGATGACCTCGTCGCCCTTCAGAAACAGGACGCGCGGCGCCAGCGCCTCCGCGTTTCCGTTCTCGGCGGCGCTGGCGTGGTCGTTCGTTTTTGGCCAGACCCGTCGGGTGAAGCGCTCGCAGGCCTCGGCCAGCTCCGGCTCGTACAACCGGACGGCGTAGGTCTCCCCGGTCGTCGGTGCCCCGTCTCTCAGGCCTGCACCCCGTATGCGAGCAGGATTTTCCTGATCTTCCCCACGCTGCCCATCTCCATCACGTCGTCGATGTCGATGCTCACGTTGAAGTGCTGCTCGAGCGCCGTGACGAGGTTCACGTGCCCCATGGAATCCCAGCCTTCCACGCTCTCGGGCGACGAGCTCTCGTCGAGACTCTGCGGCTCGACCCCGAACACGCCGGACACGACCTCTTCGACGGTCCTCATTCGGTCATTCCCCGGTGGTCTTCACCGCGATCCAGGCCGGGTCCTCGATCCGGTCGACCCGCGGGTCGAGGGTCCAGGCCTGCACCCCGTCGACGTCACCGGCGAGCTGGAACCCGTGCCGGCTATAGAAGTCCGCGGTCGGGCTGTTCTTGGCGGTCGGGATGAACTCCCCGACCAGCCGCGCCACGTCGTGCAGGCGTGCCGCGTCGTAGATGCGCTTCAACAGCACGGTCTCCACCGACAGTCCCATCACCCGGCAGCTCAGCAGCACGTTGTCGATGCGCCACGCATCGCGCTCCTGGCCCACGATCGCCGAGCCGACGAGCCCGTGCTCACCGAAGCGGTCCACCACCTCCAGGACGTAAACGCGATGGTCGGGGGAGGCCACGAACCGCTCGATCTCCGGTGTCTGGTACCGTCGCGTCGTGGTGTTGAACTGGTTGGTCTTGTTGAGCATCTGCACGAGTCGGGGCACGTGGTGCCCTTCGGCTCGCGCGATCTCCGCACGGATCTCGAGCGAGTGCAGGTAGTCGTCCAGGGACCCGCTCGAGCGTTCCAGCGCCTGGCGCTGGCGATTCGCTTGATACTGGCTCGCCCGCTGCTCGTCTTCCTTCGTCACCGCCAGCAGCTCGAAGTCGGTCAGGCTCTCGAGCGTCGAGCGGTACTGTGACGCGTCTCGCGGCAGCTCGACCGTGAGGACCTGCGGCAGCATTTGCCGGATCAGCTCCCGCTCCACCGGGTTGTCGTCGAGGAAGACGAACGAGTCCAGGCCGAGGTTGAGCTCCGCGGCGATCTCCGCCAGGTTCTCGGCCTTGTTGCGCCAGTTGATCCGGACCGCGGCGAAATGCTCCTCGCGCAGCACCATGTGCTTGTGCTCGCGCAGGACGGGCATGACGTCGTCCGGGTTGTTCTTCGAGCAGACGGCCAGCACGATGCCGCGCTTCGTCAGGTTCAGCAGGGCCTCCTGGAAGTCCACGAACTCGATGCCCGGAGCCGCCGGCCCGAGCTGGATGCCCTCCGGGCCCACCTCACCCACGACCCCGCCCCACAACGTGCCGTCCAGGTCGACCACGACGCACTTCCGCGTCAAGCCCTTGAGGGGCTTCACGTAGCGCATCGAATGGCGCGCCAGCTCTCGGAGCGCCCCGTCGCCGTGTCGCATGCGAGCCATGTAGTAGAGCTTGCGGCTCTGGCCCCGCTCGTTCCCCGCCCGGCCGAGCACCTGACGCAGCGGCAACAGGAAGGCATGGGCCTGCGCGCCGAGGTCGTCCGCCAGGTCGCGGTTCACGTCCTCGGTCCACCGCGAGAGGCCGTCGCCCCGCCGGTTGTCGAGGATGCCGTGAGGGCTCGAGCCTGTGAACGTGAGCTCATGCACGATGATCAGCGCGCTGGAGCGGGCGTGCAGCTCGCGGACGAGCCCCGCGATCGTGCCGCGGATCTCGGCTCGGCTCCTGGCCAGCTCGTCGACCGAGGGCCCCCGGCGGACGCCCGGGAAGAGGTCCTCGAGATCCAGCGCCACGAACACGATCTCGGGGCCGAATGCATAGAGGCCGCTCGAGGGGTTGAGCACTTCCTGGGTGTACTGGTTGAAGGGCGCCACGTAGAACGCCGGCGTGAGACCGGCTCGCCGGCACTCGACGTCGAGGAACGGCACGAGCGGGTCGAGGACATACGAGCTCAGGATCGCGATCCGAACGGGCCGCCCGCCCACCTCGCCGAGCTTGCCGCGCTCGCGATGCGCGAACGTGGCGGTCCCCCCCGATGGGTCGAGCTCCACCAGGCGGTTCAGCGCGGCGTGGGCTTCCGCCGTTCGTCCGCTCTCCTTGAGCCCGCGATAGACGAGCCGCTGGGCCTCGACGTCGTCGGCGTCTCGATTCTTGCGATGGTCCACTCGCTCTTCCATGCTCCCGTTGACCCTCCCGCCCGGCAGCGCCGGCGGTCTCAGATTCCCGGTGACTGTCGCCGTCTGATCCGCTCTGTCATGAACCGGAGCTCCATGCGCAAGACCTCGCCGCGGGTCAGGGTTCGCCCTCGGCCCGCCTCGAGGAGCCGGTCGAGCACCTCGGAGACCGGCACGAACCACCCGGCCTTGTCGGCCAGGTGCTTCAGGAGGCCCGCGGTCTCCGGATTGACCCGGCCGTCCTTCACGAACCCCTTACCGAAGTGGGTCGAGACGACGCACACGCCGCCCTCGGCCGCGAGCCGGTCGATCCGCCGTCGAGACAGGACGCGATTGAACGCATCGACGTCGGGGGCGTCGGTCGTCGAGAACCAGTACCTGACGTAGGGCGCGCTCGCGACGTGATAGGGCATGCCCGGGTCGACCTCGAGCAGGTTCAGGCGCTCGAAGGTGAAGTTCCGGACGTACTGGATGACGTCGCGGCAAATATCGCCCCAGAAGAATCGGGATCCCTCCTGGTCGCCTTCGTAGGAGTCGCCCTGCTCTCGCATCAGGACGCGGCTCAGCGCGCGCAGTAGCGGCGTGCGGAAGCGCCGGGGGCCCCAGTACAGATTCTCGCGGTTCTGGCCGTGATTACAAAATATCCTCGGGTAGCGTCCGAACTCGCTCCGCAGGAACTCCAGCCCCTCCAGGGTCCGCTCGCGGGAGCTCGACTCCATGGTGGCGCCGTGAAAAGCCAGCTCGAAGCCCTCGTCGACCAGCTCGTGCACGAACCGGAGATAGTCCTTGTCCTGCAGGGTCTCGGCCGCGAAGAAGTTGCGGCTCCCTTCCGGACAGTCGAGCGGCCAGGCGGTCTTCGTGGTGCGGAACCCGTAGTCGCGCAGCATCGCGTAGAGCGGCTCGACGTTCTCGAGCGTCGAGTCGTCGGTGTCGTCGAGGACGGAGAACGCGAAGCGCTTCCCGGTCGGGAGGAGCGTCATCCGGCGACCCGGTCGACCACCACGGATCTCTGCGACGGCCACGACGGCAGCTGCAGCGCCGCGTCATAAATGGCCTCGTACGCTCTCACCATGGCCGCGGCGGTGAACCGGGTGCTGGCACGGCTGAGTCCGTTCTCCCCGAGCCGTCGCGCCTCTGCGGGATCCCGGAGGACCCGAATCATGGCCGACGCCAGACCCTTCGCGTCTGCCGCCTCCACGAGGAGGCCCGTCTCGCCGTCCACGACGAGCTCCGGGTTGCCTCCGACCCTGGTCGTCACGACCGGTCTCGCCGCGGCCATCGCCTCGAGGATCGCTATGGAAAGGCCCTCGGCCAGCGAGGGCTGCACGAACACGTCGCACGTCGCCAGGAGGGCCGGGACGTCCTGGCGAAAGCCGAGGAAGCGCACCCGCGCGTCGATGCCGAGGCTTCGCGCTTGCGCCCTGAGAGCGGCCTCACGCTCGCCGCGTCCGGCGATCAGAAAGACGGCCGACGGGCATGCGCGCAGGACGCTCGGCACCGCCTCCAGCAGATACTGGTGGCCTTTAACGCCGTAGAGGCTGCCCACGGCGACAACCACCCGCTCCTTGTCGGAGATCCCCAGGTCGGCCCGGAGGTTCGCCCGGATCTCTTGCGGAACCGACCCCGCCGTCCCTATCCCGTTGTAGACGACCCGGACACGACGCGCCGACGCGCCCGTCCGCTCGACCACGAAGCGCTTGATCTCCTCCGACACCGCGACCATCGCCGCGGCGCGGCTGACCGCCCGGTACGCCAGGCGCCGGTGGCCACGGTCGGCGTAGTAGCTCCTCCCGTGCACGGTCGCGACGACCGGGACCCGAGCGAGCCGGCCGGCCAGCGTGCCGTAGGTATTGGCGCCGAACTCGTGCGCGTGAATCAAGCTCACGCGGCGGTCTCCGAGGAGCCGGTGGAACTGTTGCAACCACGCGAAGTCGAGCATCCTGTTGATCGGGATGATGTGCGTCTCCAGGCCGAGTTGCTCACAGCGATGACGCAGCCAACCGTCGCGGAACAGACACACCAGCGAGCGATAGCGCGACCCGTCCAGCCCCGAGGCGACGCTGGCCACGACGGTCTCCGCCCCTCCCGGGCCGCTGGAGCTCGACAGGTGCAGGACGGTCCTCACGCCCGGGTCTCTCGCATGCGCGCCCACTTCATGCCGCCGCAGTACCGCGATCGGCCAGGATCTCGATCACCGGCTTCAGCGCCCGTGCCACGTGGTCCAGGCATGCGTCGACCGTCGCGTCGTCCTTGCCGGCCGGGTCTTCGATATCCATGGGTACCTCGGGCGCGAGGCAACTGAGCAGGAACGTCTTGCGGCGGGCTCGAGGGAATCGTCGAGTCACGGCGACGGCCTGGGACAGCTCCATGATCAGCACGATGTCCGCTGTCCTGACCATCGTCTCGGTGACCGGCACGGACGACTGCTCCCTGAGGTCGATGTTGAGGGCCGAGCATCGCGCGATCACGCGGGGATGGGGGCGCCATCCCGGCTGGGTTGCGAGGCCTGCCGATCGAATCGCAACCTCGCTTCGCCCCTGTAGCGCGGCCGAAAGCAGATGCGTCGCGAAGACGCTTCGAATCACGTTCCCCTGACACAGGATGAGGACGCTGCGCGCTCCACGCAGTCCTCTCGTCAGCCGAGCTGGGTTCCGTCGGAGCGCCTCGGCTCTACGTCTGTCCAGCCTCTCGAGCAGCCGCCGCGCGGTGGTCTTCGCCGACGCGGTGATCCGCTCTTGCCAGTGTAAACGCGTCGATTGCTTCATTCTCCGATCAGAACAATGTGTAGATGAACGGAGCCACCGCCGAGCCCTGTGTGAGCACGATCAAGCCACCGAACAACAGGAGCACGACGACGATCGGGAGCAGCCAGAACTTCTTCCGCTCTTTCATAAATGCCCAGAGCTCGAGGACAAATTCACCCATTTCGAGTTTCTCCTTCCTTCAACCGATTTCTCAGAACTGGCGGGTCATGTGGCCGGCGGGTCGGACCGGCTTGGGAACACGGTAGGTCGCCGCGCCAGGCTCGAAGCGCCGCCGCATCGGATCGTGCCCGAAGCGGCGCATGACGATCCCCATCGGCGTCACGATCGCGTAGAAGATCACCGAGAGGATGATGCGCGTGTTGATCCATCCCAGGGCCTCACCGGCCGCCATCCAGACTCGGTGGACATAGGTCAGGCTGCGGGGCAGCACGAGAGCCGGAACGATCAGCGCCACCGCGAGGGCGAGCGCCCAGAGGCGTGGCGCCTCGGCGCGAAAGACCATCGGCCAGAGGCCGATCACGGCGAAGATGCCGCCGACGATCAGACCGAAGTGCCGGAGCTGCTTCTTGTCGTCCTGACGTTTCATGGGGTCCCTCTCCTCAGTCCAGCTCGAATTCTTTTCGCCAGTCGCTGTCGCCTTCGAGCGGCTTCTGCTGGGCCTTCTCCAGCACACAGTTCTCGAGCACCAGCAGGTCGAGCTCGGTCCGCATGAAGCAGCGATAGGCGTCGGCCGGGGTGCACACGATCGGCTCGCCCCGGACGTTGAACGAGGTGTTCACGATGACGCCGCACCCGGTCTTCGCTTCGAACGCCTTCAGCAGCGCGTAGTACCGCGGATGCGTCGTCTCGTGGACCGTCTGGATGCGGGCGGAGTGATCGATGTGCGTCACCGCGGGGATGTCCGACCGCGGCACCTTCAGGAGGTCGATGCCCCACAGACGCTCCTGCTCCTGCGTGATCTCGGTACGACGCTTTTCGAGCACGGGGGCGACCAGCAGCATGTACGGGCTGTCGGTGTCCATCTCGAAATAGTCGGCGACCCGCTCGCGCAACACGGAGGGGGCGAAGGGCCGGAAGGACTCTCGGTACTTGATCTTGAGATTCATCACCGATTGCATCTCGGGGCTCCGGGCGTCGCCGATCATGCTGCGACTCCCGAGCGCCCGGGGTCCGAACTCCATGCGCCCCTGGAACCAGCCGATGATCTTGCCGGCGGCCAGGGCCTGTGCGGCGCGATCGACCAGCGCCTCGTCGCTCAGGCGAACGTAGGGCGCCCCCTGTTTCGTCAGGAACCGCTCGATCTCCTCGTTGGAGAAGGAGGGGCCCAGCAAGGCTCCACGCATCGCATCGTCGCGGCCGTTCGCTCTGCGGGGCTGTCCTTCCAGCCCGTGCCACGCCTTCAGGGCGACGCCGACCGCTCCGCCGGCGTCACCCGCGGCCGGCTGGATCCAGAGGCCCTTGAACGGGCCTTCCCGGAGGACTCTTCCGTTCGCTACACAGTTTAGGGCCACACCCCCTGCCAGACAGAGGTTCTCTGCGCCGGTCTCCCGGTGCATCGTCTGGGCCAGGCGCAGCATCACTTCCTCGGTGACCTCCTGGATGGACCGCGCCAGGTCCATTTCCCGCTGGGTGAGCCACGTTTCGGGCTTCCGGGGCGGGCCGCCGAACAGGGCGTCGAACTTCCGGTTGGTCATGGTCAGGCCCGTGCAGTAGTCGAAGTACTCCATGTTGAGCCGGAACGTCCCGTCCGGCTTGAGATCGATCAGATGGTCGTAGATCTGCTGGGCGTACTTCGGCTGGCCGTAGGGGGCCAGGCCCATCACCTTGTACTCCCCGGAATTGATCTTGAAGCCCGCGTAGTACGTGAAGGCCGCGTACAGGAGCCCGAGTGAGTGCGGGAACGGCATCTCCCAGAGCGGGGTGAGCTCGCTCCCGCGGCCGAGCCACGCCGACGTCGTGGCCCACTCGCCGACTCCGTCCATGCACAGGACCGCCGCCGTGTCGAACGGCGAAGGGTAGAAGGCCGAGGCGGCATGCGATTCGTGATGCTCGCCGAAGAGCATGGGGGGTAGGTCCGACTTCTTCATGCCCTCGGTCAGCGCCAGCAGCTCGGTCTGGAGCATCTTCTTCTGGAAGAGCTTTTCCTTCAGCCAGACCGGCATCGCGGTCACGAACGACCGGAGGCCGTGCGGCGCGAACGCCAGATAGGTCTCCAGCAGCCGCTCGAACTTGATCAGGGGCTTGTCGTAGAACGCGACGTAGCGCAGGTCGCCCAGCGAGATGCCCCCTTCGCGGAGACAATAGCGAACCGACTCGCTCGGAAACCCAGGGTAGTGCTTCTTTCGATTGAAGCGTTCCTCTTGCGCGGCGGCGATGATCTCGCCGTCTCGCAGCAGGCACGCGGCGCTGTCGTGATAGAAGGCGGAGATGCCCAGGATATCGGTCATGGTGTGATCCTCGTGCGCTCCATGTTATGGGGACTCGTCCCCGGCCACCATTTCTTCTCGGCCCAGAACAGCGAGTTGGTGCTCATCGCGACGCTCGGGGCATCGTGACCGCGCCTTCTTCGTAGAGGCGACGGTAAGCGAGAGCCATTGCGGGAGCGCTGAAACGCGAGCGCGCCCAGGCCGAGCCGCGCTCGCCCATTATCCTACGGAGGGGGTCGTCCCCCATCAAGCTGATGCATCGCGCCGCGAACGAGCCGGCGTCGCGACCCTCCACCAGGAATCCGTGCTCGCCGTGGGTCACGATTTCCGGAATACCGCCCACTGCGCTCGACACCACCGGTGTGCCACAGGCCATGGCCTCGATCACGCTCAGCGGGATCCCCTCGTGCCGCGAGGTATTGAGGTACAGGTCGAGGCTCTGGTAGTAGGGAAACGGATCCGGTCGCGGCGCCAGGAATTCAATACCGTCACGGAGGTTCAAGGCGGTGGCGCGCCGTGCTAGCTCATCCCGCAGCGGCCCATCCCCGAGGAGGCTGAACCGGACGAACGGCGCTTCACGTCGCACCTGCGCCGCGACGTCCAGGAAAAGGTCGAGGCCCTTGACCGGCACCATCCGCGCGACCGTCCCGATATGGAAGCATCCCCTGCTCGAGCTCGACGAGGCCGGCGCGGGTGGCGGAAAGACACCCCCGTTCCGAATCACGCGAACCCTTTCCTCTCGAAAACCGTGCTGGCTCACCAGGGTCCGCTTCATCTCGTCCGAGACGGCCACCGCGCAGCCAAAACCACGCCTCACGACGAAGAAGTCGAGCCTGGACCGCCATCGAGCAAGGCGCGCTTCCCGGCTGCTGAGAGTCGCTGACTCGGGCATGCCGTGAATCGTCGTGATGAGCTCGCCCGCGCCGAGCCATTTCGCCAGGAGCCACGCCAGCAGATTTTCCTTGTAGCGGTGGGAGTGAATCGCGGCGATGGGCGTGCCCTTCAGCAGGCGCGCCGCCCGCCACAGGATCCCGACGAAGGAATGACGGGCTTCCGGGATCACGTGGGTCACGATTCCGGCGGCACGCAATTTGTCGGTGAGAACGCCCTCGTTGAGCGACAGGGCGATTACCCGCGGGCCGTCCTCCTTGTCGAGGCGGCTGAGGAGGTTGAAGATCACCACCTCCGCGCCGGCCCAGAGATCGCCCGAGAAAATGTGGAGGACGGTCATCTTTGCGCGACCGATGAGGTTCTTTTGGGGCGATCGCTCGTGGTGGCCCCGGGGCGTCTGGACGGCTCCCAGGTCGTTTGCTGATGACCGAGCGCGTATCGTCCCCAGGCCGCTAACATGGCCCACTGCACCATCGTGAAGAAGTAGGCGGTGCGGACGACGCGGCTCTGCTGGAGGGGCCTCACGACTCCACCGGCGACCGCGAGGAGATAGAAGGCCGCCTGCGCCCCGAAGCTCAGGCCATAGAGGCGCTCGCCTCTCAAGAGGCCGCTGCTGATCAGCGTCGCCAGCAGGAGAAATGGAGCCAGGAAGCGCAGGAGCTTGTGGCTCGCCAGCTGAAAGGCGAACCGTCCGTGACGGACGGGGTTCAGGAGATCCAGATTGGCCATGAGCACGGTGATGCCCCGGAGAAACGTCCGGATCTTCCGGCGTATTTCGGCCTGGGGTGACGCGAGCGCGACGAACCGGCCCAGCGCCGCCGGATCCGCGATCGAGCGGTAGCCACGACGGGCGGCGCGGAGGGCCCCCATGAAATCGCTCGCCAGGTTGGGTGACCAGTCCGAGCAGAGCTCCTTGCGGATCGCAAAGCAGGATCCGCTCAGCCCGACCAGCGAGTGGAAGCGCCCCTCGAGGCGGCGGACCCACATCTCGTACTTCACGTAGAGTCCCTCGGCCGTTGGATTGCCGTGCGCGTCCACGATGAGGTCCTCGGTGCTGACCGCGCCGACGGTGGGATCGGCGAAGTTCGCCACGAGCCGCCACAGGGCGTCCGGCTCGAGGAGCGTGGCGGCGTCCGTGAACACGAGGATGTCGCCATTGGCCACGGACACGGCGAGTCCCTGGACGTGCTCCTTTCCCCTGCGCTGAGGCGCTCGCACCAGATGAATCCCACGCGTGGCGTACTCCTTGACGAACTCGTCCGTGGCATCATCCGAAGCGTCAGAGGCGACGAGGATCTCGAGCCGCTCGGCGGGATAGTCGAGGGCAAGCGTGTGATCGATCTTCTGTCTGATCTTGTCGGCCTCGTTCCGGGCCGCGATGATGATCGAGACGGACGGAAAGATCTCTTTTTTCAGGACCCGGCGTGGCCTGACCCTCGCGAACGCCCAGAGCACGAGCGGATAGCCGAAGTAGGTGTAGACCACGAGAGACACCGCGACCCAGAAGAGAATCTTCATGCGTGGCTCGCCGGGCGGCGGTCCAGTCGCGCGATCGTGTCGCGGAGGAGCGCCTGCGAATACTGCGAGAGCTCTCTGATTGCCGGCGCCGGGTCGTCCCACCGAAAGACTTCCGCCCTGGTCCCCCTGCCCGCCGGTCTCAGGAACTCCGGGATGGCTTCCAGACGCCGCGCCAGGCTGCCCTTCTCCTGAAGCCGGATGAGCAGCCAATCGAGGTCACCCAGCCACCAGCGCAGGCGAACTCCCACCCGGTAGGTGAACACCGGGTCGATATCGCCGTCGACGGCCAGCCGGTAGAGCAGGTGCGGAAAATCCACGCCGGAATCGACCGCGAGCTGGAGCGAGCCCCAGAATCGCCCGTTGATCTCCAGCAGCTTGGACACTCCATCCCGGGCATCACGCTTGAATTCCACCATCGCCACGCCGTGCCACTTCAGAGCTTCGAGGATCCGCTCGGCATGCTCGAGGAGCTGTGGATCCAGGCCGACGCTCTCGGAGAGGACCGAGACGCCGCCCGAGGGCGGCTTCTCGCGGAGTCGCCGGTGGGCGAAGGCCGCGCGGAGTCGTCCCCGGCTCATCAGGGCGAAGATTCCCCGTCCATCGCCCGGAATGTGTTCCTGGACCAGTGGACAGGGAACGACGGCGTGGACGGCTCGAAACGCGTCGTCCAGCTCGGCTGCGGTGCGAACATAGTGGACGGCGCCTCCCGTCCTCCACTGCCCTCCGTGCGAGAACCTCGAGACACGAGCTTTGACGACTGCCGGCAGGCCGATCTGCCTGATCGCGTCCCTGAGATCGGCGGGATCGCGCACGACGACGGTCTTCGGGACAGGGATCCCCTTCTCCGCAGCCAACGCCATCAAGACGCCCTTGTCATGGGCGGCCTGCACAGTGTCGAAGTCGGGAAATGGCAAGGCGGTCAGTCCGTCGAACTCGGATCTCGCCCGTGCGATGAGAGAAAGACTGACGTCGTCGGTCGGGATGACGACGCTGTGTTTCCCGCGGTCGACCTCGTTGCGGATGGCGCTCACGAACGCTTCGGGGGATCGTGCGGCCGAGGGAGCGCGAACGGATGCCTGGCAATAGCGCGAGGCCCCCGCGAGGCTTTTGCCGCTCTCGTCGGCGACCGTCACCCTGATGCCTTGCCGCCCCAGGCTGCGCGTCACGGCCAGGGTGCTCCGGAGATCGCCCGGTGTCACGAGGGCGCTCACGCTGGCACTCCCTCCGGCGCACGGAAGAGCCAGTAGTGGAGCAGGCTTTCGTCGAATGACCGTCCGTCCCCACAGACCTGCTCGTGCATCCCGAGCCGGCGCAGTGGAAGGATCTCCAGCGCTCTGCGTCGCATCGCGGGCTCGGCGAGGCACGCGGTCCGATATCCTGCGGTTGCCGCCGCGGTTATCAGGTCTCCGCTTGCGGCCTCGTTCGGGAACGCGAAGTGTTCGACCTTACCGCCGACGCGACGCTCGATCTCAGCCTTGGACCGAACGAGCTCCTCGTTCGCGGTGTCGGCAGAAAGCCGTGTCAGGATTCGATGCGAGCAGCCGTGCGACCCGATCTCGAACCCGGCCGAGGCCATCGCCCGGACCTGGTCCCAGTCGAGAAAGAACTTGCGGTCCTGGAAGAGCGGTCGACGGAGTCCCACGACCCGGCTGAGCGTGTGGACCAGCTCCTCGATGACTTCTTCGTCACACAGCGCCTTCACGGTTTCGATCAGTGGATCCAGGTCGCGGGCTCCGAGCGGTGCATCCCCCGCAAGTCGCCTCAGCGCCTGACGCACAGGGTCTGGGTAGGCCCGTGATGTGATTCCGGCTCCCAGCGAACGCGACAGATCCGTCCGGGTGAACAAATAGATGAGCTCAGTGTGCCAGAAGGCGCGGTCCGTACCGATGAAATCGGTCGCGAGGAAGACGGTCGCCGGGAGATCGTGCCGGCGAAGGATGGGAAAGGCGAGATCGTAGTTGTCCCGCCAGCCGTCGTCGAACGTGATGACGCAACGGGGACGAGCGGGTCGCCCGGCGCTGGTTCCGTCCGCGAGCAGGGCGCTCAGCGTGACGACCTCGAAGTGCTCCTTGAGGATAGCGACCTGGCGCTCGAAGGTCGAGTTGGTCACGACCATGCCGGGCTGCGAATAGTCCAGAGTCCCGTCCCACTTTTCGGTCACGCGGTGATACGTGAGGATGAGCGCCGCATTGCGTTCGGCCCACGAGCGCAACCGACGCTGCCAGAAGCCCCCGCGAACCAGGGCCCGGCCGAACAGGGCCTTAGCGAGACGCTTCGGGCGCACGTCCCTGGTCTCCTTGGATGGTTTTCACCATCACCTCGATGTCACGCGGCGCCACGCCGGGATGGGTCGGCAGCGTCAGAATGCGCGCGGCCATCTCGCGGGCCCCAGGACAGACCTCCTGGTGATGCGCCACGTATGGTTCGATGCCCGGAATGTCTCCGATCGCAGTCGGATAGGACGCGCTCGCGCTGATGCCCGCCTCCCGGAGCCGCCGGAACAGACGCGAGCGATGCGCCCCGTCCCTCGCCAGGATCGGGAAGCGCAGGTAGACGGGACTGGCCCCGTCGACGGGCCGAGGGATCTCGACCCCCTCGACCCCCTCGATACCCGAGCGCAACTGGTCGGCGTGGTTTCGCCGAACCTCGTTGTACGAGTCGAGGCGGGGCAGGAGCCGTGCGGCCAACCGCGTCTGGAACGCGGAGAGGCGCTCGATCGGGAAATTGGGCTCGAACCGCGAGACCCCGAGCTCGAGGAAGGGCACGTGGCTCACGAACCAGTAGCGCGACGGCCGGAGCATGGCTGAGTACGCCAGGGAGCCCGCGATGGCCACGACGACCGCCGCAGCCGACGGCCGGGGCAGGTCGCGGACAATTCCCGCGATCCTCTGAGCAAGATCCCGCCTGGGGGTCACGAGGATCCCGCCGCCCATCGTCGTGATGCCCTTGCCTCGGCCGAGGCTGTAGAAGCCTGCGTCGCCGAAGCTCCCGCAGGCTCTACCCTCCTTGGTCGCTCCGAGGCACTGCGCGGCGTCGTCCACGAGGAAGGCTCCGGAGGTACGAGCGATCTGCTCCAGCGCGACCAGATCGCCGGGCAGCCCGTACAGCCCGGAGGGGACGATGCAGAGCGCCTTGCCCAGATCGAGCCGCATGAGGGCGTTCAGGTCCAGGTCGAGCGTCTTGGGGTCCACATCACAGAGCCGGATCGTGAGCCCGGCGCGCGCCACGGCCGAGGGAACGGAGAAGCACGTGTACGCCGGGACCACCACCTCTCGGCGGTCCGAGCCCTGTCGTAACGCCTTGAGGAGGACCGCCAGCGCGGCCCGGCCCGAGGAGACGAAGAACGGGTTCTGCACGCCCAGGCGCTCGCCGAGAAGCTCTGCGAGCCCGTGGCGGTCTCCGACGCTCCGGAAGATCGAGGGCAGCACGCTCCGCGCCGGCAGCGGTGCGCCGGCTGGCGCGACCAGACGAAAACGGCTCACGGAATATTCCTGACGATGGACGGACCGAGGAGCCGCGTCAGGGCCACCGGCAGCCGCTTCCACGTCTTGATGGCGAGGCTGTACTTCGAGTTCTCCGGACTCAGGTCGGGGACAGCGCGTCCGTCGGCGGACCAGTGGTTCCAGTACAGGGGTATCGGGTAGGCTCCCCACTGCTCCTTGAATCGGTACGTCCCGCCGCCCGGGGTCGACCGCCCGAAGTCGAAGACCTGAAATCCCTCGCGGCAGGCGTATTCCAGCACCGAGCTATACAGCAGCATGTTGGCCGACAGTCGGTTGTAGCGCCGATCGGCCGAGGCCCAGGGGATCTCCAACGTATTCTGAAAGCCGTAGACGAATCCCGCGGCCACGGGTTGCTGCTTCAGAGAGATCACACAGAGTCGTGCGTCCTTCGGAAAGGCTTCGATGATCGCTTCGAAGAAGCCCCGGCCGTACACGGGCGTTCCAAGATCACGCATGTTCCGCGCGAAGACCCGATAGAAATCGTCGAGAATCTCGTTGCCCTCGATGCGAACGGTCAGCTCTTCTTTCTGGGCCCGCCGGATCTGACTGCGAAGCTTCGAGGGGAAGCTCTTCCAGAGAGCTTCGAACTCATTCGGCAGATCGAGTCGCATCGAGACCTTGTGCTGTTTCGCCGCCCAGTCCAGGTCGAGCGGCCTCTGGTGGCGGAGCTCGATGTGAGTCGCCCCGAGGTCTGTCGCTCGACCAGCGGCGGCCTCGAGCAGTGCCCGTTGGGCCTCGAGGCTGTCCGTCAAGACACCGCCGTAGTTGACAAAGGGCATGGAGACCAGGAAGCGCCCGAAGAGCCGGCTGGAGAGAAAGACCAGGGGCAACACTCCGCGGACCTCGTGCTGGTCCCACGCCATCAGGTAGAATGTTCGGTGCCCGAAGGCCCGTTCCATCACCCGTCGCCAGCCCATCAGCTGATAGCCCGAGGCCATGGCGTGATTCAGGACATAGCGGTCCCACGCGATGCCCTCGTCGTAAGTCCGGGCTTCCGTGACGGAGATCATCTCTGTGCCCTCGCCCCTTACCGTGCCGGCGCGATCCAGCGCAGCGTGTCGTCGAGCAGTTCTGCGCCCTGGAGCTTCTTGATCTGCTTGAGGCGCAGGTACCTCGTGCTCAGGAACTCCTCCGCAGTCAGGCCGTGCTCCTTGAAGGCGGCGTAGAGCTGCTCGACGCCGCGCCGCACGGTCCACTGCGGCTGGAACTCCGGGAGTCTCTGGGCGATCTTGTCGCAGTTCACCCGGTAGCAGCGCGGATCCGGCCCGCCGCCCGGGGCGTATGTGATCCGGCTGCCGGGGACGACGTCCCGCACCATGTCGGCGACGTCTCGGATCTGATAGTTCTCGGTCGTCCGGCCGACGTTGAAGGCTTCGTTGTGGACGAGCTCGCGCGGCGCGTCGAGCACCGCCAGGAAGGCCCGGGAAATGTCCTCGATGTGCACCAGCGGCCGCCAGGGCGTTCCGTCGCTGGCGATCAGGACCTCACCGGTCGTGTAGGCGTAGCCGACCAGGTTGTTGACGACGAGGTCGGCGCGAAGCCGGGGCGACACGCCATAGGCGGTCGCGTTGCGCAGGAAGGTCGGGCTGAACGCCGCGTCGGCCAGGGGCGCGACGTCCTGCTCGACCCGCACCTTGGAGGCGCCGTACGCCGTGACCGGGTTGAAGGCGGCGTCTTCCGCGAGGAGCCCTTCGCCGGCGGCCACGCCGTAGAGACTGCACGAGGACGAAAACAGGAAGCGCGGAACGCCCGCCGCCTTCGCCAGCCGGGCGAGCCGCACCGACGCCCGGTGGTTGATGTCGTAGGTGCACTCCGGGTTCAGGTCACCGAGCGGATCGTTGGACAGGGCGGCGAGGTGGATGACCGCGTCGAATCCGGCCAACGCATCCTGTTCGACTTCGCGCAGGTCCGTCCGGATTGCCGGCACGTCGTCGAGGCCCGCCCTGAAGTCGCAGCCGGCGAAGAACTCGGTGTCGAGGCCGACGACCTCGTGGCCGGCGTCTCGCAGAAGCGGGACGAGCACGGCGCCGATGTAGCCAGTGTGGCCGGTGACCAGAACGTTCATCGAGCCTCCATTCCCAGCACGGCCTTGCGGCAGTAGAAGCCCTCGGCCAGGGTTGTCGGCGAGCCCGCCTCGAGACCGCGGAGACGCAGGATGGCGTTGAACACTTCGCGCGAGAACCACGACCGCTCGCCCTGGCTCCGGAAGTGCTCGAGGATGTAGTCGGTCTTCCGCTGGCACGTGGACTCCTCCAGCGGCACGAACAAGTTCGGCGCGCCCAGATCGCCGTCGTACTTGGGGATCTCGTATTCCAGGATCAGGTGATGGCGAAAGGTGTTCCAGGTCAGCTCCGAGATCAGCCGGTGGTCCTGGTGCAGGTCGTGCCGATAGTGCGTCAGGATCAGATCGGGTGCGCACGCCCGCTTCAGCCGCTCGAACTCTTCCTTGATCTCGCCGCCCACGTAGGGAAAGAAGCCGTCGCGGAACGACTGCACCACGACGGTCTTTTCCTTGGCGGCCGCCAGGAAGGCGTCGGCGCTGGCCCGGGCCTCGCGCGCACGCTCGGGGGTCGCGCTGAACACCACCCAATCCACCGCCACGTTGCGCAGAGCTTCCGTGAGCGACAACACGGTGCCCCCGCAGCCGATCTCGATGTCGTCGGCGTGGGCGCCCAGGCAGAGAACCCGTACGGGGCGATCGGGCGCGACGTTGGGCAGGAGAGAGAGCATGAGGGTCCGCCGCACCGGCGTCAGCCGGCCACCCCCGAGACTCGCGAAACGACGAGCGGCCGCGGCTCTCGCCTTTTGTTGCCCGCGGCGTCCGGTGACGGTGTCTTCCAGATCTCCCACGGGGCGTTGCCGGCCGCGTACGTCTCGTCGAGGAGCTGCTTGTCCTTGAACGTGTCCATGCAGGCCCAGAAGCCGTCGTGCTGGTACGCGACGAGCTGCTGGGCTCGGAGCATGCGCTGGAACGGCTCCCGTAGCAGCTCCTCGCCTTCGCCGATGTAGTCGAAGATGTTGCGCCGGAAGATGAAGTAGCCGCCGTTGATACGCAGATTCGACTGCCGGACGTCCGCGATCGATTGAACGAGGCTGTCGCCGCCGAGCGTGACGAAGTGGAGGCTGAGGTTCGGTCGCACGCACGCGAAGCTCGCGGTCTTCCCCGCGCGCTGGAAGTCGTTGAGCTGGATGTCCAGCGGAAGGTCGGTGAGACCATCGGCATAGTTGGCCAGGAACACGTCGTCGCCGGCCACGTACTTCTCGACGGCTTTGAGGCGCTGGCCGATGTTGGCGGTGGAGCCCGTGTCGACGAAGGTAATCCGCCAGTCGTGGATGTCGCTGTGGAGCAGCTGCAGCTCTTTGCCGCCGCCGGAGAGCACGAAATCGTTCGACAGACACTCGTTGTAGCTGAGGAAATGGTTCTTGATCACGTCGGCGCCGAAGCCGAGGCACAGGATGAAGTCGGTGTGCCCGAAGTGGGCGTAGTACTTCATGACGTGCCAGAGGATCGGGCGGTACCCGATCGGGACCATTGGCTTAGGGATGTGCTCTGAGTAGTCTCGAATGCGCATCCCGAGGCCGCCGCAGAAGAGCACAACCTTCATGGAGAGCTCCTTCTTTCGACAGGGGAGAGGCGAATGGTCACGAGTACACTTTCACCTCGGGGATGGGTACGACGAACTGGCCGCTCCATTCGCGGATGTGCGCCATCTGCTCCATGATCTCGTCCCGGAGGTTCCAGGGCAGGATCAGGACGTAGTCCGGCTGGGTCTCGCGGATCCGGTCGGGGTGGAAGATCGGCACGTGGGTGCCCGGCAGGAACTTCCCCTGCTTGTGCGGGCTGCGATCCACCGTGTAGTCGAGGAAGTCCGTCCGGATGCCGCAGTAGTTCAGCAGGGTGTTGCCCTTGCCGGGTGCGCCGTAGCCGGCAACGGACTTGCCTTGGCGCTTGGCAGTGATCAGGAAATCGAGGAGCTTGCGCTTGGTCTCCTTCACTTGCTCGCCGAACGACGCGTAGCGATCGAGCCGCGTGAAGCCGGCGATTTCCTCGCGCGCCCGCAGCTCGGGGACACGGGCGCCGACGGGTTTTCCCTCGTCCTCCACGTGCCGCGCGTAGATCCGTAGAGAGCCTCCGTGGGTGGGCAGCTCCTCCACGTCGAAGAGAGTGAGGCCGTGGGCGGCGAAGATCCGCTCGGCGGTGATGAACGAGAAGTACGAGAAGTGCTCGTGGTAGATCGTGTCGAACTGGTTCTCTTCCATCAAGCGCATGAGGTGGGGAAACTCGATGGTGATGACCCCGCGCGGCTTGAGGAGAATCTTGAGCGCGCCGAC
>Ga0137403_10003456_pt1 | contig 18943 bp, 16 predicted proteins | sample CZOMad2_1_16fung_FD_122057 | JGI IMG/M metagenome (GOLD analysis project Ga0137403, IMG submission 122057) | Vadose zone soil fungal communities from Angelo Coast Range Reserve, California, USA - CZOMad2_1_16fungal (Hybrid Assembly) | ecosystem: Environmental > Terrestrial > Soil > Vadose zone...
CCGGAAACGGCGACGGTGCCGGAGACGGTGGCACCGTTGACCGGGCTAGTGATGGAAATCGTAGGAGCGGCAGCGGCGACAACGTTGATGCTGAGATTGGCAGAAGCCAATGCTCCGGTGCTGTCCTTCACCGCGACCGTAAACGACGATGAGCCAGCAACCGTCGCAGTCCCGGAAATAGCGCCTGACGAAGACAAGGTGATGCCCGCGGGAAGCGTTCCATTAGAGAGCGACCACGAATAAGGCGAAGTCCCGCCACTAGCGGCAAGGGTCTGACTATAGGCGACTGACTTGGTACCGTTCGGTAAGGAGGTAGTGCTGACCTTCAAGGCGGTTCCACTGCCCGTCGATCCGGAAAATATCACGTCGACCCAATAATTTGCGGAGTTGTAGGTGCTGGTTGGGAATGCACTACTGCCATAAGTGTAAGGTCCGTCAGGAGTTGAAGCTGTGTTCGCGTAGGTGTGCAGTGGTGAATGATTGACGCCGGAAGATGCAAAGTAGCCTGCGTCCCCGCTATAGTGACCAATCGTCGTATGGTATGACGCCACGTACGCAGTATTAGCAGTGATGGCCACGGGCTTGGAGAAGTTGACTTGCTGCCAACCCGAAGCGGTCTCCGAGGTGAAGGTAGCTGTGGCTAGCAGGGTACCGGCGCTGTTCCAGAGATTGCCGATGTGCGCGCCGGTATTGGCAGCACTCTTGTAGAAGCGAATTCCGTTGATGTAGCCGGTGGTATCCGCATAAAAGCGGACCCCTAACTCTACGGGCGAGTCGGAACCAACGTCGGGCGTGGTAGGTATCGCCGTGCTCGGCCAAATGGTGCTTTGCACCGGAGGAGCGACAGCGGTCACAGCGTTGATGCCGAGGTTGGCGGAGGCAGAATGCGCGGCAGAGTCTTTGACCGTCACAGTGAAGGGGAAGGCCCCGGCGACTGTCGGAGACCCGGAAATTGCTCCGGCCGAAGACAAGCTCACTCCCGTGGGAAGCGTCCCGCCAGAAAGCGACCACGAATAGGGCGAAGTTCCGCCAGCGGCAGCAAGGCTCTGGCTATAAGCAACTGACTCAGTGGCGTTCGGCAAGGAGGTAGTACTCACCGTCAAGGCGGACTGAGACGCGGCGACCGTAAGCCTTGCAATGCCCGACGTGACGTTGGCCGAGCCTCCCGTGCAACCGTAAAGGCTGACCTGCACAGTCGTTCCATTCATCGCTGTTGTAGCGTTCGGAATCGAAAACACGATCGGCGAAGGGCCGTAAGCGCCATACTGATTTCCGATCGCTCCCGTGTACCAATACGACCGACACGGTCCTCCTGAGAAGCCGACGCTGAAAACGGCGGTCTGGCCCGCCTGCACCGCCTGGCTGGTGAGTTGCTGCGTGATGGTCTGCGCGTGAACGGAAGAAGTGATACCGAGAATTGCGGCCAGGCCCAATGAGAGTCTTTCAAATATTTTTTTTCTCGATACACAAGCCAAATTAATGTATCTCAGATATTCCGCCGTTGAAGTTACCGTGCGGATGTTTGGCCCAACCCAACAGAATTGCCGCCGCTCCGAGCACAAAAATAGAAACAGGTACTTAAGAAGTCGCACCCCAACACCTCCGATTGGTTTTATGTGGGCCGCCGGATCGCCAGGCTGGGGTATAGAGGCGACGAATCGAGGGAGAGGGTCCCCGGTTAATGAGGCATGCTGAGAAATTGAAGTTCAGCAGCCCCGGCGAAAGTGCTAAGCACTCTTAAGCATTCCGCCCACGGGCGAGAGAATAAGTGAATCGCGTTCTTGAAGATGTCGGCACGGAAATGATTCTATCGTCAGACCTTATGTCAGGGAGTGTCTGTCTGCGTCCTACAGAAGGACAGCTGTCCTTCTTCGTACGACTCTGAATGTGAGTTAAGAAAGTACCTGGAGCGTGATGGGGGAACTATGACACCCTTTCCCGGTCTTTGCCCGATTGCCCAGCGGAGCAAATTCACTTCAGCGTATACACAGGGGCACAATGAGCACGCACCGAACTTCCGGGCCAGAAGCCCGGGCCACAAAGTCGGCACTTAGTCAGCAGCAAGAGACAAATCTATCCTTATATCGGGAGATCATTAAAGGGCTTCCCATGGGAATAGTGGTGTTGCAGCTTGAAAATTCTCAGGACGCCAAGACGTTCAGAATCATTGACATCAACCCGGCTGCCACTCTGCTTACAGGAGCAACGCCTGAAGATCTGAGCGGCAAAACGCTGGCTGAATTCCCGAAGCTCTTGAAAACACGGTTCCCACGCGCGTGCGCTGAAGCGTTTCAATCCCGCGAGCCAAGAAACTTGGGAGACATTTCCTGCGGTGACGAGCGCATCCGAGATGGGATCTATTCTGTTCAGATCTTTCCTCTATCGGGCAACTTCATGGGTGTGGCCTTTGAGAATGTGACAGCCCGCAGGCACGCAGATCAGGCCTTGCGGGAAAGCGACGAACGATTCCGATTGCTTCTGCGAAGCGTCCAGGAATATGCCATCTTCAACCTGGATCCGCTTGGCAACGTGGTCACCTGGAACAATGCGGCCGAACGATTGAAGGGCTATCGGCCCGAAGATATCCTTGGGAAGCACTTTTCTGCATTCTATCCCCCCGAAGACGTGGCAAGTGGCAAACCAAAGCAAATGCTGGAGGAAGCGGCTCAAAGCGGCCAAAGCGAGGTCGAAGGATGGCGAATTCGCAAAGACGGTTCCCGATTCTGGGCCAATGCGGTTGTCATCGCGCTGCGGAACGCCAAAGGAACCCTGCAGGGCTTCGCCAAGGTCACACGCGATGTGACGGAAAGGCACGGGAAGGAGGAGGCACTCGCAAAGGCCAAAGAGTTGCTGGAACTGCGCTTCGAGCAGCGAGCCACGGTCCTGGCACGAGTGAACGAGGAATTACGAACGGAAATCGCTGACCGCGTGCGGGCGGAGGAGCAATCGCGCGCTTCGCTTGATCTGCTCCGTGCACTGGCAGCTCGTCTTCAGAATGCGCGGGAAGAGGAACGCACTTCCATAGCGCGTGAAATCCACGACGAACTCGGCCAGGCCTGCACAGCGATAAAGATGGACCTGGCTTTAATCGGTCACAAGGCCACGAAGAGACAAACTCGCCTTCGCGCCAAAGTGGATTCGGCCATTCAGTTGGTCGACGGGATGATCGTCACGTTGCGTAGAATCGCCTCTGATCTTCGGCCTAGAACGCTGGACGATCTGGGTTTGACGGCGGCCTTGGAATGGCAAGCGCAGGAGTTCGAACGCCGCACTCGAATACGCTGTCGCGTTGCTTTGCCACGGGAACCGCCCGTCCTTGACGCGGAGCGTTCCACTGCCATTTTCCGAATTTTTCAGGAGTCACTTACCAACGTCGCGCGCCACGCCCACGCCACGCGCGTCGAAGCCCGGCTGGAAAGAGAAGCGAGTCATCTGATCTTCCAGGTTCGCGACAATGGCCGAGGATTTGATCCCGAGGAAGCCAAGGCACGCAAATCTCTCGGTTTGGTTGGAATGCAAGAACGCGCGCTGCTGCTCAACGGCGAGCTCAAAGTGGAGGGTGTTCCCGGCACGGGAACGACGATGACTCTGCGGATTCCACTGCCGCCCTCGGCCGGGCCCAGGCAGAATTCGAGATGAGAGTTTTGATTGCTGATGACCATGCTGTCTTTCGACGGGGGCTCAAGGAAACGATCAGTGAGGCTTTCCCTAAAGTGGCTTTCGGCGAAGCAAAGTCGGCGCAGGAAGCGCTCGAACATGCGCGTGTGCGCGATTGGGATATCGTCATTCTGGACATCAGCATGCCTGGAAAAAGCGGGCTCGACATTCTGAATGACCTCAAGCGATTGCGGCCCAGATTGCCCATCCTTCTGCTGAGCATGCACCCTGAAGAGCAGTACGCCCGCCGAGCACTCAAGGCCGGCGCGTCCGGTTACCTGACGAAAGAGAGCGTGCCGGAAGAGCTGAAGCTGGCTATCCGGAAAATTGTAGCTGGCGGCCGCTACGTAAGCTCGACCCTCGCCGAGACGCTCGCCAGCGACCTGAGGAAGGGTGTGGACGTGCCTGTTCACGAAATATTATCAGATCGCGAATTTCAGGTGCTGCGAATGATCGCCTCCGGCAAGACCGTCAAACAGATTGCGGACGAAATCGGCCTAAGCGTGAAAACAGTTAGTACATATCGCGCCCGCATTTTGGAGAAAACAGATTTGAAAACTACGGCGGCACTGATTCGCTATGCCTTTCAAGCGCAACTTGTGGACTAGATGCAGGCGCGAACCCTATTTTGTTGACACCCGGATTACGTAGAGTTCGCTTTCTTGGGCCACCTCGCCTGATGTGGGACGAACACGGTCTCGATCGCTTCACTTTGTCCTACATCAGATTGCAATGTTCACCGGATGTATTTCCGGATGAATTCGTCATTATCTATACATGGGCGGACGGTTTTCGAGGAGAAGGAAAATGAAAGTCTTTATCGCCGATGATTCGCATGTTGTGGTCGAACGTCTGGCGGACTTGCTGAAGGAGGTACCTGGCGTTCGGCTGGTAGGAAGGGCCAATGACGTTGCTGAAGCTATTCATTCAATTGTACTGGCCAACCCAGATGCAGTCATCCTCGACCTCCAAATGCCGGGAGGCAGCGGTTTGGAAGTCCTGCGCGCCATTCGTCAGAGCCGTCCTTCCGTATGGGTTCTGATTTGCACGAACTACCCTTATCCCCAATATCGCGAGGAGTGTATAGCTGCCGGTGCGGACTATTTCCTCGATAAATCCGCAGAGTTCGAGAAAATTCCAGAAATCCTCCGGCAATTGGCCAGTAGGGCCCCAAACGTCACACCTGCAGCCCGCTGAGAGCATTCCCCACCTTCTCGATCCTGGTGAGAAGCTCTCGGATATTCGCTACGTTTCTTATTGCTAGGTAAGTATCGCGAACTTCAACCTAGTGTTGGTAGGCGCCGAGGTCGACAGCACCGCCTTGAGGGCGAGCTTTGCCGTTGATGTCGGTGTAGATGTGGGCTTTCAGGTCAGTGACGATGGCCGCGGGTAAGCCGGATAAGGTGCTGGGATCAATGCCTTTAGCGAAGGCTGGACTGAGCGGCGACAGGGACAGTGCATTGCTGAGCAGGGAAGGCAGCAGTGCTGTGGCAAAGCTGCCGGCACCTAAGCTCGGTGGATTGAGAAACAGAGGGTTGGCTTGGAGGAATTGCGCGGGGTCGGAGTAGGAGAAGTTGTTGGAAGCTCCGAAATAGAGGTCCGCACGGTACAGCGTGTTGGTGACGGTGCCGCTCTGTTCGTAGGGGGGATGACCGCTGGCGTAAGCGACCGCGATGTTGTTGATGATGTATCCGTTGTGCGAGTCGCTGGGTTCAATCGAGCCGAAGGCGCTTTCGGAGGTGTCCAAGTCGTTGTTGTAGCAGGTGTTGTTGACGATCCAGAAGTTGGTGACGACATAGGCGACGATGCACCTACCGCCGTTGCCGTAGACGACATTGTTGAGGATGAGGGCGGGAGGGGTATTGGCGGTGGCAGGGTCGTAGGAACCGGAACTAAGGTCCAGGATGATGCCGTTGCCGTCGGTGTGGTTGGGGCTTTGATCGACTTCGCCGGAGATGATGTTGTTGGAGATGATGTTGTGGAAGCCGGAGTAGTTGTCGAACCACTGGTTGGAGTTGAAAGAGATCGCGCTGGTCCAGCTATACCAGGAGGGGTTGGCGGTGGAGGAAGGGATGTAACCGTTGTGGTTGATGAGGTTGTGATCGGCGGTGAGGTAATCGCAGTCGATGGAGGCGATACCGGAGCCGCCAGTGTTGGAGATGGAGTTGGAGAGAAAGCGGAGGTGGTGGGAGCCGCGGCAGAAGAAGCCGTCGGCAGCGTTGGCATTGCCGTTCAAGTGGAGGCCCTGGAATTGGAGATAGGCGGGGCCAGAGGGGAAAGAGCCGCCGCCGAAGTAGAACATAGCGGAAGCGTTGGCGCCGCCGGTCCAGACGAAGTTGACCGGGGTGGAGTCGTAGTTTTTGTAGACGATCCAGGAAGAGGGCGAACCGCTGACGGAAGGAGAGAAGGAAGAGCTAAGGTTGTAGGTACCGCCGAGGAGACAGACGACGGAGCCCGGCTGAGTGGAATTAGCGGCGCCCTGGAAGGATTTCGGAGCCGAGGAGCTGGCGCCAGAGTTAGCGTCACTGCCGGAGGGTGAAGCATACAGCGTGCAGTTGGTAGCGGTAGAACCGTTGTCCACGGAAATATCCACCAGGGAACTGGTGGCGGAATTACCGGCCGAGTCGTTGACTTTGGCGGAAAGAGTATGCGTTCCCTTGGAGAGGGAGTTCGAGTTGAGATTGAAGGACCAGTTGGTGGTGCCGGAAACGTTAGAGAAGGCCCCGCCATCAACGGATAGTTGTACAGAGCTGATGGCTAAACCATCCGAGGCTACGCCGGAAACGGCGACGGTGCCGGAGACGGTGGCACCGTTGACCGGGCTAGTGATGGAAATCGTAGGAGCGGCAGCGGCCACAACGTTGATGCTGAGATTGGCAGAAGCCGATGCTCCGGTGCTGTCCTTCACCGCGACCGTAAACGACGATGAGCCAGCAACCGTCGCAGTCCCGGAAATAGTCCCAGCACTATTCAGGATAAGTCCTTTGGGCAGAGCACCGCTGGAGAGGCTCCATGCGTAAGGTGGCGTGCCGCCGGTGGCAGCGAGGGTTGAGGCGTAGGCGCCAGCAAGTGTTCCGCCGGGGAGCTGCGTGGTAGTGATCTTCAACGTCGAAGTTACGGCATTCACGGTCAGCGGGGCGGCGCTACTGGTCACACTGCCGGCGGAGTTGCTAACCATAACGGTGAACAACGCACCGTTGTCAGCGGTTGTCGTCGCTGGAGTTGTGTAACTCGAGGCGGTCGCTCCAGAAATTGCAACATTATTCCTCTTCCACTGATAGGCAAAAGGAGCGGTGCCGGTAGCTACGACAGAGAATGAAGCGGTCTGCCCAACCATGACACTCTGGCCCGTTGGCTGTGTCGTAATGGAGGGGGCTGCGGCAACCGCACTGACCGTAAGTGTGGCAGCGTTGCTCGTCACGCTTCCCGCTGCATTGCTGATCGTGACACTGAACTGTGTTCCGCTGTCAGAGCTACTGGTCGCGGGGGTAGTGTAAGTGGGCGCGCTCGCGCCACTGATGACGACATTGTTTTTCTTCCATTGATAAGTCAGGGGACCGGTACCCGTAGCCCCAACGGAAAAGGTAGCCGTTTGACCCACAGTAATCGCCTGACTTGCCGGCTGGGCGACGATGGACGGCGCCACTGGAGCGGGGCTATTTTTGCCGGCGGAAACCAATCCAGCGCAGCCCGAATTCACAATTGCGACAAACACCGCCAATAAAACCAGAGTCCAACGAATCATTCTTGCGTCTCTTTCACGGACCTGCACCGCACAAGGCTCGTCCGTAACGAACTGGAACAATCAACCGAAAGTGAGCGTTCTCGCCAGCTCGTTCCGAGCTGGAGACAGGCGGGTCGCAGGAGAAACGTTAGACGGGACCGCGTAGAACCCACAACTGCTCTTAGGGCCAGAAATCGGACCGTGAGGCTTTTACCCTAAAGGGCTATCAGACTGTGTCCTACATGCGCCGATGGCCAGCATTTGTTCTGTAAAGTTATGAATGTAAACGAGATACGTGCAAGGAAGGGATGCAGGAAAGAGCCAGGTGAGAAAAAGGACAGATGCTACTGTCCTCTTACGGTGCTGGGAGTCTAGTGGAGGAGAAATGCTGACGGCAAAGAGTCAAGTTTCGCGGAAAACGTTCGGTCATGTAAATTGAGAGCCAAGATGATCAAGCGCAGCCAATCCGCGGTCTGGACGCGCCAGCCAGACACAAATGTGTCTCAAGCGGTGGCGCTTGCCGCAGAAACACCGGACACCGGTGTTTGCACGAATTGCGCCGGCAAGCTTTCGTCAGGTCGGCCAAAGCTGTGGTATTCAAAGCCGTGTTCCGTCATTACTTTGGGTTCGAGCAGATTGCGACCATCGATCACTAGCGGCCTGCCCATCATTTCGTAGATGCGCTTCCAATCGAGGTCGCGGAACTCCGGCCATTCCGTCAGGACCAGCAGCGCGTCCGCATTACGAGCTACTTCGTAGGGCTCCCGGAAGTAGCGGACCTTCGGGAGAATTGCGGAAGTCTTGTCCACCGCTTCCTGATCATAAGCGCGCACGTGCGCTCCCTCAGCTACCAATCGGCGGAGCACATCCAGCGATGGCGCAAACCGAATGTCGTCTGTGTTGGCCTTGAACGCGAGACCAAGCACGCCAACTTGCTTGTCCTTTAGAACCCACAGGGCCTGTCGAATTTTCTCAACAAATAGATCGACGCGGCGCTTGTTTACGCGCTCGGCCTCCTTCAACATGCCGAAGTCCACGCCGGAGCGTTCCGCCAACCGGATAAAGGCCTGGATATCCTTGGGCAAGCAAAAACCTCCGAAACCAAGTCCGGCGTCCAGAAACCGCGGCCCGATGCGCGGATCCAAGCCCATGGCGCGCGTCACTTCCTTGATGTCAGCGCCGACCTTCTCACACAAATCAGCGACCATGTTGGCGTAGGAGATTTTCATGGCCAGGAAGGAGTTTGAAGCATGCTTGATGAGCTCGGCGCTGTTGATTGTCGTAACCACCAGGGTTGGCGGTTGCGTCGCGGGGCACAAGTCCACGTGCACCGGGCATCGGAAGCGCCGTTCCAAGATCGGGCGATAGATTTCTCGCAATCGATTCTCCGAGAAGTCGTCTTCCACACCAAATACGATCCGGTCCGGGTGAAGAAAGTCCTGCACCGCAGTACCTTCACGCAGGAATTCCGGATTGGAAGCGACATGAAACTGAATGCCGCCATTCCGGCGATAGACTCCGAGCGCGCGCTTCAATTGTTGCCCCGTCTGTGCTGGCACCGTGCTCTTCTCCACCACGAGCTTTGACTCGCACGCTTCGATAGCGATTAGCCGCGCCACGTTGTCAATCGCAGACAGGTCGGCTTCACCGTTCTCCAACGGCGGCGTGCCGACACAAATGAAAATGGTCTCCCCCGCTCGCACGGCCTCTCCGGCGTTACTTGTGAAGGAAAGCCTCTGGGACCGCAGATTTGCAGCGAGTATCGTATCGAGATGCGGTTCGTAGATGGGCACGACACCGGCCTTCAACACTGCGATCCGTTCGGGGTCGTTGTCAGTGCAGATCACTTGATGGCCAGCCTCCGCGAGGCAGGCTCCTGTCACCAAGCCCACGTATCCACAACCAATGACGGAAACTCGCATTTTGGACCTCTTAGTATTCTTCTCTTCGACCGATGAATCACCGATGGTGGAGCGAATCTGATTCCCAACTTATTGCCGACTGGCGGACGGCGTGAGCAACCTTTTCCTTTTGGGGGCCAGCACTTAGGGCGAGTGCAGCGCCGTGACGGTGACCTCCTCACAGCGTACCAGCCAACAGTCGTTTTCGCGCCGTGCTCAACCGCTATCCACAGGAGACGATAAGCAATACGGTTGCGCTTCACAATCCAGTGAAGACCGCAAATGCAGAGCCGGTTAATTCCCGACGAATTTTGGTTCGTAATGCAGTAAGGCAAAGAGGCACTTGGTATGAACAGAATGGTACCGCTGCGCTGCCCCGGCCACCCAGTTCGGCCTCGGCCTAACAGAACAAAGAAGGTAATCGTGAACCGAACTGGACCCTTATGGACTCCAGAGCCCGTCTGCCGGCCGCGTTAGCGAAGAGCGGCAAATCGAGGAGCCCTGGTAAGGGGTCGTCCCACGAAAAGAGGGCAGATTCTACCGGGCCGCGAATCGAGCGCAGGTAGTCCCACAATGACAGCCGGCCTCCTAATATCTCCTCAATCGCCACTCTCAAGTCTGCACTCAAGAGCACCCAACGCTCGCCTGCTCTTCCACGCAAGCGGGGAACCGGGTCTCCCTTGGCCAGGAGCCAAAGAAGATAGGGGAAATCAACACCGGCACGTCTGGACAGTGTGTGCCAGCCCCAAACACGGGGATTGATGTCGAGAACCTTGAATTGCCCATTACGGGGATCTCTCTTGAACTCTACTTCTGCAAGGCCAGTGAAGCGCATCGCTGTCAGCAGTCGCTCCGCCGGCCGGATGATTTCCGGCACGTCAACGGTTTCAACGTAGGTACTCAGTTGACCAAAATCTTTGGGGAATTGACGCGTGCGTCGTGCCAGAATCGAGGCCAAAGAGATGCCGTCTTTGCAAAGAGCCGCATAGGAGAACTGCGCTTCTCCTCCTCCCGTCACAATTTCCTGGACAATCAAGTCTTCCGGAGGGAGGAGCGCACAGGCCTCGTCGTAGCGCGCCAGCAAGGAGTCACGGTCCTCGGCGAGCCACGCCTTAGGAATGGCAAGATTGCTCGGTTGGAGACGCACGGCTGGCTTGAGGATAACCGGGAAGGGACAATCGATCGTTGCGAGATGCTGCCTGTTCAACGGGCAGGCGGTCCATGGTTGATGAATAGCCAGATCGTCCGCCAGTTGATGCAGCAACCGTTTGTCACACGCCCAGCGCAGCGTCTCCCAAGGAGGGACCGTTAGCTTATACTTTCTCGCAAGCGTACCATGGTGGGCTGACACCAAGCCGACGGTGTAGTCGTCCGTGGGAATCAACAGCCAACTATCCAGATTATGTTTGGCACCAAGGTCGAGAAGATACTCGATTTTTCCGCTGTCGCTGCCGTCTGGCCACGGCACTGTGCGGGAAACGTACCGGGACGTGGATGCGACCAGATGGCCACCCTGCTTGACGACCCAGACTGGAATCCCCCGACGTCCCAGGCTTCGTACCACGCCGAGGGCTCGATAGTCCGCTCCCATCACTAGGACACCAGTAGTGCCAGAAGCGCTTGCCGCGCAGTCCGTCGACGACTGCTCGATCTGTTTCGGAATTGTCGCTGTGGCCGCCAAGGTGTTCATGCACCTCGATTCGACCGCACTCTTCCTAGGATTCCGCGCGTCAACGACCGGCAGGTGAACTCCGTGCCCGCTACAAATCGCATCAGTGGACCAAAACTCCAAGCTGCAGGAGCGCCCAGGAAGTAAAGCCCAGGAACCGATGATTGAAATCCGCCATCAAGTTCTGGGTAGCCTGCGACTCGGTGGACCATTAGCAGGAGTTCCTTTGCGAGAAACGGGTAGCGAGCTATGTCCACGCGGTACCCGGTTGCCAGAAGCACGTGATCGACATGCCGCTTGGAACCGTCGCTCAATCCAAGAGTCACCCGTCCGCCAGCAGCAGAAGCCGAAGTCACCGTGCGTCCGGTAGTGATGCGGATCGGTTCGCAGCGAGGATGTAACCACGCCGCTCCCGCAGGCCGAATCGCTCGCTTCCCAAGCCGGTTCTGCGTGGAGCGAGGCAAGCGTCGGAACAGATTGGGCCGCGCCACGAGATGACTAAGTCCGGCTTGTCCCACATCCGGAGGTGCGTATAGCAGCCTGGCGACCGGCCGAAAAGTGTGAAACCATTTTTGGCGCCACAGCCAGCGCACGAAGGGCGAACGGACCAGCACCTCGACGTCGGCTCCGATCTCATTCAACAGCGCAGCCGATTCGAGTGCGCTTTGTCCACCGCCAATCACCGTCACCTTTTTCCCGGCGAAGTGGGTTAGATCACGGTGATCGCAAGCATGCGAAGCCAAATCGGGCGGAATTCGCTGGTACTCCCTGGGACGCCAGGCAAACGGCTCAATTCCAGCCGCAATAACAACTCGCCGTGCTTTCCAGGTTTCTCCGTTTTCCATGGTAAGCCGAAATCCCGTCCCGTTCTCCTCCACTCGTTCGACCTTCCCCGGATCGGTGCTAGGCACGACCTGCGATTGAAACCAGCGGCAGTAGTCGGTGAAGCGATGAAGGGGCAAAGGAGCGCTGATCTTGTTCCCAGTCGCTGCTTGATAAGCTTGCAGCGTCAGATCGCGCGCCGGATCGGAGAGGTGTGAACCTGCCAATGGGGAGCGAAGCAGCATCCCCTTCGGCATGTGTCTTTCCCAAAAAGACATCGGCTCGCCGAAAACACGGATGTCCAGTCCGTCCGCGGCCCGTAGATGTGCCGCCGCCGATAAGCCATATGGGCCAGCTCCGACAATCGCTACATCACATTTCGCCATGGTGTTTCGCTCAAACCGAACGGACCCGTAACTGTATCTCCGCAATTCATGTAGGGGAATCGAGATTCGCTCTCGCGCCCCTACTTGCCGCGAATATGGGCGCAACCCGTCATCGAGTGCACCTTACCGCTCCTCGAATTCGACATCAATCCGGTACGTAACGGAATGAGGCATCAGGAAATCCCTTAGGTCAGTGCCGGCCAGGAAGCGCATTTGGATTGTCTCTGCTATTGAGACCTTGGCAGTTCAGTTTCGGATGAAGTCTTTACGGCGCTGCTCTAGCTCTCAGGGCGTAATTCAATCCGCAGCGCTTTGCGACGGATCTCTCGGCCAATTGACGGCTGTTCCCTGAAACTCCATTCCGACTCCGAAGCGACCGTTGGGTAGCCGCTGACAATAAACAACGCGAGCAAGGGTTCGCAGATCAGCCGCAGATGAACTGATCATTAGCCGTTCATTCAGTTCTCTTGCGTGTTCAGCCAGAACGCGTATCCCCAGCGAGCACACGTTCTCCGTGGTCACTCGCTCATTGGCGCTCGGATACTGAAGACTGGTTATCTCGACCGGGACAGCCAGCCGGATCCGTTTTTCAAGACGTCCAGACCGCACGGACATTTGTTAAATAACCTTCCAAGCGGGTTCCGCATCTTTAGACACCGGACTGGGCGGTGTCTAAGAGTCGCAGGAACCGGCACAAAGCTCACCAAAGATGACTCCCGAGTGGCTCGTCGCACCTATTGAGATTGTCTGCCAGTCTCCTTATCTATTTGGAGTCTTGATCGGCGGCGCTTATGCTCGTACATCGCCTGGTCTGCCTGCGCCATCAAGTCACCAATGGAAATGCGTTTGCAGGTCTCAAACCGTGCAGCCCCTAAGCTTAGAGAAAGCGAGTAGCGAGACTCTGGGGCCATGATTGATTTCACATGCTCGAAGAGACGAGCCTTGATCTTGTCTTCGCTCTGTCCAGATGCTTCGATAGCCAGCACCGCAAACTCATCTCCTCCAATTCGAGCGATAACGTCCGAATCACGGAACGTCATTCTCAGGGCGGTCGCGGTGTGCTTCAGTGCGTCGTCACCAACGGAATGCCCGAAGGAGTCGTTGATCACTTTCAATCCGTCGACGTCTATGAAAATGAGCATTATTCCCCGGCCCGACCTGCGACCAAGTTTCAATTGCCGTTCTGCTAGTGCCATGAACCCGCGACGGTTGTACAAGCCCGTGAGCTCGTCGCTGAGCGCAAGATTCCCTAGTTCGGCCTGTAGCATGTATTGTTTCGCGGCGCAGCGGACTGCGCGCATTAGCAACTCACTCATGGCCTGATTTTGGCCGCCGGTGAAAAGCTCGCCGTTAGACTCGATGCGCACGTCGCGCAATAATTTTGCGAACTCCCGATTGGCTTCCAAAAGCACGGTTTGGAGAACGTCCTCAACCTTCTTGTCTGTGTGCGACAAGGAAGTCGCGACGCGGTGTCGAAACAAGGACCGCGAATCGACTGCCATGCCCAGCATTGCCATGTCGCCCAGACGGTTTGGGTACCCGAATCCCAGCGGTTGTTTTCGCGAACTGATACCCATCTTGTTTAATCCCATAAGTATTTGTTGGTCCTTCGCCTCACGGCGCTCCTCGGTCCCAACCTCAGGCCGCTTTGGAAATCTGAGCTTGCGCCATCATTTCCTGCATGTGATTGGTCCGCTGCTGCATTAACTGCAGCTCTTCTCTCTGCTCTTGATTTCTCGGATGCTTCTGCTACGCAGTCTCCAAAAGTTCGGCCCGCCTCCATGTCAGCGCAGTTCGGTGTTCGGGGGTATCGATGTGGGCTTCTATCCATGGAGGCGGCCCGTTCTCTTCAGAGCAGCATAGCCCGCTGGCAAATTAACTCAATCCGGTGAATAACCCATTTGCGATGCGGACAATCATGGAAAGACTTCAAAGGTGCAACCCTGACGTGTCGTCAGGGTTGGATCAAGCCGCGGCGAATGGCGTAGCGCACCAAACTCGCCGTTTCGTGGATATCCAATTTTTTCATCAGTCTTGCTCTGTGCGATTCTGCGGTTTTTACGCTGACCCCCAGCGTCATGGCGATATCTTTCGTGGACTTTCCTTCTCCAACCAATTGAAGAACCTGGCGCTCGCGCCCTGAAAGTGGGTCCGCGGAAATGTTCGTTTTCGATAGATAAGCATCAACGACCGCCCGCGAAATGCTGGGGCTTAGATATATGGATCCCCGGCAGACTTCTTGTATCGCCTGCACAAGATCTTCGGCCGCCTGGCTCTTCAGCACATATCCTCTGCCCCCGGCGCGTAGAGACTCCGTCACGTACTCATCCGTGTCGTGCTCGGTAAGAAGAATCACCTTTGTGTTCGGTGATGATTTCTTCAATTCGCGGGCGGTGTCGAGGCCATTTAAGACAGGCATGCTGATGTCGATGATGGCCACGTCGGGACGGGTTTTTTCGGCTGAGCGGATGGTTTCTTGCCCGTCCGAGGCCTCGCAGACAATTTGAAAGCCTTGTTTTTCCAGGAAAGCCTTTAGCCCTTGGCGGACCAAGGCATGATCATCTGCGAGCAATACGCGCGTGGGCATTGAGTCGTCGCCAGAGTAGGGAATGGCCGCGCACACGGACAATCGGGTGGGCGCCTCTATTTCTTATGAGGGAAAGACCCGATAAGCCGCAGAACGGATACACCGGACACTTTCACAATGATTCCCTATCACACTGAAACCGCAGATTTTGCAAAGTAACGTGCGAGAGGACAGCCAACAACCTCCATTAAGACCTATGATCCTTGCAAAGATGGCCGCGAAGATTAGGAGGTAAAATGACGTCCATGAACGAACTGACCAGTTTTGTCCCGCTCTGTTGGGTCAAGCATGGAAGCCCCATGGTCATCGATTTGGCAGGCGGCGACAGTCAACGCCGAGGAGCCTTCAAGCGCGAATGAAACCTGAACGTCGTTGTACCTGTAGAGAAAGGCCGAAAGAACTCTCCTATATCCGATTCGAACCCGAAGGCGGCGGAATCGTTGTGAATGCCTCCGAACAAGGTCTGGCTTTCCACTCCGCGGCTGCCCTGCGACAGACGGGGCCAATTCGGCTTTGCGTTTCGCCTAATCCCATGGAGCAGATCGAACTAACCGCCGAGATGGTTTGGATGGATGAGACGAAGAAGTCTGGAGGCCTACGATTTACGGACCTTACGGCGCACGCTAGGAATCAAGTTCTTGGTTGGTTGAGCCAAACTAGTGAATCGGAGGCACCGGCCGGAAAGTTCACGGTTCCATCTGGGGCACTCGCGGAAGAAACTGACTCTCGCTTACGCCCAGGGAACGGAACTCGGGACCAGGTATCGTCGGATACCGACAGTACTGCGCCGGCCAGTTCAGATCCTGCGGGTCGAGTGGCTCCTCGATTTTGGGATATACCAGCCGCGTCACTCCCGCCAGCGCGATTTTCATTGGAAAGCCAAAAGCCTATTCTCTGGCCACGGCTTCTGAATGGCCTTGCTATTGGTTTTTTTATTCTCGTTTTCCTGTTCATGCCATTCTTCTTCTCACGAAACTTCCGCCACGAAATCGGCGACTCGCTCGTCCGTATTGGAGAGCAACTCAACGGCAATCGCGACGCTCAGGCTGATCCTTCTTCGCCGATACCCCCCCCGATCTCCAACCAGAATTCGATGAGCGTGCCAGCTGTCCCCAATACTGCTCCGGCAGATTCAACGAAGGAGTCTTCAGATCAGTCCGGCCCCGCAGCATCCATTCAACGGGGTCAAACAACCCAGGATGCAGCAAATTCTGCGGACACTGGCGTTGCCGATCACCAGAACTCCGGTCAACACTCTACGTGGATAAATACGAGGAGTGGCCGCAGCGCTCTTGCGCGACAGCTTTGGTCTGCATTAAGGGCGGGCGATGCTTCTGCGGAGGTCCCACTTGCACAGCTTTATCTGAAGGGCGACGGCGTCCCAAGAAACTGCGAGCAGGCGCTGGTCCTGCTGAGGGCAGCATCGAAAAACGGCAATATGGAGGCTCGGCAGCAGTTGCGCCAACTCGGCAAGAGGCCCTGCCGATAGCGCCAACATCACCTCGGAAACATCGAACCAATGCAAATTCAAACCTTCAGGGAAAACAGCTGGAAATCCGCGGCCAACTAGAGCCCGAAAGCATTTCCATTCAAGGCTGCACCATCCCCCGGCGGACTGCATAGCGCACCAGGCTTGCCGTCTCGTGAATATCCAGTTTTCGCATGAGTCGCATGCGATGAGATTCGGCTGTTTTCACACTGATGCCCAGTAGAGAAGCAGTGTCCTTCGTGGATTTTCCTTCGGCAATCAACTGCAGCACCTGCCGCTCCCTTACGGTCAATGGATTCTCTGGCTTTTCTGATTTTGAGCGGTAGGCTTCCACCAGTGCGCGCGATATGCCCGGACTCAAGTAGAACTCACCTCGAGAAACCAGTTGAATCGCATGAATCAAGTCGCTGACGACCTGGTTCTTCAGAACGTAGCCCTTCACGCCGGCTTCAAGCGCTTCGTGAATATACTGCCCTTCATCATGTTGGGTGAGGAGAATTACCTTCGTCTTTGGGCAGGAACGACCCAGTTCGCGAGCAGCATCAATTCCGTTTAACGTAGGCATACTGATGTCCAGGACCGCAATATCCGGCTGGTGCTTTTCCGTTAGGCTGACGGCATCTTGTCCGTCGGATGCCTCCGCCATGACCTGAAATTTCTCCCGTTCCAGCAGTGATTTTAACCCCTGACGTACCAGCACGTGGTCATCGGCGAGGACAACGCGAATTGGCATAGTTGCTCTCCAATACAAGCCGGATCGCAGGCTGAGTTTCGTCCCTGGAACGGGATTTGATGCGCAGCGCGCTGCCGCTGCCAGTTAGGCATTCCTGTATTGCGCGGTGTGCAATTGGTTCGTAGGCGTCCAAGATCCGATTCAACTCCCTGAAGTCATTCTGATATTCCGCTAATAAGGAAACGCGCAAGGACGTCGCGCAATGAGCACAATCCCAACGACTTCGCGGTCTCGACGCCTCGCGGGATGATGCGTTCCGAAAATTTCGAGACTTTCTCCCCGGCGCGAACGCTCTTCCCTGGACCGATCCGCCTCCTGAACGCGCAGAAGGCTTCATAGGCAATACCATCGGAAATCCACTTGCTCAATCGAGTGAACTCCCGCAGCAAGCCTCAGGTAAAGACTCGAATTGCGACCAAGACCTAGCGAAAAGAAACAACTTTGTCGAAGTTGAAGCGGCGGAAGAACGCCATCCCGTGGTGTCTGTGCCTCAGGTCATTTCTTGCCTGCGACTTCAATATTTTCGGGCGTCTGAGTGCGGTAGTTGCCGGATTGCTCGAAACTCCTCCGGCTGATACCTACATATCAGAACGTTGGTTACTCAGGGTCTCTGAAATGCTGACTTATTTTCGTTCAAAGGGATGGCGGAGAGGGAAACAAATCATGCGTTGCAACCAGTCACAATCTTGCAAGTCCAACATTTCCAGTGGAACCACCATATCGCAGCGTTTCCGGCGGCTTTATTGGCCGGCGCTGTTTCTGCTCGTGAGTCTATGGTCTGTTCCGGCTTGGGCCCAGTCCTACGCCTATGTGCCCACTCATAAGTCCAACACTGTTTCTGTGATCAACACGTCGACCAACTCTGTTGTAACGGTGGTCCCGGTAGGTGTTCAACCGCTCCAGGCTGCCATTTCGCCAGACGGTGCCTTCGCCTATGTAACTAATTCTGGTTGGTTCGCGCCGAACAACGACGTCTCTGTGATCAGCACAGCCACCAACACCGTGGTCGCCACAATACCAGTTGGGCGCTTTCCTGTCGGCGTGGCCTTCACACCCAACGGGGCTTTTGTCTACGTGGCAAACCAGAATTCCAACGATGTTTCGGTGATCAATACGGTCACGCGGACCGTCGTGGCAACAGTTGCCGTCGGTGTGAATCCTTGGGGCGTGGCCATTGCGCCAAATGGCGCGTTTGCGTATGTCACCGATCAGGCCTCGAATGACGTGTCCGTGATCAACACTTCAACCAACACCGTGGTCGCCAAAGTTCCCGTGGGACTCAATCCCGTTGGCTTAGCCATCACACCGAACGGGGCTTTTGCCTACGTGGCAAATTATTTGTCAAGTAGTCTATCCGTGATCAGCACCGCTACCAACACTGTGGTGAACACTGTCGGCGTGGCCGCCTATCCGATTGCTATTGCCATCACTCCGAACGGCAGCGCTGCCTATGTGCCAACCAATGGCGATAACATCGTTTCGGTAATCAATACGCTCAGCAACACACTGGCGGGCTCGGTCGTGGTGGGAAGCATTCCTCGAGGAGTGGCCATTAGTCCCGATGGATCCCTCGCTTACGTATCGAATAGACTCTCCAACGACGTCTCCGTGATCAACACAGCCACCAACACCGTGGTGGCTACGGTATCGGGAGTGGCGGCCTTGCCAGAGGGTATGGCCATCAAGCCGTGACTCACAATTTGGAGCGAGCGATTCTCTCCTCCCGACCGCCCCTTGCTCTGTTACACAAGGTCTACACGCATTGCCGGAGGCACAGTAAGGCGAAGGTGGCAGTTTTGCAGCGGGCTAGGCAGTTGTTCCCAGACGTTTCCAAGTTTGGACCAAACCCGCAAAACGGATGGGAACAACGTTTGTAGATGGTTGAGGATTAAGAAGAAGTTGGTGGGCCCGCCAGGATTTGAACCTGGGACCAACGGATTATGAGTCCGCTGCTCTAACCGCTGAGCTACGAGCC
>Ga0137403_10003457_pt1 | contig 18942 bp, 16 predicted proteins | sample CZOMad2_1_16fung_FD_122057 | JGI IMG/M metagenome (GOLD analysis project Ga0137403, IMG submission 122057) | Vadose zone soil fungal communities from Angelo Coast Range Reserve, California, USA - CZOMad2_1_16fungal (Hybrid Assembly) | ecosystem: Environmental > Terrestrial > Soil > Vadose zone...
CCGCATAGCAATTCCGGTCACTCTGCCGATAATCTCTGCTTCCCGGGCATAGGCAAAGTGCCGAAGGCGGCTGCTCGACAGCGGATGGGGCACAAGGGTCAACTGATTCCCCTTCAGTTCACACCAAGAGCAAGCATACCCACCTGGAATTCTTACAAAATAGATTGGCCGATCCAATTCTGTCCGCCACGAAGAGGGCGGGAGGAATTCGCGCACCTGGTTGTCTATCTGTACAAAAGAGCCCGGGGGGATAAGGGGATCCATCGTGTGGTCTCGAAGGCCGACATAGCCGTACTCAGAATTCTTGATATCCAGGTGCCGAATGACCGAAATCGGTACCTCGCCCCAAATTTTCACGATCCGTGAGAGCAGCGTCGTCTTCTCTACCTTAAACCTTTCGTGGAAGCGCACGGGAAAAGTGGCGGTCCTGTCGTCATTGTAGACTTCCAGCTTTGCAGGATGTGTTTTCGGCAAGCGAATTTCGAGTTGATGCAGACCGATTCGCTCCAGGTCGATCCCGAAGAGATACAGCAACTCGACAAAATTGATCCGGTAGATGACGCTTAGGCTGAAGAGCTTCTGAACACTCGGTACTGACCCCGTCGCCTCTATCTGGCTAAGCCACGCATTGGAAATATAGAACTTCGCACTACCCTCGGTTTTTGCGATCTGCCGGCTGTATTTTTCGACTTGACGCGTGGAAATCCCGTGATGCCTGCGGATCGCCCTAAGTTCTGTCCCAGGTTGCAAATTGACCGCCCTCTAGTTACTTCTTTAGTATAGCTAGAAGGAAACCAGAGGTGGTCGGCAGGAGCAATAGAACTTCGGTTTAGATCGGGACCGATTTGGGAAAGTCGTTGCAGTATTTTGAATCAGTTGATTTACTGAATTTTCCTAGGGTCAGGGCCAGATAGCGATGACCGGGCCGGTTTCCGCCGGAGGGGCATCGCCAAAGCAACTACCTTGCCCAAAACGTCTATATCCTCCGGATACGCGAATTGGCGTGATTGCACTGGCGAAAGGGGATGCGGAAGGATGCTGAGGACTTTACCGTCCAATCGGCACCACCCATAAGCATAGCCGTCTCTGAGCTGAAAAAAATAAATCGGTCGTTCGAACTCGTTATCGCCCGGTTCCTGGTCAATTCTGGTGTCCTCATCATCTATCTGAACAAATGCGCCGGGACGAATCATGGGATGCAGAGTGTAGTCATCCATTCCAATGAATCCGTAGAGATATTTCCGAAGTCCGAGATTCTGAACAAATGCGATGGGTATTTCGCCCCAAGTCTGCACCATGCGAGAGAGGAGATTGGTCTGTTCAATCCTCGCTCCCGGATCGAACCTCGCTGGAAAACTTACGCGACGTTCCGTGTCATAGATCTCGGAAGGAACGAGATGAGTCTTGGGTAGTTTAACGGCGACGCGAGCTGTGGTGATCTGATCCAGGTCGATTCCAAAGAAAAGAAGAAGGTCCACGAAGTTAATTCGATAGAGCGCGCTCAGAGTGAAGAGTTTGTGGACACTCGGAACCCTGGTGGAGTTCTCGATCTCGACCAGCGAGCTGTGGGAGATACAATATCTCTGGTTCCCCTGTGTACGCGCGATTAGGCGGCTATGAGTTTGCACATCTCGACCGCTGATGCCCAATGCCTCGCGCAGTGCCTTGAGGCGCTGCCCGGGAGGGCCCGGAGGATTCCGAGACGAGAGTGCCCGACCCCGCGCCATAAAGATAAAGGTACGCTACTCTACAGATGGTAACGTTGCAATAGTACCTAACGTTTCAAATAAGAATAAAGAATTTCTCCCTTCCTAACCCGGCCTCTCGCGCTACCGCGTAGCGTTGTGCCAAGCGTCGTCAACAGAACAGCCCAACATTTCTTGAATGGTGAGCGCGCAGGGGCTTCTGAAGCTGTCGGCAACGCGCCTTACGCCACTGACCAATACCAAAGGACGCTGTGGGCGTAGGCACGTCAGGTCGGATTCTCGGCCACCATTCTCTCTTTGGACGGAAATTGCGGTTCGGACTGCGACCGATACGCGTCGCCTAAGCCATGCCCAGCCCAAGGTAATAGTTGCTCGTAAGTCTTTGAAATCAACCGGACAACGCCCTCGACGGCCCACTTCATTCACAGACTTTTCATTCGCAATTCATCTTTATAGGCTCGGATTCGGACCAGAAACATCTTTTTTCACACACCAACTCGAATTCGTGGGACATCTTCAAGCGCGTCGCCGCACAAGCGGTAGCGCGAGATGAAGGGGTTTTGTCCGAAAAGTCCGGACTTCACACTGCTCCTTTAGTCTTACAAACGGCCTCAGCCCGCCCCGAGGCCGTTTGCTTCGAACTCAGACACTTCTGCCGGAGGGAAAGCGTGAAATCGGATCCCAACGCTGTGTGGCTGGTTTCTCCAGATGTCCGTTCCACATATTCCGAAGATGGCGCTGTGCTTCTCGATATCCGAAAGGGGCTCTGCTACAGCCTCAATCCCGTTGCCGCACGAGTCTGGAGCACAGTGGAAGCGAGCCCTTCAGGAGTCGATCTTCGCGGGATCGTGGATGTGATGGAAACCCACTACACAATCTCTCGTGAGCAGCTCGAGCGGGACATCAAGGAGTACTTAGCTAAGCTGGAACATACGGGGCTTGTTCAGCGGAACGGCCTATCTCACGAATCCAAGGCCGCCGGAGCGCGGGGTTGACATGTTTCGGAATTCATGGTGTGCCTCCGTGAACACCGAACTGTCGAATGCGACGGCGGCCTGGACCTGTGATTCGAGGGAAACCCCACCTCATGCTGAGACTAAGGTGTTGGATTCTTCCGCGAATCAAAGCTGTATCCCACCCTCTGTGTGCCAGTCTTCGCGCGAAGTCTTACCACAACGTGGTCAGGGAATAGTTTTTTTTCAGCCGCTGTCTGCGGGTGGCTGTGTTCAACAACGACAGAGCAGTCAGCGGAAGACTGGAGGTGTCGCCAGTTTGTCTTCGAACGGAACTGTCTGATTTCTGTGATTTCATCGACGAACCCGTTTTCTGAAATGCAGCCAACTCAGAGAGTCGACGTTCCAGATCGCGGAACGAAGCGTCGCGGCGCAAGCCATAAGCGGACGCGATGTCATCTGTGAGAGAGACATAAGACCTAGCCCGAAGAAAATCGATCGGCTTGGAGGTACTCACCATGGCCTACAAACGACCTGACGTTCGAATTCTGGGCACTGCACATGCCTTTTGGGACCAACGCATTTCAATGCAATCGGATGAACCGACCGAAATGGACTGGCGGGCAAAAAAAATCAAAGAATTCGTCGACAGTCATCCTGGAAAGGTTGGTTGGAATCTCGACGATCTTTGTAAACAGCTCGGCTTGGCTATATCTGGCCGTCAAGCTCGCAGGGTGTTCCGACGTGCAATGAGAGTCGGTTTCAAAGAATATTTGAAAAAAAGCCGTCTCGGATTCGCTGCAGAACAGTTGAAGGCGACAACTACTGTGCAGGTCAAAGCAATTGCAGCGGATGCTGGGTATGAAAGGACTGCCGAATTCGGAAGAAGCTTTAAGAGACTCTTTCTGCTAAGCCCGACGGAATTCAGGGCGGTCTGGCACCAGAACAAATGTGCAGCGTAGCGCCCGACCTTATTTCGGCGGAGGGCCGTCCGGAGTTGCTAGATACGATTTAGGCTTAGCACATGGTTCGAGATCATGGCCCCAATTGGCCGCCGACATCTATTCCGGACAGAAGGATGAAATCTCTTGGTTTACAAGTTCAAGAAACACGACATGACCGTTACATTCGCCCTTCGCGATGATAGCAAGCGAGTTGTTCAGCTTGCTCTTGGCTCAGAGATGAGAACCTTCGAACTCGAAGAATTCACGGACTTCTGGCTCATGATGATCGAGGAGGGACGCAAAGCCACAAGTGCTTACTTAGAGTCCCTGGGATGGTCGTCTCGGCACAGTGGCAAGAACGACCGATTAGGCCGGCCGCGGATACACGACGGTAAAGGCGATGGGTCGTAAGTCCGTTTGCTTAGTGGCCAGTGATGACCTTCAAATTGCGGTCTCGGCCGCTTGCATGGTCCTCAAGATGATTGTCCCAAGGCGTGGGGGAGAATTTTGCTTCTGAAGCCCAACTCACAGCTCCGATGGTTTGCCCGGAAGCTGCGGCCCCTCCTTCGGGCGCATCTCCTAAGTGTGTCTCTGATCGTGCTGAGCAGCTTGATGTTTCTGCTTGATCCTCTCCTCATCAAATGGCTCATTGACGAGGTCCTGCCGAAAAGAGACATACGTCTGCTCTTGCTTGCGGCGGGAGGGTTCTTGACAATCTATCTCTGCCGGCTAGGCTTTTCCGCGTTTGCGGGTATGGTGAGTTTCCGGACCGTCCAAAATCTCGTTTTCCGCATCCGGCTCGACATCCTAGAACACATGAATCTCCTCTCTGCGGATTACCACGAATCGACGCCAATTGGTGAAAAGCTGTACCGAATGGAGCAGGATGTGGATCAGGTAGCGGAACTGGGGTCAAGCCTTGTGCCCTATGTTCTCCAAACGACGTTCAACGCTGTTTTCGTCATCGGAACAATGTTCTTCCTCGATTTTCGGTTGACTATTCTGCTTCTACCGCTTATGCCTCTTTTCTTCGTTTTCAGGAGGCACTTCGAAAGCCGATTGCGGCAGGCATCCGACAGCGCGCAAAAACAATCTAGCAGAGAGAGCAGCTTCCTGCAGGAACATCTGGCGTCCGTAATCCAAATCCAACTCTTGCATCGGGAGAGAAGTCAAGTCCAAGCGTTCCTTGAGCGGGCCGCAGCAAGAATGGAGGCATTGAATCAGAGAACCCTGACCGAGACACTGTTCAGAACCTGCTACATGGCAGTGATTGCACTCGGCACCATAGCGACCCTTGGTTATGGCGGTTACGAGGTGTTCGTCGGAGCTTTGACCGTCGGGGGGTTAGTTGCGTTTTACAGTTATCTGGCACGATTATTTGATCCCTTGAATGCTGCCGTGGACATCTATTCTCGGTTTAACCGCCTGAGCGCGAGCATTCGGAGAATTGTGGAGGTTGTTGAAAAAATGCCGACTGTGTCGGAATCGGCCGGCGCCGTATATCTCCCTTCCCCTTCTCGAGGCTACGTCGAATTGCAAGGAGTATCTTTCTCCTACGGAGAAGGAACCCCAGTGGTGGATGGACTCGAACTCAAGGTAGAGGCTGGCGAGAAGGTTGCGTTGGTCGGGGTCAGCGGCAGTGGCAAGAGCACGATCACAAAGCTGATTGCAAGGCTGTACGACGTGAATCAAGGAGCCGTGCACATCGATGGAATCGACGTTCGAGACGTGCGCTTGGAGAGTCTTCGGACAAAGGTCTGCTATCTGATGCAGGATGCTGTCCTCTTCGACAGAACGCTGAGAGAAAATCTTCTACTTGGGAAGCCTTCAGCAACGAACAAAGAACTCATTGAGGCGCTAGAAATTGCGGATCTCGGAGAACTGATCGGCCGCCTGCCGCAAGGGTGGGATACTCCAATTGGGCCAAAGGGGAACTTCCTGTCGGGTGGCGAGCGGCAGCGCCTAGCCCTGGCACGTTTGGTGCTTCAAAATCCCTCCGTACTGCTACTCGACGAATCAACATCAGCACTGGACGCCCCCTCCGAACGGAGGCTTTTCACCAATCTGGTCGAGCGGTTCGCCGACAAAACAATTGTCTTTGTGTCGCACCGAATCTCCGCGCTCAAATGGGTCGATCGTATCGTCGTGCTGAACAGCGGTATCGTTGAGGAGCAGGGTACGCATGATCGACTGATCAGCAAGTGCAGCCTATACGCTCTCCTCCATAACTCGCCTGCCGCAGCTGGCGAACCAGGGTTCTACCCCATCACCAGTAAGAACATTTAGGCGCAATCTTCCGTGGCCGCGCAAACAGAGGGCCGGATCTGCGTACATTGGCCGGACATGCGTACTGTTTGTAGTTGACGCAAATAGCTGGCATTCCGCACCATCGTAAAAGAGATTAGAACCGCTTGGCTCTCTACAAAGCGACCCTAACCGATCGCAAGTTCCGGATACCTGAGAAATGGCCGAGACTTTGCACGTTCATTTCGATGACGCTCAAAACACCTCGGAGAACTGAATAGATGAGAGCATTGTACCTTGCTAGTTTGCCCAGAAATCCCGAACGTCATCAGGAACAATGGGATCAGACGACGGTCATGGGAGCGAGGGTGTTTGGGTGGACTGCTCTCTGCGCCTTACTTGAATACGGAACGTACGACGCTTACTTTATACCCGGGCTTACGGACCAAAAGAAGGACGAGCTGATTGAAGACGGCTTGACCGCGGACAGCGTCAAAAGATTAGTTGCTGTTCCTATAGGAAGCAAGTTGCCGATTACGAATTCTGACCAAATCGTCCTGACGACCTTCGATCCACAATTACGAATGTTAGCGACAATCCGTCGAAAACTCCAACGACCTGATGCACCTGTATGTGGTTTGATCCACTCAATCAATTCGGAACGCGTTGTCTTTGCCGTCTTACAGCATTACTTTGCCGGACTTTGCGAAGCCGATCTCCTTTTTTGCTCCAGTAGGGCCGGAATGAGAACGATCGAAGTCTACATCGAAGAAGTTGGTCGGCTGTTGCCACCGAACACAGCATATCGACCGCGTCGAGTTCTTGTCCCCCTTGGGGTGACGATTCCGCTCCTGGAGCCAGAGCATCGGATCAACTTGCGCCAACGTCTAAACATTGGAGTAGAGGAAATCATAACTCTTTTCTTTGGTCGTCTATCACAGATGAGCAAGGGCGACTTGGGACCTATGCTTGTCGCTCTATCGCTGTTATCCCGTGGCGAAATTCACACCCATTTGGTAATTGCAGGTGACGATTCGCAAACGAATGAAGCGCGTCGCTTGAGAGCTTTGGCGAACGAATTGGGTTGTATTCAGAACTTGACGATATGGCCGAATCCATCTGCAAAAGACAAACACATGTTGTATTCCGGTGCTGATATTTTCGTATCACCTAGTGACAATATACAGGAAACCTTCGGATTGACAGTTGCAGAGGCACTATCCTATGGCCTCCCGGCTGTGGTCTCGGACTGGGACGGGTACCGTGACCTAGTGAGTGACGGTGAGACCGGATTCTTGGTTCCATCCTTGTTCCCCTCAAGCTTGGAAAACCTCAAGGTAAGCGACTGTAGGGTATCAATGGTAGAAGAAGATTCGTTGGCACAATCCACAACCATCGACATCCCCGTCTTATCTGAGAAGATCCAGACCCTTTTACATAATCCAGCGTTTCGAAGGCAAATGGGACGGGCAGCAAGGCAATCTGCAGAAAATCATTACAGTTGGCCGGTGATTGTAAAACGGTACGAAGAACTGTGGGGAGAATCGATTCAGGTGGCAAAAACTGCCCCGTGTGAGGAGGCTCTTACGAATGCAGTATTCCGCGTGTCCCTAGAGAAAAGTTTTGGTCACTTTGCCACGGGAAAGCGAAATCCGCACTGCAAGTGTTTCATAACGGCCGAGGGACGAGAATGGCTGAAACGGCCGGCTCGATTCTATTTCCTCTGCCATTTGTACGATCCCCCAACTCCGCAAAGATTCAATCAGATGCTGAGCGAAATCGCTGGCCGTCCCGGTATCCCTGCTACGAAAGTGGTCGAGACATTCGGCGGGAACGCCGATCACGTATCGGCCGCTGATGCGCAATGGAGTCTTGGACGACTGTTCAAGTACGGACTGGTTGCGAGCACGGAGGAATGTAGCATCACCGGCGACCACGGCGGCGCTCTGCAAGCCGTGACACGCGATTTCGGAAGCAGCACGATAGGATCGACAGTGTCAACGGGAGTCTCTAGGCCGAATCGTTGAATCAGAATTGGTTCGAAGATTTGGTCCAAGGCCCCGAAGGGTAGGCATGAAGGTATCAGGAGTAGCACTTCTGGTGTCACAACCAGGCGGTAAGGCCACGTTAGAAGTCGCTGGCCGACCTATGTTTGAAATGAATCCCGTGGCGGCCCTCATTTGGGAGAACCTGGCAGGTGGCCTTCCAACTCAGGAGATCATTAATGAACTTTCTGGGCGATTTAATATTCCCGAAGAACAAGCCGCGAGTGATGTAACGAACTTTATTAAACTCCTCAAGCAACATTTGCTGCTTGTCGACGATGCTCAGTTCCTAGGGGCTGACGGGCCGAATTGAGAATCAGTTTTAGTCGGAGAGGTCAACGGCAAACCAGAGAACACCGTAGAGTCGGCGCGACAAAATAATAAAGAAAAGTACAGGACATTCCCTCAGACGATTCGTCTTCATTTCGCACAGGATATTAGGGACTTAAACGGGCTGGCCGCAACGTCGTAGTGACCTGAGGTGTTATTCAAGAATGCGGCAGTCGCGCTAATGCAGTACAGGCATCCGATTCGCTTAATCACACTATACGCGCCTCGCATCAGAACCTGAACCCAAGACTTCTCTTTCGTAACTACGGGCGCCGCTTGATTTGGAAATCTGTCCTTCCGGTCAATTCTATGGCCGGATCTGCGTACATTGGCCGCCACTGCGTACTGTTTGTCGTTGACGGAATAGCTGACGTTCCGCACCATCACGAACGAGATGAAAAACATTTCTAACCGCCCAGCCCTCTAGAAAAAGTGACGTGACTGATCGCAAGTTCGAGGATACCTACGAAGCCGAGACTCTGGAGGTTCGGTCCGATGACGGTAGCCAATGCAGCCGCGACAATCGCCAGAAATTCTGAAACTGGCACTGAGTCTTCCACCTTAGACCTTGGTCTCGACTCCGTTGTTCTTCTGAAGAGGCAAGGAAAGCCCTCTGTAAAGAATATTGTTTCGCCTTCGAGCTTCCGTGGATGGCTCGAAAGCTCACCAAGTGAGGGCGAACGATGGCTTCGAAACCGCGCTCAAGACGGCGACCTGTACGCAATGGAGAAGCTCGGACGGCGATTGCTGACTGGTGATGGCCTGTCCAAATCAATCGATGAGGGGCTCGGGTGGCTCAAGAAGTCAGCCGAATTGGGCAATCCGTTTGCCATGGAAAATCTTGCAGAGTATGAGCTCGACGAAAATGAAACACATGGATCTTCTGCGGAAGGTGAACGCTGGCTCCGCACTGCTGTTGAGAACGGACATCGTCTTGCCGCGGTCAATCTCGGAACCAGACTTATAACAGGTAATGGCCTAGCGCCTGATCCTGAACATGGCGAACGCTTACTGCGCGAAGCTGCCCAGCAGGGCAGCCAGATCGCAATGATAAAGCTAGGCACTCATCTGCTTTCTGGTTGGGGCCTAAACCTCAACCAAGAAGAAGGCCTTCGTTGGCTGCGGCGGGCGGGAGCTACGAACGCAAGTCAATTGTTGGAACTTGGCCTCTATGTGTACCAAAAGTCCCTCACCGCCACGACAAAAGCGGCGCGCGGGCTTGCGAAAGAGGCTAGCAATCTTTTCCAAGAAGCACGCCGCCAGGGCAACCGCACTGCCTCGTTGAATCTCGCCTATCTTCTGAGGCGTGGTGAGATCACGGATGCTTCGTGGCCGTCGCTTGATGAACTACTTTCGGAGCATCTAAAACAAAAGGACTCCTTCGCGTTTGTGAACCAGGCCCTTCGGCAAGCTCGAGGGATTCAATGCAACACTGATTGGAAAGCAGCAGATGCTCTGTTTGGAAAACTGCAAGATAGCGGCAATGTTCTTGAATGGTGGTTCGCTCGGAGTCGAGAGGGCGATCCTGAAGGTCACCTCGTGACAGGCTGGCTAGGCCGCCATCAGTTGGCGACCGATCCCGACGGGTTTCAGATCGCACGGCGCATGGATTTAGCACGAGACGGCGGATGGCTGGTGCCTGAGTGGATGAACCATCCCGCAACAGCCCAGCAGAACTCTTGATGTCAGGGGAGGTGCACTCGTGGAATTCTTTCAGAGGCTCGGGTCTATGGTTACTCGTCTTTGGAAAGAACGAGACTATAACGAAGAAGACTTCCCCGAAGTGGCAAGCCGGGGGCTCTCTGAACTGCCACCCGACCAGCACGTTTCCTTCTGGGACGTTTCGAAATGGGCTCTGACCTGTGAACGATTGCCCGGCCAAGCCGATCTTAGCGCCAAGTTCGGGCAGCCACCGCTAACCGTGTTTGGCGGCCGTGATTTTCGCATCGAGGTGCTATTTTGGGTTCAAGGCATTCCTGCCATACACCAACACTCCTTTTCAGGTGCGTTCCATGTCATGCATGGTTCCAGCCTGCAGAGCCTGTGGGAGTTTGAGCCTACAGAACAAGTAGCGATGCGTTTGGCGTTGGGCCGGGTTTCCCTGAAGAAGGCTGAGCTTTTACGGAAGGGAGATTCGCGCCCGATTATCGCCGGGAAACGGCTGATCCATTCCACGTTTCATCTGGATCGACCGAGTCTGACGGTTGTGGTTCGAACACTGGGCGAGGCAAACAAGCAGCCGCAATATTCTTACCTTCCACCGACAATCGCCTACGACCCGTTCGCCATGGTTCCCTCTGTGCAACGTCGCACTCAGCTTCTGAGAATGCTTTTGATTAGCGGCAAGCGCGCCGAATACAACGAAATTGCACGTCATGTGCTCGGAACAGAAGACGCCTACTCCGTATTCCAATTTCTGCTTTCTACCTTTGAGCTGATTGAAGATGAGGATGAACGGCATGATCTGCTCCTAGCGGCTCAATGGAAGCATCCTAAGCTCATCGAAGCGCTCCGACCGGCGCTGTTTCAGGCTGAAAGAAGAAACAAGATTGTCCAAGTTCGCGAGCGCGTTTCGAACAGCGACTTGCAATTCTTCCTGGCACTATTGCTCAACATTACTGAGCGTCCTGCAATTCTCAGCTTAATCGAGCAGCGTTATCCGTCGCGAGACCCGGTACAGGCAATCGTGACTTGGGTCCGTGAACTCTCGGAACTGGGAGTTCTGGGAGTTCGCTTCCCTGAGCCCTGGCTTTTGATGCTGCAATGTTTGCTGACGAAACGTTCTGATTGCGAAATCCAAAAAGCATTCACCGACCGATACTCAACAGAACGCTTACCCGACATTAAGTCCGGACTCGGCGAGGTCTCAGCCGGTTTGCAGAACTCTTGGCTCCTGGAGCCTGTATTCCAGAACTAAAGGAAGACTCGGTCATGTCGTTTCTTGTTATCAAAGCGTACTTGAAGCTGATTCACTTTGATCTGTACTTAGCGCGTGGGAATTTCGCGGCACTGTACAACGAGGTTCGAAGATATCCCGTTGGGAAGAAAGCCCCGTCTCCCCAAGTTGTCGAACGAATCTGTACAGCGGTGGACATGGCTTGTATCTGGTATTGGAAAGAAGCGCTTTGCTTGCAGCGCTCGGCAACAGCCGCGTGTCTTTTGAAGCGGTACGGAGTACCCGCTCACATGGTCATTGGTGCACAGCAAATGCCATTCAAGGCCCACGCCTGGGTTGAAGTCGATGGCCGCGTAGTGAACGACAAGTTGTACACGCCCGAAATGTATGGAGTGCTCGACAGGTGCTAAGGCCTAACCGGAAGCAGAGAGGAAACGCATCATGAGCGTGCAGTTTGGAAGATGGAATTGGGAAGGCCAGCCGCCAGCCACGGACTACTTCGAGAAGGTTAGTACAACTCTCGCTCCGTACGGACCCGACAGCAACGAATCGTATTCCAAGGGCGCCGTAATGATTCTCTATCGTGCTTTCCATACCACGAAGGAATCGCGACGTGAATCGCAGCCGCATGTTTCCCCGTCCGGCGCGGTCATTACCTGGGATGGCCGGTTGGACAACCGCGCCGAGCTTATCAGCGGACTGCGAGATGTTCTGGCTTTTGATTCCACCGACCTTGCCATCGTCGCTGCGGCCTACGAAAAGTGGGGCGCCGATTCCTTCGCCAAGCTTATCGGGGATTGGGCGGTCTCTATCTGGAACCCCAACAATCGCTCGTTGATCCTCGCCAAAGACCCCATCGGGACCCGCCATCTCTATTATTCAATCGACACAGGCCAGATTGCCTGGTGCACCATCCTTGATCCACTCGTCCGGTTTGCCGGAAAAACCTTCGCACTCAACGAAGAATACATCGCCGGCTGGTTCTCTATGCTTCCGGCTGTACATCTCACACCCTGCGTTGGCATTCATTCCGTCCCACCGTCCTCTTTCGTGCTCCTCCGGCCCGGAAAGCACACCATCAGCAAGTATTGGGAATTCGATCCCACGAAGGAAATCCGTTACCGTGCCGATGCCGAATACGAAGAGCACTTCCGCACCGTCTTTGCCAAAGCCATCCAGCGCAAACTCCGTTCCGATTGTCCTGTCCTCGCCGAACTCAGTGGCGGCAGGGACTCCTCCTCCATCGTCTGCATGGCAGATACTGTCATCGCCCGCGGCGCCGCTGAAACTCCGCGCCTCGACACCATCTCCTACTACGACGACTCTGAACCCAACTGGAACGAGCGACTATATTTCACCAAAGTGGAAGAAAAGCGCGGCCGCACCGGCTGGCACATCGATGTCGGTGCTGAGGATCTGGAAGAAAAACACGAGCCCAAACCAACTCCCGAATCTCCTGGCGGCCGCTTTGTGCCGACTCCCGGCTACGATGGCCGCACTTCCCGGCAAATCAAGATGTGCCTGGCCTCGCAAGGGAATCATGTCGTGCTCTCCGGCATCGGTGGCGACGAGACTATGGGGGGCGTACCGACGCCGACACAGGAACTCGAAGATCTTCTCGCAAGAGGACAATTCGGCGCGCTCGCTCATAAACTCAAAGTCTGGGCACTGGAAAAAAGAAAGCCTTGGTTCCATTTGTTCTGGGAGGCCGCCGCGGGATTTTTTCCTCCCGCGCTCGTGGGTGTTCCAAAAAACATGCGGCCTGCTCCGTGGCTGCGGTCCGATTTTGTGAAGCACCATCGAGCAGTGCTAACCGGTTATCGATCTAGAGTGAAGATGTTCGGCCCTCTGCCAAGCTTCCAAGAAAATCTTGGAACACTTGATGCCTTGCGAAGGCAACTGGCGCGCACCGCTTTGCCATTCGAACCGCCTTTCGAGAGACGCTATCCCTATCTGGACCGTGGTCTGCTGGAATTCATGTTCGCGATTCCGCGGGAGCAACTGGTCCGACCGACCCAACGCCGCTCCCTGATGCGTCGCGCACTCGTTGGCATCGTTCCAGACGAGATCTTGAACAGGACGCGGAAGGCGTTCATTGCCCGGTGGCCGCTGGTGCGTATCTCGAAGGAATGGACCCATTGGGCGGAGATGACCCAGCACATGGTGAGCAGTTCGCTCGGAATTGTAGACCCGGAACGTATTTCGGAGGCCTTGCAGAAGGCGCGGCGCGGCGAAGAAGTCCCCATAGTTAAGTTGATGCGAACGATCTTCTTGGAAGAGTGGCTCAGGGATCTTCGCGCCTTAGGGATTGTAAACCTGGATCCAACCCTGAAGGGCGACTTGGCATGGCAGGCTTCCACCCAAGGTTAGCAAAGGAATGGCCAAGAACGTTTCGAGAGAGAACGGAAAGCCAGAGAGTAATTCATGAGCGTCCAGTATGGAAGATGGAATTTCGAAGGCCAGCCGCCTGCGCTGGACTACATCGAGAAAGTTAGCGCGACTCTCGCTCCCTACGGACCCGATAGCGATGAAGCCTTTTCCAAGGGCGGCGTAAAGATCCTTTACCGCGCATTCCATACCACAAAGGAATCGCATCGCGAGATACAGCCACACATTTCCGGCTCCGGCGCAGTGATCGCCTGGGACGGCCGCTTGGACAACCGCGCCGAGCTTATCAGCGAATTGCGAGATTCCTTGAGCATCGCCTCCACGGACGTAACCATTGTCGCGGCAACTTACGAAAAGTGGGGCACAAACTGCTTTGCCAAACTTATCGGAGATTGGGCGCTCTCCATCTGCAACCCCAACAACCGCTCGCTGATCCTGGCCAGAGACCCCATCGGCACACGCCATCTCTACTACTCGGTCGACAACAACCAGGTTACTTGGAGCACCATCCTCGATCCACTCGTCCGGTTTGCCGGAAAAACCCTGGCAATCTGCGAAGAGTACGTCGCGGGCTGGTTCGCATTGTTTTTTCCGGCCGCGCATCTCACACCCTACGTCGGCATCCACGCCGTACCGCCGTCCTGTTCCGTTCTCATACAACCCCGCAAGCACGGACAACACAGCGTAATGCACATTATCACAAAGTATTGGGACTTCGATCCGAGCAAGAAAATCCGCTACTGCACCGACGCCGAGTACGAAGAGCACTTCCGCACCGTCTTCGCGAAAGCCGTCCAGCGCAAACTCCGTTCCGATAGACCCGTCCTCGCGGAACTTAGCGGCGGCATGGACTCCTCCTCCATCGTCTGCATGGCCGACACCCTCATTGCCCGCGGCGCCGCCGAAACCTCCCGCCTCGACACCATCTCCTGGTACGACGACTCTGATCCCGGCTTGGACGAGCGCCCCTATTTCACCAAAGTCGAAGAAAAACGTGGCCGTGTAGGGCACCACATCAATGTCGGTGAGCTCAGCCAAAGAGAAGAAAGAGAAACCGGCTCACAAAGATCTTTTGCGTGCCAATTTGAGAACGATCATTTTGCAGCGACTCCAACCCCCAACAGAGATCTCTCTGAGCTTTTCCGGCAGTATGCGGCGTACATGAAGTCACGGGGACACAGAGTCGTGCTCTCCGGAATCGGGGGAGACGAGGCCACGGGCGGCGGCGTGCCAACACCAACGCCGGAACTCCAGAATCTCCTAGCAAGAGCGCGATTTTTTACACTCGCTCATCAACTGAAAGCCTGGGCTACCAAGATGAGAAAGCCTCGACTCCCTTTGCTCTGGGATGCTATTCGAGGATTTTTTCCTGTCGTTCCTGTACGCGTGCCAAAAGACAGATGCACGACTCCATGGCTAAGCCCCGGCTTCATCCGTCGGAATCGTCTCGCTCTGTACGGCTATCCATCCAGAATGAAGTTGTTCGGTCCTTTGCCAAGCTTTCAGGACCACATTCATAAATTGGAGGCCAATCGAAGATTTGTGTCGTGCTGTGGCTTCCAGTTAAGACTGCCCCGCGACATACGCTATCCCTATTATGATCGCGATTTTCTCGAATTCATCTACGCCATACCTCGGGAACAGATCGTCCGCATGGGCCAACGCCGTTCCCTGATGAAGCGTGCTCTGGTCGGCAATGTCCCCGACGAACTCCTGAACAGAAAGCAAAAAACGTTTCTTCCGCCAGAGCCAAAGAAAAACAGCTCAACGGAATGGCCCAGTGTGGCTGAAATAGGTCAGCACATGGTCAGCAGTTCCGTGGGGATCGTGGATCCAATTCTATTTTGGGAAGCTCTGCAGAAAGCGCGACGCAATGAGGACGTTTCTATCGACAGCTTAAAACGCACATTGACGTTAGAGTTCTGGCTGCGTCATCTCACTGTGCACATAGCCCTGACGAACTCCATGTTCACAGAGAGACGAAGCGATTGCTCAGCCCCCGAAGCAAAGGAACTCTCAGCACCCGCTTCAGCCCAAAAGTTCAGCTAGCTAGCAAGCTGTGTACATGAATCTCACAAAAGGAAGGAGGTGAAAACCATGAAATATGAAACCCCAGAACTGACGGCATCGACGCCTGCGATCAATGCTATTCAGTCTACATCGTCCAAGAGCCCAACGGCACTTAACGTTGATAGTTTCAACGGTAGCCCCATCAATGAAACTGTCGCTGGGTATACAGACTGGGAGTAAGTAGGGCTCTGTCGGCGCGTCCGCAAAAGCGGATGCGCCGACAGCCAAATTGTCGCCTATCGGGAGCAGGTTACGCGAGTCACATAGTCACAAATCACTTGCTCTTGTCGTTCTGCTCCTGCAATTTATGTAACTGGTGCCACCGGGTGTACTGGTCAGCTTTGGCGGGGTTGGGGTCTTCTTCGCCGTTGAGCCAGAAGCGGAACCAGTCCACCGTTCCGCCCTGCGATGCCATGCGTGCGGCCGGATTTGTCAGAACGTGCTCCTCGGCATGCAACATCACCAATTCCACTGGCTTCTTGAGGTAGCGAAGTCCGGCGTACGGCTGCCACATAAACAACAAGCTGAAGGCGCCTTCGGACCCGACGACCAATAATGGAGTGTTTATCTTGTCGAGGTTGAAGCCTGGAGATCTCTTCAGCCATTGCTGCAACCCTTCACCGAAGGGCGGCGCGCCGATGATCGAGTCGAATGCTCGTGATACACCGCTATTACCTGAACTTGCCAACATGTATTGAAGATGATCCACCATCACGCCATCTGTGATCGAGGCGGCTTTGAAGTGAAGAGAGCCCATCGTGAGCGCCTGCATCACATCGAAGCAGGTGCGGCTGAAGCCGATGATACCAACCTTATCCGGATCCACCACCCCCTCCGACACCAATTGTTTTACTGCATATTCGTAATAAGAGACTTTGCACGGTCCCTCATCAGGGGTTTCCATGGGACAACGTCCTTTTCCTGCCTGCAGCACAGCTATTCCCTCCGCTGCCAGTGCTCTAGCCGCGAATGCTGTCGGGAATACTCCGGAGGGTCTAAATTGGGATTCCGAGAAACCGTGCGTCTGAATCACCAGCGGATAGCGCTGGCCAGGCTTGTAGTTGACCGGCTTGTACAATCCGCCTCTCCCCTCTCGCCCTTCTTTGTCTTTCCAGTTGAAAACCGTGGCCTCTCCGAGGTCGAAGTTCTCGAGCTGCGGATTCGGGTCCCAAATGACCCGCGATGTCTGTTTGTTGATAGCAACAAGCAGCGGAGGTTCGTTGACGCCCTCCTTCACCGTAATTTCTAGACCATTATGCTCGCCTTTGCTGCCGCCCTTGATCCGCGCTGCGACTTGCCAGGTACCATCGGCCACGCGCCGGTACTCCGTGGCTCCATAAGACTCGTCGCGGTCCATAAAAATCACCCTGATCCGCTGTTTGTCTCCACCAGCAAATTCAGCGCCCATGATCAAGTGAAAGCCAGTTTCGGTTCGAAGTTTGATCGTTTCCACGCACGTAGATGTGTTGGAGGATAGATCCAAAACCGCAACACACGGCCGTGATGGCGCATTGTTCTTGGAATTAATGAAAGTGCCCGGCAGCACGATTTCTTGACCGTCGCTAGACCAGTTGACATCGCCATACCCTTCCCAACCCGCACTAGGGCCGATAGGTGTGTCCGTTAACGTCTGTACTGAGCCCGTTTGCAGATCGATGCGAACGTACTCGCGCACAGACACGAAGTCCGGTCGCACGTCCTGGTGCCCGGCGCGGATACGGTGTGGGGAGGATGCGTCGGGCGGCGGGTAAAGCGTTTCCCACGATGATGGAACCTCGGCAACCGGCACCATCGTGAGCAAGGAGCGACCATTGGGAGACAGCGCCAGATGTTCGTAACCGAACTCGGAAAAAACGAATGGAGCACCATCGCTCTTCACCGCGAAACGCTTCGCGCCTGCAACCGCCCAGAGATAGCTGTGCGGCGCCCATAGGACGAATTCCGGAAAAAGCAATTCAAAAAGCTTACGGTCGGTGCCAACAACCGCCGTCGCCTGACGCTCAGCCTGCAGTCTCTGCCAGTCGGACTGATCAGCGACCGTATAGACGTAGTGTTGTCGATCACGAATATCGAAAGCCTTGACTATATCCGTGGAGGGGGTTAGTGGTTCGATCGTCTTCTTCTGAAGGTCGGCAAGCACGAGTTGTCGATCGCCACGGCCCATGCGTTGCAGAAACGCGACCCCACTGGAGTTAGCCAGCCAGCGCCATTCGCTGATGATCGGGCCTTCCCTGTAGGTGGAGAGGTTGACAACCCAGAGTGGAGATGGCGGCTTGGACTCTTCGGAATGCTCTAGGAAGTCCCGCACATCCTGGCTGCGGTAGAACCGCAGGGAATCCTCGACCTTGTTGAGATCCAGCCGCCCGCGCTCGGTCCAGACAGCGAAGTAATTCCCGTCCGGGGAAAACCGCACTGCCTCCATGGGGCCCCCGTCTGGATCGTTAAACTGCGTCAGGCCAATTTCGTCGGCGACGGTGAGGCGCCGTTTTGCTTCTTGCGCGTGGCAAGGTACGACGGCGCAGGCGCACCACCAAACCAGAATAACACTTGATGCAAAATATAAAAATGAAGTGACTGGTGACTGGTGACTGGTGACTCGTGAGAACAGATCGGGCATTTTTACAACCACGTTAGTACGATGGCAACCACGGAGCCCGCTCGGGCTAAACTAGGAAAAGGGACCCCGGTAACCCACCGTCAAAAGATTAATTTGAGAGCAAACTGCATCGACCGCGGGCCACCACTCTGATAGAGGGGGTTCAGGATGCCGCCCAATGAGCTGGCAAGCGTGCCTGAGGCCTGCCCGAATGTGCTCGACGCGAAGGACGGATTGATGGCCCCAAAATTTGGGTGATTGAAGATGTTGAAGGCGTCCGCCCGGAACTGAAGCTTCAGCCTTTCGTAGATCGGGAAGTCTCGCCGGATCGACAGGTTCATCTGCCAGGTTCCAAAACCTCTAGCAAAGTTGCGAGGAGCGTTGCCGAAACCAGAGCTTACATTAGTGAAGGCCTGGGGGTTGATCGCCCGACCTCCCGGACATCCTTGCCCTGGTGCAAGTTTGTGCAACCCTTGGAGAACAGAATCACAATTGGCACCGTACAGATAAACTGGCTGCCCCGAAACAAGGTTTAGACCCGCGCTATACGCCGTCCCATCCGGTTGGAAGAGTGTGCGTCCATTTAGCGGCACCGGAAAGGCGGTTCGTGCGATGAAGCTGTCATCGAGCCCCCAGTGGTGTAGGACAGCACTGACAAGCCCGTTGTGTCCCACGTTCGGCAAATCATATGAGAAGGCAGAGGAAAGATTGCTCCGGACATCCGAATTGCAACTCCCGCGCTGGAACCCAAACGAATAGTTCTGAGAGCC
>Ga0137403_10003458_pt1 | contig 18942 bp, 15 predicted proteins | sample CZOMad2_1_16fung_FD_122057 | JGI IMG/M metagenome (GOLD analysis project Ga0137403, IMG submission 122057) | Vadose zone soil fungal communities from Angelo Coast Range Reserve, California, USA - CZOMad2_1_16fungal (Hybrid Assembly) | ecosystem: Environmental > Terrestrial > Soil > Vadose zone...
AGCGCTGATCGCGCCGCTGGCCGCAAGCTCGTACGGCAGCGCCGCGGATGGACGCACGCCGGGCTCCTGCTGCGGCATCCACGCAACCGTAAACTGGTCAGTCTCGAACTGCGCCGCATCCTCCGCCGCCAGCTTCCGGTACCCCGATGGCATGCGCATGAACTGCGCCGCGTGCACCTGTTCGAAAAAGGAATCTCTCGACGGAAAATGCACCGACCCTGGACCGCCCTGGAATGGACGGAACGCCGCGGTCAGATCGCCGCACACCGTCCGGCGCCACGCACTGATGTTGGTCTCCCGGATCTCTTTCCCCGACCGATGACTCAACACGCGTTCGAGCAACTGAAGAACCGACGTATGGTCGAACACCTGCGAACACACATATCCGCCGCGGCTCCACGGGGACGCGACAAGTAGCGGCACCCGATAACCCAGACCCACCGGACCGCCGCGTGCTTCCGTCGCCGGATGCCGCTTCAGATCCTGTTCGAGCGGCAGATACTCCAGGCTCGCGTCGATCCCGGGCGACGTCTTACCCGACTCCGGATTGCCTGGTTCTGGCGCCACAAACGGCGGAACGTGATCGAAGTATCCATCGTTTTCGTCGTAAGTGAGGATGAAGATCGTCTTCCTCCAGAGCTTCGGATTCTTGGTCAGGATATTCAACGTCTCGGCGACGTACCAGGCGCCATACCACGGTGATCCGGGATGATCCGAGAACCGCTCAGATGCAACCAGCCACGAGACGGCCGGCAGGGTCCCGTTATCGACGTCCTTGCGGAACCGGTGCAGCGGATCGGCTTTCGGTATTACCATTTCGCGCTCCACACCACCATCGCGATACCGCAGCGTGCACAACTGCCGGTAGCTGGGATCGTCCTCGTTCGTCGTGAACGCCTTGTCATGAAGACTCCGTGCAAGCGCCGAACGCCGGGCGAGAGCCTCCGGCGTCCACCGGGCCCGTTCCGACGTAACATACCGAAGCAGCTCTTCCTTCGCCGCTAGCTCCTTTTCAGGACCGCCCTCAGACCGCAGCTTCTCGATTTCCGACGGCAGCGTGGCCGCCATCCGTTCAACATACTCCCGATGCGTTTTTCGGAATCCTACCTGATATTGATCGAACCACTCCAGCGGGTTGTCCGTGAAATTCGCGAGCCATGCGTCACCCTCGCCCTCCAATCCTGACTCCACGCTCAGTTCGTTCTGGTAAACGCGCCACGAAATACCCGCCTCCTGCAGGCGCTCCGGGAAGGTCTTCCAAGCGGCCGTGGAGCCATAGTCGACATCGGAATTCCGCACTTTCGGCACGGAAGCCGCATCTGGCTTTTCGCGAATCGTACCCGTCCACAGATGCAGCCGGTTTGGCGTGGTTCCGGTAAGGGACGAGCAGAAATGTTGATCGCAAATCGTGAACGCGTCGGCTAGGGCATAGTAGAATGGAAGGTCTTCGCGATCGTAGTAGCCCATGGTGAGTGGCACGCCCGCGCAGTCCTCACGACCCGAGATCTTTGCATCCAACCAACCGTCGTGGTTTCCGTGATTGCGGGCGTCCGTCTGGTCCCGCCAGGAATGCGGCAGCGATCCCAGCCACGTCGCTTTCGTGCCCTTGAAATCCAGCCGGAAGGGCGCATAGGTCTCTCCGGCGGCATTCGTTTGCAGCCACACGGATTTTTGATCGGGCAGCGTCACCGCCCGCGGATCGTTGAAGCCCCGAACTCCGCGCAGCGTCCCAAACGCGTGATCGAATGAGCGGTTCTCCCGCATTAGGATCACCACGTGCTCGGCGTCGAGAAACGAACTGCCCTCTGGCGGATCGATCGCCGTGGCACGCTGAATCGAGGCCAGAAGTGTGCTCACAATGTTCGCGCCACCGGCAAAAGCGGCGGTTTGGCGGAAGAAGTCCCTGCGCGTGCTCATCTCCGCGATTATCACCCATGCGCGTTACAGTTTCGCGACGGACGTTCACGAACGGATGAGCGCTAGCAGCGCAGTCGTGAGAGGCAGCCACCGTGCCGCATCGACTGCCGCCCAATGCGACGCTAGCGGCAATGCGTACGGACCAGGGATCAGTCCTTTTGCAGCATCACTTCTGTTGATTTGATGACGACGGTTACGGCGTCCCCCTTTTTTAGCTTTAGCTCTTCGGCGCTGGTTCTGGTGATCACGCTGTCGACTATGTTCTTGCCGACTCGAACGGTGACGTGCGCCATGACTTCGCCCAGCCGAACCTCTTGGATTTTGCCTGGTAATTGATTCCGTGCGGAAAGAGGCATTACAGCTCATTTCTGACCCCGGAGAAGACGATTGCGTGATCTCGGGCTCGCAACCAGCTTACTACTGAATCTTCACGACCTCTATTCGCTGCAGCATACGAATCCAGCGGGCGGGGCGTTTTTCCTGCGGCGCGACAATCCGAAATGGTCCCTGGCCATCGGGCAACGGCTTTCCGTTCGCGGCATATGCGACTATTACTTTTGAATCGGTGAAGGCAGGATCCAGCTCGGGCAAAGCGAAAACCACCCGATACCCGTCTTTGGCTTCCACCAGGACATAGCTGGCCATGTTAGCGCCGCGAAGTTTTTCACCGATCGGTGCGCCAGCCGCCTTTAGCAACTCAGCCAGTGGCACACCTTCATAGGTGGTGAGCCTTCCGTCGTGATCTTTCGCTTCAAGGGATATGTGAGGCATCTTTTCGAGGTCCGAAATCTGCAAATTCAGCGGCCGTTCAACGGAGCCGGTGATGGCCAGCCTGCCAAGATTCACGGGCGTTGCCGCCTGGGGAAGAGCTAGCGCGCCAATGCAGGTGAGCAACCCTAAGGCCGTCAGAACCGGTTTGGCCCCGGCAGTTACCCGTAGTTGTTCTGATCTCTTCATCATCACGCCACCTGCTTTCCGGCGCCGCTCGTGTCGTAGCCCCCGAGCCCTTCGAGTTCTCTTCGAAAAGCAGTCCGGTTCAATGTATCGAGTAATAGCTGCACCGCGGGCAGTTCGAGGTGCTGTTTTCGAATCACGAGATCGTACCGCTCGCTGATCAGTGGAACGAAATCCAAGCCAAACACGCGTGCCGCCGCGCGCGTCGCAACGCAACAGTCGGCATGCCCGGTTCGCACCTGCCATGCGGCCGGCAAGTGGCCGTGTGCCACCTGGTCATATCCTTTGACTTTGGACGAAGGGATCCCGAGGCGTTTCAGGCTGGCGTCCAGCAGAGACCGGCTGCCCGATCCCGGCTCCCGGTTCACTAGAACAATGCCTTTGCGGGCGAAATCGGCAATCTCACGAACGCCTTTCGGATTGCCATGGGCCACCACAATGCCTTCTTCCCACACTGCGAACGCGATCACCACGGCCGTCCCTCTCGGGAACAGCTTGCGTACCTGGGGGAGGTTGGATTCGCCCGTGGTCTCATCGCGCAGGTGCGAGCCGGCAATATGGACGCACCCCAACTGCAGCAGATCGAGCGCTTGTGAGCTGTTTCGATGAGCCAGCACCAGTTCCATGTCCGATTTCTGTAGATGCCGTGCCAGTACGGACATGGCGGGATCGCAGCCTGCCATCAGCAGCCGGTTGCCAACTTGCTCCGTATCTTGAAATACCTGAACCCGGGCCTTCCGCGGGCCTGGCCCTTTTTGAGCCGAATCGACCACCACCGCGTCGGCGGGCGGCAAGAACCATGCCACCGGCGTCGGCGAGACGCCCATCGTATGCTTGTCCACGCGGCATAGTTGCACCGGCAGCCCGGGTTCAACGGCCTGCCCACCCGGGAGCAAGTCCACTTCTTTGGGGGGTGGCGGCGGTGGCGACGCGTCTTCAAGACGAAAAAGTTCTTCGACAGGAACTTCCAGCACGCGAGCCAGCCTCAGGGCAACCAGCGTGTTGGGGACGTAACTTTCGGCCTCCATCGCGTAGATTGTTTGCCGGCTGACACCAACCTTGCTGGCGAGGGCGGCGGCCGAATAGCCGCGTTTTTGACGGATGCGACTGAGGTGGTTTTCAATATTCACGCTGTTTTACCCGGATCGTGCCATTCTGCCATGAGCACGTAGCCCCGCTCATTGGGTACGTGGCGTGCCGGCCCCGCTTTCGCTGGTTTCATCGCGCGCCGCGCAGTTTCTTGACGCGATGACGGACACGCCGCGATCCACCTCCGGCGCCCGCGCGGCGGGGCGCACCAAGTATTCTGAGAATACCATTGTCGTTCACAAATTACACTACGAAACAAAGACGCCCGCAGTCGCTGGCTTTTGCGCCCAATTCACATGTTGGTACTTGCCCATTTGTGTAGTGTGTGCGTTACACTGAAATGCATATCTGACATGCGCACCCTACTTTTGTTGCTTGCCATTGTCGCGCCTTGTTTCGGCCAAGCCGGGAAGGCGGAGCTGTTCGGAACGATTCAGGACCCCTCGGGACTGCCTGTCCCTGATGCGAAGGTACAGGCTGAGGAGCAGGCCACGATGGCTCGCTTTGTCACGACCGCGGACGAACGCGGCGCGTATCATATATTGGGATTGCCCGCCGGCCAGTATGCCCTGATTGTGGAGCAGACCGGCTTTCGAACATTCCGGCAGTCTGGCATCACTCTGCGGATGTTGGACCAGACGGCGTTGAACGTCACACTGGAAATTGGTCAACCTGCGCAATCCATCGAGGTTACTGCCGGCGCCCCGTTGCTGCAAACCGCCAGTGGGACAGTGAGCTTCGGGGTGGACGAGACCAAAGTCACGACTCTGCCGCTTGACGGACGGAACTTCATTCCGCTTGTCGCTCTTTCACCGGGCGTGGCGCTGCCGGGGGGAGGAAATTTATTCCCGCGTATTAATGGCAGCCGGCCTCGAACCAACGAATACCTCTACGACGGCATCAGCGTCCTGCAGCCCGAGCCGGGACAAGTAGCCTTCTACCCGATTATTGATGGCATTGCGGAATTCCGGCTCAACATCAATGCGTATTCGCCGGAATATGGGCGGTCGAACGGCGGCACTGTAATGGTCAGCACCAAATCGGGCGGCAATGATTTTCATGGAACACTCTTCGAGTTCCTTCGCAATGAAGATTTGAACGCGCGCAACTACTTTGCGCCTGCGGGCCCAAAACCGGAGTTCCGGCGCAACCAGTACGGCTTGGCGGTAGGCGGCCCGATTCAGAAGAACAAGACGTTTTTCTTCGTCGATTGGCAAGGTACTCGGCTGCGGACCGGAATTACCCGGATCAGCACAGTGCCCACCGCGGCGCAGAGGCGAGGCGTGTTCTCGACAACGATTACCGATCCGGACACTGGCCTGCCCTTTGTGAACAACACAATTCCCGCCAACCGCTTCGACCCCGTTGCGCAACAGGTGCTCAAGCATTATCCGGCACCGACATCGACAAAAGCGTCCAACAACTTTTCGCGTACGGCGGTAGAGCCGGACAACCAGGACCAGTTCGACACCCGCGTGGACCGGTACTTCGGCGCGAGGCATCGCGTATTCGCGCGCTATTCTTACCTTCGCGACGAAGACGTGCCGGTGACGCCGCTACCGGACGGAAGCGGGAGTCTGACTTCCGGTGTCACCGGTCATGCGATCATCCGTGGCGATGGCGCCGTGGCGGAGTACGATTGGAGCCCATCACCCACGATGATGAATGCGGCGCGCTTCGGATACACCCGGCGAGACCTGAACCAGACGTCGCTGCAAAACGGCGATATCACCATACCCGGTCTTCCGGCAAATTCATTCGCATCGGTGCTCCCGATTTTTGCAGTCGCGGGCTATCAACAGGTTGGCCCAACCTCGGCTGCGAACAGTAAGTTTACGACGTCCGTCACCGAGTATCTCGACACCTTTTCGATGGTTCGAGGGCGCCACACGATCAAATTCGGCACCGACATCCGTCGCGAGGCGCTCGATGTCGTGAACCCGCCCAATCCCACCGGATCGTTTGCATTCAACACGTCGGGCACCGGAAACAGCGTGGCTTCGCTGCTCCTTGGCCAGGTGAATGCTTTCAGCATCGATATTCAGAGCCAGGCTTTGCTGGAGCGCGCCCATATTGCGGAGTTCTTCGTCGGCGATGAATGGAGAGTCTCCCCGAGGTTGACCTTGAATCTGGGTACGCGATACACCTTGAACTTTCCCTCTACGGAAGTACACAACCACGGCGCCATTTTCAATCTGAACACACAGGTCCTCGACTTTCCGCATACAGCTCGGGAACTGGCCTGCTGCGATTTCGGGCCGCGGGCTGGGCTAGCCTATCGAGTGGGCGACACCTGGGTAGTGCGGTCCGGATACGGCATGGTCTGGTTCGAGCAGTCGGGCATTACCACGCCGTTTACGATCCCGCAATTTCCGTTTGTGCAAACCTTGGGACAACAGTCTCAGGACAACATTCACGCCGCATTCCCCTTGGCCGCCGGTCCCACGGTCCAAGTCACCTCCCCCAACCCCAATTCAGGACTCGGCCAGGGAGTTTTCGGCGTCGATCGCAACGTGGGTTCCGGCTACTCGCAGCAGTGGAACCTTTCGGTACAAAAGACCATCGGGAAGGACTTGAATTTTGAAATCGGGTACCTGGGATCGAAGAACACGCGCCTGGGAGTACCTGACGTTAACATCAACCAGCTACCGGATGCGGACCTGGCTTTAGGGGCGGCGCTGCTGGCCAAGGTTCCGAATCCGTATTACGGCCAGATCCCCGCTTCCTCCTCGCTTGGCAAGAAAGCGCTCACCGCGCAGCAGTTGCTACGGCCGTTTCCACGATTTACTACCGTCGCCCTGTTCCGGGATAACCTCGGCAATTCAAGCTATCACGCCTTGGAGGCAAGACTGGAAAAGCGGTTTTCCAGAGGTTTGACGTTCACGTTCGCCTACACATTCTCAAAGCTCATCGATGATGCTTCCAGCGTTTTTTCGAACACGATTTTTACCGGGCCGATTGCCAACACCGGCGTGGCCGACAGCTATAACCGCCATCTGGAGCGGGACCTCTCCAACGGCGATATTCCGCGTGTGTTCTCGAGCGGCTGGGTATATCAGATTCCGCGGCTGTGGAAGATTGCGGGATGGGAGATTGCGGGATTGGTCCGCGTGCAAGCAGGGGACATGGTTGCCGTCTCTCAAGCCACGAATTCCAATTCCAACTTGGGGTATGGGACGCAGCGGCCGAATCGCGTGAGCAATCCCAACTCCTTGACGAATCGGAGCGTGTCGGAGTGGTTCAAGGTAGTGGCGTTCACGCTTACGCCGCAGTTTGCGATTGGGAACAGCTCTCGGAACCCGGTGCGTGGGCCGGGATTACAAAATGCGGATTTGATGCTGGGGAAGACGTTTCGTATCACGGAGCGGGTAAGCCTGGAATTTCGTGCGGAGGTTTTCAACATCACCAATACTCCGCCGCTCAATGATCCGACCGGAAGTTTCGGCTCCCCGGCCTTCGGCACAATTACAAGCGCGGGCAACCCCAGGGATTTCGAGTTTGCATTGAAAGCTCACTTCTAGCCTGCCAATCGTCATCATTTCCACGATGCGATCTGGACCGCTCACCGTCAGATACAGGTTCTCGTAAGTTGGAGGCAAGGCTAGAATCGCCTTCTTGAGGGCCCGCTCACACCGATTGTTGTCCAACGGAAGCGCCGATTTGCGTTGAAAACCAATGAAGCTAAAGCCGAACGCGCTCAAGATATCGCAAGCTCTCGGATATCTGCCGTGCAGCGTCCACCGCTTCGTCCTCAATATAGTAATGGCGCACACCGGTTTCCCGCGCTGCCCGCAATGCGGCAGCTACGTCGACCAAACCCGTGCCAAGTGGAACGCTGGCTTCTTCCAGTACATCCCCCGGGGAACCGCCAAGAGCGGTGCCCTTTCGGATATCTTTGACGTGCATCAGAGGAAACCGGCCGGGATATCGGTGCAACAACTTTACCGGATCCTGATAAGCGAAAACGATCCAGAAGATGTCCATTTCAAAATTGACGAACTTCGGATTCGTGCCCTTGGCGAGCGTGTCGAATAGCGTGCCGTCCGGCGACTCTCCGAATTCGATGCCGTGTGGGTGGTAGCAGCAGCTTAGCCCTGCGGTCGTCAGATTCGCGCCAAAACGGTTCAGGCTTCCGATGGCGCGCTCGCAGTCCTCAGCGGTCAGCTTCTTCTTGTGCGGCACGGTCGAGCACACTACGTATTCTGCGCCCAAGGTGTGGGCATCGTCGGCCACCGAGTTGATGTCCCTGCTGAGGCGGTCGTATGCTGCCATCATCGAGGTCAGCTTCAGGTCATTGCCGTCCAACAGTTTTCGGAATTCAGCGGCGCTGCGCCCGTAGAAATCGCCGCCTTCGACTTCTTTGAATCCGAATTTCCGGATCAGAGCCAGTGTAGCGGGCAAGTCCTTCTCGGCCTCGCGGCGCAAACTGTAAATCTCGATCCCCATGGGAGCTGAGGGCGTGGGCTTCGCCACAGCCGACGTCAGCGCAAAACCCGTCGCGGGAAATGTTCGTCTTGAAATCATCTACGTTGTCCTCTGAAACGCTCCGGTTCGCATCAGCGAGACCATCGCCTCACACCTCCACTCTCCATGGGCTCCGCGAGTCGCGATGCAAATACTTTTCCGCGTCCTTTTGCACGGTCTTTGTCTGATCGTCCCATTCGATCCGCTGCTTGCTGCGGTATGCAATGTCGCCCAGCAGGCATGTCGCCGACGAGCGAAAGCATTTTTCGATATCACTGTTCGGCCGCTGGCGCGTTTTTACGCACTCGAGGAAGTTAGTCCAATGCAGCGGATGCGGATCGGAGACGCGCTTCATTTCACTAGCCTGGAGGTCCGATCCTTTTTCGGGAGTGACCTTGTAAAGGTTTCGATCCACATACAGCGTTCCGCGGCTGCCGTAAAATGTCAGCCCCATCAACCGCGATGTGGTGCCGTCCGTATTGTTGCAGCGGTGCTCCCAGGAGCCGACAAATCCTGGATATTCGTAAGTCACCTGCATGGTATCCGGCGTCTCGCGATCGTCTTTGAACCAGAATTTTCCGCCAATGGCAGTAATAGCTTTCGGCATCGCCTCATCGAAAGCCATTTGCAAAATGTCCAGCATGTGCACGCCCGAGTCGGTGATCTGGCCTCCGGCGTAATCCCAGAACCATCGAAAATAGGAATAGGAATTGGGGTACACACCGAAGCGGTTTGGATTGAATCCACGTTCGGGCGATGGCCCAAGCCACATCTCCCAGTCAAGACCCGCGGGTGGGGCGCCGTCCGGCGGATTGCCGATTCCTTGCTGCGGTTCGTTGGAATAAATCCAAGTGCGGGCAAATGCCACTTTTCCAATTTGACCACTGCGCACAATTTCGCAAGCCTTTTGGAAGTGCTCGCCCGATCTTTGCCAGGTGCCTGCCTGCACCACGCGGTTGTATTTGCGGGCCGCCTCAACCATCTTGATACCGTCATCGATGGCGACGCAGACCGGCTTCTCGACGTACACATCCTTACCGGCTTTGCAGGCCTCCACAGTCATGTAAGGATGCCAGTGATCCGGCGTCGAAATGCAGACCAGGTCAATGGATTTATCGGCAAGGATCTCGCGAAAATCCTTGACCTCCTTTGCCTTATGCCCGGTTCTGGCCACGATAGCGCCGGCTCTTTCGAGGTGCGGCTGATAAACATCACAGACAGCTTTCACCTCCACGCCATGCTGCAACGCGACTCCCAGGTTCTCTGAACCCATTACGCCGATGCCGATGAATCCGGCAGTTGGCCGGTCATTCGCACCTCTCAACCCGCCGGTAAAGATTGACGTCGTGAATGCCGCCCCCGCCGTTTTCAAAAAGTCTCTGCGATCAGCCTTCTTGTTTTCCATATCGAGTCCTCAAAACAAAGGCGCACCGTGTTGCGCGACAAACTTTACTTTATCCGAAAGAGCACAGCATTTCGCGATCGGTTGGACCCAAGTGCACAGTCCCTCCTCACGCCCAACGCTGTTACGGACTCTAGCGGAAATGCCAATCGCACCGGGAGGTATTTCGCCACGTGCACTAGAACGGCGCGTCGCTCGATAAAACTCTTCTGGGACTTGGCGCGCGCTTCGATGGGCTCACGTACGAGAAGGTCAGCCCGGGTGTCGAGCGCATCCAGCCGGCCCTGACCCCTCGCCAGTGCTGGCTGCTCAGCACCCTCAAACGGCATTTCGAGCCGCTCGAAGCCGTGTTGCTGGCGATCGCCTTCAATATCCGGCACCCGGCCCGGAAGCCATTGCACTCGAACGGCAACGGGCGCGCCGGCTTGGCCCGCGCGCTCGCCCGCCTGCCCAGCGCCGACCGTTTCATGCTCCGTCTGCGTTTCGAGCAGGATCTGACTCTGGACCAGGTGGCGCGGCTGAGCGGCCTCCCCAGATGCGCAGACGGCCGACCGCCGAATCCGGAAGATCCTCGAAGTTCCATCCGCCCTCTCAAGCGGACATTTCATTTGCTAATTGGACCGGACACATCATAAGCTAACGACATAACGCGCCCGCCAAAGGCCCCGGCTGCGATCCCGCGTAGTATACTGCGAACGGAAATTCTGCATGCTGAAACACTCTCGCATCCGAATGATTTTGTTAACCGCTGTGCTGTCGGCTGGTTTTGCGGTGGTCGCGACCGCTCAACCCGCGATAGGAACAGGCGGAGTACTGAACGCCGCCAGCAATGCATTCCCGGGATTGCCGAACTCCGCCATCGCGCAGGGGTCCATTTTTCTGGTCTACGGAACGGGGCTCGGGCCTCCTCCTCCGGTGGGTGCAATCGTTACGTTGGCCCCATTCCCGTTACCGAAGGCCCTGCCTGCGCCCTCGGGAACGTCGGTCAGCGTAACTGTCGGCAACACAACTGTCGACGCGCTCATGATCTACACTTCGCCTACGCAGATTGCCGCCATCCTGCCGTCCCGGACTCCCGCGGGCGCCGGGCAGATCACGGTGAGATTCAACGGCGCCAGCAGCCCGCCCGCGCCCATCCAGGTGGTAGCCAATTCGCTTGGCATTTTCACGCTGAATCAGGGAGGCAGCGGGCCGGCGGTAGTCCAGGATTACATTTCTGCCACTGCATTCGTGGTGAATACTCTGACCACGCCGGCCAAACCCGGGCAGACGCTGGTCCTCTATGGCACCGGCCTCGGTCCGGTGACGTTCGATGAATCGCAGCCGGCGCAGGCGGGAAATGTTGGCGCGAACGATTTTGAGCTCGACATCGCAGGCGTTCCGGCCGCGGTCAGCTATCACGGCCGTAGTGCCTGCTGCGCCGGCCTCGACCAGATCAACTTCCAGGTACCTGCCGGCGTGGATGGGTGCTATGTTCCCGTGTCGGTGAGAAATGGAGGCGTCATCAGCAACTTCACGACGATTTCCGTTTCCTCCGCTGGCCAGGTCTGCTCTGATCCGACCGGATTCAGCTCCAGCGATTTACAGAAGATCGCACAAGGCGGAAAGCTTAAGGCGGGCATCATCACGATGTCGCATACAACGACCCAGACGGCGCCCACGACGACCGGCATCGGCGGCGCGCGCATGGCCGTCACCGGCACCAGGGATGCCAGCACGGACAAAGATAGCGTTGCTGCTCTGTTCTTCGGCTACGACGCGGGCATCATCAAATCGCAGGGCCTGAACCGGACGCCATCTCCCGGTTCATGTATGATTTTCACCGCGAAAGGAAACTCGTCTCCCGCCGATCCGTTCCAAGCAACGCCTCTCGACGCCGGAATAGTGGTCAATCTCAAAGGCGGACCCACGAATCAAAATGTCCAGTTGGCGCCGCCTCTGCAAACCCCCGGAATCTACATCCCAGGTGGCGCCCTGCTCCCGGGTTATGTGGGCGCCGGCCGCTACACTGCACTCAATGGTTTCGGTGGGGTTGATGTCAAGGGGTTCGCGGCGGATGTGACTTTCGGCGCCCCCGTCTTGTGGAGCAACCAGAACGGTATCACCACCGTAATTCGCAGCCAGGGATTGCACGTTACGTGGATCGGTGGCAGCCCAGGCGACTTCGTGGAAATCAGGGGCACCGGCCCGGCATTTACCCAGAATGTCCAGCCGTTGTCGGAGGCCTCCTTCACCTGTCTGGCGCATTCGGAAGACGGGCAATTCACGGTTCCACCCGCGGTGCTGCAATCGCTGCCGCCAAACTCATCCCTGCTGCCCGGAATTGCTACTGGAACGCTGGGTGTGGCGGGCTTCAGTGTTGAGAAATTCGCCGGTGGCAATCTCGACTTAGGTCTTTTCATCCGCATTATGGCCAACGATTCCCAGGTGATTTATCAGTAGCCGCGGGAAAATACCGGTGCGGATTCGCGGTGTGCTGGCTCCCTTCGGCCCATTACGCCCGGCGCTTGCCGTGGGCATTTTGATCGGTGGCCGGATGCTACAGTAGCTGCATGCCGCCGGCCTCGCTCAAGGAGCTCACCTGGATTTTTCTCCGCGTTGGAAGTCTAACCTTCGGTGGTGGAGATCCGACCATGGCCGCCCTGCAATCCGAGCTGGTCGCCAGGCGGCACTGGCTGGACGAAGAGCAGTACGCCCTCATTTATGGCCTTGCGCGGATCACGCCTGGGACCAATCTGCTGGCGTTTGCGGCTGCTGCCGCCTGGAAGATTCTGGGCTGGGCGGGTGCGGTGGCGGCGGTGCTCGCGATGACCGCCCCTTCAGCCGCAATGGTCGTCCTTTTGACGCGTGGTTACGAAGCATGGAACGCGAACGCTTTGGCCATGGCAGCGATTGGTGGCACCCTGGCAGCGGCCAGCGGCATGATGGCCACTAGCGCGTGGCAGCTGCTCGCACCGCAAATTCGTTCCGGGCGGCGGGCGCGCACGGTGGTGATATTTCTAGCCTCAGTGATGGCCTCGCAAGCGTTCTCCTTGCCGCCGGTGCAATTGCTGGGATTGGCAGCTCTCGCCGGCTTGATCTGGCGCACACCCGTGGAGCCATGAACCTTTTCGTTTTGTATCTGCTGCTCCTTAAAGCGGTGGCCACATCTTTCAGCGGGCTGACATCGCTTCCGGTGGTCCGTCATGATCTGGTGGAACAACGCGGCGGCCTCACCGATCGCCAGTTGAACGCCGCAGTTGCCGCCGGCCGAACGGCGCCTGGTCCGAACGGGCTGTACGTCGTGAGCGTCGGCTACTTTGTGGCTGGAGTCCCCGGCGCCTGCATAGGATGCCTGGCGGTGATGACGCCGGCGTTTCTGATCATTCCCATGCTGCGCTATCTCGGTGCGCGCGCCGAACGCCCCGCGGTCAAAAGCGCGATCCAGTGCGTCATGATTGCCGCTGCCGGGCTGGTCATTACTTCCACCGTGCCCCTAGCGAAAGACGCGCTCACCAGCCCGCTCGCGGTCGGCATTGCGCTTGGCAGCTTTCTATTTCTCGTATTGACGCGCAAAGACACGATCTGGGTCGTGCTGGGTTCGGCGGTGGTTGGGCTGCTCGGCAAGCTACTTTAGCTTTTTGGAACTTTCCAGCCTTGCCGCTGCAATATCTAACAGAGCCGGTTGCCGTTCGTCGATTGAACTGCTGGATGAAGGTGCTGACAAATCTCGCCGATGACGAACTGCTGCGGCTCATGGCGTCAAAAAATGAGCATGCGTTCACGGTGCTGTATCAAAGGCGCCAGGGAGCGGTTTACCGGTTCGCACTGCAGATGAGCGGAAGCCCTAGCGTGGCGGAGGAAACGACGCAGGAAGTCTTCCTGATACTGCTGCATGAGGGAAGCGGGTATGACCCGGCGCGCGGGCCGCTGGCATCCTATTTATATGGGGTCGCCCGGCGCCTGGTCTGGCGGCGCATGGCGCAGGACCGGACGCATGTGCAGATTGGCGAGGAAGAGGAAGATGGCCGCATGCCAGAGCAACTGATAGCCCGCTCCGAGGTGGAGAGCGATCTGGTGCGCGACCAAGCGGTGCGATCTTTGCGGCGCGCAATTTTGGCGTTGCCAGTGGCCTATCGCGAGGCCGTGGTCTTGTGTGATTTGCACGAGTTGAGTTATGCGGAGGCCGCGCGCGCGCTGGGATGCGCTGTGGGCACGGTGCGTTCGCGGTTGCACCGGGCGCGCGCCTTGCTATCGGAAAGATTGGCGTCGAAGAGGTCCAGCTCGAGTGGGTGCTTAGTATGAATTGTACGGAATTTGAGAGCGTGGTCGTGGATATCGCGCGGGGCGAGCTCATGGAAGCCGCCGCGCGCCGCGAAGGGCTGGCGCATGCAACGGGCTGTGAGCGCTGCGGACGCAGGCTGACGAATGAACAACGCTTGAGCGGTCTGTTGGCGGTGGCGGCCGGGGAAGATGCCGGACGCAATGCGCCCGTGGCAGTGGAACAGGCGCTGCTGTCGGCGTTCCATGAAACAGAATTCGCCGTGCGCCCAGGGAGGCGAATCTGGTGGCTGGGCGCGGCAGGCGCCGCCGTCGCCGCGCTGCTCATGCTGACGTTTTCCGTGATGGTGCGAAAGCCGCGGGAGCCGGAGATCGTCAAAGTTCCCACGCTCATGCCGGCGCCGGCTACGGGGCCCGCAAAAATCATCGCGCCGGTCTATCGCGAGACGCGGAAGCCGCGGGCGCGTACGCTGCGCGCGGCGCACCGCAAGCCCTCGACACCGAAATCGCAGTCCACAGAACGAGGCCGTGAGGTGGTGACCGAATTCATCCCCGTGGTCTACGATCCGGAACCGGTCGAGCACGGCCGCATGGTACGGGTGCGCCTGCCTCGTTCCGCGCTCGCGGCTTTCGGCCTTCCGATAAACGAGCAGCGCGCCGAGGAGACCATCCAGGCGGATGTTGTGCTGGGTGAAGACGGCCTGGCGCGGGCCGTGCGATTTGTGAAGTGATCCTGAAAACGCAAGGAGAGAATGACATGACAACGCGATGGTTTTTGACAGCTGCTGCCGGCCTTACATTTGCCGTGGCCGGGTTGGCGCAGACACAAGAGCAGCCCGACGTGCTGTTTCATAAGGAAGTCCGTGTGATCGGCGGGCCGGGGGAACCGGCAGGCGCAGCCGGGGCGATCATGTATCACCAGGCGGGGCCGATGACCATGGATTTCATCGGTGCCGAGATGAGTTTTGGCGACAAGACCGTAAAAGGCGCCCCCTACGCGGCCGACGCCGTCACCGAGACCACCCAAACCCTGACTGACGGTAACCGCATCACGCGCAAAACGACCGCGTCCATGTACCGCGACAGCCAGGGACGAACACGGCGTGAAGAAAGCCTGGCGGCGATCGGACCCTGGGCCGCTGCCGGTGTTCCGCCCAAACACGTCTTTATCAACGATCCCGTTGCGGAGGTGAGCTACATGCTCGATCCACAGACGCACACGGCGCAGAAGATTCCCGCGGTGAAAGATAAATTTTTCGCGACCGACAAGGCGGGGCCGGGCACGCAGACGTTTATGATTCGCCGCGGCGTGGCTGCAGGCTCAATAAGTGCGGAGGGCAAGGGTGCCATGGCCATGGCGGAAAACACGTTCGAATTGCCGATTGCGAAGGGTGCCGCGCCTGACATCAAGACCGAATCGCTGGGCAAGCAGAGTATCGAAGGCGTCCCGGCCGAGGGAACGCGCTCCACGGTCACCATACCTGCCGGCGTCATCGGTAACGAGCTGCCCATTCAGAGCGTGTCCGAACGCTGGTATTCACCCGAGCTGCAAACCATCGTCATGACGAAACGCAGTGACCCGCGATTCGGCGACACAGTGTACCGGCTTACCAACATCCAACGGACCGAGCAGCCGTCGTCATTATTTGAAGTGCCTTCGGATTACTCCGTGAAGGATGAAATGAGCATTATCAACGAAAAAGTGAATCGCGCGCGTAAGCTGGCCGATGAGGGAAAGTAGGACAGGCATCTTGGCGGACGCTTGGCGTCGGCAGGCTCCTTCTGTGCGTGGCCACGGCGTCCGCAAACCGTTTGCGTCCAGCCGGAGGTCGGCTCCAGCGCGACCGGACTTGCGTGGGCAACGTGGCCGTCTCGGCAAAAAGTGGACTCGGCACGCCCGCGCCGTCGTCGGAACCACGGTCGGGTGGGCCCATTTTTTTGGATTCCCACCTGATTGAAAGTCGCCCGCTGGTCTAACACGCGGACACTTCATGCCGCCGATCGGTTTATGGTTCCAAATAAACTGTTCCCCTAATCCAGCCTCAGCTCATCGGAAGGATCTGTACAGCCTGGATGGTGCGAGACGTGCCGAATCCGCAGCTGCAAGCGTGCGAAGACGCAGCGGGCTTCCTTCCAGAAACGGTGAGAGTCCCATCCCGCGGTACGAAACAGAATTTTGTGCTGCTGCCACAGCAGCAATGCCGTGCAGTGGAAAAACATCGAGTGAAAGAGCGTGCGGATCACCCGAGCTCTTTCCCGGAGTGGGCGCCGAATGATGCCCAGCGTCAGAGCTTGGTAATGCAGGTGGGCTGCCTCGTCACACAGGATACGTATACAAATCGACCGGAGCAGGTGCGAGCGCGTCGCATCCCGAAGCGCCTGGTAGAACGGAATGGCGAGAACTTCGGCCGTAACTAGCACTGTCGCGCAGACTTCCAGTCCAGCCAGCTTGCGCAGCCGGCGAAAGATTCCATCGAGCCAGTGGCTCGTCAGCCTCGGAATCCCCTCACGATCCAGGAAGCGCCCCAGGATGTTGCTGTGTCCCTGCTCCTCTGCGATGAAAAGCTCCAGCGCCGGTAGAAAGCGCGCGTCGGCGGCGAACAAGGAGTGTGACGAAGCCCTCCGCACAAGCCCACGTCCGCGAGCCCATTCGCCTAGCTGGAACTGTTGAATGGGCCGGGCAACGACCATGCGCTCTGCAACGCTGAGCTGGTACGTGTCGTGCCATGGCAGGGTGCGTGGACCGTCGCGGTTCTGGAGAAAATGCCGATACCAGCATTCATAGGGAGAGGTTACCGGGAGCGCGGCATAAGGCGCAACGGATGTCATAAAGTTATAGTAAAGTACTTTGCATATTAAAGTCAACAGCAAGCGGCAGAGCGGAACCTTTTGCGATCTTGCCAGGCAACCCTGCTATCATGACCGGCTATACTGCCGTGGTGCAGCCCCTATGACGGTCTTGGCTCGCAAGCTGCGTTTGATCGACTACTTCGCGCTGGGCTTTGGCGTGACGGTCGGTACCGCGTGGCTGGTCACCATGGACGACCTGCTGCGGCGCGGCGGGTCGCTCGGCGCGATCCTTGGGTTCGCCGCGGGTGGCCTGATGTTGCTGCCCATCGGTTATGTCTATGGCCAGTTGGTGAGGGCGATTCCCGACTCGGCCGGCGAGGTGGCTTACACTGCCAGGTTCTTTTCACCGGGCATCAGCTTCGCAACCGGCTGGATGATGTTTCTGACTTACTTTCTGACCTGTCCATTCGAAGCTCTCGCCGCGGGCCGGATCGCCGGCTACCTGTTCCCCTGGTTGAATCGTTTTGAGCTGTATCGCCTTGGCGGCCGCCCGGTTTATCTGCCGCAGATCCTACTCGGGCTCACTATCACGCTGCTGCTGACTTGGCTGAATTATCAAGGTATACAGGCGAGCGCCAGATTCCTGAAGGGGACCACCGTTCTGTTCCTGGCTTTCGTTCTGATCTTCGCGCTAGCCGGGGCCAAGCACGGCGCCATATCTAATTTTTCTCCACTATTCAGCGGCGCCCCTCTCATCTCAATTTTGCTGGTCTGGCAAGTAGTGCCGTGGATCGCGGCAGGCTTCGAGTCGGTGGTGAAGTGCGCTGAAGAATCGATTCCCGATTTTCCGCCACGCGATTATTCCGTGGCCATCATGCTCACGATCGTGGCATCCATTGCGTTCTATTGCTTCGTCATCGCGGCCGTCGCCTATGTGGCTCCGTGGCCAACGCTCAACCACAAGGATCCATTCCCGACCGCGGCCGCTTTTGAACGCGCTGTACGCGCGCGCTGGATTGTTGATTTGATCATGGCGTCGGCGCTTGTCGCCGTGTTGAAAACATTCAATGGGACCGTGGTGGCTTCCTCGCGGTTATTGTTCGCGATGGGGAGGCGGAACCTGCTGAACCAGAAAATGGCGTACATTCACCCCGTCAATCAGACTCCGTCGAACGCCGTCATTGCGGTGGGCGTGGCCACCGCGATCGCCATCTTCCTCGGCGACGCTTTGCTGGTACCCATCCTGGAAGTCGGCGCGATCGCCGCCGCAATCGCCTGGATGGCAGCCTGCGCCTCCTATTACCGGATGAAACCCGCGCTGGGCGGACGCCTTGCGGCAGTGATCGGACTGCTGGTCACTTCCTTCATGGTCTTGGCGAAAGTGGTTCCCGTGGTGCCCGGTCACTTTACGCGTTACGAGTGGATTGCGCTCGCGCTCTGGGCAGCACTCGGGGCGCTGGTCGCAAGCTCCCGAAGCCGCGTTGTAATCGCCGAACAACAAGTCGCGTTCGATGACATTTCGAGCCCACGAACGGTCTTGGACCCTGACAATTGAGGGGGAATCGGCGCCGCTCCGCGCCAGCTTGGTCGGCTGTTAACCTTCGATAACCCGAATCACACTAACAGACGAGGACGTGCGGAATCGTCTAGAAAGAGACTATTCTGGTGGTGGAATTGGGAGGCCAGTCGAAGTCACCGACCATGCGCGCAATTGTTGATTGTAGCCTCGGAGATCTCATCGCCGTCGTCGTCATCATGGCGGCCAGCGGCATGACGGTGGGCTGTTCGTCGGAAGCACGGACCGCCGACCTCACTCCCATGGGGGCTGGCGCCATCATCTCGCAAAAATGGTCTCAAGATTTGCTGAATCACTTTCATGTAGTTCTCCACTCGGACACGCTCATCGAGTGTGGTGTAAAAAACGATCTCTGGAAGCTGGCCGAGACCACGGATCGCGGCTATACACGGACTTCTTATCAATTAACGGAAAAAGGGAGCAAGGTCCTGTTCTCGATCGATCTCAAGGAATCGGGAAAGGGACACGAGATCACTCTCAGAGGACCATA
>Ga0137403_10003459_pt1 | contig 18932 bp, 18 predicted proteins | sample CZOMad2_1_16fung_FD_122057 | JGI IMG/M metagenome (GOLD analysis project Ga0137403, IMG submission 122057) | Vadose zone soil fungal communities from Angelo Coast Range Reserve, California, USA - CZOMad2_1_16fungal (Hybrid Assembly) | ecosystem: Environmental > Terrestrial > Soil > Vadose zone...
GCCCACCAGATCAATATGCTGGTGGTTCGATTCACGCAACGAATGGGAACCATTCGTTGCGATCGAACCACTAGCCGCCCTCGAGCTCTTCGCGCAACAGCTCCAGCCGCAGCCATCCTTCTTCCGTCGTCGCCAGCTCGGCGCGCGCGATCTCCAGTGCCTTGCCGGCAGCGGCGAAAGCAGCGGGATCCCGGCGGTAGAAATCAGGGTCGGAGAGGGCGGCTTCCAGGCGGTGGATCTCGGCGTTGAGCGCTTCGATGCGGGCGGGCGACGTCTTGAGCGTGTGCTGGTCGGCGAACGTGAGGCGCCGGCGCGATTTCGGTGCGGCCGGTGCGGCGGCCGGCTTGAGCGCAGCCTTCGGATTCGCCGGCGTCCGCAAGGCGCCGACGCCATAGCCGCGCTGCGCCACCATGTCGGAATAGCCGCCGGCATATTCCATCCACTTCGCGTTGCCTTCGAAGGCGATCACCGACGTAGCAACGCGGTCGAGAAAATCGCGATCGTGGCTGGCGATCAGCAGCGTGCCCGGGTAGTCCGACAGCATCTCCTGCAGGAGGTCGAGAGTCTCCAGGTCGAGGTCGTTCGTGGGCTCGTCCAGCACCAGCAGGTTGGAGGGACGGGCGAGCGCGCGCGCCAGCATCAGCCGGCCGCGCTCGCCGCCCGAGAGCGACTTCACGGGCGAGCGCGCCTGCTCCGGCCGGAACAGGAAGTCCCGCAAGTAGCCGACCACATGCCGCGTCTCGCCGTTGATGGAAACGGTCTCGCCGCGGCCGTTGGTCAGCGTCTCCGCGACCGTCGCCTCGGGTTCGAGGCTGTCGCGCCGCTGGTCGAGCGTCGCCGGCGCGATGTTGGTGCCGAGCCGGACCATGCCCGCGTCCGGCGGCAGCACGCCGGTGAGGAGGTTCAGCAGTGTCGTCTTGCCGGCGCCGTTCGGGCCGACGATGCCGATGCGGTCGCCGCGCTCGACGCGCAGGGTGAGGCCGCGCACGATCGGGCGGTCGCCATAGCTCTTGGCGACGTTCTCCGCCTCGATCACCAGCTTGCCCGAGAGCTGCGCCTCCTGCGCCGCCAGGGCGACGTCGCCGACCCGCCGGTTGGCGCGCGCCCGCTGCCGCGCGGTGCGCAGGTCCTGGAGCGCCCGCATGCGGCCCTGGTTGCGCTTGCGCCGCGCCGTGACGCCATAGCGGACCCAGTGCTCTTCCATGACGATCTTGCGGTCGAGCTTGTGACGATCGGTCTCCTCTTCCTCCAGGATCTTGTCGCGCCAGGCCTCGAATGCGGCGAAACCCTGCTCCAGCCGGCGCGTCGTCCCGCGATCGAGCCACACCGTCGCCTGCGACAGGTTTTCCAGGAAGCGGCGGTCGTGACTGACGAGCACGATGGCCGAGCGCATGGCCCCAAGCGCCTCTTCCAGCCCCTCGATCGCGGCGACATCGAGATGGTTGGTCGGCTCGTCCAGCAGCAGGATGTCGGGATCGGGCGCCAGCGTCCGGGCCAGCGCGGCGCGCCGGCTTTCACCGCCGGACAGGCGCGACGGTTCCTCCTCGCCGGTGAGGCCGAGGGTCTGCAGGAGGTAGCGCGCGCGATAGGCGTCGTCGCCGGGTGCCAGGCCGGCCTCGACGAAGGCAGAGGTCGTGGGAAAGCCCCGGAGATCGGGCTCCTGCGGCAGATAGCGGATCGTCACCGATGGCTGCACGAAACGGCTGCCGCCGTCGGGCTCGACCAGGCCGGCCGCGATCTTCAGCAGCGTCGACTTGCCGGAGCCGTTGCGCCCCACCAGGCACAAGCGCTCGCCGGGACCGACCGACAGCTCGGCGCCGGCCAGCAGCGGCGTGGCGCCGAAGGTCAGGTGGATGTCCTGCAGGAGCAGAAGCGGCGGCGCCATCGCTCAGGCCGCGACGGCATCGTGCCGCTGATAATCCTTGATATCGGAGAACGCAATCTTCGGCGCCCGCTCGATCTCGTAGTTGAGCGTGAATTCGGACGAGGCCATGAACACGGGCGCGCCGTCGAGGTCGGCCGCCATGTCGCCGCGGTGGCGGCTGGTGAAGGTCTCGAGCTCCGCGGCGCTGGCGGCGCTGATCCAGCGGCAGATCGTGAAGCGCGCGGCCTCGAAATCGATCGGGAGGTTGTATTCGGCCGCCAGCCGCTGCTTCAGCACGTCGAGCTGCAGCGCGCCGACCACGCCGACGAGCGCCGGCGAGCCGTCGAACGGCAGGAAGACCTGGACCACGCCCTCCTCGGCCATCTGCTTCAGCGCCTCGCGCAGCTTCTTGGCGCGCATGGCGTCCTGGACGCGCACGCGGCGGATGATTTCCGGCGCGAAGCTCGGCACGCCCGGGAACGACAGGGTCTCGCCTTCCGTGAGCGTGTCGCCGATGCGCAGCGTGCCGTGATTGGGAATGCCGACGATATCGCCGGCAAAGGCCTCGTCGGCGATGGCGCGGTCCTGGGCGAAGAAGAACTGCGGCGTGTGCAGGCTGATCGTCTTGCCCGTGCGCACCAGCTTCGCCTTCATGCCGCGCCGGAGGCGCCCGGAGCAGAGCCGCACGAACGCGATGCGGTCGCGGTGGTTCGGATCCATGTTGGCCTGGATCTTGAACACGAAGCCGGTCATGGCCGGATCCGCGGGCGACACCAGGCGCTTGTCCGCCTTGCGCTCTTCCGGCGGCGGCGCCCGCTCGGCCAGCAGGTCGATCAGGTCGCGCACGCCGAAGTTGCGCAGCGCGCTTCCGAACAGCACCGGCGTCAGGTGGCCCTCGTGGAAGGACGTCGGATCGAACGGCCGGCAGGCCGCCTTGGCGAGCGCGATCTCCTCGGCGGCCGTGACCCGATCGGCTTCCGGCAGGTACTCCGCGAAGGCGGCTGGTTCGACCGTCACCACCGGGCGTGGTGCCGTCTCCTCCACATTCATCCGTCGGACCACATTCTTCTCGAGATCATAGACGCCGGCGAAGGTGCGGCCGGTGCCGAGCGGCCAGTTGAGGGGCGCCGTGTCCAGCGCCAGGGTCGTCGCGATCTCTTCCAGCAGGTCGAAGGGATGGCGGCTCTCACGGTCCATCTTGTTGATGAAGGTGACGATAGGGATGTCGCGCAGCCGGCACACCTCGAACAGCTTCTTCGTGCGCGCCTCGATGCCCTTGGCGGCGTCGATCACCATGACGGCCGAGTCGACGGCGCTCAGCGTCCGGTAGGTGTCTTCGGAGAAGTCCTCGTGGCCGGGGGTGTCCAGAAGATTGAAGACGCGCCCGCCATATTCAAAGGTCATCACCGAGGTCACCACGGAGATGCCGCGCTCGCGCTCGATCGCCATCCAGTCCGAGCGGGTCTGCCGCCGGCTGGCCTTCGCCTTGACCTCGCCGGCAAGTTGGATCGCGCCGCCGAACAGCAGCAGCTTCTCGGTCAGCGTGGTCTTGCCGGCATCGGGGTGCGAGATGATCGCAAAGGTGCGCCGGCGGGCGGCATCATCGGGAGCATTCATGGGATCGGTCTGTGGCGCTGGGCAGCGGAGTGTTTAGAGCATGGAAGCCGGCCGCGCCAGGGGCACGGGTTCGAAGCGACCGTCACGCCAAAAAGACCATCGCCCGGAGCTGCGGCATGCCAGATGGAAACGGAAGCATTCGCGCAGTGCGCGAAAGGCGCGCCCGGTGCGAGCCGCGGCCGCGCGGCTGGCCCTTTCGCCGTTGCCGCGCGTACGCTGGAGGCGCGGAATATCTGGCGTTCCGATCCGTTTTGAAATCAGAGCGTGCTGGCTCTGATCCGGGCCACGGGCCCCAATTTGCAACGAACTGGTCAATGATCGCCATCGTCCGCTGGATTCGCGAGTGGGGAGAGCGTCGTAGGCTGCGGGCGAAATTGGGGGCGATGCCCGCAAGAGCGACATCCAAAGAGTACCGCGAGCGGGTGCAAAGAATTCGCACGCTCGCCGAGGGAACCACATTCCCTGGGATCAAGAAGGAGCTTCTGCAGGCGGCCGACGAATTTGAACGGCAGGCCGCTCAGGCCGAGAGCCACGAAATCGGTTCGGAACGCTGATCGAGTGGAACTTTTCCCGCGCGGCTGCGTTGAACCGCCGAGACCACTAGGCCTCTCCCAGGGGGCCGGTCTCATTCATGACTGACCCGAGCCCCGCACTATCCCCATAGTGCGGGGCTTCCTTTTGTCGCAGCGCTTGGAGCTTTCATTCGCGAGCTTGCCGTGCTGCTATCGGCGCCGCTAACCCAGCCTAAGAATGGGAGGCACGGGTGGAATTCGTGTGCGGACATTGTGGCGGCAGATCGCTGCGGATCGTCGACGTCGCTGACAAGAACGTCAGGGTTGAATGCATCTCTTGTCGCAAAGAGTCGGTGATCGAGCGCGACACCGTTCAGATGCCAGCGGATAAGTCCCCAACTCAGACTTAGCGACTTGCCTTCTTGGCGTTAGCGCCGGGCGCGACATGCTTTCGAAATGTCGGCCATTCTGTAGGGCTTGCCGAAAAAGACGCTACCGGAAACCATTCGAGTGCGATCGACTGCGCTACCGCCGGATGTGTAGACGATGGCGACATCCGACCGCGCAGCCCGGAATTTCTCGGCGACGTCCCAACCGGTCAGACCTCCCCCAAGTTGAATATCAGTGATGACGACATCGATCCGTTGCGCATTCTGCAAGTACCCGAGAGCCTCGTCTGCGTTGCTCGCTTCCAGAACTTCCTGGCCGGCGCTCCGCAACGTGTCGACGAGGTCCAGACGCGGCAGAACTTCGTCTTCTACGACGAGAACGGTATTTATTGAACGATCTAAGGCCATTAGCGTAGTCCTCCCATGAAAATGTCGGGATGGAGCACGCACTTGCGGTGTTACGCTCGCGCACACACCTTCCAATCAAACCCGACCCTCAGCCCATCGTTCCTCTCCAATGTCTGAAATCGTACATTTTGATTGTTCTGGGGAAACCTGAAATCATGAGCATGTGGGGGCCATCGTCTGCTGGTTGGGCGCAGACGGCTATGAGAGACCGGCGCCTCTTGCCCCTTCACGGGAGAACGCGATGGCGGGAAAACCACCTCACCACGACACACCAGCGCCAATTGTCGCCTCTCGCTTGTCGCAAGAGCAGTTCGGCTTGCTGGAACCGCAGTTGGAAGCCGTCGAGCTTCTGCTACGGCGCCTGCCCGGCGTTCGCGCGAATTGACGTGACTTCGTCGCCAATTGGTGACCAAGCTTAGCGTTCAGACGGAAGCTCGGATCAAGAAACCGAGCACGCTCCAATCTGGAGCGCGACGGCAGCAATGCCGCAGGGCAACTGGCCCGGCATCAATCTCCCGGCTGTGGTGACGACGGCGCCGCCACGGCGCGCCGAAGCAACCCTTGGCATATGGGAGAAGGACGCACGTTTCCGCTGCCGCCGCCACTTAGGTACAAAATCGTACACAATCGGCCGTGGCCCGACCGGTCAAAACGTGGGACTGGTTTTGCCATCGTCTGCAACTTCACTGGGCGCGGACGGCAAGGAGAGTCGTGTGCTCTTGCCCTTGACGGGAGAGAGCGATGCCGGAACCCCCCACCACCACGCGAAGTCCCAATCGAATTCTCTCACGCTTGTCGCAAGAGGAATTCGGCTTGCTGGGGCCGCACTTGGAAGCCATGGAGCTTCCTGTTCGCAAGCAACTGGAGAGCCGCAATAAGGCGATCGAGCACGTTTACTTCATAGAGGGCGGCTTCGCGTCCGTGGTCGCGAATGGGACGGGCCGCAGCATCGAGGTTGGGATCGTTGGCCGGGAAGGGATGACCGGCTTGTCAGTCATCATGGGAACCGACCGGTCTCCGCACGAGACATACATGCAGGTCGGAGGCAACGGACAGCGCATACCTTCCGCCAAACTGTGCCAGGCCGTGGAGGAAAGCCCTGCCTTGCACCGCCATTTCCTACGCTACGGCCACGCGTTCGTGGTCCAAACGGCGCAGACGGCTCTCGCCAATGGGCGCAGCAAGATCGAGGAACGTCTGGCGCGCTGGCTGCTCATGGCCAACGACCGCTTGGATGGCGATGAGGTCCCGCTTACGCACGAGTTTCTCTCCGTAATGCTCGGCGTGCGGCGTCCCGGCGTTACGGTCGCGCTGGACCTGCTCGAAAAGGCGGGCCTCATTAAAGCAAAGCGCCGCGCCGTCGGCATCGTCGATCGCACGGGACTGCGGAAGATTTCAAACGGAGCTTACGGCGCGCCGGAAGCGGAGTTCAAGCGCTTGTTCGGCTGAGCGATGTCGCGCCGGTTCGGTTCGAAACCGTACCGAGTCCGCCATAGGCGGCCTCCGGCGGCAATTCTATAATCATCATGCGTGCGGAGTAACCAACTGGGAGGCTGACGGACATGTCGGAACTCAGGAAATTGGCGACCGCGAAAGCACCGATGTATATCGATGATCGGTCGCCCGCAGGGCACATCGTCGTGTGCAGGGGGGGCGGCAGCGAGCACAGCTTTCTTCGCCATCGCCTCGGTCTGTCGGTCGAATGTCCGATCTGCGGCCAAAATGCGCTATCCGTGGATCTGATCGCTGACTTCTACAGGCGCTCGCTGGCAGATCCTGCCTGGGCAGGCGATACGAGCGATCACCACGAGAGCAAGCGACCATGATGTTCATCTGTCCGCACTGCGGTTCCAACGCGTTCCAAATGCTCGCCGGCGTCGACGGCAGGCCCGCCGCTGAATGCTTGAAATGCGGAAAGGCCTCCACGTTCGATCGGTCAGTATTGTCGGAGCCGCGTGCGGAGCGCACGCCTGAGTCGTCCGAAGCGGAGAAATAGTGGCGCCGTGCAAGCACGATGGCCCGCATACTGGTCATTGACGACAACGAAGAGTTTCGCGCCAGCGTCAAAGACTTGCTTGAGACCAGCGGCTACGACGTTGCGCTAGCCGTCGACGGCGAGGATGGAATCCAGCAGTTCGAGCAGCAAGGGTGCGATCTCGTCGTCTGCGATGTGTTCATGCCGAGGAAGGACGGCCTTGAGACGATCACCGAGATTCTCAAGATCTCTCCCGCGACGACGGTCATCTCAACGACCGGATACGTCGCGTCGACCTCCGGGAGGGAAGAGGCGCTTGAGGTCAACTACCTCAATGCGGCCCAGAAGTTCGGCGCCGCGCACACGCTCGTGAAGCCGTTCGATCCCGATGAGTTCGTCGCACTGATCCAGCGGTGTCTTGAGGATGCGTCCCATGGCTGATGTAGCGCGGGCATCCTGCGCGGCTGTCGGTGGGAGAGGACCATGGATATCAAATGCCCGAAATGTGGCGGTCACGCCGTAGACCTGCTCCAGCGCCAAGGCGGTAACGCGGGGGAATATGTCTGCGTGAGCTGCGGTGCCGTAACGTCACACGCCCGGACCGCGACCGAACGACAAACGGCACCCCATCAACCAACGAGCCGGGAAGCGGAGGCGGCAAAGATTGCCCGGCTTCGCGCTCTCCGGCTGGCTCAAGCGGTAAGGGATCGAGCGAGATCCCCACGAACGCCGGCGCGTTGATCGGTCTATATGGGAGGGTAGGCGGACATGGCGGGTCCACTGGATGGGCGTTGCATCCTGGTCGTCGAAGATGAAGCGGCTGTATCGTTGATGATAGCGCACCTGGCGGTCGAGGCCGGCGCGACGGTGATCGGGCCGATAGCCGATGCGGCGACAGCACTCACGCTGGTCGAGACCGAGGCAGTCGATTGCGCGGTCCTGGACTACAAGCTCATCGACGGCACGTCATTGCCTGTGGCCGATGCTCTACTGGAGCGCGGTGTGCCGTTCCTGTTTGCCAGCGCCTATGATCTGGCTGCCATTGCCCCCCGGTTCGCCCGGGTGCCTTGCGTGGACAAGGTCTATGTGCCGGAACGCCTGTTGCAGACGATCGTGGCCGTTTGCGAGCGAGCGCGGCTGTCGGCGCCAGGATGATGCCCGCTACCGGAGACCCGGGGTGCTGGACATGGCCGCGGCAACCGGGCATCGCATCCTGGCTTGCATCGAGCGGCTAAAGGCGCACGACACCCGCCCCAAAATGACATCTCCCGGAGCTGCGGTCCCTAAAACCGCTGCGGATCTGTGACGCCAGCTAACATGGGATAACGCGACGGGCGAGATAAGCCCTGTTTTACTTGTTTCTAGCGGCTTGCGAGCGTCCATCCGATAATAGCGCGTAACGCCAGATGGTGCGCGGCGGATGATCCCCGAATCCGACATCCGGCGCTCGGCGATGACCCAGCTGACCCGGAGAAGGCGCACTGACGGCTCCCTCAGTCAGTTCGATTGAGTACCAACTCCAATCTTGAAGCGCAAAGCGCACGAGTCGTAGGCTGTTCACGGTTCAACGTGGTTTTGGTTATTCCATGTTGTTGGCCCAATCACGCTACGTAGGTCCGCTTCGGTGGGGCTTTCTTTTGCCAGCCGACTAGTGGTCTGATCCTGACGCTTGGTTCCCAAGCGTCAGGTGAATCAGCCCACCAGATCAATAAGCTGGTGGTTCGATTCACGCAACGAATGGGAACCATTCGTTGCGATCGAACCACTAGCTGCCGGCCTCGTAAGCGCAACAGGAGGGTGTGATGACATCGACGGACATCGAAGTCGTATCGGCCGAATTCGCTCGCACGAGAGAAGAGCATCTGGGCCATATCATTGGACTGGCGGCCGTCATCGCGTGCATTCCAGGCGTCGAAAGCATGCAGGCTGCCAGGGTCCGCGGCGCGATCGACGAATTGATGCTCCAATTCGTGGGCGCCAAATCGGACACGCGGACAGCGGCTCGGAGCATTGCCGACAAGGTTCAATCGATTAGCCGCCAAGTGCGCATCTCCGCTTAGAGTGCGGTATAGGCTGCGACATTGCTGCCGTCCGTGACGCCAGCTTGGTTCGATTCCGTACCGAATTTCCAGTAGGCGGGCTCTGATCGTTCTTCTATAATTTCCTCGTGCGGGACAACCAACCGGGAGGCCGGCAGACATGCCGGAACTCACGGATCGGGAGGGTCGCACCCCATGGAAACCCTGATCTATTTCGCTAGCTTGAGCGCCGTTGCTGCTGTCCTGTTTGTTGTTCTGGGCATCTGGTAGCGAAGGCGCCGGCGAGAGAGCGTCAGCATGAAACGTCTTTGTCCGTACTGCTACCATACGCGGTTTCTGCCGATCGCCGACAAGCTCTTGTGCTTGTGGTGCGGCCAAGAGTCGAAGATTGCAGAGCTCGAATCGAGTGAGCCAGAAAGAAGGCCCGCTGTGCCAACTGGCCGCTAGGGACTCGCCCGCGGTTGGTTCGATTCCGTACCGACTTAGACAGCGCAGCGGCCGCTCGCCCTTAGCTCTTGTTAACCATTGGCGACCTAGCATCATCGGGCCGGATGTTCATCACCACCGGATCCGGCTGCATACTCTCTCAAGCACACCTCACCCCGCCGCGCTTCCCAGGTCGGCGGGGTGAGACGCTTTTGCGTCTTTGCCGGGAACCAATCTCCGTCTGCAGCGTTATCGCGGCTGCCGGCACCTACGCGAACGTGGTTCCCATCACGCGCCGGCACACTGACTGACCCCGAAGCCCCACGTCTTCTAGGCGTGGGGCTTCCCCCTTCGGACCCTACGTGGCACCGGATCCTCAATGCGATCGATCGGCTGCAGGCGAAGGCGCCGGCCGAGGGAGAGTGTGCAAAAGCAAACGAAGGCAGAGGGCAAATTGCGTCGCCCCCTACCTCACCTTCCCTGCCCCCGATTATTTGTGGCCGTCTCGGCTGGAAGAGGCCGATGCTTTGCCATGGAACGTGCCAGGCCCGGCTAGTGAGTGGCTGATCGTCGCGGCGGCACCGCCTGCGGTCGCAGTTGCCGAACCGGTGCCGGTAGCGCCGGCGCCAACCGTAACAAGATCCACACTCGCGAGCGATCCGCCGGCGGTGGTTGAGCTACTTGACGAGCTGGCACTGGACGAAGCGGCGAGCGCCATCGGCGTTGATGGCGGCACGAGGGCGAAGGCAGCGGAGAGCAGCAGCGCAGATTTTTTCATAGATCCTCCTTCACTTTTTTGTATCGAAGATGCTCAAGTCCGTGGCGCGCGCATAGTGCTCCGGCTGGCCGCCGACATTCAATTTGAACATGTTCCTTTGCCATCGCGAGGGAGCGTAACGCGACGGACTTGACGCCGAGTCCGGCGCAGGTGAGCACAAAGAAAGCCCCGCTGCGAAGCGGGGCCAGGTTGCGTGATGGGTCAGGGTGACGATTGGGAAATCGCCACGCTGGGCAGCCGACAGACAGCCGCCATGTCTAGGATAGCGCTGTCACAAATCGGGGAAATTGGACCAAAGGCCAATATGGCGGCTGCTGGCGAAGGCGCCGGCGGACGGCGAGAAAGTGCATTGATCGACCTGGCGGAACATCAGTCAGTGGGCGTGGGTTCCTTTTTCATGCCAAAGAAACCGGCTGTGCCCAACAAGAAAGCACGCGAGCCACTGTACGTTGAGGACGCTGATCGGGCGAAGGCTCATATCCGTTCTGGCGGCATTGCTCACCGTAGACGCGATCCGTTGCGCCGTGCCCCTTTGCGCGAACCCTATGGGGCGCGCAGCGGAGCTCCGCCGGAAGAACAGGGAACACCGGAAAGCGTGACCAAAACCAAGTCAAGATCAAAGACGAGCGGCGGCCGAGCAAGACGCACTTGACGCCAGTACCGGCGCGAGACAGCCGAAACGATAGTGGATGCGTGATCAACGGGTATCCGTGGTTGAAAAGGAACTGCAACCAGCATCGGCGCATTAATCTGGCATGACCGCGCACCCCCTAAATGACGTCGACAGGGAAATTGTGGAAACCCGCGAACACATCGAGGTGCAGCGAGATGTCGTCCGGAAGTTCACCGACGGCGGCCATCTTCAAGATGCGACTCTCGCCGAAGGGATTTTGAGAGCTCTCCAGAAAAGCCTGGATATCCTCCAGCAGCGCCGGCGAACAGCCCTCATCGAAATGCGTCGGTCTCGCGCTTCGTCTCAGCCTCACAAACAGCGCCGCCGGGTCCGTAGCGCCTGAGGACCGGTCCGTCGCAGGCCAGGCGGGGTGGCTAAGGCGCCGGCGGAGGGAAGAGAAGGCGGGCCTACCTAGCGATAAACGGTGATACCAGCGCAAAGTGCCGGCGGAGGGGAACACGGTACGGAACCAGGTCGGTGCGCGGCGGGTTTGTATTTCATGCCAGAAAAGCCCGCTGCGCCCGAATATGAATCTGCAGATGATCAGCTAGCGCCACGACAGGAGCACGGCGCAGTGCTCAACGAGAACCGCGCGCGACAAGCGGTCCCGCTGGGCCATATGCGCTATGTACTGATCATCAGTCTTGCACTCGTGATCGCTGGCTTTGCAATCTTCTACTTCCTACTGCGTCCATAGGGGCATGGCGCGACGGGTCGCGCTCGCCAGAAGCCGAAGTCGGCGGGTGCTTGACAGCACCGCTACCACACTGAAGGCGAAGACCACCGGCCGCGGGCTGTTCCCGGTTGTGCGAGGCGCTCCGAAAGGGGCGCTACGTCTCTTGCGAACTTGGAACCTGTTTGGGATCGCAGTGTTGCTGTCCCATGCGCGAGGAAGAGAGATCGGAGTCGCTCAAGACGGATCATCTCTCTGATGACGTGACACCACCACCTTTGTTCTCCTTCATGGCGTTGGTCATCGTGGCGCTTTCGATAGCAGCGTCGTTGGTGCTTGGAATGCTTTAGGGATCCAATCCCCGACGTAATCGTGGAGTGTGCCCAATGACAATTACCGCCGTGATGATCCAGCCGCTCATTGCATTGATCGCAGGCGTCCTGATCCTGATCATCCCGCGACTGTTGAACTATATCGTGGCGATCTATCTGATCATCATCGGGCTTTCCGGATTGCTTCCCTACTTAGGCTCCGCGGCACATCCCTGAGGGTAGCTGCCACCCAATCCCTTCGCCATTCAGCGCAACGGGGTTGAGACGATCGGAACCATGTGCCGCCTCGACAGATCTCGCTAGCGGTTCGCCGAACTCCGCATTCGGTATTCCCGATGCGGGGCTTCCCCCTTTTCGAGGTCGGCCGACAGGCGACAGGCCTGATGTCGAGGCCGGCGCCTCACGCGGCGATGTTTCATTTCGCAAGCTGTACCTTGAGCAAGGTGCCCAGCTCGTTCTGTAGGTGGATGAGAACTGCGATGGTCGCCACGATGTCCTGGGACAACTTTGTGCGCGGCATCCCCAAGGCCTCGGTCAACTCTGCGAGCCTTCCGAGCGCTCCCTTAGTTACGTCGCTCTGCGCGAGCCATTCCCTCGCCTGATCGTTTGTCGGCCCTTATCGTCGGCCATAGTATCCTCCCTGTCCGGGACGATCTTGACACCGGCACCGACCGGGCGCATCCCGCTTGACGGGTGGCCCGGCGCGGGCGCCCGCCCGATATTTTCTCATCCGTCGAGGCTGTTACCCCGTTCGTTACCCGTCGAGTATTTGCCGCGGATCTAAAAGCTAAGTTATTGATATCCCAAAATGACATCTCCCGGAGCTGCGGTCCCCAAAACCGCTGCTCCGGGAGATGCCGTATTCCGGAAGAATCAGAAGTGCGGCGCGCGAAGCGCCGCGACGACGACTACTTCTTCTTCGCCGTCTTGCGGACCGAGCGCTTGCGCGCCGGAGCGGCCTTCTTGGTGGCCTTCTTCGCGCGCTTCTTGGTCGACTTCTTCTTCATAGCCATAACAGGACTCCTGAGTTTGTGGTCGTATGCGGCGGCGCAATGCGCGCCGCCACGGCTTTTCCACTACGCTCAGAAGATTAATAAACCTTTACCACGGAGCAAGAATTCCAACGGGTAGATGGACTTCGCGGCGCGCGTTGCGGCTCCGCTGGAGCCCGCAGCACAACCGTTGCGGGCATCGGACTCTGCCGGTGGTGTCTGGTTTACAGCCTGATGACAGGTTGATAATGTCCGCGCGCCTTGGCGGGGCGGCGGCGCGGCATCGGGGTGGCCTGCATGAAGATTCTCACCGGCAACAGCAATCGGCCGCTGGCCGAGGCGATGGCGGCCTATCTCAACCTGCCGCTGACCCAGGCCAGCATCCGCCGCTTCTCCGACATGGAAGTGTTCGTGGAGGTCCAGGAGAACGTGCGCGGCGAGGACATGTTCGTCGTGCAGTCCACCTCCTACCCTGCCAACGACAACCTGATGGAGCTGCTGGTCTGCATCGACGCGCTGAAGCGCAGCTCCGCCCACCGCATCACCGCCGTCATCCCCTACTACGGCTATGCCCGCCAGGACCGCAAATCCGGCCCGCGCACGCCGATCTCGGCCAAGCTGGTGGCCAACCTCATCACCGTCGCCGGCGCCGACCGCGTGCTCACCCTCGACCTCCATGCCGGCCAGATCCAGGGCTTCTTCGACATCCCCACCGACAACCTCTTCGCCTCTCCCGTGCTGTCCAAGGATATCCAGGAGAAGCTCGGCAACAGCAACCTCACCATCGTCTCGCCCGACGTCGGCGGCGTGGTGCGGGCGCGCGCCATCGCCAAGCGGCTGGAGGCAGACCTCGCCATCATCGACAAGCGGCGCGAGCGTGCCGGCGTCTCCGAGGTGATGAACATCATCGGCGACGTCGACGGCCGCCGCTGCATCCTGGTGGACGACATCGTGGATTCCGCCGGCACCCTCTGCAACGCGGCCGTCGCGCTGAAGGAGCAGGGCGCCGTGTCAGTCGCCGCCTACGTGACCCATGGCGTGCTCTCCGGCGGCGCCGTCGCCCGCGTCGCCGCCTCGCCGATCGACTCGCTCGTCATCACCGACAGCATCGCCGCCACCGAGGCCGTCCGCGTCTCCCAGAAGATCCGCCAACTCACCATCGCCCCGCTCATGGCCGAAGCCATGCACCGCATCAGCGAGGAGCGCTCGGTCTCCAGCCTGTTCGACTGAGGCGCGGCGGCCCTCTCCCGCTTCGACGGAGATAGAAATGGATCATCCGAGCGCACGGCCGTGTCCCCTCTACCGCGAAGCGGGAGAGGGTTAGGGTGAGGGTGTGTGGCTCGGTCCTCATGAGTGTCAGTTCCGTGCCCCGAAGGATTCCGCCGACCGGCCAACTCCTGAGCGTGAAGCTGCGACGGATGCCTTCGGGCACCGAGCCACGTTCCCTCACCCTAACCCTCTCCCGCTTCGCGGTAGAGGGGACACGATTGTGACTCTTCTCGCAGCTACACTACGGCGTCAGAACGCGACGATATCGTAGCCGTATTCAAGCACCGCATCCGCCAGCCATTCCCAGATGCTGAGCGCGAAGCTACGCATGGCGTAGAGTTCGTAGCGGTCGGCGCCGGCGCGATGGACGAGGATGGGCGTGTGGTGGAGGCCGGTGAGAGCGGCCTGATCGATGCGGAAGACATCCGGGTCGAAATCGAGCGGGATACCCTTGCTCAGAACGTCGCGGGCGCAAGCACCGTCGATGACGACGCGCGTACGGCTGTGGGAGAGCGCGGTCACTGCGCCGACGGCGGGCGGGATAGCACGGCGCAGGTGAGCCTCGGCGTCGTCGCTATTTCCTGCCGGGCCGACGATCCAGAACTGCTCCGGGCCGGTGCGGAAAACGCGGCCGGCGCCGATCGTCACGGTCTCGCTCAGGGTCGACGGCAACGAGGCGCCTAGCACCGGCGGCAGCGCGCGCTCGACTTCCGCGATCGTGGCCGGGAAGCCGGCGACCTGCAACAGCACGTAGCCCCGCAGTTCGCCGAGGCGGCAGCGGCGCTTGCCATCCGCCCCGTCGCGGCCGCCCTTCGCGAGCGCGCTGACCAATGCCGATTTCGCTTCAAGCATGGAGCCGCTCGTTCTTGGGATCGACGAAGTGCGGCGCCACGATGCGGGCGCGCACCTGCTCGTCCTTCAAGGGATAGGCGCAGACGATCTCCTCGCCCGCATGCTTCAGGCCCCCCTGGTAGAGGCCGAGCGCGATGTATTTCTCCAGCTCGGTCGACCAGGTGACGGAGGTGATGTAGCCGCGGCCATGGCCTTTGATCTCGTCGGCGGCGGCGAACAGGATGGCGCCGCCGCGCAGCCGCTTGGCCGGCTCCAGGCATTCGAGGCCGACCAGGCTCCAGCGCTCAGGCGCCTGCAGCTCCGGCCGCTGGCGCAACTCGCGGCCGATATAGGGCTTGTCCTTGCTCGCCATCTTGCCGAGGGCGAGATCGTCGAGGCTGGTGCGGTGGTCGAGCTCGAGGCCGGCGACATGGCCCTTCTCGACCCGCAGCGAGGCCAGCGCCTCCAGCCCGTACGGCTTGATGCCGAGCGAGGCCGCCGACGCAAGAATATGCTCCCACAGCGCAATGCCGTAGTCGGCGGGCGTGTAGACTTCATAGGCGAGCTCGCCGGAGAAGCTGAGCCGGATGATCCGCACGGGCGCCCCGTCATGCGCGATCTCCAGGCAGCCCATATGCGGCAGCCGCTCATTGCCGAAATCATGGCCGGGGAAGGCCAGTCCGAGGGCGGCCCGCGCCTTGGGTCCCGAGACCGCCATGGCCGCCCATTCGTCGCTGAGCGAGCTGACATGCACGCGCAGGTCGGTCCAGGCCGCCTGCAGCAGGAACTCCAGCCACGACATCACCTCGCCCGCCTGGGCCGTCGTCGTGGTCATGAAATAGCGCGTCTCCGCTAGCCGCGTCGTCGTGCCGTCGTCGAGCACGAGCCCGTCATCGTTCAGCATGACGCCGTAGCGCGCCTTGCCGACCGGCAGCTTGGCGAAGCCGTTGACGTAAACGCGGTTGAGGAACTCGGCGGAATCCGGCCCCTGCACGTCGATCTTGCCGAGGGTGGAGACGTCGGCCAGCCCGACCCCCTTGCGCACCAGCTTCATCTCCGCGACATAGGCCGCCGCCGGATCGTCCCCGGCCCATTTATAGTACCAGGCGCGCAGCCACGGCCCGGCCTCGATCATCGCGCCGCCGTTGGCGATATGCCAGTCATGCAGCGGCGAGCGACGGATCGGGCGGAAATGATGGCCGATGCTGCGGCCGGCGAGCGCGCCGATGGCGACCGGCGAATAAGGCGGCCGGAAGGTGGTGGTGCCGGCCGCGGAGATGTCCACGTTCCGCAGCCCCGCCATGATCGCGAGCGCGTTGATGTTGGACGTCTTGCCCTGGTCGGTGCCCATGCCGAGGGTGGTGTAGCGCTTCAGATGCTCGACCGATTCGTAGCCCTCGCGGTGCGCCAGATGCACGTCCTTGGCGGTGACGTCGTTCTGGAAATCGACGAACGCCTTGCCGCCGCGCCGCGGCGCCACCTCCCAGACCGGCTCGACCGCATGGCCGATGGGCTCGATCTCCGGCAGCGGCAGTTCGCTCGCCGGCGTCTCATGGCCGGCATGGGCGGCGGCGCGGCGGCCGGCCTCGAACCCGCCGCGCACGGCCTCGACGAAGCCGAAGCTGCCGATGACGGCGCCGGCGCCGAAATGCCCGGCCGCGAAGCCGCCGGGCACGAAGGCGGCGATCACCGGGTCGTAGCGTGGCTTGATGCCGGTATGCGAGGTCAGATGCACGGCCGGCGACCAGCCGCCGGACATGCAGACGACATCGCAGCTCTGCAACGACGGCACGTCATCGCTGCCCGCCGCGGCCACCATCGCGCCGTAGGCACCGGCGCGACCGGCCACGTCGACGACGGCAGTCCCCGTTCTCAGTTCGATGCCAGCGGCCTCCGTGCGCTCGCGCAGCGCCGCATCGACGTCCGGCCGCAGGTCGGCAAGCGTGACGGCGAGACCTGCCTGCGCAAGATCGAGAGCGGCGCGATAGGCGCTGTCGTTGTTGGTGGCGACGATGGCGCGCTGGCCCGGCGACACCGCAAACCGGTTCAGGTAGGTCCGCACGGCGCCGGCCAGCATCACGCCGGGGCGGTCGTTGTTGTTGAACACGAGCGGCCGCTCGAGCGCGCCGGCGGCGAAGACGATGGCCTTGGCGCGCAGCGTCGCCGCCACCTGCCGCGCCTCGCCCTTGGCGGGATCGGGACGCCGATGGTCGCGCCGCTCGACCAGGACGACGGTGTTGCCGTCATAGAGCCCGGCCGCGGTCGTGCGCGTGAGCACACGGATGTTGGGCAGGGACTCCACTTCGGCGACACGCTCGGAGAGCCACGCTTCAGCCGCGCCGCCAACCGGCTCGGCCAGCAGCGAGCCTCCAAGCCGCGAGTCCTGCTCCACCAGCGTCACGCGCGCGCCGGTGCGGCCGCCTGCGATGGCGGCGGCAAGGCCCGCGGGTCCGCCGCCGACGACGAGAACGTCGGCGAAGTCGTGGCGGCCCTCGTAGCGGTCGGGGTCGGGCTCGAAGGTACCCTTGCCGAGGCCGGCGGCGCGCCGGATGTGCGGCTCGTAGAACATCCAGCTGCCGCGCGTCGGCCCCATGAACGTCTTGTAGTAGAAGCCGGCGGCCAACAGCGGCGCAGCCAGAGAATTGAGCGCCCGCAGATCGAAACCGACCGAGGGCCAGCCGTTCTGCGTCTCCGCGACGACACCGTCGACCAGCTCGGTCATCGTGGCCGGAATGTTCGGCTCGCGCCGCCCGCCCTCGCCCAGCGTCAGCAGCGCGTTCGGTTCCTCGATGCCCGCACTCATGATTCCGCGCGGGCGGTGATACTTGAAGCCGCGGCCAACCACCGCCACGCCGTTGGCCAGCAGCGCCGACGCCAGCGTGTCGCCGGCGAAGCCCGTTATCGTGCGGCCGTCGAGCGAAAAGGAGGCCGGCCGCGCGCGGTCGATGCGGCCGCCGGTGGGCAGGCGATGGGAGGGCGAACGCCTCATCGCTCAGGCTCGCGCGCCGGGCGCGACGGCGCGGCTTCGTTGGTGGCCGTGTTGCGCTCGAGCCGGAACCACTGCCGGCAGCCCAGCACATGCTGCCAGAACTCGCGATGCGGCCCCTTCGGATTGTCGAACAGGAAGACGTGGTCGTGCCAGGTCTTGAGGTCGCCGGTGCCGTGCGGCGGCCGCGCCTTCGACGCGTCGCCGCCGTAGCGGAATTCCGAGTAGTCGCGCTCGCCGCACCAGGGGCAGGTGATTCGCAGCATCTCGGTTATCCGTCCACGCCCAGTCCCGTAGGGGCGACCAGCAGGTCGCCCGTCCATCCGACGCACGGTCGACGTCGACGATCACGCCGACCTGCGGGCGACCTGGTCCCCAGGTTAAACCCGGGGATCGCCCCTACAGTTGTCCGCCTTGTCGGATTCAAGATCGTCAACATTGACCCCTATTGCTTGTAGGTCCAGTTGCCGACGCCGTGCTCATCCAGCTCGTTGCCGCGCTCGAAGCGGTCGAGGCTGAAGCAGCGGTTGAGCTCGTGCTCGTCATCGTGGGCGATGGTGTGGGCGTAGCACCAGCCGGAGGCCGGCGTCGCCTTGAAGCCCTGATAGCACCAACCGCCGTTGAAATAGAGATTCGGCACGCGCGTCTTGCAGATGAAGGGGCTGCCGTCGGGCGTCATGTCCATGATGCCGCCCCAGTGGCGCACCAGGCGCAAGCGGGAGATGCAGGGCATGAGCGCCATCGCGCACTCGGCCACCGTCTGCACCTTCGGGAACTGACCGCGCTGCGTGTAGGTGTTGAAGCCGTCGATATGGCCGCCGAACACCAGCCCGCCCTTGTCGGACTGGGAGATGTAGAAGAGCTCAGCGCCGAAGGAGAGGACGTGGTCGACCAGCGGCTTGATCGGCTCCGACACGAAGGCCTGCAGAATGTGGCTCTCGACCGGCAGCCGCAGCCCCGCCATGGCCGCGACGTGCGAGCTGTGGCCGGCGACGGCGATGCCCGTGCGGCCCGCGAGGATCCGCCCGCGCGTGGTCTCGACGCCGCCGACGCGACCGTTCTCCATCACGAAGCCCGTCACCTCGCAGTTCTCGATGATGTCGACGCCCAGCGAATCGGCGGCGCGCGCATAGCCCCAGGCCACCGCGTCGTGGCGCGCCGTGCCGGC
>Ga0137403_10003460_pt1 | contig 18932 bp, 13 predicted proteins | sample CZOMad2_1_16fung_FD_122057 | JGI IMG/M metagenome (GOLD analysis project Ga0137403, IMG submission 122057) | Vadose zone soil fungal communities from Angelo Coast Range Reserve, California, USA - CZOMad2_1_16fungal (Hybrid Assembly) | ecosystem: Environmental > Terrestrial > Soil > Vadose zone...
AAAAAATCCGGCAATTCGGAGATCTAGCGGATGGCCAAAAGCTCAAGATGGCTCAAAGGAATCGTCGCTGGGGTTATCGCCGTACTCATCGGCTTTGCGTTTTACGTATGGTGGAATACTCACCAAACCACCCGCGCGAGCGTCACGAAAGGTCTTGTGGCCTATTGGTCTTTTGATGGCAGCTCAGTGACGGGTATCCGTGTTAAAGACGTGAGCGGTAATGGAAATGATGGCTCCGCGACAAGCAACCCCGAGTTCGTCATGGGCAAAATAGGAGAAGCTTTCCGGCTTAACGGCGCAAATTATTTCGTCGATGCGGGATCGAGAGCTCCCTAAATAATCTGCCTGGCCTATCTTTTTCTGCCTGGATACACCCTGTAACCAGTAGTGGTGAGGAACGGGTTATAGACAAAGGCGGCGGTAGCAATTCGGGTTGGTTAATCAATTTTAATAGCAGTGCCAAGAATTTACATTTTATTGCTTATTTTACAGGCGGAAGTGTAGAGCGAGCTAATGATTATAGCGTTATCGAGCAAAATATGTGGCAACATATTGTTGTTACATGGGATGGCTCCGCTACGGCGACAAATGTAAAAATGTATGTCAATGGCTCAGAGACGGCTTATAGCGGCACATTTGACGGTCGTGGGAGCCGGAAGAGCGATGCTGCTTATCATATGTACATTGGAGATGCAAGTACTCTTTTTCCGTTTTACTGAAATTCCAATATAAGAATGCGGATCATCTCTAACTCATTGAAAAATAATCATTGAGGTTTGGAAAAACTTTCAACTTCAAAATTCGAAATTCCCTTATATCTGTCAATAGGTTATCAAATAATCTGGCTCCTTATATCGGAATCTCAGTTTCCGTTTTATGGCCTGATAGACGAAGTTCGGGTTTATAACCGTGTCCTTTCCACTGATGAAATTCAGAGGCTCTACAATATGGCCGCCGAGCATACTGGCTATTAGGCTGAGCATCGCGAAGATAATAGATTTTTTCACTCATTGAAATTACAGGTAGCCACTACCTGAACGGCTACTCATGTGCAAGCAGCAACGGCGCAGTGTGCTTGATCTTTTCATTGCCGCCATCGAGCTGTTCGTGCGCCGTTGCCATTCAGTGGCCGCTGACCCTTAGAGAGCCCTGAGGAATAAGTAGCTACTTAATAGCGGTTTGCATGTCGGCTTGGATTTCAGTGGCGGTCAGCGCGCGGTTGTAGAGCCGCACTTCGTCGAGCTTCCCCTTGAAAGCCTGCCCGAAGGCACCATCGACCCCGATCAGCAGATTATTCCCACGCGCCTGGATGCTCTGCGTCGCCGCGACGGAAAGTTTCTCGACGCCATCAAGGTAGCCTTTAACCACCGTCCCATTATACGTGAACGCGACGTAGGTCCAGACCCCCAGCGATGGAGTCATCGAAAAGGGCCCTATGAACGTCCCCGAGGGGTCTGTAAACATGAAGTCGAGTGCCTTGCCTCCGTTATTGTCGAACTCCACCGCATACTGATAGTATGGGTACGTCATAGATTTCGCAATCCATGGCTTGCCGATAATCACGTAATCGCTGCCGTTGTTGCTGTTGGTGATATTGATCCAGAATGACAGCGTAATGCCCTTGCCAGAGATATTCAAAGACGCCGAGTTGGGCACGACGACGTAATCGTTCACGCCATCAAAGAGCAGTGCATTACCCATCTTTCCCGTCGTCCAGGAGGTGCCGTTCAGCAGGGTGCCGGCATTGCCGTTTCCGGAGGCGTCGGCGGTGGAGGTACCTTTGCCCTCATTAAAGCTGTATGCCGCGACCAGGCCTGTGGGAACAGGCGGAGACGACGCGGTACCGCTCGCCTCATTTGAATAAGCGCTTTCGTTTTTCGAGGTATCGTAGGCGGTGACTGCGAAGTAATAAAGTGTCCCATCGGTAAGGCTAGTGATGGTATAGCTGTTCAGGTTGCCTACATCCATGCTATACTCATAAACTCCGTTGACTTGCCTGCTGTATTGCCCGTAGTAGAGCTTATAACCGGCCAGGTCAGTCAATGCTGTGCCGTCAGCGTTTTTCGTTGGCGCAGCCCAGGATAGTTGGATTCGGGCTGAGTGCGCATAGGAAACGAAGAAGGCAAAAAAAACCAAAAATCCGGTGACGACAGCGAAACACAGCCTTTTGCTTAGCATGAGAGCCCCTCCATAGTTCAGCCTTTTGACATAGTCTTCCCCCCTATCTCTCTGCATTGAGCAAAGGATATGCCTTAGAGGATATTATTGATAAAATATTATATATAAATATATTAAATGATCTATGCAGCATGCTATTGCCCAATAAAAAGGGCATTTGGTTCTGATAAACAAAGATAAAAAGAACAGTAAAATCTAAAAAATCAATTATTTGAATGTTATTGATAAATTATCTGGGCAAACTGCACAATTTTTTATGCACAAAAACCACGTCTTCTGAGTTATTCCTAGGTGTGGTCAGGAGGCTACCAGCCATGAAGCTTCCGGGCTCGTGTTATTGCCGTAAATCTGTGGCCGAGGAGCTGCTGTCCATTTTGCTTGATAACGATCCCGCTCAGGCAGCAGCGTTCGTGTTCCTAGAGACGGTCCGCACCCTAATTGGTAGCTGAAGGAGTTGAGTGTGCTCGAGTCGGATACTGGTGCAGGTGAGGACAGACACCGCGTGCTGGAGCGAGGCAAGGAATACCAGGATATACTTCCCACATCTTACGCGCAGAACCGTCTGTGGGTGCTCGACCGATTGGAGCCCGAGAACCCTGCGTACAACATTCTGCGCGCGATCCGAATGCGTGGGGCACTTTCTAGAGAAGTTCTGCAAGAAAGTCTTCGGACCATTGTGGCGCGCCACGCTTCACTGCGCACCGCCTTCGCTGAGATCGATGGGAGACCGGTGCAGGTTATTTCCGCCCACTGCTCCCTCGAATTACCGACCGTTGATCTGAGCGCTGTGCCGGAACCAGAGCGCGAGTCCGAGACGCAGCGATTGGCCCGCGATGAAGCGCAACGGCCGTTCGATCTGGCCCATGGTCCGCTGCTCAGAGCGAAACTGCTGTGCTTGCGAGTAGACGAGCACGTCCTGGTGCTGGTCATGCATCACATCATCACCGATGCCTGGTCGATGAGTGTGCTCTTCGAAGAGATCGGGCAACTCTATGCCGCGTTCGCTGCTGGGCTCCCATCGCCACTGCCTGACCTGCAGCTCCAGTATGGGGATTTTGCACGCTGGCAACGGGAGTCGTTCCCAGGTGAGGTGCTCGACCGACAACTCGCCTATTGGCGCGAGAAGCTTGCCGGTGCCGACTCAGTACTGGAGTTGCCCACCGACCGGAGCCGCCCCAGTGTAAGGACAACACGCGGTACGATCCAGAGGCGGGTGTTTTCAATCGCCTTGCGAGAGCGACTGAAGGCGGTAAGCCATGAGGCGAACGCGACACTGTTCATGACGTTGCTGGCCGCGCTGCAAACGCTGTTATGGCGCTACACGGGCCTCGATGATCTCGTGATCGGCTCCCCAACAGCAGGCCGCCGTGAGGTGGAGCTGGAGTCTTTGATCGGCTTCTTTGTGAACACTCTCGTGATACGCGCGAACCTTTCCGGAAACCCCACGTTTCTCGAGCTCCTGGGACGGGTTCGGGAGGTCATGTTCGAGGCCTATGCCCATCAGGAAGTCCCGTTCGAGAAAGTCATCGAGGCGTTGCAGGTCTCGCGTAGCTTGAGCCATACACCGTTGTTCCAGGTGATGTTCATCCTCCAGAATGGCCCCAAGCAGCGGTTGGAACTGCCGGGTCTGAGCCTGCAGGAGCTGGAGGTCGACAACGGCACCGCGATGTTTGACCTGACCGTCGAGATGGCGGAGGTCGACGACGGCCTGTCCTGCGTCTTCGAGTACAGCACCGACCTCTTTGAGCCTGCGACCATGACGCGCATGCTCGGGCATTTTCAGTCTCTGCTCGAAGGCATCGCCGCCGACCCTGGCCAACGCCTATCGGCCCTGCCCCTTATGGGGGCGTCCGAGCGACATCAGCTCCTGGTGGAGTGGAATGAGACCGCCGCCGGCTATGCCCATGATCAATGCATCCATGGGCTTTTTGAAGCCCAGGCGGCACGCACGCCGGAGGCGGTCGCCCTGGTCTGCCGCGATCAGCGCATAACCTACCGCGAGCTGAATTCACAGGCTAACCACCTGGCCCATCACCTACGCCGGCGAGGCGTCAGACGTGGGGTGCTGGTGGGGATCTGTATCGAGCGATCCATTGAAGCGGTAGTAGGTCTGCTTGGCATCCTGAAGGCTGGGGGAGCATACGTCGCCATGGACCCAGCGTATCCTCAGCAACGGCTTGCCTTCATGCTCGAAGACAGCCGTACAGCGGTATTGCTGACCATGCAGCAGCTCATCGACCGAGTGCCGCGGTGTACTGCCGAGATCGTCTGCCTCGATACAGACTGGCAGAGCATTGTGCTGGAAAGCGCCGCCAATCCCGACAGCGGCGTGAACGCGCACGACCTGGCGTATGTGATGTACACCTCGGGCTCAACCGGAGCGCCCAAAGGGGTCCTCGCCCCCCACCGCGCCTCCGTCAATCGGTTTGCCTGGATGTGGAATCGCTGGAGGTTTGCGCCAGCCGACGTCTGCTGTCAGAAGACCGCCCTGAGTTTCGTGGACTCCGTATGGGAGATATTCGGGCCACTGCTGCAAGGTGTTCCAAATGTGATCATTCCGGATGAAGTGCTCGAGGACCATACGCAACTGGTACACATTCTGAAAGCCAACCGGGTGACGCGGATCGTCCTGGTTCCCTCTTTGCTCCGTCTCTTGCTCAACATTATCGTGGACCACAGCCTCAGAATACCTGACCTGAATCTCTGGATCACCAGCGGTGAGGCGATCACGCCGGAGTTGGCTCGACGTTTTGAGGAGGCCCTGCCGGACGCCACGCTCGTCAACCTGTATGGCTCTTCTGAAGTCGCGGCGGATGCGACCTGGTATGTCGTCGAAAACAGCCGAGCGATCGAGCGTATCCCGATCGGGAGGCCGCTCGCCAATACGCAAATCTACGTCCTCGACCGTGACCTGAACCCGGTGCCGATCGGGGTCCCTGGAGAGATATGTGTCGGCGGGGATGGCCTCGCCCGAGGATACCTCAATCACCCGGAGCTCACGGAACAGAAGTTCATTCCCAATCCGTTCACCAAAAACCCAGAGGCTCGGCTCTACAGGACTGGCGATCTGGGTCGCTTCCTCCCCGACGGCAACGTCGAATTCCTGGGCCGGGCCGACAATCAGGTCAAGATTCGCGGCGTGCGCATCGAGCTGGGCGAGATCGAGAGCGTCCTGCGCACGCATCCGGCAATACACGATGCCGTGGTTGCGGTGTCGGGGGCCGGTGGGGATGAGCGCCTGATCGGCTATGTCGTGCCGAACGACAGCGCACCGGCTGTGAGTGAGCTCCGGCGTTTCGTGCAAGACCAGCTGCCGAATTATATGGTACCCGGGTCATTTATGATGCTGGAGACTCTGCCGTTGCTGCCCAATGGCAAGGTGGATCGGCGGGCGCTACCGGCACCGGACCAGGCACATCCGGATAATGACCGGGCACACATGGCCCCACGGAATCCTATGGAGGAAAAGCTTGCGGGGATCATGGCCGAGGTACTCAAGCTGGAGTGCGTAGGCATTCATGACAACTTCTTCGAGCTGGGTGGCCACTCCCTACTAGGTGTCCAGGTGATGGCTCGCGTACGCAAAGTCTTTCAGGTGGAACTGCCGTTACGCAGCCTGTTTGAGGAACCGACGGTGGCAGGGCTTTGTCTCGAGATCGAGAAGGCGGAGAAATGTGGCGACGGATCAGTGGTGCCTTCTCCAAGCACGGGAATCGGTATGAGAGAGCAACTGCTGGCCCGACTCGCGGAGCTTTCCGATGAGGAGCTGAATGCCCTACTCAGCAACAAACTGGCGAAGGGGCAGGATGTGCGGGAGACGGAGGACTTTTAGTGTTACTCCCTGCAGAAAGATCTGGAACGGGCCAGGAACTCGCGGCTGTACCCCGACCGGGAGTGGGCGACGTGACCACGGCCGAGTTCGTCGCCTACCTGTGCATGCTCGACATAAGAATCTCCATCCATGGCGAGAGGCTGCGGTGCAACGCGCCCAAGGGCGTGCTGACGGACGGACTGCGTCAGGAGCTTACTGCCCGCAAGGTGGAGATCCTCGGATGGTTACGTGCCAACAGCGACGGTCTTGACGTCGCGGCCGGCGATGTCCCGTCTCATGTCGTGGGCGGCCTTGGCACCCTAGGATTGGGGCGGACGCGAACGCCCCGAGATGGTGATCTTCCACTCTCCTTCGCCCAACAGCGTCTGTGGTTCCTCGACCAGCTCGAGCCCGGCACCTCGGCATACACCCTCGCGGTGCGCCGACGGTTCCACGACCCTCTCGACGTTACCGCTCTCGCCAGCGCCTGCACCGAGCTGGCGCGGCGTCACGAGTCGCTACGGACGACGTTCGTGAGCAGGGATGGCCAGCCTGTGCAGCGGATCGCCGACCCAAAGCCGGTGGCGCTCGAGCTCATCGACCTCGAGTCCGTACTGCAGGAGGACCGGGCCGGCGCTGCAAATCGGATCATCCAGGAGCAGGCCCAGCAGCCTTTTGACCTCGCGCACGGCCCGCTGTTCCGGCCGCTCCTCATCCGGCTCGGGCCCGACGATCACGAGCTGCTGATGTCGGTCCATCACATCATCGCCGACGGCTGGTCGCTCGACATTCTCGCCCGTGAATTGGATGTGTTGTACGAAGCGTTAGTGACGGGGCGTCCGTCACCGCTGCCGGAGCTGCCGATCCAGTACATGGACTTTGTGCTCTGGCAACGTCGGCGGCTAACAGGCGATGTTCTCCAGACCAAGCTGCGCCACTGGCGCGGGCGCCTGACCGGCCCGCTCACCCCGGCCGAGCTGCCGACGGATCATCCGCGTGGGCTGCGATCGACAGCGGCTGGGGCGAGCCACTGGTTCGCGCTGCCGCATCCACTGACCCAGCGCCTTCGCGAACTGAGTCATCGCGAGAGGACTACGCCGTTCATGACGCTCCTGGCGGCGTTCAAGGCGCTGCTGGCGCGCTATACTGGCCAGGAGGACATCGTCGTCGGCACGGCGGTGGCGAACCGCAACGATATGGAGCTGGAGCCAGTCGTCGGCTTCTTCGCCAACACGCTGGCCCTCCGCACCGACCTCGGGGGCGATCCGACTTTCCGGGAACTCCTGGCGCGGGTGCGCGAGACATGCCTCGACGCTTATGCCCACCAGGACATGCCGTTCGAGCAACTCGTCGAGGAGCTGCAGCCTGAGCGCACCCTCGGCCAGAACCCACTGTTCCAGGTCAACTTCGTCTGGCAGGACGCCACCACGGGCGCCGATCTGGCTTATGCCCCCGTCTCCTCGCCGTTCGACCTCACGCTGTTCATCCGCGACGGCACCGACGGGACGCTGAGCGCGACCGTCCGGTACAAGCGCGACCTCTTCGAGCCGGAGACGATCGCGCGGCTCGCGGGCCACTACCGCACGCTGCTGGAAGGCGTGGCCGCCGACCCCGACCGCCGGCTCGCCGCGTTGCCGCTCCTCAGCGAGGCCGAAGCGCACCGGCTGCTGATCGAGTGCAACGCGACGGCGACGCCGTATCCCTGCGATCGGTCCGTGCACGCGCTCTTCGAGGACCAGGTCGAGGCGACGCCCGACGCCGTGGCGCTTGCGTTCGAGGGCGCCTCGCTCACCTATCGCGCGCTCGACCGCCGCGCGAACCGCCTCGCTCATCATCTCCGCGCCCTGGGTGTCGGTCCGGAGCGTCTGGTAGGCGTATGGATGGAGCGCTCGGTGGACATGATCGTCGCCCTGCTCGGCATCCTGAAGGCGGGTGGCGCCTACCTGCCCTTCGACCTGTTGGCGCCGCGCGCGCGACTGGCCTTCATGCTGAGCGACGCGAAGGTCGATCTCCTGCTCACTCAGGAGCGCATGCTGCCCCGGCTGCCGCCGCACGCGGTGCGCACGCTCTGCCTCGACGCGGGCGGCGACGGCATCTGGGCGCAGCCGGACACCCGCCTCGGGGGCTCCGTCGGCGCCGACGGCCTGGCCTATGTCATGTACACGTCGGGTTCAACTGGCGAGCCCAAGGGTGTTGCGGTAACGCATCGGAACGTGGTGCGCCTCGTCAAGAACACCGACTACGCGCACTTCGGGTCCGATGAGGTGTCGCTCCAGCTCGCGCCGCTATCGTTCGATGCTTCCACCTTCGAGATCTGGGGCGCGCTTCTGAATGGCGGCCGCCTGGCCATCGCCCCGCCTGGCGTGCTGTCAGTGGAGGAGTTGGGTGCGGTGCTCGCTCGGTACGGCGTGACGACACTTTGGCTTACGGCCGGTCTCTTCCACCAGGTGGTGGACCGCCGGATCGAGATCCTCTGCTCGCTGCACCAGCTCCTGACCGGAGGCGACGTCCTCTCTCCGGCCCACGTGAAGCGCATGCTCGAGGCGCTGCCGGGCTGCCGCCTGATCAACGGCTATGGGCCGAGCGAAAATACGACCTTCACGTGCTGCCACACGGTCACGAACGCCACGTCACACGGCCGGTCGGTGCCGATCGGCCGGCCCATTGCAAACACCCGCGTGTACGTGCTCGATCGCCACCTCCGTCCAGTGCCCATCGGTGTGCCGGGGGAGCTGTGGATCGCGGGCGATGGCGTGGCACGCGGCTATGTCGACCGCCCGGCGCTGACGGCCGAGCGCTTCGTCGTGCACCGGTTCTCAGAGACGCTCGAGGAACGCCTTTACCGGAGTGGTGACCTCGTGCGCTGGCTCAGTGACGGCACGCTCGAGTTCCTCGGTCGGCTGGATGACCAGGTCAAGGTGCGCGGCTATCGCGTCGAACCTGGCGAGATCGAAGCCACGCTCTCGCGTCATCGCCGCGTGCGGGAGGTGGCAGTCGTGGCGCATCGAACAGGGGGCGGCGACAGGTACCTTGTGGCCTACATCGTCGGCGACGGCTCTGTGGACCCCCATGATCTCCGCGAGTTCCTCAGGAGCAAGCTGCCCGACTATATGGTCCCGGCGGCGTTCTTGGCGCTCGACCGTCTGCCCCTCACCGCAAACGGCAAGGTGGATCGCCAGGCTCTGCCCGCGCCAGAGGCGAACGCCGGAACGGTCGACTCCTCCGCCGAGCCCCAAGACGAGCTGGAGCAGAAGCTCGTGAAGATCTGGCAGGACGTCCTCGCCGTTAACCTCATCGCGATCCACGACAATTTCTTCGACCTCGGTGGCCACTCGCTTCTCGCGGTGCAGATGTTCGCCCAGTTGGAAGAGCAGCTTGGGGTCACTTTGCCGCTGGCAACGTTGTTCCAGGCACCCACCATCGCGGGCCTGGCCGCCTTCATCCGTAGGGGTGCGCGACCGGCGTCAAGGCGCTCGCTGGTTCCGATCCAGCCGGCCGGGAGCCGGTCGCCCGTGTTCGGGATGCCGGGTGTTGGGGGCAACGTTCTCGCCTACAACGCCCTGGCGCGGCTCATGGGGCCGGACCAGCCATTCTACGGGCTGCAGTCGCGCGGCCTCGACGGGATCGAGGGGCCGCTGATACGGGTCGAGGACATCGCGTCTGCATTCCTCCATGAAGTCCGCCAGGTGCAGCCCGAGGGCCCCTATTATCTCATAGGCATGTGCATGGGCGGCGTCGTAGCCTATGAGATGGCACAGCAACTGCGAGCGGAAAGGCAAAAGATCGGGCTCCTTGTGCTCCTTGAGACGTGGCCGCCGCAAGCGACCTCGGCGCGCCGGTTCAGGTTCAGGGCGCACGTGCCGGCAGTGCTCGGGTTTGCGGTGGACCGGCTCCGCCTCTACCTGGAAACCCTCGCCCGCCTGAGCGGCCGCGAGCAGCTACGGTACCTGCTCGGGCGATTGAAGCTGTGCACGGAGATCATCGTTCGGCGCGACCTGTTCCGCGGGGCTCGGGGGGAGTTCCACCAAGGGCTCGTGACGCAGGCCAATCTGCTCGCTTACCAGCAGTACCAGCCGTGCGTGTATCCCGGACCCGTCGTCCTCTTTTGGGCCGAGGGACGCAAGGTCGGGCTCGGCGCCGATTATCGGTTCGCCTGGCGCGAGCTCGCCACAGGTGGGCTTGAGGTCTACAGCATGCCAGGCGCGGACTCCGGTCTGATGCTGAGGGACCCACACGTGCAGCTGGTTGCCTCGCAGCTCAAGATGTACCTTGAGCGCGCACAGGCCTTGGCATCCCCGGCCGGGCCCCGCGCATGAGTCTCCTTCGCTTCATCAGCCGCGGCTCGCGGGGGCTGGCTGCGACGGCGGTCGTTGCCGGGCTCGTGAGTGGCGCCTGCAGCGCCGCCCTCATCGCCCTGATCAACACCGCGCTCAACCGCGGGCCGCTCGCGGCACGCTGGCTGCTGGGCGGGTTCGTGGCGCTGACCCTGGCCAAGATCGGCAGCAACGCCCTCGCCCAGCTCACACTCGACCACTTCGCGCAGCGCACTCTTGCCGAGCTGGGCCGCGCTCTGAGCCACCGCGTCCTCGCCACGCCGCTCCGGCAGCTGGAGGCGCTGGGGGTCTCGCGCCTCCTGACGGGCCTCACCGATGACGTCGCCGTCATCGGCTGGGCGATCCAAAACGTGCCGACGCTGGCCATCAACCTTGCCGTCTTAGCCGGCTGTTCAGTGTACCTCGCCTGGCTGTCTTGGCGGGTGTTCGTCGGTGTGCTCGCCGCGATCGTCTTAGGCATGCTGGGGTACCGTATCCTGATCACCCGAGCCTACCGATACCTCCAGCGCGCGCGGGACGCGCGCGAGACCCTCTTTCACCATTTCCGCGCCCTCACGGATGGCATCAAGGAGCTGAAACTTCACGCGGGCCGGCGGCGGGCCTTCCTGGTGGAGGAGGTTGAGCCGGCCATCGAGACCCTGCGTCGTGCGAACCTCGCCGGCACCCGCCACCATCTCGTGGCGGCGAGCTGGACTCAGCTCCTCTTTTATGGCCTCATCGGTCTGGTGCTCTTCGGGCTTTCGGTCGTCGAGCCCCCGCCTCTGGAAACCCTGAGTGGCTACGTCCTCGCCAGCTTCTACATGATGAGCCCGGCGTGGGCGGTCATCGAGAGTTGGCCGATCTTCGCGCGGGGGCGGGTGTCTTTGCAGAAGGTCGAAGCGCTTCGACTGTCGCTGGCCGCCGGCAATGGCCTGGCGATGCCGACCACCAACCGATCGCCGCACAGCTGGAAATCGCTCGAGCTGGAGGGGGTCCGCTTCGCATACACGGACGCCGGCCAGAACGGCTTCGTGCTCGGCCCCCTCGACTTCACGCTGCGGCGCGGGGAGATCGTGTTCCTGGTGGGCGGCAACGGCAGCGGCAAGTCCACGCTCGTGAAGGTACTGACAGGACTTTACCCGCCTCAGGCGGGGCTGATCCGACTGGACGGACACTGCATCACTGAGACCAACCGCGAGTGGCTGCACAGTTACTTCTCAGTGCTCTTCTCCGACTGTTACCTGTTCGACCGGCTCCTCGGCCTGGAGGAATCGAACCTCGACGCCCGCGCCCGTGAGCACCTCATCCAGCTCGAGCTGGACGACAAGGTAGAGGTGCACCGGGGGGCCCTCTCGACGACGGCGCTCTCCCAGGGACAGCGCAAGCGCCTGGCGCTCCTCACCGCATTCCTTGAGGACCGGCCGATATACGTGTTCGACGAGTGGGTGGCGGACCAGGATCCGCACTACCGCGAGGTCTTCTACCACCGGCTCCTTCCTGCATTGAAGGCACAGGGCAAGACACTGATCGTGATCAGCCACGACGATCGTTACTATGGCATAGGCGATCGTGTGGTGAAGCTCGATTATGGGCGACTGACACCCTAAGCTCGACGTTTGCCCTTTTTGTGTTGCTAAGGTAGGTTACTTTTTGTGGAGTCACACTTTCTCGCCCCCAGCGCTGAGGGCACTAAAGGACTGGCTCACCCACAACAACGAGCAATACTTACACCCAGCGTTGGGATATCAATCCCCTAGGCAGTTCGAACGGGAATAGCTAAACCGCCACAGTACTCTGTTCGTGGTCGCTTGACAAATGGAGAGCACTGCATGATCGAGCCGTTGCATCTTGTTGGGCACGTGGCCTGCCCCTGCGGCTACCGGCATATGTGTGTCAGGAATTTAACCATCGCTGACGATCAAAGTATTGTAACTACTGGCACCAAAAGGCACACCTTCATACGGAAGGCGATCAGAGGATCAGGGCTCATTCGAATCATCTGTCTTGGTGGCTTGCTTAGGGCGTTTCTTCATCTGGCCCTCCTGCTCCTCACTGCCTATGAAAGTGCCTTTGCTGGGCAAACCCTGGGCCTTTCCCCAACGGTTCCTTCCGTCTCTGGCGCATTACCGTCTCCCCAGGAGCGGATCCTCTCGCCTATCCCGCAGCAGTTCGACTGGATGCACCGGGAGGTACGCCCTAATCCCCACCTTGAAGCGCTATTGGGCCTCCAGGAGGGACCACCACAGCTCTTCATGACGCTGTCGCTCGCCGAGGAATTCTCTGATAACTTCTTCCTCAGTGCAACAAACCCCCAGCCCGGATTTCGGACAGTCGTCGATATCGGGACTGTCTACCGCCTCGAGAGAGGAACAAGCTTTATCTCACTCGCCAACTCGATCAGTGCCAACTACGAGACTCCTTCCGGAGACACCAACGTTGGGTTTGCCAACCTGTCTCTTAATGCCGGGTATCAATTGCCACGATTGTCACTCGCACTAAGTGAGAGCTTTATTCGCAGCGACAGCATTGCAGAGGCCACACCCACAGGCGTCCGCCAGGGGCGAAGCCCTTTCCTAAATAACGTTATCAGCCCACAGGTCCGCTATGACCTCACACGCACAACAGCCGTCAATTTCGGTTACACCAATACGTTGATCCGGAACGAGATTTCGAACCAAAGCCTGGGCCAGGGGGATACGACCGCCAACTCCTTCGCCGTAGGCCTTCAGCACTCGTTCACCCGGGCCCTCGACAGCAATATGAGCTACGCCTTCACCGCTGCTGAAAATACTGTAACGCCTAGCAACCGCATCCACGCGCCGTCGGCTGATCTCACCTATGCATTTGAGCCCCGGACGAGTGCCTCCCTCAAGGCCTTCGGTGCTATCACTGACCAGAGCGATGGGGGAACAAACTCACAATTCTATGGCGCGAGTATCGGTATCCGCCGGCAGTTTACATCATATTTAGGCGGCTTCTTCTCGATCGGACCCGCCGTGTTCGATAGCGAAAACGGAAGCCGACGGTTATTTGCGAACTGGCAAGCGAACCTGGACGGCTCCTTGCCGTTCACGCGCCAGACCAGCCTGACACTCTCCAGCCAGCAGAGCCTCACTAATACCGCAACTGATGTCCAGAATCTGGGCGTCACCCTAAGCCAGTCCGCGGCGCTGAGGCTGAACCATACCATCTCACGAGATCTCCTGGCTTTGCTATTCGTCAATTACACCCGGACGGAGCTCCTCCAAAACACCGGCACCAGCGTGGGAGGTCAGAGCGTGGCAGGTCAGGGCCAGAAAACCAACTATTGGAGTGCGGGTGGCAGTGTGTGGTATGCCTTGACTCAAATCTTGTCGCTTTCCGCTGACTACCGATACCTGCGCCAGAGTTCGAATGCCCCCGTTGGTTCGAGCCTCACGACCGGAAACTTCAATGAAAACCGGATCATCGTCTCTTTGTCCGCCTCTTTTTGGCTCTTCTGAGCCGCCCATCACGAGCGCAGCGTGGTCAGTAACGTCCTTGAGTGGCGCTTCTCAAATGGAGGTTTTAGAGGTGCAACATACAGTTTTGGGGCCTTCAATCGTCGTAGCGGCCAAGGGCCAGGTCTCTTGCGATTTGGCCGGAGATGCCGTCATCCTGAATCTCAAAACCGGTGTGTACTATGGCCTGGACGCTGTCGGGGCGCTTGTCTGGAAGCTCATCCAGGCGCCAATGACCGTCGCTGACATCCGGGATGGGCTCCTAAAAGAGTACGATATCGATGCCGGACGATGTGAGGGCGACCTGTTGGCATTGCTGCAGGAGCTGGCAGCTGCAGAGCTCATAGAAGTTCACCGTGAGGTCAATGCATAAGTTCCTACGCCTGCCAATTCCGGACCGCCACCTCCTGGTCGAGGCAACGCTGCTCCTTGGGGCGATCAGGGTTGCAGTGTACCTGCTGCCGTTTCAAACCTTGTACCACCTTCTCACCAGAGTTGTCCGGACGACCACCGCAGCGCAGAGGGTCGATCACGCTGCATTCGACAGAGTCACCTGGGCTGTGACATTAGCTAGCCGACATCTCCCCGGATCTACGACCTGCCTCACTCAAGCTCTGGCGACTCAGCTTCTGCTGAGACGGCGGGGGCATTCGGCCTGCCTTCGCATCGGCGTTGCCCGCAGCGGGGCGGGTAAGCTCCAGGCCCATGCATGGGTAGAAAGCGAGGGAAAAGTTGTGATCGGCCGGCTGACAGACCTCTCACGATATGTTCCCCTACCCTCTCTGGAGAGAGAAGAGCCTTGAGCGCGATCATAGGGATATTCTACTTCGATGGTCGTCCTGTGGAGCCGCGGGACCTGGGTGCGATGTCGAAGACCCTCGCCCACCGGGGGCCGGATGGGGCCGGTGCGTGGCATGAAGGGCCTGTCGGCCTCGCTCACCGAATGCTGAGGGCGACGCCTGAATCCTTTCATGAACGATTGCCCATAGCCAATAAAACCGGTAACCTCATCCTCACGGCAGACGCCCGACTCGACAATCGCGATGAACTCATCAGCACCTTGGATCTGTCGGACCGCCCGCCCGAATGGATCAGCGATGGCGAATTGATCCTTAGGGCGTATGAAAAATGGGGCACATATTGCCCCGAGAAGCTCTTGGGTGATTTCGCTTTTGCTGTCTGGGACAGAGGTAGGCAGCTGCTTTTTTGCGCACGAGATCATTTCGGGGTCAAGCCCTTTTATTACTATTGCTCTGGCCGGAGCTTCCTATTCGCTTCCGAAATCAAGGCGCTTCTTCGCCTCTCCGAGGTGCGGCGCCGCCTCAACGAAGAGAGGGTGGGCGAGTACCTTGCCGGGATGTTCGACGACAAGGCTGCGACTTTCTATCAGGATATCTCAAGGCTTCCACCCGCCCATAGTCTTCTGGTACGCCGTGCCGGAAAACGCTTGCAGTCCTACTGGTGCCTCGATCCTTCACGTGAAATACACCTTGGCTCGGATGAAGCGTATGCTGAGGCATTTCGCGACATCTTCGTCGAGGCAGTACGTTGTCGCCTGCGCAGCGCCTTTCCGGTCGGTTCGTCGCTGAGTGGGGGGTTGGACTCCTCCTCGGTCACCTGTGTCGCCCAGCAATGGCTTGCCCAAAACCGCACACCTCGATTGCACACCTTCTCGTTGATTTTTGACGAGGTGGCGCAATGTGACGAGCGTCCGTTCATCCATCGCGTATTGGCTCAAGGGGAATTTGAGCCACACTATATACACGGTGACCGAATAGGACCCCTCACCGATGTGCACAGAATTCTCTGGCATCAGGATGAGCCTTTTTATGCGCCTGGGCTATTCTTAAGCTGGGCGCTGTTCGGTGCGGCTAGGGAGCAAGGTGTACGGGTCCTGATGGATGGACACGATGGCGATGGAACTGTTTCCCACGGTCATGGGAGACTAGATGAGCTCGCGCAAGCGAGGCGTTGGCTGACGCTGGCTAGAGAGGCGCAGGGCTCTGCCAAGGTCTACGGTCTATCTCTCTGGCGACTGTTATGGTCGTATGCACGATATTACGAACTTCAGCCCATCATCTCCAGATCTCCGGCTCTCCAGCAGGGTTGGCGTCTCTGGCAAGCGGTACGGCAGCAGGCGTCGCGCTGGCATAAGTCCTCCGACATTCGCCCAGCATGGGCAGCCCTTATCCATCCCGAGTTTGTCCACCGTATCGGTTTGGCGGATCGCTTTCAGGTATGGCAGCGAAATCAGCCGGCCTTAGCTCAAGGGGAAAGGGAGATGCACTACCGCACCCTTATGGCGGGGCTCCAACCATTCGCGCTTGAGGTGTTTGACAAGGCTATTGCACCATTTTCCATTGAGCTGCGTCATCCCTTTTGGGATAAGCGCTTGGTGGAGTTCTGTCTTGCGCTTCCCTCGGAGCAGAAACTCGATCACGGATGGAGTCGATTAGTCCTACGGCGCGCTATGGCTGGCATTGTACCGGTGAAAGTCCAATGGCGCGTCGACAAATCGAACTTCCTGCCGAATTTCTCTCATGGGTTGCTGGCCTTCGAGCGGGAGCAGCTGGAAGAAATAGTTCTGAAGGATATAGAAGTGGCGACAGATTATTTAGATGTGCCGGCTATCCAAGAGCTGTATCACCGCTTTGTCCTGCAGCGAGATCGTCTAAGCTCCCGAGAAGTGCTGGCAATGTGGAGGGCTATCTCCTTGGTCCTGTGGCTACGAGATTACCCATGGAAGGGGGGTGAACTATATGGAGATCGAGAGCAAGAAGAAGGTCTACCTCACGCCTAACTACAACGCCGGCTCGGGCCGCTTCTCCGGGGATCTGACGCCCACGGGCGCAACGATCGACGCTTCCGGCGGTTGGTGGGACGCAGGCGATTATCTCAAATTCGTGCAGACCAGCAGTTACACGGTGGCGCTGATGGCAATCGGAGCGCGCGATTTCCCGAACCAGATGGGGCCAGGTTCCAGCACGGCGAACTTCACGGCTGAGACCAGGTTCGGGTTCGACTGGCTGCAGGCAATGTGGGACGACGGCAGCAAGACTTTCTACTATCAGGTAGGGATTGGAAACGGAAATTCCCAGACGGTCAGCGACCACGACATCTGGCGTTTGCCGCAGGCCGACGACACCTACAACGGATGCACGTCGCAGTACCGCTACATCTGTCATCGACCGGTTTTCATCAACACGGCGGGCGGGGCCGGTGCCCAGATCAGTCCTAACCTGGCGGGCCGCATGGCCGCAGCTTTGGCAGTGTGCTACCACACCTATCGGTCAAGCGACCCAACCTATGCCAACCAATGCTTGCTTTCCGCGGAGCACATCTTCGATCTGGCAAACACCGCTCCGAGCGGAAACCTCCTTACCGCAATTCCGTTCAGCTTTTATCCAGAGACGGAATGGCGCGACGACCTCGAACTCGGGGCTACAGAACTCTACTTTGCTCTGCAAGGCGCAGGCAGTCTGCCGATGGGCCTGCCCCACAGCGATAGCTCGTTCTATCTGCAGAAGGCAGCCCATTGGGCCAATGCTTACATCACCGGGCCGAACGACGCGGCCGATACGCTCAATTTGTACGATGTCAGCGGGCTGGCGCATTTCGAGTTGTATCGGGCGCTCGGCCTGGCCGGAAATCCCGCGGGGCTCGGAACGACGCAAGCCGCCCTTCTGGCAGATTTGAAGAAGCAACTGGACAAGGCGGTGGCCCAGGGCAACACCGATCCTTTCGGTTTCGGATTTCCCTGGAACACGTATGACACAACCTCGCACGGTGGCGGACTCTCGGTGATGGCGGCCGAGTATACCTACCTCTCGGGCATGAACACCTACACCGATAATGCGAACCGCTGGTTCGGAAATATATTGGGGGCAAATGCCTGGGGAACTTCGCTGATTGTGGGTGATGGCACGACGTTCCCCCACTGCATGCAGCATCAAGTAGCGAATCTGGCGGGTTCGCTGAATGGTTCGCCCCCGGTGTTGTCGGGAGCAGCCGTGGAGGGACCGAATTCGATCGCGGCCAAAGGGCACCCTTTCCGGCATGATCGCCTGCCCCACGGATGGCGTGGACGTCTTCGCACAATTCAACGGCAAGGCTGTGTACAAGGATTTCGTCCAGTCCTACTCGACTGTGGAGCCGGCGATTGACCTGACGGCGTCATCATTTCTGGCCTTCTCGTGGCAGATTGCTGGTGCTCCGAGCGGAACGCCATAACTCTGGAATCGGGGGGCAGCGCGCTCCCCGATTTTAGTCTTTGCTTGGCTGGTTGCAGCTGAATCCCATGCCACGAAGAGTCTCGAATGGGGTTTGGGGAAAATCCGAGGCCTACCTCCGCAAAATCCGTGGCATGGACCCGCGTCTAACCTATCGCTGGAGTTTGAATCCAAGCCACCGAAACCCGCGCGGGGCGGGCGATTTGGGGCTATAATCTTCCACGGCTAGTCCGTCTGGTTCTCTGGCCCATCTGGGAGGTCTTCATGCCCGACCCCACATGGCAGGCGTTATACAGAGCCGCTCTCGTTGAACCCGATCCCGTCAAATTGAACGCCCGCATCGAAGCCGCCCGGCGGTCGATTCGCGAGCGCTTGGGGCAGAGCGAAGATTCCGGCAATACTCGCGAGCGCCAACAACTAAATGATGCGCTCTACGCTCTCTTTACCCTCGCCTCAAGAAAGCGATCCGCCTGAGTTCGGTGCACGTCGGCAGGGAAGTAATAGGAGTCTCATCGCCAAAAAGCCCGACCACATTGGCTTTTTGGCAACAACGACACGCAGAATCCGTGACCTAAACCTCTGAGAACCCTGCACCAAAATTGTTCAATTGATCCTCAGCCCTAAGGGGGCGTACCCTGGTCTTGAATGCCTATGAATCCTTCCGTCGTCGCCCGGACGACGGGTTCCTTTCACCCTCAACCTACGAAAGGAGCGCACATGTTTACCCGCGTAGTCGAAATGACCAGCAAATCAGGGAAATCGCAAGAGCTTGCCAACATCATCAATGAAAAAGGCGTGCCGATTCTGAAAAAGCAACGCGGCTTCGTCGACGAGATTGTGCTCGTCTCGCACGCCGACCCCGATCGCGTTTTGGCTCTGAGCTTTTGGAACAAACAAGAGGATGCTGAGCAATATCAGCGCG
>Ga0137403_10003461_pt1 | contig 18931 bp, 19 predicted proteins | sample CZOMad2_1_16fung_FD_122057 | JGI IMG/M metagenome (GOLD analysis project Ga0137403, IMG submission 122057) | Vadose zone soil fungal communities from Angelo Coast Range Reserve, California, USA - CZOMad2_1_16fungal (Hybrid Assembly) | ecosystem: Environmental > Terrestrial > Soil > Vadose zone...
GTAGCTCATCGAACGCCGCAGCGGAAATGGGGTCGAGCCCCGAGGTCGGTTCGTCGAGAAACAGCAATTTCGGCTCGAGGCTGAGCGCCCGTGCGAGCGCCGCGCGCTTCACCATCCCGCCGGACAGCTGCGCGGGGTATTTGTCGGCCGTGTCCGGCGGCAATCCCACCAAAGCGAGGTTGAGTTGAGCAAGGTCGCTCAGCGTCGCATCGGACAGTGAGAAGTACTCGCGCAGCGGCAGGTGGATATTCTGCGCAACCGTCAAGGAACTGATCAAGGCACCGTTCTGAAACGTGACTCCATAGTTTCGCACCAGCGCGGTGCGCTGGCTCCTCGACAGATTCCGCATGTCTTCGCCGTACATTTCCACCGTGCCGGCATCCGCGCGCCGCAAGCCGAGGATCGTGCGCAGCAATACCGACTTGCCCGCGCCGGAGCCGCCGACGACGCCGAAAATCTCATCCGGCTCCACCTCCATGTCCAGTCCCTCATGCACGACTTGCGAACCAAAATGGTTTTTCAGCCCATGCACTCGAATGACCGGATTGACTTCGGGCGCGGCCATCAGAAGTCGATTTTCACGAAGAGAATGGCGAACAGCGCGTCGGCGAGAATGACCATGAAGATCGATTGGACCACCGCCACGGTCGTCAAGCGGCCCAGTTCGCGGGCCGATTCGCGCACTTGCATCCCGCGATAGGCTCCCACGGTACCGATCAGCATGGCGAATACCGGCGCCTTGACGAGGCCTGCCCAGAACGTCGTGGGCGCCAGCGACTCGCGCAGCCGGTCCATGAATTGCGGCAGCGGGATATGCAGATTCAGCAGCGAGAGCAGACCGCCGCCGGCGAGGCCCATGGCATCGGCGATGATGGTGAGCAGCGGCAATGCAATGACGAGGGCCAGCACCCGCGGCACGACCAGGATTTCTATCGGGTTCATCCCCATGGCGCGCAGCGCATCCGTTTCCTCGTTGAGCTGCATGACGCCGATCTCCGCCGCGAAGGCGCTGCCGGAGCGCCCGGCCACGATGATGGCGGTCAGCAATACGCCCATTTCCCGGAGCACGGAGATCGTCACCAGATCGACCACGAAGATGTTGGCGCCGAATCGCGATAGCTGCTGCGCCCCGAGATACGCGACGATCACGCTGATGAGGAATGCGATCAGGGAAACGATGGGGATGGCCGTGATGCCGGTCTCGTAGATATGACGCACCAGCGACGGCACCCGGAAGGCACTCGATCGGGTGAATGCTTCGCGAAGGACCATGACGATGCGGCCGTAAAAGTCGACGGCGCCACGCGCCTCGATGCCCTGCGTCAGGGTCCACCGTCCGAGCGCACCGAGGACGCTCTCGGTCTCGGGATCAGGCCTCGGGCCGTCGAGCGGATGCCGTTGGGCGTGCAGCGTTTGCAGGAAATCCAGCAGGTAGGGGGCGCCGGTGTGCGTGATTGCATGGCCGCCCGGGTTCCGTTCGGCCAACCGATGCAACAGCGCCCACGCGGGGCCGATTCCCGGCGACTCGGCGCCCGACCAATCGCAGACCACGGCGCCGTCGATGACGGTGGGCAGGCTATTCAACTCATCCTCGACTGCCCCCATTGCCGCGAGCGACCAACATCCACTCAGCTGCAGGCGCCAACTTAAGCCCTGCCGCTCCAGCGCCAGTCGCGTCACGGGTCGATGGCTTTCGGATTCATCCGCAATATGCTACCAGGAAGAAATGCATAACGATCCGCTCCTGGAGATTTTGATTCTGCTCGCCGCATCGATCTGCGTGGTCGCAGGTGTGCGGAAACTGGCGCTGCCCGCGATCCTCGGCTACCTCGTCGTCGGAATGCTGCTGGGACCGCATGCGCTTGCACTGGCGGTCGACAACGAGACCACTCGGCTGCTGGCGGATTTCGGCGTCGTGTTCCTGGTCTTTACGCTGGGCCTGGAATTCTCCCTGCCGCGACTGGTCGCCATGCGCTGGGAGGTTCTCGGCGTCGGCGGCGCGCAGGTGCTCGGTACCACCGGCATCGTGGCGGCCGTGGTCATCGCGGTCGGGGGCACCGCGCCCGCGGTCGCGGTGGTGATCGGCGGCGCCGTCGCGATGTCTTCAACCGCCATCATCATTTCGCAGCTCACCGAGCAATCCGAGAACAATCGAACCCACGGCCGGCTGTCGGTGGCGATCTGTTTGTTTCAAGACTTGAGCTTTCCGCTCTTTCTCGCGCTGATTTCCGCGCTTGCCGGCGGCGGCGCCGGCGCCGATATCGGACAGATCGCGGTCGCCGTCGGCAGCGCGGTACTGGCGCTGCTGCTGGTGCTGGCGGCCGGACGCTGGCTGTTGCGGCCGTTGTTCCTTCTCATTGCGTCGGTGCGTTCGGCCGAACTGTTCTCGCTCGCGGTACTGCTTGCCGTGCTCGCTTCGGCTTGGGCCACACACAAGGTCGGCCTGTCGCTGGCGTTGGGAGCCTTTCTCGCCGGCATGATGCTCGCGGAAACCGAATTTCGGCACCAGGTGGAAGCGACCATCCGGTCCTACAAGGAGGTTCTGCTCGGTTTGTTCTTCATCACGGTGGGCATGCTGCTCGACGTGCGTCTGCTGTTCCGCGACTTGGGATTGGTCACCGCACTTCTCATCGGCATGCTGGTGCTCAAGGCTGCCGTGGTCACGCTGGCCGCCGAACCGGCCACCAAGAGCTGGTTCAAATCCCTGCGGACCGGAGTCGTGGTGGCGCAGGGCGGGGAATTCGGCTTTGCCCTGTTGACGCTGTTGCTGCGCCGCGAGCTGCTGGACCCTGCCATCGTGCAGCCGCTCCTGGCCGCGACGGTTCTGTCCATGGTTCTGTCGCCGCTGCTGATCCGGCAGAATCGCCGCATCACGCGTGCGTTTCTCGGCGAGTCGGGGCGCCCCCTCACCGCAGCCGGGCGCGAAGCCCAGGCTACGCTGGCGGTGGCCGAGCGCGACCACGTCGTGATCTGCGGCTTTGGGCGAGTGGGACAAAACATCGCCCGGGTGCTCGAACAGACCGGCTTCGAGTACATCGCACTGGATGTCGATCCGTACCGCATTCGCGTCGGACGTCAGGCCGGCGATCCGGTGATCTACGGCGACGCCGGACAGGTAAAGGTTCTGGAAAACGTGGGTTTGGCCCGTGCCAACTGCCTCGTCATCACCTTCGCCGATCCCGAGGTCGCGTTGCGGATCCTGCGGTCGGTTCGAGAGCTGCGAATCGACGTGCCGGTGCTGGTTCGGACCCAGGACGACAGCAAGCTCGAAGAATTGCAGAAGGCGGGTGCGACTGAAGTGGTGCCGGAGACCTTCGAGGCCGCTCTGATGCTGCTGTCTCACCTGCTTTTGCTGCTCAAACTGCCCGTATCGCGCGTCATTCGAACCGTAAACGACATCCGCAGCGACCGCTACGGGATGTTACGGCAGTATTTCCCGGCCGCCGGGGCGGAACCTTTGGATGACAGTCACGCATTTCGTGAGGAACTTCACAGCGTCATCCTGCCGCCGCATGCTTGGGCGGTGGGAAAGAGCGTCGCGGAGCTGTCGGATCGGGGTTCCGAGGCCGCCGTCAGTGCGGTGCGGCGCGATGGCATCGTCGGGCGGGAGCCCGGGCCAGATACCATATTCAAGGTCGGCGACGTGGTCGTGGTATGCGGAACCCCCGAGGCGGTGGAGCATACCGAGACGCTGTTGCTGATGGGTTAAAAAACCGCTTTACAGGAAACGCGCGGCATCTCATAGTAGGGATGCTGTTCAAGGGCAAACCCGCCGAAAGGTGGGGACGCAAAACCTCCGGTCTAAGGGGCTTCACAGGAAGCCTGACGATAGCGGGGTCGCCAGTATCGATACGTCTCTCAGCGTATCTTGGGCCAGAAGGTTAGTGTGCTCCCGGACAGCAAGCTTGAAGTTCAGCTTGTTATCAGTCTTCCGGGGGGAAGCACATGGTATCCAAAGTCAATCGCTCGCCGGGTGCGGATGCATCGGGCGTTTATCGTCGGCCGCGTCTCGTGCTCCGCGCAAAGCGCTTCGAGGAGATTCCGGCCATCCTCGCCAACACCAAAACCTATCCGGCACCCGTGCGCATGGTCGGGGCCGACTATTCGCAAACGCGGTGCGTCGGCGGTGACGGCGGAACCACTGTCGACACCAGCGGCCTCGACAGGATATTGGAGTACGGCGAGACCACCGTCCGCGCACAGGCCGGTGTCCGCGTCGGTACGCTGGCCAGGGCTCTCGCCGAACGCGGTCAGGAACTGCTGCTGACGCCCGAGATGGGCAACATCTCCGTGGGCGCCCTGGCGGTGACCACTTGCCCGCAGGCTTCGCATACTGCCGGCCTCGCGCAACTGTCCTCGCTCGTCAGCGAGCTGAAGCTCATCACGCCGCAGGGCAAGCACATGACGGTGCTGGAGCGCGACCGCGATTTGATGCGCGTCCTGCGCTCGAGCTTCGGTCTCTTGGGTGTCGTGCACGAGGTGGTGCTGCGCGTGCAGCCGTTGACGCCCGTCAAGATCGATTATCACGTGCTTTCCTTGAAGGATTTCAGCGCGCGCTTCTCCTCCATCGTCGCGGCGCCGGGGGCTCTGCGGCTGCACATCTCGCCGTTCGACGACCGGATCATCGTCGAGCGCCGCACACCCCTGGATGAGGGCGTGAACCTTTCGCGCTCGGGAATCTGGCAGATCCGCAATTCGGTGATGCGCAACGTGCTGCCCGCGTTCGGCTCCACGGTCGGCAGCGTATTGTCCTCTCCGGGCCTGCGTTCGGCGGTGGTGTCGGGGGTGCAGCGCGCGCTTCGCGCCACCTTGGACCCGACTGCGAAGGGTGTGGTCATGCACGCGCACGAATGGATGCGCGAGCTGCCGCCGGAACCCTGGAAGGCGCGCTACACCTACAGTCTGTGGGCCTTTCCGCAGGACAAGTTTCCGAAGGTGCTCGGCGCCTATTTCGCCTTCTGCAAGGCGCACTACAAGGAACATCGCTACCGCTGCAACGTGGTGAGCGGCGCCAGCCGGCTGCACCAGGATCGGAATTCGCTGTTCAGCGCCAGTTACACGGGTTCGATGTTCACGTTGGAGCCCTCGTCCACCGGGGATAGGGGCTGGGACGATTTTCTCATCGACTTCAACGATTTCGCGTCCGCGTTGGGCGGCACGCCGACGTTCAACCAAACCCGGGCGCTGCAGCCGGAACACGTGGCGAAGGCGTTCGGCGACCGTGCGAAATTATTCCGGGCGCTGCGCCAGCGGACGGATCCTCTCAATCGGCTGCGCAACAGCTATTTCGCTTATCTGCTGGGGTAGAGTTTCGAGCGTCTTCTATAGCCCCGATACGATTTTCGCCTTGATGCTTTCGAATTCCGCGTCGCTGATGAGCTTCGCATCGAGCATTTCCCGGGCCTGACGCAGCCGCCGCGCCGGTTCCGACTCGGCGCCGGCGGCGTCCGTGCCCGTGTAGGCCGACGGTGCATTGCCGAATTGCACGCCGCCCGATTTGGCGCGCAGCTCTTCCAGTTCGCGCACCCGGCGTTTTTCCCGCCACACCTGATCGTGCTGCTGGCAGATTCTATAGAGGGCCTGAGCCTGGTCCTTGCATAGCCCCTCGAAAGTCCATACCCGGTTGACCTCAGACCCGATGTTCAAATCGGAACTCGTTTGCGCGACGAGCGTCAGGTCGGCACCGATGATGCCGGCGCGGATGCGGGTTTCCTTGAGATCCTGCCAGCGGATGTCAGCCGAGTCGTAGCCGCCCAACAACCGCCGGTTCAGCGAAATGAAGCGGCCGCTCGTCGCCGCGATACAGACACGCCGGTGCGTCAACGCGAACAATCGATGCTCCATAGCCCATGCTTCCAAGGTCTCATCGGCGGTCAGCAAGCTGCGCAAGGTATCGAGCGCCCCGTGGGAACCTGCGTCCTCGCCGGTATTGCCGTTGGAAGCCATTACGCTTAAGCCTTATCCTGCAGATGGGCTTCGAGGAACCATAGGTACTTGTCGAGCTCGCGGGAAATTTGAGTGAACAGGTCCGCGCTGTCGGCATCGCCGAGATTGGCCGTGTCGTCGATGGCTGCGCGCACCGCCTTGCCGAAGACTGAAATTTGCGTGGACAGATAGAACAGATGATCCCGGCCCGCCGTGATGCTCAGCGGGTAGTTCTTCAACTTGCTGCGCTTGGAGGCAACCGTGACCGTGCCCTCCGCGGTGCCGCCCAAGCTCGTGACGCGCTCCGCGATCTCGTCGATGTGTTCCAGAACGGCATCGGAAATCTTGTCGAACAATTCATGCAGGGCAATGAAGTGCGGTCCCTTGACATTCCAGTGTGCCTGCTTGACTTGACTCTGCAAGTCGATGGCGTCGGCCAAGCGGTCGTTGAGAATGACGATCACGTTGCGGCGCGTTTTTTCCGACAGGTCGATCTTTGTCTTGTACATCGAGCATTTCCTCAGGAGTGCGGTTTCCGGTGGGCGACTATTTTGCACTTGTTAATCGTGAATCCCAAGAAAGAACGTAATGTCGGGCGCGGTATTCACGGCGGCATCCTCGGCAAAGCCCATCTGAAGCCGCCATCGATGCGCCAACTGGCGCACTGCCCCGACGGTGAACTGCGCGCTGGGGCCGAGAAATCGCAGGTCCGTCCCGGCCACCCGCCGCGTCTCGCCATCGAGTTGTGCACGCAGCGACCACCTCGCGCCAAGGTCGCGAGTGGCCGCAACGCGCGCAAAGGCCGAGGTCACATGCGCGGATCCCGCGAACACTCCGTCGCCCAAGGGTTGTGCCAGTCCGAGTTCTACGCCCACGCGCCAATCCGGCCATCGACGGGCCGCGTGTGCCCATAGGGCGGCATCCCATGCACCGTCTCCGGTCAACCTGAGCTTCGATCCCGTGGGTGCTTCCACGCCGCCCCAGAATGAAATCGTGCGCGTCGCAGAGTCGGCGGCATACCAACCGGCTTCGGCGGAAACGTCGCCGATGCTGGTTCCAGATTCCTGCATGTCGACCCGGGATTTGCCCGAATAGAAGTACACGAGCTGGTTCTTCGCATAGTAGGGGCGACTGCCGGGGTTGAGGCCGAAGAACCGATGCCAGGACGCGATGCTCGAGTCGAGGAAGCCGCCGCTGTCGCGGATCACCGGCACCGTCACCCGGTAGCGCCAGCCGTGGGCCATCGAGTCCTCGTAGCTCAAGCGAAGGGTGTCGCTCTCGCCATCCACCAGCAGTTGTTGCGTGGATCGCCTCTCGGACTCCAAGGTGTTCATGATGCTGAAGGTGGCCGCCAGCACGGCGCCGGCGTCGGCGCGCGAATCGCTCGCCAGCGGTCGATAGAAGCCTCGCAGCAGCGGGTTCTCGTCCCGGGCCGGGAAGAACTCCTCCGCGCGCAGCGGCGATGCGAAGACGGCCGCCAAACAGGCGGCCGCCAGCGAGCCCGAGAGTGGCCGGCGCCGAAGCGCATCTACAAGACGGGGAGCCGTGTCAGATCTCGGTGCGACGGAGTCGCAATTGAATCGCGGCGACGATGAGCGCGATTCCAACCATGATCCCGATCCACGTGGCGGGGCTGGAAAGGAATCCCAGCGGATCCAGCAGGCGCCAGATGCTTGCGGGAGTCGTGATCGAGTCGTCCCCCACGACGGTGGTCACCCAGGCGCTGTTCGAGTTGTCGCGAAGGGCATGCGGCAGGTAGCCAAACGCCCGATCCTGAAGCACCGTGCCCACCCAATGCGTGCCGAAAAACCAGCGCTCCAACAGGTAGGCGGCCAGGGGCGGGACGATGGACCACAGAGTCACCGCACGCCTGGCCCACGCCGACACCACCAAGAGGTATCCCGCGAATGGCAGGTACCAGATGGCCATGGTCACGATGAGGTACAACCAGAGCACTTGGAGCTGCAGCCATAGATCCGGCTGCCACAGACGGCCGCCCAGGATCGAGTGCGCCCGCACCGAGACGATGAATGCCATCAGCAGCGTGGCAATGTCGGCGGCGATGAAATAAACCAGCGGTATGGCGATCAGCCCGGTGAACAATTTCGCCAGCACCGTGGCGGTGTCGGAGAGGGGCAGCGACTTCCAGAACAATACGCTGCGGTCCTTGCGGTCGGCATAGAGGCAATCGAGCAAGTACCAAGTGGCGTAGATGTTCATGACCACGAAAAAGGTGACGCCGAAGCCGAATAGTACGGCGCCGCTCAACGCGCGGCTGTCGGGCAACGACAGCGCCGCGATTTGCACATTGCCGAACAGTGCGGCGAGCGTCAGCGCAACGCCGATCGCGGCGGGTACGATCCAGATCGCACGGTTTTCCCAAAATTCTCGGCGTACCAGCCAGGCATAGTCGTTCATGCGGCGCCCTCGGATAATTTAGCGACGAACAAATCGGATACGCTCGGCGTCAGCAGTTCGCCTAAGTTCGCGAGTTGCTGCACGTCGGGTCGCTCGAAGTACAGGACCGTCTTGCCGAGCGTGCGGCGTTCGAAGAACGGCCGTTCGGCGCGCGCCGCGGCGACCTTGTCGTCGGCGACGGCCACTGCCGCATAGCGGGTCGCGATATCCTCCAACGAGCTGTCGAGCACTATGCGGCCACGGTCGATGAAGATCACGTCCGTCAGCAAGTTCTCGACTTCCTCGACTTGGTGCGTGGTAATCAGAATGGTCCGGGTCTCGTCCATGTAGTCGTTGACCAGGGCGTCGAAGAAGCTGCGCCGCGCCAGGATGTCGAGCCCGAGCGTCGGCTCGTCGAGCACCAACAGTTTGGCGTCGATGGCCATGGTCAACGCCAGGTGCACCTGCGTCTTCATGCCTTTCGACAGCTCGCGCATGCGGCGCTTCCCGGTGATCTGGGTCTTGGACAGGAATGCCTGCGCGCGGTCGCGCCGAAAGCGCGGGTGGACTCCGGCGACGAAATCGATGGCCTGATCCACCCGGAGCCACGCGGGGAGCACCGCGACGTCGGCGATGAAGCAGGCGTCGCGCATCAGTGCGGCCCGGTCGCTGAACGGTTCGCGGTCCAGCACACGCAGTCGGCCCTCGTACGGGGTGAGCCCGAGAATGGCGCGCAGCGCGGTGGTCTTTCCGGCGCCGTTCGGGCCGATGAGACCGACGATGCGGCCCGTCTCGACCGCGAAATTGACGTGGTCGAGCGCGACGTGTTTACCGTAGTTCTTCGAGAGGTCGTGTGCTTCGATGAGGGGAGGCATGGGACTCATTCTTCTTTGGGTTCGCCGCCCCGCGGCGGCGGAGCGGGGTGGGTGAGCGCGGGCGTCTGCGCGAATAATTCCTGGGCCGAAAACCCCAGCCGATTGATGGCCGCAAGGATGTGCGGCCATTCCTCGTGAAGGAATCGTTCACGCTCGCCAGCCAAGAGCAGCCGGCGCGCGCCGTCGCTCACGAACATGCCGCGGCCACGGCGCTTCTCGACCAGACGTTCATCGACCAGCTGCTGGTACCCCTTCAGCACGGTGAGAGGATTGAGCCGGTAGTCTGCCGCGACCGCGCGGACGGAGGGCAGTGGGTCGCCCTCCTTCAGCGCACCCTCGAGGATGAGGGCAACCATTCGATCGCGCAGTTGGCGATAGATGGGTTGGTTATCGTTCCAGTTCGGGTCCATTCTCCACTCGTTCCGCACCCCTGTAGGGGTGTAGCTCGCTAATCTAGCAGAACGCGCCAATTGGATCGGCCGGCCAAAGCGCGGGCGTCAGATCGTCGGGATGATCGCGCGCGACGACGTGGCGGTGGCCGGAGCCTTGGCCGCCCACGGCTGGTGGAGCTGGGCGCTGAACAGATAGCCGACTCCCCCGATAATCAGGCCGTTAACCATCAGGGCGACCGCCAGGGCGGCGAGTTTGGTGGAAAGTTGCGTGGTCATGGTCATCTCCTTTGTGTGGCTGGCCATCGAGGTGTATCGGTGACCTGGTGATATAGTTACATACATCACCACTACATGCAAGCACCATGGGAAAAATAATTGTCCGGGCGGTTGTCTTGCTCAAACTGTCAAATCGGTCGCGTATCCTCCGAGAGCATGAGGCCCGTCCGAATCGCAGCGCGCTTGGTTGCCTTGGGGTTCGCGCTCGCCGCCCTGCCCGGCAGGGTGGGCGCCGCGACGGTGCTCATGGTTTCCATCGACGGTTTGAAGCCGGAATACGTGACGGACCGTTAAGCGCTGCAGCCAACCAGGATCTCGAGAGCATCGACGAAATGTTGGGAAGGCTGATCGCCGCATCGCGCAAGAGCGACCCCGCGGCCATCGTCGTGGTCGTATCCGACCACGGCTTCGTGGAACTCACGCATCGCGTCAATCTCTACATCCCGTTCGTGCAGGCCGGCTTGATCGAGGCGCGCCTCGACCCCGCCACCCAAGCCGTGTCGGTTAGCGCATGGAAGGCTGAGCCGTGGCCGGGCGCGGCATTGCCCGGCACCGCGATCTTGGGCAGATCGACATGCGGCAGGTCGCACCGACCGTGGCTGCGCTGCTCGGCGTCAAATTAGGGAGCGCGACCGCTCCGGCGCTCCTCGTGCGGCAATAGTGCGGCGTTTCGGCTAACATTCCACGCTTTTCGCGTAGGAGCGAGACAATGAAGAAGCCAGTTACCGTCACCATCACGGGCGCCGCCGGAAACATCGGCTATGCGCTCGCATTCCGCGTAGCGTCGGGCCAGATGCTTGGGCCCGATCAACCCATCAACCTGAATCTGCTGGAAATTCCCGCCGCGGCGGCCGCGGTGCAGGGCGTGGTGATGGAGCTCCACGACTGCGCCTTTCGTACCCTCAATAAGGTCACGGCGACCAGCGATGCGACCGTGGCGTTCAAGGACTGCGAGTTTGCCATGCTGGTCGGCGCGCGGCCGCGCGGCCCCGGCATGGAGCGCAAGGATCTGTTGCTCGAAAATGCCAAGATATTCTCGGCTCAAGGGAAGGCCCTCGACGCAGTCGCGAGCCGCGATGTGCGGGTTTTGGTGGTCGGCAATCCCGCCAACACGAATTCGTTGATCGCGCAGCGCAATGCACCGTCGCTGCCGCCGAACCGCTTCACGGCGATGACCCGACTCGACCACAACCGCGGACTCGCGCAGTTGACCGAGAAGACCGGGGCAACGCTTGCGGAAGTCAAAAAAGTCGTCATCTGGGGCAATCATTCGGCGACCCAATATCCCGACCTTCACCATGCTACGGTCGGCGGCAAGGCGGCCCTCTCGGTGGTGGACGACGGCTGGTTCAAGGACCACTTCATTCCGACGGTGCAACAACGCGGCGCTGCCGTCATCAAGGCACGGGGCACATCTTCCGCGGCATCGGCCGCCGCCGCCGCTTTGGATCACATGCACGACTGGATGCTCGGCACGCCGGCGGGTGATTGGGTCAGCATGGCCGTACCGTCCGATGGAAGCTACGGCATTCCCGAAGGCGTGATCTACTCTTATCCGGTAACGTGCAAGGCGGGCGAATACAGTATCGTCCACGGCTTGAACATCAATGAATTTAGTCGTGAAAAAATGACCATTACGCATCGCGAACTGTCGGAGGAACGCGACGGGGTGAAGGATCTGCTCTAACGTGTTGTCATACTGCCGCTTGCAGTTCCCAAGAACATCCACCATTGGAGAGACTCGTATGAACCGACTATTCCTGGCATTGGGTGCATCGCTGGCATTGGGTGCATCGTTGCTCGCAACGATGGCGCCGGCGCAGGAGCGCTCGACGGCCGCCGCGGGTGCCGAAGTGTATTTCATCGCGCCGCGCGACGGCGCGACGGTTCACGGCCCCGTCACGGTGCAATTCGGGCTCAAGGGAATGGGCGTCGCTCCGGCCGGCATCAAGTTCGACAACACGGGCCATCATCATCTGTTGATCGATACGGACCAGAGCGAACTGAAGCTCGATGTGGCGCTGCCGGCCACGGATAAGATCGTGCATTTCGGCAAGGGCCAGACGGAAACCACCCTGATGCTGCCGCCGGGCAAGCACACGCTCGAGCTGCTGTTCGCGGATTATCAGCATCTGTCCTTCAATCCGCCGGTGCATTCGAAGAAGATCACGATCACCGTGGATTGAACCTCATGGCGGGACCCCCGCGCACGATCCTGCACGTCGACATGGACGCGTTCTACGCGTCGGTCGAGGAGCGGGACCGTCCGGAGCTCAAGGGGAAGCCGCTGATCGTCGGCGGCACCGGCGGACGCGGCGTGGTCGCCGCCGCGAGCTATGCCGTACGGTGTTTCGGAGTGCACTCCGCGATGCCCATGACGGAGGCGCTGCGGCGGTGTCCCGTCGCCATCTGCATCCCTCCCCGCATGGCGCGATACCAGGAAGTGTCCGCGCAGGTGTTCGAGATCTTTCATGAATTCACGCCGCTGGTGGAAGGCCTTTCCCTGGACGAAGCATTTCTGGACGTGACCGCGAGCCTGCGCCTGAAGGGCGACGGAGTCGTGATCGCGACGGAGGTGCGGCGGCGCATTCGCGAGGTCACCGGCCTCACCGCGTCCGTGGGCATAGGTCCCAACAAGCTGTTGGCGAAGATCGCCTCGGACCTCAACAAACCCGATGGTTTGTGCCGCATCGGAAGCGACAATGTGCATGCGATTCTCGATCCCCTGCCCGTCCAGAAACTCTTCGGCGTGGGACAGAAATCGCTCTCCGGCGTGCGGGCCGCGGGAATCCAAACCTTCGGCGATTTGCGGCGCGCCGACGACGCGACCCTGTGGCGGGCGTTCGGCAGGCACGGCAGGGCCATGCGCGGCCGGGCGGCGGGCATCGATGATCGGCCTGTCGAGCCCAATCGCGAGGAGAAATCCATCAGCGCCGAGGAGACCTTCGCCGTCGACATCCGCGACGCCGCGGAGCTCGAACGACAATTGACGCGGTTGGCGGATCGCACCGCCGCGCGCCTGCGGGCGCACGCGCTCGCCGCGGGTTTGGTCACGATCAAGGTCCGTCGGGCGGATTTCACCACGTACTCGCGGCAACGTCCGGTACTGCCGCCGACGCAGGAAACGGCGGTGGTCTGCGGCGTGGCGCGCGGCCTGCTCAAGGACTGGTTGCGCAAGCAGCCCGATGCGGCAGTGCGATTGTTGGGCGTCGGCGTCGGGGATTTGCAGACCCAGCGGCAGGCCGATCTGTTCACCGGCGTTGCGCAGGAGTCGCGGCTCGACGCCACCGTCGATGGAATCCGCGAGCGCTTCGGCAAATCGCTGCTGACGCGCGCCAGCCTGCTGCCGCGGACCCCGAGCGGCGGCTCGCGGCATGGCTGAGACACTTCGCGGCTGAGGCGCCGCTCAGGCCCACTGCACGGCTGCGGTCCGCTGCGTGGCTCAGCTTGGTATCATCCGGGGAGCCATGTACCTCAGCTTCTTCGGTCTCAGCGAAAAGCCGTTCGCGATCACTCCGGACCCGCGCTACCTCTATTTGAGCGAGCGACATGCCGAGGCGTTGGCGCATCTGCTGTACGGCATCAATGAATCTGGCGGCTTCATTCAATTGACGGGGGAAGTGGGCACCGGCAAGACCACCGTCGTCCGCACGCTGCTGTCGCGCGTACCGCATCATGCCGATGTCGCCGTGATCCTGAACCCGCGCGTCACACCGGTGGAGTTTCTGCTCACCATCTGCGAAGAACTGGGGCTGCCGATCGAGGCGGCGGACCGCGACAGCGTCAAGCAGATGGTCGACGCACTTAACCGACGGCTGTTGTCCGCGCATGCCGAGGGCCGCCGCATCATCGTCATCGTCGACGAAGCGCAGAATCTGTCGGCCGAGACTTTGGAACAAGTTCGGCTGCTGACCAATCTCGAAACTCCGACGCAGAAGCTTCTGCAAATCATCTTGATCGGCCAACCTGAGCTGCGCGATCTGTTGGATCGCAACGACCTGCGTCAGCTGGCTCAGCGCATCACCGGGCGCTATCACTTGAGGCCGCTGTCCCGCGAGGAAACGCAAGGCTATGTGCGCCATCGATTGCGTGTTGCGGGAGCCACCGGAGAGATCTTCACGCCCGGCGCGCTGCGTGAGCTGCACCGCCTGTCGTCCGGCATACCGCGAGTCATCAACGTGAGCTGCGATCGTGCGCTGCTCGGCGCTTACACCCGGGAAGCGCGCAAGGTCTCCGCCGGTCTGGTCCGGCAGGCGGCGGGCGAAGTGTATGGCCGTCGCTTCCTGCCGGTCTGGCTGGGTTGGGCCGCCGGCGTGGGCTTGGCAGCCGGCATCGCGGCCTTGGGCGTCATGGGAATTCGGACCTGGCAGCACCAGTCGACCGCGCTCCGGGCGGCGAATCCACCGCCCACGGCCGCTGGAGTCCCACCGCGACCCGCGGCGGGTTCGACCGCGGCCGGTACGGCGCCCGCCAGACCCATGCTTCCGCCGGTCCCGATCAACAGCTTGCTGGCAGCGAACAGTGCCAATACCAGCGATGCTGCCGCCTTCCGGCGATTGCTGTCGCTATGGGGCACGGCCATGACGGATGACCGCGACCCCTGCGGCCAGGCGCAGAAATCTGGACTCGCCTGTCTCGAGCAACGCGGTTCCTGGGCCCAGGTGCGGGCGCTGAATCGGCCGGCGATTCTGACGCTGACCGACGATGCGGGACAGAAGCATCGCGTCGTGCTCTCAGCGCTGGATGATAAATTCGCGACGCTGGTTCTGAGCGAACACAATCAGCGGGTGCCGATTGAAGAGGTGTCGCGCGATTGGTTCGGCGACTTCACCATCGTCTGGAAGCCCAAGACGTCCCGGACCCGCGAACTGTCCGTCGGAATGCACGGCGACGAAGTTCGGTGGCTGCGGCGGAGTCTCGCCGCGCTTCACGGCGCATCGTCGGATCCGGAGCACGGCGACCTCTACGACGAGGAATTGGCGATCGCGGTGCAGAATTTTCAGCGCGAGCATCGCCTCAACGTGGACGGCATTGCCGGCTTGCAAACCCAGGTCGTCCTCGACACGGCATTGGCCGAACCGGGGTCGCCGCTGCTGCAGACCCTACCTCACAGCTAGGAACATTTCATGTCATTCATTCTCGACGCCCTCAAGAAATCGGAGCTCGAACGGCAACGCCAGAGCGTTCCGGGATTGGTGGATTCCGGGGTGGCGCGGCCGCGCCCGCGATTGCCGCTGTGGGCCATCGCTCTCGGGCTGTTGCTCGCGGTGAATCTGCTCGTGCTGCTATTCGTGTTGACGCGCAGCTTCTTGAGTTCGCCGCGCACACCGGGCGCCCTGGCGCCTGCCATTGCTGCGCCGCCTGCCGTTGCCGCGCCGCCGGCGCGCAATGACCACTTCGACCCCTTGGAGGCACCGGTGTACGCACCGGAAATTCCCGTGGCGTCGATTCCAGCGGCATCGCCCCTGCCTGCCGCGGCCGGGGCTCCGGCGCCGGAGTTCGCCAAGCCGTTGAATGCGGGGGCTCCGGTCTCCAATAAAGTCCGGCGCCGGGACCCGCTGCTCACCGATGAAGACTACAAGGTGAACGACGACGAAGTGCTGCCGACGATCAATGAAATCACGTTGACCGGCGCGCAGGCCCTGCCGGAATTGCACCTCGACGTACACGTATTTGCGACCCGACCGGCAGAGCGATTCGTGTATGTGAACATGCGTAAGTACCACGAGGGCGCGACCTTGCAGGAAGGTCCGGTCATAGAACGCATCCGTCGGGACGGGGTCATCTTGAATTACCAGGGCCTGCGATTTCTTCTGCCGCGGCAGTAGCCCTTCACGCTTCGCAGGCGCTCACCATCGCCGGCGGCGACACAGAGACGGCATCCCCCGACTATTCCGCCAGCACGAAAGTGACTTTCAAACGCACCCGATATTCGCTGATCTTTCCCTTGGTAATCACCAGATCCTGGCTCGCCACCCAGGCGCCCGCGACGTTCTTCAACGTCTTGGTGGCGCGCTTGACGCCGGCGTCGATGGCGTCGTCGAAGCTTTTCTTGGATGAGGCGATGATTTCGGTAACCCGCGCAACTGACGACATACTCTCCTCCTACTCAGACAGGTTTCTGTGCGTGGCCCCGAGCCAGTCGCTCGAGCGCCTCCCCCATGATGCGATAGTTGACCCAGGTGGGATTGGGCTCCGCGCCCAGCGATTCGTAGAAGTCGCGGGCGGAGCGGTTCCAGTCGAGGACGGCCCATTCGAATCGGCCGCAATCGCGTTCGAGAGCAAGGCGCGCCAGGTGCCGCAGCAGCGCCTTGCCTACACCTAAGGTGCGAAACGCGGGCCGCACGAACAAGTCCTCCAGGTACAGGCCGTGCGTGCCCAGAAACGTCGAGAAATTGTGAAAGTACAGCGCGAATCCGGCGCACTCGCCGCCGACCCGGGCGATCAGCGCTTCGGCCGCGGGCCGCGGACCGAACAATGCATGACGCAGCTTCGCCTCCGTGGCCACCACTTGGTGGGAAAGGTTCTCGTACTCGGCCAGCTCTCTGATGAGCCCCAGAATGAGCGCAACGTCCGCCTCTTGCGCAGGCGCGATTGAAACGGCAACAGCGGCTTCCGTCATGGGGCGGAATATTACATGGAGTGCGGCTGCGGCGCCCCGATCTTGAACATGCGATGATTGACCCATGCGAAAGATCTTTACGCTGACGATGAGCGGCCTGGTGACCGTCTTGCCCCTGGCTTTGACGATCTACGTGATCTGGTGGCTGGTGAACACGGTGGAGGGGTGGTTGCGCCGCGCGCTGATCGCCCTGCACATCGTGCGGCCCGAGAATTACTGGCCCGGACTTGGCCTCATCACCGGATTCTTCCTGTTGCTCGCGGTCGGCAGTCTGGTCAACGCCTACGCCGGGAAGATATTCCTCAAGTATTGGGACGATCTTCTGGGGCGGATTCCTCTCGTGAAAACCCTGTACGGTGGATTTCGCGATGTCGTGAGCTTGCTGCCCTCCGGCAGCGGCGAGAAGCGCGATCTGCAGCGCGTCGTGCTGGCCCACTTCGGCGACGTGCACGCCATCGGTTTCGTCACCCGTGAAGACGTCCCCGCGGCGCTGCAAGCGCACGGCGGCGACGATTGGGTAACGGTGTATCTGCCGATGAGCTACGCCTTCGGCGGCTATACGCTGTATTTGCCGCGCGACCGCATCCAGCCCCTCGACATTTCAGTCGAAGACGCCATGAGGCTGGCAATCACGGCGGGCCTCACCGCCGGCGCCCGCGGCAAGAGCAGCTGAACGGCGAGCGCGTCGTCCATGTTCAAGCGGTTCGCCCAAGTCCTCCCGCTGTCGTGGCTCATCGTCGCGTCGGCACTGTCCGGGAACGTTGCCGATGCCGCTCCGCCGAAACCAGAGGCCGACAACTATTCTGCGTGGCGGGCTGCGGCCGCGCGCACGCTCGAAGCGCGCGGCGATGCCCGGTCGCTCGCGACCGCCGCCGCCCTTACCTTCGTCGGCCCCCCTACGCGCTCGAAGGCGGAAACCGCCAGGGCGGCGGCGGCGGCGCTCGACATCGCGGTCAAGGCCAGCGAACTCGAACCCAACGATCCGGTCACGGCGTGGCTGCGCCTGAAGCTGTGCTCCGATGCGCCGGGTTGCGACATTCGTGATGCGGCAACCACCCTGCGCTGGGTGGATGCCGACAATGGCGCGGCTTGGCTGCCGACCCTGGCGGGGGCGCAAAAGGACAAGGACGCGGTTCAGGTCGATCGGGTTTTGGCGGACATGGCCGAAGGCACGCGCTTCGACCTCTACGGCAATAGGGCCACGGTCATGATGTTCGATGCGCTCAAGCGCATCCGCGCGCGGCTCCCCGCCAGGTACTTGAATTCGGACTTGACCCGCCTCACGGAGGTGATGGACATCGCCGCTGCGACGGTCATCCCATCCTTCTCGCCGGTCATCAACGCCTGCCGCGAAGCGGCGACCATGGAGCGTCGCGAGTCGTGTCTCAAGTTGTCGAAAACCATGCAGAGGGCGGACGCCGTCATTGCGCAATTGGTCGGGTTCGCCATGGAGAAGCGATTGACGCCGGCCGACTCCAAGGAGATGCGCGTGATTGCGGACCGCCGACGATCGCTGGAATGGCGCGCATCGTCGGCGAACATTGCTTCCGCGCGTTCGCCGTCCACGGCACCGCGCCGGAGACCGACGAGCTCCGATGCAGAGTGATCGACGCGCAATGGACGGAACACCCCGGCGGCCTGGGCTTCGCGATTCAGGAACTGTTGTTCCTCCTGTCGCGCCCGCTCCAAGATCTGCAGGTGGGGCGTATGCAGGTCGTCGACCTTCCACCGGGCCACGATTCTGTCGCGAAGATAGCGGTGCAAGCGACTCTCGAAAACAGGCAGGACGTCCCACAAACCGCCAATAATCAAATGCTCGAACGGCTCCCGCTGCAACCACCGCAGCGCCGTTTCGTTCACATTGTCAAAATGCTGGTGATAGTACTCCACCTGCTTATTTCTGTATTCAATCTCTTTGGTCCGGACCGGGAAGCGGATTCGTTCGGGGACCTGGTCTTGAAGCTCGGACAATTCCTCGATTCGCTCGAGGAAGAAGAAGAACATCCGAGCCTCGCCTTTGTCAGTCAGGATGATCGCGTAGCGGTCAGCCTGGTCAAGGACCTGCCGCAGCGGCCACAGGACGAAGCCATCCTCGAAGAAGGCGCGCTTGCGGACGATGGGGCCGCCAAGCGATCCTCCGAACTGGTTGAACTTGTCTTTTGGCTTGGCCTGCGTGGACAGAAGGAATGGATCGCGCGCAAACAGTTTGTCGCCCTGATAATTCTCGAATACCGAACCATGGAACGTGTTCGTACCGGAGCGGCTGATCACATTCACCTGCCCACCGACGACGCCGCCGTATTCGGCGGGGAGTACGCCTTTGACGACCTGCACTTCCGCCACGGCCTCGATGCTCATGACGTCGATCTGATTCTGCGCGCCGTACTGGCTCATCGCGCGCCCTTCCGGATTGGAGTTCGCCTCAGTGCCGTCCACCGTGATAC
>Ga0137403_10003462_pt1 | contig 18927 bp, 20 predicted proteins | sample CZOMad2_1_16fung_FD_122057 | JGI IMG/M metagenome (GOLD analysis project Ga0137403, IMG submission 122057) | Vadose zone soil fungal communities from Angelo Coast Range Reserve, California, USA - CZOMad2_1_16fungal (Hybrid Assembly) | ecosystem: Environmental > Terrestrial > Soil > Vadose zone...
GGCAGAAGCAGCGCCTGATGATCGCGCGGGCGCTGGTCAATCGCCCGAAGATCCTCCTCTTCGACGAGGCCACCAGCGCGCTGGACAATCGCACTCAGGCGATCGTGACGGCGAGCCTCGAGCGCCTGAAGGTCACGCGCATTGTCGTGGCCCATCGCCTGAGCACGATCGCCAGCGCCGATCGCATCCATGTCATCGACAGAGGCCATGTCGTGCAGAGCGGCTCCTATGGTCGCCTGATGGAGGAAGACGGCCTCTTCCTCGAGCTGGCGCGCCGGCAACTGGTGTGAGGAGCATTCCCGATGCGGATCCAACCGAGACACGGCCGCCAGCGTAGCGCCGCAGGGGTATTGGCGACGCTTCTCTCGCTGACGGCAGGAACTATCATCGGCACAGTGTCTGGTTATTACGGAAAGTGGGTTGACGAGTCGTTAATGGGCTCCGCCGAGCTGTTCTTGTCCCTGCCTTGGCTCTATTTCCTGATTGCGGTGCGAGCATTCCTTCCACTTCACGTCAGCCCAGCAGGAACATTCCTCCTTCTTATATGCGTCATCGGCCTCATTGGATGGGCCCGTCCCGCGCGGCTGGTCCGCGGAGTGGTTCTCAGCGCACGAGCGCGTAACTACGTCTCGGCAGCGCGAGGTTTTGGCGCCTCAGATCTATATCTGCTGCAACGCCATATTTTTCCAGAAACATTTGGAGTCCTTTTAACTCAAGCTGCCCTGCTGGTTCCGCAGTATGTTGCCGCGGAGGCGACGTTATCGTTCTTCGGACTGGGCGTCAGCGAACCAGTGCCGAGCTGGGGAAATATGTTGAGCACGCTACAGCAATATAACGTCCTGGTGTCATACAGCTGGTTGCTGGCTCCTGCAGGCGCGCTTGTCGTTACCTCCGTAATCTATTGGTTGTTGGCTGATGCGCTCCATTCGCGGTTAAAATCTCATTCAATCTGACTGAGTTCTGTGGGGAAGGGGTGTTATGAAACTCATAGCTCGCCTTGCCCTTTTCGTGTGTCTGCTCGCGGCCTCGTGCGTTGCTGCCGCGCCCACCCCTGTGCCACTGAATCCCGCCGAAGAATTGCAACATGTGGAAGGCGAGGTAGGCCGCTACGGTGGCCACCTGGTCATCGGGCAGCGCTCCGAACCCAAAACTCTGAACCCGGTCACAGCCACTGACGCCGTCTCGCGCGAGGTAATTGGCCGCCTCATGGCGGACTTGATCACCATCAATCGGGCATCGCAGCAAACCGAGCCCGGATTGGCAAAGTCTTGGACAACATCGGCGGATGGGCGCACGTTCACTCTCAAGCTTCGCAAAGGCATCCGGTTTTCGGATGGGCATCCATTCGACGCAGACGATGTGATTTTTTCTTTTACGGTTTACCTGGATGAAGCGGTGAATTCACCACAGCGCGACCTGCTGATCATTGATGGCAAGCCGCTCACCGTAACCAAGGTGGATCAGTACACCGTGCTATTTACGCTGTCTCGGCCCTATGCCGCCGCAGAAAGAATCTTTGATGGCCTGGCCATGCTGCCGAAGCACATCCTTGAAAAGCCCTATCGCGAGGGGCGGTTCGTCCAGAGTTGGTCATTAAACACCCCGCCCGCCGAAGTCGTGGGTTTAGGTCCGTTCCGGGTCAAGGAATATCTCGCCGGACAGCGAATCGTGTTAGAACGCAATCCCTATTACTGGAAAGCCGATCATGACAACCATCGCCTGCCATATCTGGACGAGTTAGTATTTCTCTTCGTCGGCAGCGAAGACGCGCAGGTAATGCGCTTTGAAGCCGGTGAAACCGATATGGTAAGCCGGTTGAGCTCAGAGAATTTTGCGTTGCTGACAAAGGAGCGCACTCGTACTGGCTCGCAACTGGTCGACCTCGGTCCCAGCCTGGAATACAACTTCCTGGTCTTCAATCTCAACGATCTTGCAACTAAAAAATTGAACATCATTTCCGGCAAACAAACCTGGTTTCGCGATCTCAAGTTTCGCCAGGCGGTATCGGCCGCGATTGACCGCGACTCGATAGTGCGCTTAGTGTACGGCGCAAGAGGCACGGCGCTTTGGGGCAATGTCGGTCCTGGCAACAAGCTTTGGGTCAACCAGGCAATCCCTCATCCGCAACGTTCATTGGACGCCTCGCGACAACTGCTAAAGTCTGCCGGATTCTCCTGGAATAACGCCAGCCAACTGCTCGATCCATCGGGCAAAGCGGTCGAGTTCTCCATCATTACCAGTTCGTCCAACACGCAACGCATGAAGATGGCGACGCTGGTGCAGGATGACCTAGCGCATTTGGGCATGCAGGTTCATGTTGTGCCTCTCGATTTTCGCGCGATGCTCGATCGCGTATTCCAGAGTTTTGATTACGAAGCAGCCATCATGGGCCTGGGCGGCGGTGATCCTGATCCCAATCCTGAGATGAATGTATGGCTTTCGAGCGGGAGCACTCATCTGTGGCATCTCGGAGAAACGCAGCCCGCCAGCGATTGGGAGCGAGAAATTGATCAGTTGATGCAGCAGCAGATGATCACGCTGAACTACGAGAAGCGGAAGCGGCTTTATAATCGAGTTCAGCAACTCATCGCCGAAAACCTGCCCTTCGTTTTTCTTGCCACGCCGAATGTTCTGGCCGGCGCGAAGGCTCAGGTCGGCAATTTTCATCCCGCAGTGCTGGATCATTACACACTGTGGAATGCCGACCAGCTTTACCTACGCACCGAAACCAGAGGCATGGAAAGAGCCGGAATCCGGTGACGGTTGCGGCAAAAATGCAGCGCGAAAGTCGGGCCTCCTGGCCTGACGATCGCCTGGTAGCTGAATGCCTGCAGGGTGACGAGAAGGCTTGGTCAGCCCTCGTAGATAAATACAAGAATCTGATCTTTTCGATTCCCATCAAGCTGGGCCTGTACGACGATGCAGCCGACATTTTCCAGGCGGTATGCCTCGACCTGCTTACCGACCTGCCACGACTGCGCGAACCGAGTGCCTTGCCGAAATGGCTCATGCAGACTTGTTATCACAAGTGCCTTCAATGCCGGCGCAGAGCGGAAAGGCACGTAGCACTCGCTGAGGAGGATGCCGAGCTACCGCCAGTGAACGGTAGTCCGTCGGCGCTCCCTGGCGACCTGCTTGTCCAACTTGAAAAAGAACAGATGGTCCGCGACGCGATTGCACAGTTGTCTCCACGATGTGAGCGGATGATTCGTATGCTGTTTTTCGAGACTCCGCCTCGTCCCTACCAGGAGATTGCAAAGGAACTCGGCATTGCCACAGGCTCGATCGGCTTCATCCGCGGACGCTGTTTGGGAAAACTTAAACAACAGTTGGAAAACATGGGGTTCTAAGTGAGCGTGAAGGCCGTTCAGCGGACCGAATGTGACGCAATGATCGAGCGTTTGCTGGCGCTTGACGACGACGCTGGCCGCAGGGAATTAATCGCGCAGAATCCGTCGCTCGACTGGGATCAGCTTGTCTCCACGCTCACCGATCGCGTGCGGCAAGCGGTCCGTGTAAGTGCCGCCAATGCCGAGCGCCTAGCAGATCTCGCAATTGCGGTTGCGGAAACCGCAGGCAGTACGATGGCTTTAGCGAAGAGCCTGCGCGCCAAAGCCAACGCGCTCTACTCTCTGGACCAACATTCCAGCGCCATCGAAATGCACGAGCGTGCCGCGGCCCTATTTGAAGTCGCAGGCGAACAGCTCGAATTGGCGCGCAGTCTAAGCGGATCAATTCAGCCGCTGCTTCTGCTGGGGCGCTACGACCAGGCGCTGGCGGCGGGCGAACGCGCCCGGAACATCTTCGCGGATCAAGGAAATGCTTGGCGCTTAGCGCGGCTGGAAATCAACATCGGGAACATCTACCATCGCCAGGATCGGTTCACCGAAGCACTGGCGTGTTACGAACGCGCTTATCAAGAACTACTTTTGCACGATGATCCCGAAGGCCTCGCTGCGGTGCTGAGCAATCTTTCGCTTTGCTACATCAGCGTAAACGAGTTTACGAAATCACTGGAACTCCATCAACAAGCCCGCCAGCACTGCGAACAGAAAGGCATGCCGGTTCTCGTTGCTTATGCAGATTACAACATCGCGTATCTCCATTTTCTTCGCGGCGAGTATGGACGCGCGATCCAGATGCTTCGCGATGCCGCCGCCAACGCACAAAAAGCAGGCGATGCGTACCAAATGGCGCTGTGCAATCTCGATCTTGCTGAGATCTATCTCGAACTCAACCTGAGCGCAGAAGCGGCCGAACTTGCGCCTGCCGCTCACGAAGCCTTTCAGCAGCTCGGGTTTGGCTACGAAGCTGCCAAGGCGCTGGCCTTCGCCGCCATTGCCGCCAGCCAACAGGGGCAGGTTTTTGAGGGGCTGAAGCTGTTTACCAAGGCAAGAGAACAGTTTGTCGGCGACAAAAATCAGGTTTGGCCCTCGCTCATCGACTTGTATCAGGCGCTGGTGCTCTTTAATGGAGGCCGACTCTTCGAGGCGCGCCGGCTCTCGACTATCGCACGCGATTTCTTTACTGCTTCCACAATGCGCAGCAAAGCGGTTTTGGCGGAATTGCTTCTCGCGCGCATCGCGCTGCGCCTGAATGACAGCTCTACAGCACGTCAGCACTGCGATTCCGCCCTTCAGCAGTTGAAGGAATTAGAGAGGCCAGTGCTCGCCTGCCAGGCAGAGTTTCTATCGGGCAAGGTCGCACAAGCACTCGGCAACGACGATCATGCTTACGAGTCATACTGCCGTGCGCGGAGCTTGCTGGAGACGCTCCGAGGAAACCTGCGAGGCGAAGAGCTAAAGATCGCCTTCTTCCACGACAAACTTGAGGTGTATGAGAACCTCATCGACCTCTGCCTCCACCGGCCAGGCGGGTTTGAAGAAGCGTTCAGCTATGTTGAGCAGGCGAAATCCCGCAGCTTGATGGATCTTCTGCTCCAGCCCGTACACGTGCCCTCAGAAGCCGATGCCGGGCAAAGTGGACTGGTGCGTTCGATTCGCGCCCTGCGCGAGGAACTGAACTGGTATTACAACCTGATTGAACGAGAGCAACTTCGCCCTGAAGAACGGTCGCCGGAGCGAATTCAAAAATTAGAGCAGCAGGCGCGGGAGCGGGAACACGATCTCATGCGCGCAGCCCAAGAGGCGACTGCGGTTGAGATGAGCGATGCAGGATTGCAGGCGCCGAGCAACATTTCGCTCGACGAGATTCGCGCCACCGTTTTTCCGACCACCGCCTTGGTGGAGTATTTCTCCGTGCAAGATCGCATCCTCGCATGCGTTCTCAGCAACAATGATTTGCAGATCTGCCCTGTAACCTTGCAATCGCGCGTGCAAAAGCTGCTGCAGTTGTTGCAATTCCAGCTCTCAAAGTTTCGGCTCGATCCACAATACGTCAGCACATTCCAAGAATCGATGCTGCAATCCACGCAGGCACACCTGAAGAATCTCTATCAGGAGCTGATTGCGCCGGTGCGTAATTTGTTCAATGCCAAGCACCTGGTTTTTGTTCCGCATGGCCTGCTTCACTACGTTCCGTTCCATGCCCTGCATGACGGCGAGTCGTATCTAGTCGATCAATTTTCTGTTTCCTACGCTCCGAGTGCGAGCATTTATGCGCTCTGCCAGCAAAAACAGGCAAACACTTGGGGAGAGTCGCTGATCCTGGGTATCCCGGATGCCCAAGCGCCCTCGATCGCTGATGAGGTGCAAGCCCTGCAATCAATTCTGCCGGACTCAATACTCTTTATGGGCTCTGCGGCAACTGAAGAAATTCTGCGGGCTCATGGGCCTGGCAGCCGGATCGTCCACATTGCCACGCACGGATATTTTCGTCAGGACAATCCCATGTTTTCCTCTATTCGTCTGGGAGGATCGTATTTGAGTTTGTACGATCTGTATCACCTAAAGCTGCCGGCTGAACTGGTCGTCTTGAGCGGCTGCGCAACCGGTCTAAATATGGTTAGGCCGGGGGACGAAGTGGTCGGATTGGTTCGCGGTCTGCTCCAGGCCGGAGCGCAATCGCTCGTCCTCAGTTTGTGGGACGTTCACGACCGTAGCACCAAAGAGCTCATGATTGCGTTCTACACTCGCCTGCAGCAGGGCCTCTCCAAGCCGCTGGCCCTGCAAGCTGCCATGATCGAATTGAGGGAACGTTGCCCACATCCTTATTATTGGGCCCCTTTTACATTGATAGGAAAGGTTTAAGTCCGCCTAAATATTGTTTTCTGCCCCTATATTTTTTCCTGAGCTGCTCTCCCTTATGTATCAGATGGGCAGAAGCCTTCGTCGCTGAAAGCGGCGAGCACTGACCGCCAAATCCGAACATATGAGGTTGAAGAATGGAGCATTTCTCGGAGCAAGCCTGGGCCGATTTCGTTCGTGGAATCGGTGAGTCCGCAACGAAGGTGAATATCGAATCGCATCTTGCGCGTGGCTGTCCGGATTGCAGAGCGGCATTCGATGTCTGGAGCCGAGTGCAGGTGACTTTGGTCAATGAAAGAACCTACACGCCCCCGGACAGCGCAGTTCGAATGGTGAAACAGGAATTCACTGCCGCGTACTCGCCGGAGCAGCGTTCGTCGGTTTTAGCGAGCCTCTTGTTTGACACATTCGCGCAGCCCCTGCCGGCTGGAATACGTTCCACCGTAGCGGTCGCGAGGCAACTGGTATACGAGGCCGAAGGACTCACGGTAGACCTACGTCTGGATCGTCAGCCGCAGTCCAACAAGATCTGTGTGGTTGGCCAGGTGCTCGATAAGGGCATCCCGCGCGTCTCGCCCAGCGGCGCTTCCATCATGATCTGGACGGAAAAAGGACTGCCTATCGTCCAGGCCAGGGCAAACGTGTCTGGGGAGTTTCAACTCGAATTCGAGCCACAAGATGGCCTACGGCTTTCGGTTAATGTGGATGGCCGGAGAACAATTCGGATTCCATTAGCAAATTTGAAAGCTGTCAGCGCCGCTGAGTGAGATTACGTTGGGAACCGAAGCAGGTTACCAGGAAAGATTACAGGTGTAATTAGCGCGATACAGAGGAGTCACTTTAGAATCTCGGAACCACGCACATAGCAACTCCCCCACTGGAGAATTGACGATGAAGACGATGACTGACAGTGGGAGATTTAATTTCGCACGGCGAGGCGTGGCGATCTGCCTGCTGTTGTTGATTCCACTGCTTGCACAACCGGCACACGCCCAAGCTCGTCTTGTGGTACGCGACTCCTTGGGGCTTTCAGGTATCAATCTGACATGTGCGCTGCTGGGTTGCAATGTCGTCCGTGGGCTGGGCGATCCACAAGGACAATTGTTTCTGGTCACCTTCCCGTCCATTCTGAATCCGGTGACGGCGCTATTGAAAATCAACCTGCAACTCGGCATTGTTGATGTCGAGATAGACCAGGTCGTAAATACTCAGGCGGCCTATGCAGGGCCGGCACCCTCGTACCTGACAGACGAGAAGCCGACCTCGTACTATGGCGAGACGGTTTGGCACGGCTATGTGGCACAGCCAGCCAACCAGCTGATACGCACCAGTTCAACCCAATCCACATTTCACGTCACCGGGTCTGGAGTAACGGTTGCGGTGATCGATACCGGCGTGGACCCCACGAATCCTGTATTGCAGAATCTGCTTGTGTCCGGGTATGACTTCACTCGAAATGTTAACGGTGGCTCGGAGAAATCGGACGTTAGCACTTCGCCGGATCTGAGCCAGGCCCAGACCGCCCAAGTCAACCAGAGAACGGTTGCGGTGCTCGATCAACGAACGGTTGCTGTGCTTGACGGATCGCAGTATTCGGCTTTTGGCCATGGAACCATGACCGCCGGCATCGTGCATTTGGTTGCACCACAAGCGAAGATCATGCCGCTGAAGTCGTTCAACGCCAACGGGGCAGGCTACGACTCCGATATTCTACGGGCGATTTACTACGCAGTGAAGAATGGCGCAAAGGTCCTGAACATGAGCTTCGACTATCCGACCTACTCGGCGGAGCTCGCCAATGCCGTGAAATATGCGAACAGCAACGGAGTGATCTCAGTCGCATCGGCCGGAAATGACGGTCAGCAAGTAGCGGTGTATCCCGGCGCGTTGCCGTCGGTGATCGACGTCGCCTCTACTTCGAACTCGGATATTCAATCGGTATTCACCAATTACGGCGCGCCGCCGGTCTGGATGGCTGCTCCCGGCGAAGGTGTAATGACGACTTATCCCTGGGGCACTTATGCCGCTGGATGGGGAACCTCGTTCAGTGCGCCCTTCGTCAGTGGAACCGCTGCCCTGATGCTGGGCACCAACGGGAACTGCACAAGTTCTAAAGTTGCCTCTGGGCTGGCACATGCCCACTCCATCTCTGATCCGCAACTGGGGTACGGTCGACTGGACACCTACCAGGCCGTGCAGTCATGCCACTGATGGCGAGTCGAGGCGCAAGCGCGACGATGACGATTGCCGGAGTTGGCGATCCACTCTCTCCACAAACCGGTCCTCTAGTGCTACGCATTAAAGAGCTGGAAGAACAGCACCTTGCATTTCGCAATTCGCTTATCTGTGCGTTTAACCAGCTACTCGATCTCAAGGACATCAGTACCGGGGTACATAGCACGCGATTGGCGGAGTGGGCGATCCGAGTCGCTCGAAAACTGAATATTCCCGAAGAACATATGTATCAGGTCGAAGTCGCGGCCCTGCTTCATGACATCGGCAAAATAGGTGTTCCGGACGCTATCCTGAAAAAGCAAGGTCCGCTCACCTCTGAAGAACGCGCTTTGATTAACCGCCATCCTGAATATAGCTGGTCCATCCTGCGCTTATTCCCTGGGCTCGAAGACGCAAGTTTGTACGTTTTACATCATCACGAGAATTTCGACGGGACTGGCTATCCTGCACGACTGAAACGGGAGGACATCCCGATCGTCTCGCGTATCGTCTCCGTTATCGACGCCTACGACGCAATGGTCTCAAACCGCTGCTACCGAAAAGGACTCCCTCACACCGAAGCGGTCCGTCGGCTTCTGGAAAGTGCAGGAACTCAGTTCGACACGGAGGTTGTACACATCTTCATCCCTATTGCGGAGCAAGAAGCTACCGAAGTATTCGCGGCAGCCGGAACCAGTACAAGCGCCGCGCTTTAGATAGAGGCGAAGCGGGTCTCGCGCTCGGTCGCTACAGGCTTTAGAGAACACCATCAGGAGCGTGTTCGCACCTGTCCGGGCTGTCGCAGGATCATGGTGATCCAGCGGGAAGGTAGCTCATAACAAGCCCTTTTTTTATAGTGTTCCAGATTCCGGACAAATTCGACATTCTTGTTGACCGCCGCGCTTGGTGCAATTTACGCTCTCGCCCAAGAATGACATTCATCTCGACTTGAATGCCTCCCTCGCTGAGGAGCAATGTCAAAGCGTGAGTGCCGAAATGAGCCCGCATTTCCGGCCGGATTCTTGGTTCCGTCTGGCCGGGACGGGCTCAGTAAAGAAGCGCGAAACCCCGCTCGGCAGCAACCCAGTGCGAATCCGCGCTTTGACGCAAGTCACGTACCTTGCGCCCCGGACAAGGAAGCTAACCCCGCGCGCTTGTCGCTTTGGGAGATCCATCCGGTCTATGCCATCGATGTTTGTAGCGAGACCACTATTGCAGCGTGCAGAATCGATGATGAGTCCCTCTGGACTCCGCTGAACGAATTTGAGCCATAGAGCGGGCCGCAGCAAAGTCGAAAAGCCCTCTTCCGGCCCAGGTAGCATCTGCGTAATTGGTAGTAGTCGTCCTTGTAGGTCCATCGGGACCAGGGAGTACCAATCACAGAGGTGAATAATGCCTGGAATTGCGGCCAAGTTCGTGGTGGCTGATCTCGCTTTCGATCAGAATTTGGGCCGTTCGATTTCGGAAATCAGAACAAATTCAGCTAAGCCACCAGATCACTGAGCATTCGCTGTGCGTCAGACATTCTCTTGAAGGTGCGCGGACGCTCGCCCGGCAAACCAGCCCAGCGCCGTTTGATAGCCCAAAGGAAGCGCTGGAGCGATGGGAGCATACGTCTCAATCCGGAAATAAATATTGGCGTTGCTATGGCGGTCGACGGTGGTGCGGTTGCGGCGGTGATCCATAAAGCCGACCGCACCAAGCTTGGCGAGATCGCTGTCCAACGGCGAGATTTAACTGAGCGGGCCCGGGCAGGCCGTTTGCGCCCTTCCGACATTTCGGGCGCGACTTTCACTATCAGCAATCTTGGGATGTATAACGTTGACGCTTTCAGCGCCATCATCAATCCGCCCCAGGCGGCGATTCTCGCCGTGGGGCGCATTGCCGATCGCGTTGTGCCAGTGAACCGGCAGCCCGGCATCCGTCCGATAATGATCGTAACTCTCTCCTGTGATCATCGTGTCACTGATGGTGCCAAGGCCGCGACCTTCTTGAATGATGTCGGCGAGGCGTTTGGCGAGCCGGAGAAGCGGTTGATTTAATGATGTCGCTGCGCTTTCGGCAGAGGCTGCCAGCGGTACATGATCTTTGCTCTATGCCTGCCCGCGCTTGGTAGTGACCCGAGATGTGAATAGGCTAGAACTGAAGTATCGTTAGCTCAGGCTCCGCACCGTGGTCTCGAATGCTACTCCGGCAGGAACTACCTTCGTGAGCTTCATGACGAGTGCAGGGACCTGCACGGCGCCAGCGCTCGGGGCCACGGGTACTCTCAGCTGCAAGGTAGGTAACCTGGCGAGTGGCGTTAAGGCGACCGTCACTATGACGGTTAGGGATACCGCGGCGGCTGGCAGCACGCTGACAGATACGGGCAGGGCGTCCTCCAATACGCCTGATCCCAATACTAAAAACAACAACGTGACGATCAAAACCGGCGTGGACTGAGACGTAAGAGAGTCACACTCAGTGGCTCAATTCACAGCCGATGCATCTTTCGCTGAATGCGGACGTCTTTTTGCCACCCAGGAAGCGGATGAGATTTTTTTGCAAACAATGGCCTGTGCACCATCGATTAATTTGCGAAAAGCGACAACGTAAAGCCATCCAACACCCCGACTTGTCCACCAAAACTCATCGATCCTGCGACAGCCTGCACGTGACAGAAATCATGGCTCTCCTGACTCATCCCCAACCCTCTTTTACATGCGTTGACAGGTTCTGACATGTACGTACACTTAAGGTATAAGCCACGGTGTATGGAAAATGACCCAGACAACGCAAACGCTCCTGTCACTAAAGCCGAGTTAAAGGCCGAATTCGGCAAGTTCGAAGAAAGGCTTGACAAGAAGCTGGATAAACTCCTCTCCGAGCAGGCAAACGTCATTCTGGAAGCCGTTGGCGAGACCATGGAGAAGAAGCTGGATGAGAAATTCGATCCTGTCATTACTAAGCTAGACGGCATCCTGAAAGGAGTCGAGGCGCTCCAACAGGAGAACACCGTCGGTGCGGAGCAACTCCGCCGGCACGAGGACCAACTGCAGAAGCACGAGGCCCGCATCGCAAAGCTCGAGACCGCATCAGCATAATTCTTCTTTGCCTATGCTAGTCGCATAAATGCGACAACTGCAAAAAGGAGATCAAGAAAGGGAACAACGAAGTGGTCGCTGGACTTGGCTGGCCCAACTACTCATTTTGCATCCGCTGCGGAAAACCGATCATCGTGTTCCTGAAGAAACGCAAGCTTCTTGAGCCGGCCAAGACGACCGGGTCGTAGCCCAATCGCGATTTCGCAACAGACCGCAACTGACGCGGTCTCTTTTTTCTTTATGGCCTTCGTTGAATGGGCTGTAGCCCGAAGCAGCTTCACTGGATCATGGTGTTCTACGATTGCCCACTGAAAAATCTAACCTACTGAGGTGTTGTCAACGCACCTGATTCCCGACGCTCAAGCCGAACTTGCCGAAGCTTGGTTGCCTCATCAGCGTTCATGCCAGGAGCCAGATCGGTTTCTTCTAGGAAATAGCGCCAGCCGTTGTATCGATCTTCTTCGCTCTGGCCGAATTCGTAGTCCCTCATAAGATTTTCTGCCGCAGTATGGGCTTGCAGGACGGCCATAACGCCGCCAGACTCGTACGTACGGGAGTTGAAGCGAATAATGGCGAACGAAGATCTGAGATGATCTGCCATGCTCCCCTCCCGAATGTCTGTACCGCCAACCATAACGGCTTATCTGGAACAATGTGAATGGCTCGAAAGAGCCACCGTGCGGTCCTTGGCTGGCATTCTTGCGTGTTGGCTTGTACGAAGTTGGAAGAAGCGAATGCTTAAGAAAAAGTAAAGCGCCTCGCATTTAACTGGAGGCGCTTGAACTTTGAACGCCCTCCCCCGAGTGCGTTCAACATCAGATTAGGACATCGGCTGGGTTCTCGAACTGGCACGTGAGAGTGCCCGCTCTGGCACGTGAGTGCTATCTCGTCGATTGTTTATCGTTTCTATGCTGTTTCGAGATTTCCACAGCGCAGCGGGCGCGCAAGATACAGCCGGCCAGGTTGCAACTCTAGGACTGCTGTGCCCTTAGAGCACGCCGAAGCTCGACTGCACAGTTTTCTGGCACACGCGTTTCGACAATCTGCAGGCCGCTGACGATAAACCACATAGCACGGTGAGAATCCCATTGACGACTGAGCCAGGACGGTCTAGAGAAGCGTGTGCTAGCAAGAACTAATGGTGGCCTTGAGTCGCGAAGATGGCGCATCTCCCGACGAAGTCTCCGCTCCGGGGCCCGTAATTGAGGAGTGCAAGCGAAGGAGAATTCCGTCGTGAAAGTTCAGCTCGAAAATCTCGTACTGCATATGTACAAGACTGGCATAGGGTACTCTGAAGCCGTGCGTGAGTTTGAAAAGGGTTTCATTCTTACAGTCTTACAAGGGCAAAAGGGTAATCAGGTTAGAGCTGCCCAAGATCTCGGCATGCACCGTAATACGTTGCGTCGTATGATCCATTGCCTGCAGATAGATATTCAGCCCATACGTGCTGTGGCGCGCCGCCGACCACCCCAGCACGCACTGCTTGATTCCCCGAAAAAGACCGAACGTGCGCTGTAGAAACGCATAAAGACTGTCGAGACCCAAGTCGGACCTAGGCCTTGCGCGGGAGACGCCTCGTTGAGTAAGGCTCTGGCCTAAGAAACGGAGAGTTTAGCAACGCTGGCGCTTATGAAAGCCGCTTGCGGACGACGGAGTTGGCCAGATCGTTGGCCTCGGAGTTGTGCTCACGGCCGACGTGGGAGATGGAGAAATTGAAGGAGCGGGCCAACTTGCGGCAGATCCAATTCAGAGAATAGAGCCGCGGACTGCGGCAGTTGTACTCACCCCGCATCTGCCTGACCATCACTTCGGAGTCGGAGTAGACGTGTAGCGCCTTGGCTCTAAGCGACAGAGCACACTGCAGGGCTTCTAGCAATGCCACGTATTCAGCCACATTGTTATCTTGGTGGCCGATCCATTTGGCGATTCTAATTGTGCCTCTCTCAGATCCTTCGAGCACCACCCCAATGCCAGAAGGCCCCGGATTTCCCAGAGAGCCGCCGTCCACGAAGGCTACGAGATTTAACATCCGCTCATGTCTGGACAAACATGCCTAAGAATGTTTCTGAGGTCAAGATATTTATCTGGTTCTTTAGCAAAGGCCACTCTGGGCTTTCCCCCGCGCTGTGGAAGTTTTGTGGAAAACATTACAATGTGTTCTTCACATTCAGCAAGTATCAACCATTCAATGAATTGCAACTCTAACTGTGCACACTGGTCAAGTTGGACATTGCACCGAAAAGCGGCATTGACAACAAGCGATAGACCGTTTACGGTGCGCAGCGTCGACGATCGAAAGGATTGGTTCAAATAAAATTAGCCAATCCGAAGTAGATTGAGTGATCCGCTCGGTAGGGCAACCTGCCGGGCAACCAGACCCGAAAAATCCGACTGGCTCTGCGAGGACCAGTTGGGGTTTGGGACTGCGAAAGCAGTGATCGCATCAGAGGGCTGTGATGGTGCGTGCTTCCACGCTGCTGGCTCCCTCGCAAGAGTTGGCGGCTAGAGCACAACCAATGTCACGGCCCTTTTCATTTCTGTTGTTCTTCTCCTTCGACTTCGCGTTCGCCAGCAAAACGTTTCATGCCTTCTCCGGCATTCTTGTCCCGAGTCACGGGACAATCCACAGTGTGCGAATGGTTCCAAGCACGAAGCCCGCTCCGAATACGAGCTCGAAATAGAGCACGCCAGTTTTCAGAATCGGCATAACATTTTGCTGTCTCTCAGTGCGCCGCCCATTGTCGCTAGGTTGCCAAAGGCTACGAGGCGTACCATTGGACATGGGCAGAATACATCCAGAATGCCCCGACTCAGACCCTTCTGGTCGGTAACTGCCGATGTCCTCCTTCGACAACGGCCAGGCGAGGAAGACGAAGAGGAAGACGAAGGCGACGGCAAAGAAGATGACGACAAAGACGACGGCTACTCAGAGTGAGCCTGCCCTTATTTATTTCAGTGGGTGAAGGATGAAACGTGAACATTTCGTCAAGGTAGTCGAGGACGCGCTCGACTCGCTCCCACAGGAATTTCGCAGTCGCATTCGTAACGTTGCTGTTCTGGTAGAAGATATGCCGCCGAACCAGCCATCATCGCAGTCGGACGATGACAGCCAAGATGTTGGGTAAAGCGCTTGCGCGCAAGCACGATCGTCGCTAAAGAATCTGGGGGGCCGACATCTTGCAGAGCAATCGAAAAGTGGCGCGCCCATGTTCGGAAAGACTTTTCCAAAGCACAAATGAACGGGATTTCACAGGAGACTGACCCATGGGAAACGCGGTGAAGAGCAAATTGCGGCTCTTCGGCTTTCCGGATCGGCTGCGAGCGTTAACAATGCCCGGCGTACGCTTCGACGAATGCTGGGCAAAGCGCACACCTGGGGTCTTTCGGGCATTGCTCCGAAAATCCGGCTGCAGAAGGAAAAGCGGCGTACGCTTTTGATCGGCAGCGAGCGTGAGCAGCAACTACTTTCGTTCGCTCGGCAGCCGTTGCGGGACGTGCTCGTCATCATGCAGGACACCGGTTTGCGGCCGGACGAGGTGCTGAAGATGCGCTGGGAGCACATCGACTGGTTGCAAAAAACAGCGTCGAACCCCTCCGGCAAAACAGAGCGGGCTCGTCGCGTGGTGCCGATCAGTGAACGCGTGCTGAGCATCTTGGGACAGCGACGGACCGACGCAAACCAGGGCTGGGTTTTTCCGTCGCCAAAGAAGGACTCACGTACCGGACACTTCAGCTTGAGCACGGTCGAACATCAGTTGGTGTACGCCCGACACGAAGCTGGATTGCCAGAAGCACTGGTGCTCTACTGCGCCCGCCACGCGTATGCCACGGATGCCTTAGCCAGAACAGGGAACGTGGCCGCGGTAATGGACACGATGGGACACGCCAATGTGCAGACCACGATGATCTATCAGCATCAAGGTCTGAAGCAGATTCGGGAAGCAATTAATCTCCGCAACATGGAGAACCGAACGAGCGCGATGAAGACGTTAGACGGGACGGAAGAGATCTTTGGTCAAAATCTTGGTCAAAGTCTCGAAAATGATGCAGTGGTAGTTGCGGTAAGTGATTGAAAGGATGGTGAGCGCGGAAGGAATCGAATCCGCACAAAAACGTAAATTCAACAACATGCAGGGTCACGGATGGCGATTTTAGACATGAAACGCAGTGCAAGGCAGCCTTCATGGATTGTGAATGGATTGTGAGTGCGCTGAATCGCGTTCTTTCGGGCACGCAGGGAACATCATGCGCGCCTTTGCGCTTGCCCGGTTACGGACGCTTCGACAGTGTGTTCGGTGCTCTAATATCAAAGATCACGCGAGCATGAACAATGGTGACACTTGCCTGGGCTGAACTGCCAGCGAGCGACCGCCTGGACCACATCTCGTCGAGTCCCATGCCAGTAAGCCGCTTTCTGGGGCCGTAAGCAGCGTCAATAGCCAGCCAGCTCCAAAAACCGAGTCCGGAGAACTTGTCCGTTCATCAAAGCAAACTTGTACCCGCTGGGCGAATAGATAATCTGACTATAACTCGATCCCCACCCGGCGCAGAATTCCAAGTCTCGACTCAGGTTTGACCGCCCCGGCGGACCACGCATAGGTGGTTGACGTGGTCCCACCCACCGCTCGCTCGGTGCGTTTGGAGTGGGCCACCACCTCGGCAGTAGAAAGCCATCCCCGGCCAAAATCGACTTACTGGGCGAAGAGGGTGTTGTTCTGGTTGGGTGCGCACTGACTATTCGGGGCGGCGTGCGATTCGGTCATGTGGCGATGGTTGAATGACTTCCACCATTGTAGGAGTGGCTTCAGTTCCGAGTCGTAGGGCTTGCGACTCTTATCATTGAGGAACTCCAAGTTCTGGAACTTGCTTTCCCGCCCTACGCTGATGTTGACGATGTGCACGTCTTGCATCACTGGTGGAGCGAACGCTCGCGGCACATTCAGGTCTCGAAGACTCTTGCCATCAAGGATTGCATTGAGCGCACTCCACTCACCGTCGGAAAGCTCACCTTCATACACCTTCCGCTCAGAATCGCGGTTGGGTGTTATGCTGGCGGTTTCGTGATGGAAGTGGTGGTCGCGAAGAACGAGGGTGCAGCGTAGTTGGGTAGCCATGTTGCCAGGCCGCACTTCGGTAAGCACAAGCCGGAAAGCCGGACTATCGGAATGCTGTGCGAGGGCCACGGCAGCTGTGAGCCACGACTGCAGAGTCAGCCTAAGAATGAAGCGGAATCGCAGCATGGTCAACCGATGTTCATGGCCTGGCAGTACTGTGGCTTTGCATCCTTCAGCCCGGGTTTGTTCTTTTTCTCAACGTCCTTAAACCACTTCAGCAGCGGGGCAAGGATCTTCTTAGATTGAGTGGCGTTGTCCAGCGAAGTGTCCATTCCAGACCCTCCGGATGTCTTCAGCCGCTCCCTCACCGTCATGAACTCCTGGAGACTTACGCCACGGTCGATCTGCGCATTCAGAGTCTCGATTTCGCTGACGGCTCTTACATCATTCGGCAGGGTGGGCGGAGGTGGCGACTGCATGGTCCGCAGAGAACCATCATCAAGGATCGCCTTCATTTCCTGGAGTTCCTCTGCGCTGAATGAGCCTTCAGCCAGCTTGACTCTTGGTTTACCCAGTGTCGGCTCATCCCGTTTCTCATAGACATATCGCCCGTCGCCGTAGACGAGCAGGCAAGACACCGAGTTAGGATAGCGCCATACATCGCCCGGGTTTCCGGTAGTAATTCCGGAAAGCCCCCGCGCGTGCGGGGCTGCGGAGTCAATCGCCAATGCCGCTGTCGAGTGCTGAAGCCGGAGCAGAGGCGTCCCCTCTGTTTGACTGGGGGCAAGGTGTGCGGAAATTGTCAGACCCAGAAATGCCGCAATCTTTACAGACCCAATGAAACTGAAAGACTTTGCCATCCTTCGCCCTCCCGTTAACTGCAATATCGTAACTTCAGGGCGAAAATTGTCAAGGGCACAATGAGGGCTGACTGAAATCTCGCCCGAGATACCACACCTTCCGTGTCCTGAATTCAGTGATCGGAACCGGCGACTAGATTGCAGTTCGCTATTTTATAAACCGTTATTCGGTCGCTAAGGTAAACACCAATAAGACTTAGCATAACGGTTCCAGGTCTGCGGATCGCCGGGACTCACCGCGCCAATACCTGCCGGGTCCGGCGTAGTCCAGCGGCCCTGAGTGGTCGAGAGCTGGCGGAACATGAAGTGAGTGAGGCTACTTTTCGGAATCCCAGTCCTGACCGGTGAAGTGCAATGGGCTCCAATCCGTTCCGGTGCAAGTCTGCCCGTCGCCAAACGGCAGGCTGGTGCAGGTTTCAACGCTACTCCCGGATACATTGCTCAAGGCGCGCTTGGTCCCCAGCCAATCGCTGTGGTCAAAATAGGTGGTGCTGTTCGCATAAGTGGCGACATGCCATCTTGCATACAATGCGCTGCGCTGCCATACGCTGGCCGTGGCCTGCGTTACCGCTCGGTCCGAACTGATCGTAAATGAAGTCCACAGGGCTGGAATTGACGGTCACCTGCACCCTTTGCCCGAGAGCGTCGTAAAGATACGTGGCAGAGCTGCTGCGCCCATTTGAGCATAAGGAATCGGGAAAAGTTTGTTGCCTGGTTTCTGCACCCGGCTACTTAGCAGGAGTGTTGCTTATCCCACTTGGAAGCTCTCGCACGGAGATTTCGACGCCAGCCCACTTGACGGCTTGGAAGCCGAGACTCCCGTTCCCCTTATACGTCAGCTCCAGATGCGTTGGAGTTAACCATTTCATCCCCACAACTGTGTCACCGGGCGCTTTTGGCCCGTCGGCAAGCTCCAATATCTTCGTCGGCGGCTGTGAGCCCGTGGTCCAGTTCAAATACACAGCCGTCCAAATACCTCCGGTTCCGAAACCACTATTCGCAACCGTACGAGCCGTTGCAATCATCTTCCCATCCGGGGATCGGGCCTCTGCAGACCAAGTTGTCTCCGAACCTTTACAGCCGGACATGAAAACACAAGCCCCAACGGTTAGAAGCAGTATTGCCTTGATGGTCGAACCGCAGGTGCAAGGTTTATTGATCAGTCCCATCTGTGCTCCATTCAGAATCGTCCTCCTAGCGGTGGCATGTGGTTCCGTTCTTCTGCGCGTTATACCCGTTCCTGATGTTCGTAACGTTGGCTGCTGGTAGCGATCCGTAATGTGGGTCCATTGGTCCGTTACTAGACCCGTACTTAGCACCAGACAAGAACGCATACGTGTTCCCGGCAGATAACGCTGTCGTGGCTTCTTCCGGCGGCGGAGCGCACGGGTTCGAGGGTGAGTATCCTGGGCGGGTTAGGCAACCAGTCTCATGGGCCACCGTATGCCCCCTCGGACAACCCAACAAAGCCATAGGCCTCGAGTCTCCGATAGAACCATGGTTGGCACAT